>Ga0100398_1001514_pt1 | contig 19771 bp, 20 predicted proteins | sample CryGeymeta201522_FD_81568 | JGI IMG/M metagenome (GOLD analysis project Ga0100398, IMG submission 81568) | Groundwater microbial communities from Crystal Geyser aquifers in Utah, USA - Crystal Geyser metaG 2015-22 | ecosystem: Environmental > Aquatic > Deep subsurface > Groundwater | place: USA...
ACATGATTGCTCCTTCTTCCGTAGAGATTAATTCCAACTATTTAAGGTTGGGGGACAAATTCATGAAAACACTTTTTGTCTTAGGATACCCCAGATATCTATCAAGCGGGTGGTTTTCCCCGGTAATCAACTTACCCGAGTTAACTGATGTTTCTATTTTTATTCACCCGGTTGATACCGGCATCGCTCTAAGAAACCTAAGAAAAAAAGCGACGCAGATCCAATCTCAAATGTTTTCAAACCAAGAGAAGGGCTTAATTCGCGATCCGATACTTGAAACCGCGCTGCAAGATATAGAAACGCTACGCGACACACTTCAACAAGCCACAGAAAAACTTTTTAATATCAGCGTTTATATGGCCATATACGCCGACTCTCTAAAAGACTTAAATAGGCTAGAGGCAGAAATAACAAATATATTGGACGCTAAACTTATCAATCTCAAACCGACTAACTTTGAACAAATTAAAGGCATGAACTCGGTCACCCCCTTATGCACCGATGAGATGAACATACATGTGCCTCTAAATTCGGGTCCTGTTTCTTCATTCTTCCCGTTCGTTTCTCTCGATCTTACTTCGGAGAACGGCATCCTTTACGGAATCAATCGTCACAATAATACTTTAGTTATCTTTGATAGGTTTTCTTTAGAGAACGCCAACATGGTGGTTTTTGCCAAGGCTGGCGCGGGAAAATCTTATGCCACAAAACTGGAGGTTATCAGGTCTCTTATGGTGGGAACCGATGTTATTATTGTGGACCCGGAAAACGAATATATTCCTCTATCTGAAGCTGTTGGCGGCAGCGTATTTAAGATCTCGCTTGACTCGAAAAACCACATTAACCCATTTGATATACCAATTATCCCCGAGGATGAAGAACCGGGCGAGGTATTGAAGTCTCACATTGTGAACCTGACAGGACTCTTGAAACTTATGTTGGGCGAGTTGTCTCCTGAAGAAGAGGCGATGTTGGATAGAGCCGTAACAGAAACTTATGCTTCGAGAGATATAACTCCGGATAAAGACTTTTCTAAGATAGCGCCTCCACTCTTGGAAAACCTGGAGACAATACTCCAGGGGTTGGAGGGAGGGAAAGGTATGGCTGAAAAGCTGTATCGCTTTACGAAAGGCAGTTACGCGGGCTTTGCCAACAAACCGACTAACGTGAATATCGTTAATCGGCTTATTGTTTTTTCCATAAGAGATTTAGAAGATGAGTTGAGGCCCATAGCGATGTATATTATCTTGAACTTTATTTGGAATATGGTTAGAGCGGAACTTAAAAAGAGGGTTATGATAATTGACGAAGCTTGGTGGATGATGAAGTATCCCGATTCGGCATCGTTCCTTTTTGGGCTAGCTAAAAGGGCAAGAAAATACTACCTCGGCATATCAACCATAACTCAAGACGTAGAAGACTTCTTGACTTCCCCTTACGGTCGTCCGATTATCACCAACTCCTCTCTACAACTCCTCCTAAAACAAGCTCCGGCCACCGTAGATATAACCGCTAAAGCTTTCAACTTAACCGACGTTGAAAAAAACTACCTTTTAGAGGCTGATGTCGGCCAAGGATTATTCATAGCCGGCCTTAAAAGAGCGGCTATACAGATTGTCCCCTCTTACTTTGAGGACAAGCTTATCACTACGAACCCCAAGCAAATTTTGGAAATGAAGAAGGGGAAAGAATTATAATATAGACGGGTATGATTAAAGTGGTTTTAGCGGTAGATAAATCTCAGGAAATAATTCAAGCCATAACCAAAATAGAAATCTTTGATGGCAAGAATATTAATGACATCTTTCCCTGGGCGCTTGGTGTGGGCGGTATGTTTGCTTTGGGAATTATTATCTATGGCGGCGTAATGTACATCTCCTCCGCTGGCAACGCTTCCAGGCAGGAAGATGCCAAAGAATGGATTAAAGCCGCAGTCTACGGTCTAATACTCTTGGCTGCGGGGTATCTAATCTTGAATACCGTAAACCCAGCTATTTTAGGCCATTAATATTTTAACTGTTTAAGTGGTAGCTTTAACCGTTACGTAGCGGTTTCTGCCCTCTCCGACGCTTTCTGTCGCAACGTCTGGCCTCATAGAAAGTTCCGTGTGTATTAAGCGTCTCTCATAAGCGTTCATCGCCGGAAGGTGCACTGGTTCTTTCGTCACAACGGCGCGCCTGGCTGCCGCCCGCGCCAGTTCAACAATAAGCTTCTCCCTCTCTTTGCGATAGTTATTAATATCTACAATTACCGGGTAGACTCCGTTCTTTTTAGCAATCAATCTAACGATGCGGTTAATGTTCAAAACTAACATCGGCAACCTCACGGCGTTTACGGCTTCGTCCTCTAAGTTGATGGAAAAATTTTTGTTTTGCGAATCAGTTTCTATTTCAAACTTGCTGAAGCCCATCAACTCTACCAATTTACTTACTTGTTCCTTTAGACTCTCCATGGCTGAACGTTTTATTTATGATAACCTGTTGGAATATAGAAAATATAGTGGTGGTGAGCCAATATAATCCAAGAGCTGCAGGCAGCGTGATAACAACTATAGCGGTAATTACCGGACCAATATAGACCATATTTCGGCCCATTTTTTCGGCTTGCGTAAGTTCCTGCCCAGCTTTCGGCTTGGGCAATGATAGTCTCGACTGTAAATATTGGGCACCCGTGGCCATGACAGCTAAATAAAAACTTTTCTTGCTTAAATCTACTAATCCGAGTAGGGTGTGGCTTATCACTTCCGGCTTATCAACAAACGAATACAACAAACCAAAAGATTCTTCGTTTAGCCCGCCATTAAATATTCTAAACAGAACCCACAAAATTGGTAATTGAACGATGATAAGAATTATAGGCATAAGGGGGTTGGCTTTGTGATGGGAGTAAAGTTCGAGAATTGCTTTAGTTTGCGCTTCACGGTTCTCTTTGTATTTTTCCTGTATTTTCTTAATGTACGGCTGGAGCTCTTGGGTTATTCTTTGGTGACGCAATGACTCATGAAATAATGGGAAAAGAATAATCCTAATTAGAACGGTTAATAAAATAATAGCGAGGCCCAAGTCCTCTATGGCGATTGAGTTATAAAGAAGCACCAAACCGTTAAAAAGCGGTTTGTATAAAATTTCATTAAATAAACTGCTCATATTTTTCGAACGCATCCTTTAACCGCGCGTCCGTAAACTTTATAATAGGTGCTTTTAAAATTATAAGCAAATCTTTCCCGGTCTTATTATTAGGCGCGAGTAAACTATTTTTAAAAAGATTTATAATCTTTCTTTTTAATTTATTCCTGTGGGCCGCATTTTTAAGAGTCTGCTTACTAATAAGCACGCCTAAGCGATTATAAGTTAGGTTGTTGGGGTGCGTCTTAATAACTAAATTGCTGTCGGAAAAGATTGATTTAGTGTTTTTGGGGAAAAGGCGTATCGGTGTTCTTAGTTTCTTGGGAAGCATCTAAACCGTAATTCTACGTCTTCCTTTGGCTTTCCTTCTTTTTATAACATTTTTCCCGCCGGCGCTTCTTTTTCTTTTCAAGAACCCATGAGTTCTCGCTCTCTTTCTTTTCTTCGGCTGATAGGTTTTGGACATACGTAAATTGTATTAGGTTATCCACAACTAATCAACAGTTTACCCAGGTTCGCGGCATTTGACTGTTCCCTGGTCCGCAATGATAATGAGAACGATGCACAACGAGGAGCTTTGGCAATCGGCATTATCCGAAATAGAACTCCAGGTTTCTAGGGCAAATTTCTTAACCTGGCTTAAAAATAGTCGTTTGATAGAAAACACCGAAGAGTCTATAACAATAGCTCTACCAAATCATTTTGCTAAAGAGTGGGTTGAAACCAAGTATGACAAGTTGATTTTAGGAACTGTTAGAAACTTCATCGCTTCGGTCAAAAAAGTAGAATATGTGGTAGAGGGCGGTCTCGCTAAAACACAAGCCCCCGCTAAGTCGCGCCAGATCTCAAACGAAAAGCAGCTTATCATAGAAGAATTTAAAGTTGATCCGGAAACAAACCTCAACCCGCGCTATACGTTAAATTCTTTTGTTGTTGGGTCGTCCAACGAATTGGCTTATTCTGCGGCCTCGGCGATAATTCAAAACGTTGGTACTAAATACAACCCGCTTTTTATTTATGGCGGTGTTGGTTTGGGTAAAACGCATCTTATTCAAGGCGCTGGCAATGAAATAAAATCCCTTAATAAAAATAAAACTAGAGTAAAATATGTTACGTCGGAAAAGTTTACCAACGACGTTGTCTCCGCAATTAGAAACAAGCGCACGGAAGATATTAAAAATATTTACAGGAACGTAGACGTTCTAATAATCGATGATATCCAATTTATTGGCGGCAAAGAAAAAACAGAAGAAGAATTTTTTCACACATTTAACGCGCTTTATGAAAATAATAAACAGATTATTATTTCTTCTGATAGGCCGCCCAAAGCCATACCAATACTAGAAGAGAGGTTAAGATCCCGTTTTGAAGGAGGAATGATAGCAGATATTAGTTGTCCGGATTACGAGACGCGTGTAGCTATTATAAAAACAAAATTACAAGAAAGAGGAACGTCTTTAGAGGATAGTGGTATTGATTTAATAGCTAAAAAAGTACAAAAAAACATAAGAGAAATTGAAGGCGTCTTAAATAAAATTGTTTTTTACCAAACAAATTATCAAAAACAGGTAACCACCGACCAATTAGAGAAAATAATCACTGAGTTTGTTGAAAAAGCCAGAATTAATATAAATCCCAATCAAATAATTAAGGCCGTTGCCGGTTATTTTGAAATATCACCAGGAGACTTAACTGGGAAGTCAAGAAATAAAGAATTCATAGAGCCGCGTCAAGTGGCAATGTATTTATTAAGAGATATACTAGATATGTCTTATCCTTATATAGCCAGTAAAGTAGGTAAAAGAGATCATACTACGGTAATTTATGCATGTAAAAAAATAACCAGGGATTTAGAAAAAAATCAACTTTTAACGGATAAATTAATAGCTATTAAAGAGTTGGTTAATAAGATGGGGTAATGTTGTTGATAAATTGTTTAATGACATCTATATGAAATAAGTTTAGTATTAAATTAATACAACTTACCCAGAATTTATTAATAGGTTTTAGGATTAATAAGAGTAGATAAATAAAGAATAATTAATCAATTAACAAACTTATACACAACCACTACAACAACAATGAAATTAATAATACTTAAGAATCATTTAAAAGTAGGACTAGACGCTGTTGGTCGCGCAACCGTATCAAACTTAAATTTACCAATCTTAGGTAATGTATTAATTAAAACAATTAACAACCAAATAAAACTATCCGCTACAAACCTAGAAATAGCCATAACTAAAACCGTCTACGGTAAAATAATTGAGGACGGCAGCGTTACAATTCCATACAACGTTTTATCAAATATTGTAAACAACACAACAAGCGAAAGAATAAATCTAGAAACCAAACAGAATAATTTAATAATTAAAACAGACAATTATGAAGCTAAATTAGCTGGGATAGGAGAGAGTGAGTTTCCAATTATTCCGAAAGTCAAAGAAGGAAGAGATTTTTTGGAAATAAAATCCGACGTATTAAGAGAAAAGCTCGAAGGGGTGGTTATAGCCGCAGGTATTTCTGATTTAAGACCGGAGATAAGCGGGGTGTTTTTTAATTTAGAGCCATCGGAGTTGAAGTTGGCGGCAACTGATACGTTTAGGTTGGCGGAAGGGAAAATTCCCGGCTCACAAATAAAAAACACATTCCCACAGGGATTCGGAATTATAGTTCCGCTTAAAACAACCCAAGAGGTAATTAGAATAATTTCCGGAGAAGAACCAACAACTATTTTTGTGGATAACAACCAAATACTATTTAAAACACAAGACCTGGAAGTTGTTTCCCGGTTGATAGAGGGAAAGTTTCCAGACTATAATTCGATAGTTCCGAAAGATTGGGACGCGCGGGTGCTGGTAAGCAAAGAAGAACTCATAAACGCGCTAAAACTTACAAGTTCTTTGGGCAGCCGCGTAAACGAGGTAAGGTTAAAAACAGGAAATAAGAAGGTTTTGGAGGTTTATTCTAGCGATAACGCGTTGGGAGAAAACAATTACCTTGTTCCGGCCAAAATAAACGGACCGGATACGCAAATAGCTTTTAATTGGAGATATCTACTTGAAGGGGTTAAGGCTTTATCAGGAGACCAGGTGTTTCTTGGATTAAACGGAGAAAACAAACCCGCAATAATAAACACCTCAGGAGACGTATCTTACTTTTATATATTAATGCCGATTAAGCAGTAATAGATTAATTTCTAAACAAGATCACTTCCTTGCTCGTTTTCGACCCGCCTTCGTTAGTCGCCCTTATGACTAGTATATTTTGGATATTTATATTAAGCGGCTTCAAAACGCTTTTATAAGAATAAAAAGTGTTTAAATCGCTGATAATATTTTCGATAAGTTCGTTATTTAGGTAAATTTCTAATTTATTTATTTTTGACGAAGACGCAATTTCTGCGTTAATGGTTATCTCGTCTTCTACAAATTCGCCATTCTTCGGGTTTATAAGGTTTATTATTATATCTCCGCCGCTTGAAATGCTAGCTTCTTGGTCAGGGATCGGTTTGATATTAGTCGTGTTAAATTTATTCAAATCAATCTGGTTATTTTGAGTCCACTGTCTTATCCCCTCTTCCCAATTATTAAACTGCGGGTCATTAACCCTTCCCAGATAATAAAGTATATTATGATACTCGCCCTCAATTAACTCGCCCCTTATTATTGGGTTGGAGCTCAATATCGGCTCCGGACGAGGGAACGTATCAAGCGGCTTATTTAAAAGGGCTTTAGACATAAAGTCGTGCCACATAGGAACGGCCGCTAGAATACTCCCGCCTTTACTCGTTAACGATTCGCGATTATTATTGCCTACCCAGACGCCCGCCACCAAATTGGGAGTGTAGCCAATAGCCCAGGCGTCTCTGTAGTCGTTGGTTGTCCCAGTTTTCAAGGCAACCTGGTGGCCTGTAACTTGTGTTAATTTGAGACTCGCAGAATAAAGCGGAGCTCTCAAGTCTACATCAGAAAGAATGTCGTTGATTAACCTAGCGTGATTCTCGTCAGCCACCCGACTATTTTCATCCTTATATTCTTCTAAAACATTACCCTTATTATTTTCCACTTTTAGTACGACTGCTTGATTATGCTTAATTCCGTCGTCAGCAAGAACAGAATAAGCGCCCACAAGCTCGATTAACTTAACTTCTCCGCCGCCCAAGACCAAAGACAAACCGAATCGATTTTTGTCGTTTAAGGCTGTTATACCAAAAGAGCTCAAGTTATTAAGAACGTTATCTAATCCCGCCAAGTATAAAGTTTTTACCGCTGGTACGTTTATTGATTGAGCCAAAGCTTCTTTCATAGCGACGGGGCCCCTAAACACGCTGTCGAAATTCTCGGGGTGATAGCAACTCTTATTGGTATTTCTGAAATCAACCACGGGTGGGCAGTTGCTGTTGCCGGTGTTAAATTCGGTGGCTGTGTCCCAAAGTATAGTTTCAGGCGCAAATCCCTTTTGGAAAGCAGTTAGATAAATAAAAGGCTTTAATGCAGAGCCTGGCTGTCTCAGTCCCTGCGCGGCGACATTGAAATTACCCTCAAATTTACAGTTTTTACCGGGGGCGCAGCCTTCCGGAACGGATTTCGCAAAGTAATCTTTAGAACCCACCATAGCCAAAACCTGCCCCGTGGTTGGTTCTTGGGCGACTAATGCGCCATTTTCCCCTCTATAAAGCTCGCTATTCCTTTTAACGCCGTTTTCCACGGCTTCCTCGGCTAGTTTTTGCAACTCCCAATCCAAGGTCGTAGTTATTTTTAATCCGCCAATCTCCAATAAATCATCGCCATATTTTTTCCTTAGATAATCTTGGACGTAGAAAACAAAATGCGGAGCCTTGATGCTTGAAGCGGGCTGCAAAACAACTTTAGGAGAATTATCAATTGAAGAGGCAAGCTGTTCCTCATCAATATAACCCAATTCTCTCATCCTTTTTAGGACGAATTTTCTCCTTTCTTCCAGTTCGCTTGTATGACTGCCCCAAGGCGAATAGTAACTCGGGGAGTTTGGTAAGCTGACGAGAAGCGCCACCTCGCTTAAATTCAAGTCTTTGGCTCTTTTGTTAAAATAGGTTTGAGCGGCGGCTTCTATGCCGTAACTATTTGCTCCATACGGCACCTGGTTTAGGTAGAGGTTTAATATTTCATCTTTGCTGTAGTGTTGCTCCAGGCGCCAAGCTAAAACAAGCTCTTTTATTTTTCTAGTGATTGTTTTTTCTGGCGTAAGAAACGCAGTTTTAGCTAGCTGTTGCGTTATAGTTGAGCCGCCTTGAACTGCTCCACCCCTTAATAAATCGACCATCAAGGCTCTTAAAATTCCTCTCCAGTCAAAGGCCGGATGGCTGTAGAAGGCGTTATCTTCTATGCTAATAGTGGCGTATTTAACAAAATCTGGTATTTCTTCTTCGGGGATAATTGTTCGCTTCTCTTCGCCGTGTATCTCATAAAGCAGGACCTCGCCCGTTCTATCATAAATTTTGGTCGATTCGACGATTTTTCTCTGGGTGATCTCGTCCGCGTTGGGCAAGCCGCGGATGACGTGAAAAAGGAAACCTACTCCTAAGATGAGAAGAATTATTAAAACCAGAACAAATTTACCTATAAGTCTCATAGTAGGGTGCGATTTATTTATAAACCCCGTCACACAACTGCGATAGCGGGTTATTGATTAACTTATAGTACAAACTCCTTCACGACCTTTATGTTTCATAATGTATCTTAATACTAAATATAGTAACTTGAGTTAATCTTATCGCAGTTGTGTGACGGGGGTAAACCCCCACACCTTTATAAAGGTGTGGGGGTAAACAAAACCTCCCTCTAAATCAAATTTAGAGGGAGGTTGGGTTGCTACATAAAGTTAGTAAGTTTCCTCATCTTCCTCATCCTCTTCTTCATCTCCCTTAGATTTCTCTTCCTCTTCATCAAGGCCCAAATCGGCGTCGTCTCCATCCGCTTGCTCTTTCTCTTTCTCTTCCTCTTCATCAAAGGAAAGAGGAGTCAGTTTGGTTTCTGTAGCCATATTTGTTTTTGTATTAAAGCGACCTTTGATTTATGCTGCACCCCATTTTAGGGCGCGAAACTTATTTATAACGGCAAGTATATACAAAGATTTTTATATGTCAACCCCGTTAGAAGTAAGATGCCTCGGGCATCTGCCGATGCACTAGCGCATCGGACTTCTAACGGGGTCAACCCCTTTTTCAAACGAAGCTCTTATGGCAATAGCCAACGCGTCGGCTGCGTCGTCGTATCCCAAAACCCTCCGAAGCCCCAAAGTTAAGCAGACGTACCTGGACACTATTTTTTTATCACTTTTTCCGGAGCCGGTTACGGCGGATTTAATGTCATTCGGAGTGAATTCTAGCGTTTTCACCGCGTTCTTATTCAAGATAAAAAGAATTATCCCGCGATATTCGGCTACAGATATGGCAGTCTTCTTATTTTTGGAAAAAAATATTTTTTCGACGCCGGCTATTTGCGGCTTATATTTCTTAATAAGCAAATTTAACTTAGTTTCTAAGTTTCTAAAACGAGAATCTCCCTTCCCCGGCTCTATTACCCCGTAGTCCAATGATTTAAGCGCCCCTCCCGCTTTTTTGATTACTCCGTAGCCGATTCTTGTCGTTCCTGGGTCGATGCCCAATATAACTTTAGGCGTTAGTGGAGATTTTTTGTACATCATTTTGTTCTTCGAGCGCCTCTATTAATTCGTTGAATTTTTGTTGGTCTTTTAGAGAAAGTTCCTGTTTAAATTTAGGCTGCCAAAGAGTATCAATGTTCGACGGCGGCAGAAAGGCCCAGCGCACACTGCCCTGCTCTGCGAACTTGGCTCCGTAGTCGCTTAATATATTTTTAATCTCATTAATAGTTCTGTTTGTGTTGTCCGTAATCGCTTCAATGATTATAGCTGAACCGGCTGGGCCGTAGGCTTCAACCACGACCTCCTCCAGATTTTTATTATCACTTTGTTTAAGGGCTCTTTCTATATTTTCTTGTGGGACGTGAGCCTTTTTAGCTTTTTCAATAACAGTTCTTAGACGAGGATTAAAATCCGAATTGGGTTCGTCTTTCGCGGCAATTCTTACGGCGTTTAGAAGTTTTACAAAGAGCTGACCGCGTTTTTTATCAACAGCCTCTTTTTTGTGTTTTATCTGCTTCCATTTGTTGTGTCCGGACATAATATTAAAAATAATTTAAAATTGGAAAATCAAAGTTTAAAATGACAAATCAAAATTATAAAATGTTTTAATTTGCTAAAATTTTGACATTTTACATTGTCACTTTCCATTTTAATATTTCCATTTTACATTTACCATAGTCAACTGTCATAGGTTGGTTGTCAGATATTCCCTGTGTAGTATGATTATAGATAAATGGATTTGTTTGGAAAGAAAAAAGCAAACGAAGAGCTTGAACGCTTAAAGAAAGAAGCGGAAGAAAGGGACGCCCAAAGGCGCGCCACTAAAGAGAAACTTCCCTACATAAACTTAAACTCCACACCCGTTAATTTAGACGCCTTAAAAATAATTTTAGAGGGAACCGCCGAAGAGGCGGAGGCGGCCATCATAGATTCTAAACGCAAGGAACTGGCCGTAGCGGTTTGTAGCCCCCAGAACCCAAAAACTCGAGAGCTCATCGACGAATTAAAGTCTCGAGGGTTCCAGGTAAGCTTGTTTGTTTCGTCGCAGAGCGGGCTGAAGAAAGCTTGGGAACGCTATAAAGAAATAAAAGCCGCTCCCGAAAAGGGGGCTCTCTCCGGCGTAGAAATAGGGGCAGCAGAGATTTTTAAAAATTTAACTTTTGAGGGAGTGTCGCCGAAAATTCAAGAGCTTGAAACTGGCGAGGGCGGTGTCTTAATCACCGATTTATTAGATTTTGTTTTGGGATCAGCTATTCAGTTGGGCGCTTCCGATATACATATGGAAACGGAGAAAAGCGCCGCCTTGTTGAGGTTTAGAATAGACGGTTTGCTTTATGATGTTTATCGGCTTAATCCCAAAACTTATTCCTCCGTTTTAAACAGGCTTAAACTATTATCGGGCCTTAAAATTAACGTTACCGACGCTCCTCAAGATGGAAGATTTACCACTAAATTCGACAAAGATTATATTGAAATAAGAACCTCAATTATACCCGCGGAGTATGGTGAAACGGTTGTACTGCGGGTTTTGGATCCACACACCATTTCTCTAAGTCTTTCCGACTTAGGCTTGCGCAAAGACGACGAGGAAACGGTGAAACTAGAACTAAAAAGACCAAACGGAACTATTTTAGTAACAGGTCCGACCGGAAGCGGCAAAACTACCACTCTCTACGCTTTCTTAAAATCCGTAAAAAATCCAGAGCTTAAGGTGATTACTATTGAAGATCCTATTGAATATCACTTAGAAGGCATTGAACAAACTCAAATTGATCCGAAAAGCGGTTACACATTTGGCGGAGGTTTAAAGTCCATCCTAAGACAAGACCCGGACATAATACTCGTCGGCGAGATAAGAGATTTAGAAACAGCCGAGGTTGGCATGCACGCGGCTTTGACCGGGCACTTAGTTTTTTCAACGCTTCACACAAACGACGCCTCGGGAGCCGTACCACGGCTGGTAGACTTAGGCGTGAAGACTTCTATTATAGGCCCCGCCCTAAATCTTATTATCGCCCAGAGATTAGTGAGAAAACTTTGCCATAGCTGTAAAATTGTTGCCGAGATTAATACTCGTACGGCATTAAATATTAAAAAGTTTTTGCGAGGATTACCGCCGAAAATAAACAGCGTTTACGAAAATAAAGAAATAGTGCTCTATAAGGCGGTGGGATGCGCAAAGTGTCGTGGAGGCTTTAAGGGTAGATTGGGAATGTTCGAACTTTTAAGATGCGGCGATGAGTTGGAAACGCTTATCACAAAAGAAGCGACAGATGAAGCTATAAAGAAATTGGCGAGGCACCAAGGAATGGTTGAGATGCAGGCGGATGGTATCTTGAAAACCCTTGACGGAGTTACTACCCTTGAAGAGGTAGAAAGAGTAACAGGCCCGATAGAGTGGTTGTAAAAACAATGCGCCACCGCAGAGCGGCGGCTGTCTTCGGTTCGCTCGCCTCTCGTAAAAATAAAATTGTTCATTTTTACGAAGGCTCGCTGCCGAAGATAAAAAACGTAGGTCTGCGGGCAATTCCTTGGAGGGAAGCATGCTCTTTCAAATTAAATATAAAAGAGTTTAGAATCTCTGGAGGGGAGTGGCCCAGCCGAGACCAGGCCGTCCTTTGCCTTAAGAGATTCGCTGCCCGCAGGCCTACGCCTTCTAATTAGAAACTTTATAACATAAATCATATTATTTGTCAATATGCCAGGTAGTGAAAACTCGATTAGTTCGCCTTCAGGCGAACAAAGGGGTTTTACGAAAGGCAAGAATATTCAAGAAAAAACAACCAATTTATCAAAATGTCATGAATCTTATTAAGAATAAATAATCGAGTTTCTACTACCTGGTATGACAAATAAAGCCGAAAACAACAAGAAAAAACAGGCGACAAAGAGCCTTTTAAACAATGGCAACAACGAAGACCAGACTATAGATACCATTTTACGGCCCACTAAGTGGGAGGACTATATTGGCCAAGGGAACATTAAAAGGAATCTAAAGATTATTATTGATGCCGCAAAGTCCAGAGGCGAGTCATCAGACCACCTCCTTTTTTATGGTCAGGCCGGACTGGGAAAGACTACTCTGGCTAAATTAGTGGCGCAGGAAATGAACGCGGCGATGAAAATTACTTCCGGGCCGGCCATAGAAAAAATGGGAGATTTGGCGGCAATTTTAAGTAATCTAGAACCGAAAGACATCCTTTTTATAGACGAAGCCCATAGACTGAACAGGATGATAGAGGAAGTTCTCTATCCGGCAATGGAGTCGAGAAAACTTCACATCATAATTGGCAAGGGCGCTGGCGCTAGAACGATTTCACTGGATATTCCCCCGTTTACGTTAGTTGCGGCAACAACAAGAATAGATCTCTTATCGGAACCGCTAAGGTCCAGATTCGGGGCCACTTTCAGGCTTGATTATTATGACGAGGCCGATATAGAGGCCATAATAAAAAGATCAGCTTCTATTTTAAGTATTGGCATCTCGCCCGAGGCGGTGCGTGTTTTGGCCAAAGCTTCTCGCTTTACTCCTCGAGTAGCTAATAGGCTGTTAAAACGCGTGAGAGACTACATGGAGGTCTATAAGAATAAGACCATAGACGAGGAGGTTGCGAGGAAAACGCTGGATATTTTGGAAATTGATAGCTTAGGATTAGAAACTCACGATAGGCTGCTCTTAAGGACTATTATTGATAAATTCGGCGGCGGGCCCGTGGGCGTAAATACTATTGCCGCCTCCCTTAACGAAGACAGAGTGATTGTGGAGAATGTATACGAACCCTATCTTCTTAAATTGGGGTTGATAAGACGCACGGCTGCCGGACGCACAGCAGAACCCTTGGCTTATACCCACCTAGGCAAAAAACCTAAAGGTAAATTGTTATGATCTATATTAAAGAACTTATTCCCAATCCCGTCGGTAGTGATGTGGGTAGAGAGTTGATTAAATTAATCAATCAGGGCGAAGAAAAAGTAGATCTTGATGGATGGAAATTAAGCGACTTAAGCGGTAAAACATTTTTATTTACCAACAGATTCATCTTGCCGCAGCAGGAGTTAGAATTAAAAAATTCAGAAACTAAAATTTCTTTAAATAACGACGGGGATACAATAACTCTTTATAATGCCGTAGGCGACAAAACCGATGTTTTAAGTTATAGCGAAACGTATGAGGGAGAAATTATTTTAGCCGAAAGATTCAATAAAACTCTTAACGTAGAGCCAAGATCGCCAGTTCCGACAAACGGCGTTTTGCAGGGAGGACTTATTACTAATAATTACGACTTGTGGCCGCTCCTCGCGGCAATTTTTATTTCCGTCCTAGCCGGCCTCATTGGAAGTTTTGTTTTAAAGAGGGTCTATAATTTACGATGAGGTTTATTTCACCTAGTCCAAAAGCGACGACGCAAACAGCTAAGGTGTTAGCCAAAGAGGTTCTCCTTACAAACTCACTCGTTGTTTTGGGATTGGTTGGCGACTTGGGGACAGGCAAAACAACTTTCACTAAGGGGTTCTTCAAGGAGTTGGGCGCGCGCAAGAAGATTACAAGCCCCACATTTCTTATATTGAGAAAAATACCTATTAAGAGCAAGAGGAACGCTTACCACATAGATGCTTACCGGGTGAACAAAAGAGATCTATTAAGCTTAGGCCTTAAGGACATCTTAAAAGCCCCAAACATAGTTGTAATAGAATGGGCCGATAGAATAAAGAACGTTTTGCCCAAAGGAACTATTTGGGTAGAGTTTGAACACGGTTCAAAAGAAAATGAAAGGCACATTACTTTTAATAGACGCTAATTCTCTTATTCATCGCGCTTATCATGCCCTCCCGCCGTTTACTTCCCCCGAGGGCAAGCCAACGGGGGCTCTTTATGGGTTGGCCAGCATTCTAATTAAAATTTTTAGAGAAGGGATGCTAAACAATGATGTACCAAAATTTATAGTCGCGGCTTTTGACACTCCCGAGATTACATTTAGAGAAAAGGAATATAAGGAGTATAAGATAACAAGACCTCCGGCGGCCGATGACCTTATTTCACAACTAAAAGAGGCGCAACGCCTTTTACAATTATTTGGCATAAAAACAATCAAATTGCCGGGATGGGAGGCAGATGACCTCTTAGCCACGATAGCTTCCAGATTTAAAGCAAGCGAGGCGATAAAAAAAGTTGTTATACTGTCCGGCGACCTCGATATGCTACAGATGGTCAAGGACGATAAGGTGGTTGCTATAATGCCGCAGAAAGGCATAAGTAACACGGTTGTCTATGATGAAACAAGCGTATTTAAAAGATTCGGCGTCGCGCCTAAACTTCTAGCTGATTATAAAGGTCTCGTGGGTGATAAATCTGATAATATTCCAGGCGTTCCCGGCATCGGACCGAAGACTGCGGCTAACGTTATAAGTAAGTTTCAAAATTTGGAGAATTTATACCGAGAAATAGATGAGGTTGGGCTGCCAGACCTTAAATTACAGAGCAAACTTCAAGAGTATAAGGATCAAGCCTTTTTATCAAAGAAATTGGCTACGTTAGACCAAAGCGCGCCAGTTGAAGTTTCTTTAGAGGAGCTTCGACTGCCCGCCGCCGTAGATGGCAAACAAATTACAGTGTATTTTGAAGAATTGGGGTTTAATAGTTTAATAGATAGGCTAGCCAAGCTATAATTAGGGTAACATGGCTTTTAGCCGAAAACGGAAGATAAAATTTTCTTTCTCCGATCTTAAACTGCCGGAGATGAGATCTTTGTGGATATTCGCCTTGCTGGTTGTTTTTTTGTTAATTGCCGATTATATTTTTATATCTTCTCCTACTATAACGAAGCTTACCGTCTTTTTATTTATGGGGATTTTAATTTTTTGGAACAACTTAAAAACGGCTAGGCTAAACCAAGAAACTAAAAATACTTCCGGCCGCCTTAATGATATTGTGAAAAGTTTGAGCGACGGGATTGTCGCTTATGATGTGGACTTTAAAATTCTAATTATTAATAGCGCTGCCGAAAAGTTATTTGGCATAAAGAAAGAAGAAGTTGCCGGGCAGTATTTCGGTCCGGAGCGGGTAAGAGAAGCGAGACTGAAACTTTTTACTCAAATTCTTTTCCCCTCCCTCGCGCCGCTTGTCGTTAGAAGAACTGACGGAGACGGCTACCCGCAAGTTATAGATGTGTCGTTTAGCGAGCCGAGCCTGGACTTCAGAATTACTACTATAAAAATGTCTTTGCCGGACGGCAAAACAAGCGGCTTCGTAAAAATAATTCACGACCGCACTAGGGAAATCCAACTTTATCGTTCTAAATCGGAATTTATTACTATAGCCGCTCATCAATTAAGAACTCCGCTTACTGCCATAAATTGGACGCTAGACACCATAGTCAAGGATTCATCCGTAAACGATGAAAACAAAGAAATGATTAAGAATGGTTTAGCCGCTTCCGTAAAAGCCTTAAAGATAGTAAACGATCTTTTAGATGTCGCTAAGATTGAAGAGGGACGCTTTGGCTACAACTTTGAAAATATAGATATTGTTAAGTTTTTAAACGAGATTTTAGAAAACGCCAATGTTATCGCTAAAAAATACGGACTCAAATTATATTTCGATTCCGGGGGGGACCGATCAATTATCTTGAAGGCAGATCCCAATAGGCTGGGATTAGCGTTTTCTAATATCCTAGATAACGCGATAAAGTACAACGTCCAGAATGGCAATATTACGGTTAAAATAGAAAGACTGCCCGGCAAGCCTTATATTCAAGTAAGCGTTGTGGATACTGGTATGGGAGTGCCGCTTGAAGCCATGCCCAAGCTGTTCACTAAATTTTTCCGGGCAGAGAACGCTTTGAGATTCCGGCCGGAAGGATCTGGTTTCGGGCTCTATATAACCAAGAACGTCATTAATCGTCACGGCGGAGCAATTTGGATAGAATCTACCTTAGGAAGAGGTACGGCTGTTTATGTTACTTTACCCACGGATCCAAGCTTAATCCCTCCTAAAGAGGTTATTCGGGAAGAATATTAAGGAAATGATTATATTATTATACGGCCAAGATTCTTATAGGCGCCTCACGAAGCAGTTTGAGATAGAAAAAGCATACCGCGAAAAAAGAGGCAACTTATCCGAGGAACATTTTGATTTATCTCTAGACGGCACCATGGAAAGATTTAAAGATTTTATAGTTAACCGTTCTATGTTCGACGATATGAAGCTCACGGTTTTAGAGAACGCTTACGATTACTCCGACAATAAGGAATTTCGTGAAATTTTATATAGCGAACTCGAGACTAAAAGTTTAATTATTTTAATGAGCGCCGACGGGAAACCTCCTGCTAAATTAAACTTTTTATTGAAGAAACCAGTTCAGAATCAAATATTCCAACCGTTAGAGGACGCAAAATTAGAGTTTTTTATTAATAAGGAAGCCTTAAGTCGCGGGCTAAAACTATCAGCCGATATTATAGAGTCGGTTAAGAATACATTCGGTAGCGATACCTGGGGGATAATCACGGAGTTGGACAAAATGGCGTTCCAGAGCAATCACTTTAAACCCCACAAGCCGAAAGTAGATTACTACGTTCTTGTTAGCGCCTTAAAAGCAAATAAAGATTTTAAACATAAATTAGTAGCGTTAGAAATTATGTTAAGCGAAAGAAGAGATGATCCCGCCCGCGTTTTTAATAGCTTAAGTTATAGATTGAATAGCCGAAAAGAAGCCCAGGCATTTGCTGATTACGATGTGGCAGTGAAGTCGGGAAAATTGGATTACGAAGAGGTCTTGGTTGATTTTTGCTTGAGCGCGTGAGAAAGACGCGATTTTAATCGCGAAGCTTTATTTCTTTTAATTAAGTTCGTTCTGGCCGACTTATCGAGAAGTTTGTATACGTTGGGCAAATAGCTTTCAGCTTCTTGTATTTTACCGCTAGTCACTAGGTTTTTATAAAGTTTCACGGTCTCTTTAAGTTTCCTATTTTTTGTAAGGTTTACTTTTCGCCTTTTAACATTCTGACGCAAGGCTTTTTTAGCCGATCTTATTTTAGGCATTGTTTTATTCTCTTATAAATTACCGGCTCTGTCAAAGACCTGTCTGCCGGCAGGTTTTAAGTAATATTTTCATAGTGTTTCATATGACAATTTTTTTGAGTGATTGTCAAGGCAAGTAAATCTATTCGCCAACCTTTATCGTCAGAAATTTTATCCGAAAATTCGCCTGCGTATAAAGAAGCCGTACGCTTTAACTTGCTAAGTTTTGAGGCGGTTAGTTGCTCCTCGGGAGTTATTAACAAGTTATCAACATCTTTAATATTATACGACACAATCGTTTTGACCTCTATAAACACAAGCGTTCTATCTGGCGCCCAAGTTACTATATCCAACTCGCCCCAAGGTTTGCGATAGTTCCTTTCAATTATCTTGTATCCCTTATCCACAAGATATCTACAGGCCAGATCCTCGCCTAATTTACCAGTTTCAGATTTTGTTGCCATTGTTTGCCGTTTACACAAAACATCCTAGTTGTTATTGTTATACAGTATAACACTTATTATAATGTTCAATATGTTTGCGGTGAAACATCACCATCGCTGGTATGCAAGAAATTAGCTATGAATATATCAGGGGGTTGGTAGACGGCGAAGGTAGTTTTACTTTTTGTACCAGGCCAGGGTTATTGAAGGTGGGTGGCAGCACTTTTAAACCAAGAATTCCGGCCTTTATTTTATCAATGAATTCTAGAGACAGAGATTTGATAATTAGCATAAGAAACAAACTAGGCCTAAAAAATAGGGTATACACTTATAGATCGACCCCTCTACATGCTTTTAATAAAAGCTATATTAGGGGCAGTAAATCAATACTAATAGTTAGAGAGTTTCCTAATTTAAAAAATGTAATAATCCCAGTCTTCTATAGAAAATTGAGGGGTTATAAGGGTATTCAATTTAAGGCTTGGCTTGAACTAATAGGCACGGACCCAGCGGTGCCGAGTCTGTATAAGTTACTATATAGGCTCCATAAAAGCGGGTTTTACAAAAAGGACAATTATTTTAGCGATTAATTATTGTTATGAATGTTTTACCGCAAACATAGCCTTTTTAGAAATCCCCAAAAACGTAACATCCATCCGCTTATCCGGCCTTCGCTATATTCACGATGTTTTACGCTTTTTGTCAAATGTTTTACACTTTGATGTAAAACACAGTAAAACATCGTATTTATGTGCTTTCCCGATAACGCGATAAATACTAAATCGGCAACCGTGTTTATTGGTTGCCGATTGAAATTGCCGATTGCCGATTGAAATTGCCGATTGCCGATTAGAATTGCCGGTTAAGCTCCGAGTCTTCGCTCACGCCTTTCATAATACGCAATTGTGTCTTTAATGTCCTTAGCGGTAAAGTCTGGCCACATTTTTTCTGTGAAATATAATTGAGAGTGCCTTGTATCCCACATCATAAAACCGGTACTCAAATGTGGTTCACCGCCTGTTCTAATAATGAGGTTAACCGGGGGCAGGTCTTTAGTCCAAAGACGCCCTTTTAAATCTTCTTCGGATATCTTTTTTACGCCTCCACTCAAGAGTTGGTTCACAGCCGCAATCATTTCTCTATCTCCGTTGTATCCTATAAGCAGCGTTAGATTATAATTATTGTGTTCTTTAGTGGTCTCCTCGGCGCGGTAAAGAGCCTGCACGGTTTCTTTGCTTAGGAGCTTTAACCATTCTCCTAGCACTCTGATTCTAACACCCCTTTTGCCGGCATCTTTGTCTTTAATAAACTTCTTGGCCAGACTGCGATAGATATTATCAAGAACTCTAATTTCTTTCTCTGATCTTTTGGTTAAATTGTCGTAAGAACTGCCCCAGACCGTAAGGTAGGGGATTTCTAATTCAAAAGCCGCCCTCACCACTTCGGTTATTCTTTTGGCTGCCCTCACGTGTCCTTGCCAAGGCAAAAGTCCGCGCTTTTTCGCCCAGTGCCTGTTGCCGTCGGGTATTATAGCTACGTGC
>Ga0100398_1001528_pt1 | contig 19687 bp, 12 predicted proteins | sample CryGeymeta201522_FD_81568 | JGI IMG/M metagenome (GOLD analysis project Ga0100398, IMG submission 81568) | Groundwater microbial communities from Crystal Geyser aquifers in Utah, USA - Crystal Geyser metaG 2015-22 | ecosystem: Environmental > Aquatic > Deep subsurface > Groundwater | place: USA...
ACGGTTTTGATCGCAAGCGCTTGAGCGGCTGTTCTTTGTGGGAGGTTTTTCTGTTTCGCGAAGTTCAGGACGCGGGTGAAAGTGGCTTCCAGCATCGTTTCGAGCCGGGTCAGCACCTCGCGCTCGGTCCATTGGAAACGCTGCAAATTCTGAACCCACTCGAAGTAGGAAACGGTGACGCCGCCTGCATTGCACAAAATATCCGGGATGAGGAAGATGTCGCCGCGTTCGGTGATGATCTGATCGGCGTCGGGAGTCGTCGGTCCGTTCGCGCCCTCGGCGAGCACCTTGCACTTCAGCTTTGGCGCATTCTCACGAGTCAGCGCCATATCGGTGGCTGCGGGAATCAGCACGTCGCACTCTCGGGTCAGCATTTCAGCGGGGTCGATCTCCTCGGCTCCGGTGAAGCCGTTGACACTGCCGGTTGCGGTGACGTGGGCTTGCAGTTTGTGCAAATCAAGTCCGGCGGCGTTCCAGACCGCGCCGGTCACATCGGAGATGCCGATGATTTTCACGCCATAGGAGGCAAGTGTTAGAGCGGCGTAGGAGCCGACGTTTCCGAAGCCTTGGATGATTGCGGTGGCGCCATGGATTTGCACGCCGAGTTTGTTGAGCGCGCGTGAGGCAAGGAAGGCGACGCCGTGGCCGGTCGCGCGGGTGCGGCCGGCGGAGCCCTGCAAATTGAGGGGCTTTCCGGTGACGATGCCCGGAATGAAGCGCCCGGCGCTGGTCGAGTAGGTATCAAGCATCCACGCCATGGTTTGCTCGTTGGTCCCCATGTCCGGAGCCATCACGTCGATGTCCTCACCGATGAATGGCGTGATTTCCATGGTGAATCGGCGGGTGATGCGTTCGAGTTCACCGTTGCTGAGTTCGCGCGGATCACAGGCGATGCCGCCTTTTCCACCGCCGAAGGGGAGGTCCATGAGCGCGCATTTCCAGTTCATCCACATCGCTAGTGCCGCGACTTCACCGAGCTCGACTTTCGGGTGGTAGCGCAGTCCGCCTTTGACCGGGCCGCGTGTGAGGTGGTGCTGCACACGGTGGCCGAAGTAAACTTTCGTGGTGCCGTCATCGTGTCTAACGGGAACGGTGACGGAGATGATCCGCTTTGGCCATTTGCAGCGTTCGCGGAGTTCGTCTTTGAGATCGAGGAAGTCGGCAACTTGATCAAACTGGGTCGCCGCCATGGCGAAGACTGGGTTTTGGAGCAGCTCGGTGCGCATGGGTATTTCTTAACAAATGCTCTGAACGGCGGCGAGCTTAACCCACCGTAAATCGAGCAGCTTTATCCCGTCCTCGTCGATTGAAGAAGGCGCGTGGACGGAGAGACAAGACGTGTGCTTGGTGCGCTACATGTCGGGAAAAAACTGGCGAACGAGTGGATGAAGATTGGAGGAGGAAAGATCGGTCCGGAGTTCGAGATCGGCCACCAGCTTGGGACCGCTCACTACGAAAAGAATCTCGTTCAGCTGATCAATACCCTGCGGAAAAGAGCCGGTAGCGTGCTGCCGGGCTCCTTGCTCAGCTGGCCACGATGTTCACCAAGCGGCCGGGGACGACGATGATCTTGCGGATCGTCTTGCCCTCGGTCTGCTCAAGGACTTTCGGAGCCGCTTGGGCGGCGGCTTCGATGTCTTCCTTGGAGGCGTCTTTGGAAATGGTGATGCGGTCGCGGAGCTTGCCGTTGACTTGTACGACGAGTTGGACCTCGGTTTCGATGAGGGCTTCCTCGTCGTGAGTGGGCCATGCTTGGGTGGCGAGTTGTTTGGCGATGAGGCTGGAAGCCTCAGCCACGCGCTCGTTGAGCTCTTCGGTTAGATGCGGTGCGAAGGGGTTGAGGACCGACAGCAGGAGGGTGAACTCTTTCAACGGCACGACCTCGGCCTGGGTGAAGGCGTTGGTGCAGACCATCATCTGGGAGATGGCGGTGTTGAAGGACATCTTGGCGATGTCTTCGGTGACCTTCTTGACGGTTTCGTGGACGACCTTGAGCAGCGCCTTGTCGGTACAGGGGACGTCCTGAAGTTTGTTAGAAATGGTCCATTCGCCGGCTTGGTTTTGCTCCATCGCGACGCGCCAGACGCGCGCGAGGAAGCGGGCGACGCCTTCGACGCCTTTCATCTGCCATGGCTTCACTTCGGTGAGCGGGCCCATGAACATTTCGTAGAGGCGCAGGGCGTCGGCACCGTATTCGTGGACGACGGTGTCAGGGTTGACCACATTCCCGCGCGACTTCGACATTTTCTGTCCGTCCTCGCCGAGGATCAGGCCTTGGTTGACGAGCTTTTGGAAGGGCTCGGTGCTGCTGAGGTGGCCGAGGTCGTGGAGGACCTTGTGCCAGAAGCGGGCGTAAAGGAGGTGGAGGACGGCGTGCTCGGTGCCGCCGACGTAGAGGTCGACCATGCCCGAGGGGAGCGTGGGCGTCTCGCCCGCGGTTGGCTTTGATGAAGAAGAGGGCGGGACGCCCGCGCTCCCCTGTCCTGACCAGTATTTTTCAACGTCTTTGCCGATGAAGCGCTCGTTGTTACTAGGATCGCAGTAGCGGAGGTAGTACCAGCAGGAGCCGGCCCACTGGGGCATGGTGTTGGTTTCACGCTCCAGCGTGTCGCTGTAGTTGATCCAATCGGTCGCCTTGACTAGCGGGCCGCGTGGGTCGCCGGTGGGCTTGAAGTCTTCCATTTCGGGCTGGAGCAGCGGTAGTTCGCTTTCGGGAATGGCCGAGTGTTCGCCGGTTTCCTTGTTCCAGAGGAGCGGGAAAGGTTCGCCCCAATAGCGCTGACGGGAGAAAAGCCAGTCGCGGAGTTTGAACTGGATCTTGCGAGCGCCTTTCCCTTCCGCTTCGAGCCAGTCGATCATCTTGGCTTTGGCTTCAGCGGTGGGGAGACCGTCGAGGAAGCCGGAGTTGATGGCGGTGCCGTACCCAGAAAAGGGGAGCGTGGGCGTCCCGCCCTCTTCTTCCTTCGCTTCGCCAAGCAGAGCATAGCTCCCTTCTGGCAGAGCTGCCTGCTCAGGATTTTTCCGAATGTAATCCTCCACTCGATCAAAGTGCTTCTGGCTCCGCACAAGTCGATCGTAGTAGTCGCCCTGCCAGAACGATCCTTCGAGACCCTTCGCTTTGTTGATCGCTTTACCGGTGAAGCTTTTCCAAGAGTGAAGAATATCGGAAAGGCTGTGATCTCCGAGTGGAGAAAAAAGAACGTGAACGTGATTGGGCATCACAACGGCCTCATGCAGAACATACCGGTCACCATCGAAGTGCTTGATGGCATCGACAACCAAGTTGTGCAGTGCGGGTTCCTTGAGAAGGCATGCGCCTGCACCCGCATCGAGCCATTGTTCAATGCGGTCGGTGAATTTCTGATGGTAGGCGGCGGATGTTTCTTCCGACCAGGGCTCGGGGTTGTTCTGTAGGAAGGCTTCCTTTTCGGTTTCGAGCTGAACGACTTTTTCGTGCGGGAGGCTGTCGGCTGTGCGCCAGGTGACGAAGCAAGTGGTCTCGCCCTGTTGCCAGTGGGGGAGCTTGTTTTTGGTTTTTTGGGTGTCGGCGGTTGATGAGTAGAATTGGGCGGGACGCCCAAGCTCCCCTACCACTGGGCGGACTGGAATGCCGTATTGGAGCGCGAAAGCATAGTCCCGCTCATCGTGCGCCGGAACCGCCATGATCGCGCCGGTGCCGTAGCCCATCATGACGTAGTCGGCGATCCAGACGGGGATCTTCTCATGGTTGACGGGATTGATGGCGTAGGCACCGGTGAAAATGCCGGTTTTGTCCTTGTTGGCTTCGCCGCGGTCCATGTCGGACTTGTTGGCGCACTCGGCGATGTAGGCATCGACGCCGTCCTTCTGCTCGGCGGTCGTGATTTCCGCGACGAGCGGGTGCTCGGGAGCGAGCACCATGTAGGTGGCGCCGAAAAGCGTGTCGGGACGGGTGGTGTAGACTTCGATTTGGGATTCGAAATTTGCAATCTCAAATTGCACCGACGCGCCTTCGCTGCGGCCGATCCAGTTTTTCTGGAGGAGCTTGATGCCTTCCGGCCAGTCGAGTGGGTCGAGTTCGTCGATCAGGCGCTGGGCGTATTTCGTGATGCGCAGCATCCACTGGCGGAGTGGGCGGCGTTCAACGGTGTGGCCTTTCCATTTCCATTCTTCGACTTCTTCGTTGGCGAGGACGGTGCCGAGGTCGGGCGACCAGTTGACGGGCGCTTCGTGGATGTAGGCGAGGCGGACCGCGTCGATCTGCTCGGGCGTCCATCCCCGGGCTTCCAGTTCGGTGACGGGGGCGGCCTTTTGGGTCTCCTCGTTGAAGTAGGATTGGTAGAGCTGAAGGAAAATCCACTGGGTCCAGCGGACGTATTCGGGGTCGGTAGTGGCGATTTCGCGGTCCCAATCGTAGCCGAAGCCGAGCGATTTCAGTTGGCGTTTGAAGGTCTCGATGTTGGCCTCGGTGGTGACGCGTGGGTGCTGGCCGGTTTTGATGGCGTACTGTTCGGCGGGCAGGCCGAAGGAGTCCCAGCCCATCGGGTGGAGGACGTTGAAGCCCTGGCGCAGCTTGGTGCGGCCGATGATGTCGGTGGCGGTGTAGCCCTCCGGGTGGCCGACGTGGAGGCCGCTGCCGGAGGGGTAGGGAAACATGTCGAGGACGAAGAACTTCGGCTTGGAGGCGTCGAAGTCGGCATCGCCGGGGTTCGGGGCACGGAAGGTCTTTTCGGCATCCCAGAGCTGCTGCCATTTGGGCTCAAACTCGTCGAAGGGGAATGGTTTGCGGAGTTCGTCGGACATGGTGAAAGCGGTCGAAGGTCTAAAGGTCCAAGGTTGGAAAGTCCTCCCGTGGGGACGCGGAACTTGGCGGACGGGACTGAGCTTGAAAAGAAAAACCCCGCTGGGCTGGGATGGTCGGTGCTAGCGAACGACTTCGACCTTCGAATCTAGGACGAAGCAGAGACTTGCGGGCTCCTGCGTTTTCCTCGATCGTCTCTGTCACCGGGCGGTAAGATCTTTCCGTCCTCGTGGGAAATGGTTATGACCAGCCCGTGAAGCTAATACCTGTTCTTCTTTTTCTCGCCAGTGCTGCCCTAGGTAGCGATGGGAAGCCCAACATCCTTTGGATCACCAGCGAGGACAACTCGGCTCATTGGCTGGGATGTTATGGCAACGAAGAGGCTCAAACTCCGCGGCTTGATGCTTTGGCGAAAGAAGGAATCCGATTTCAACACGCCTATTCGAATGCTCCGGTGTGCGCGGTGGCGCGTTCGACGATTCTGAATGGAGCCTACGCCGTGACCCAAGGGACCGAGCACATGCGCAGCCGCCACCGGATTCCGGCGAAGTATCAGTCCTACGTTAGCTATCTGCGGAAGAACGGCTACTACTGCTCGAACAACAGCAAGACGGACTACAACTTTCAAGGGAACGACAAGGCGGTCTGGGATGCTTGTTCTCCGAAGGCTCACTACAAGAACCGGCCGGAGGGAGCTCCGTTCTTCGCAATCTTTAATCTAACAGAAACTCATGAGAGCTCTTTGTTTCCTGCAAAGAACCCATCGAAGCCGTCGCGCTTGAAGCCGGAGGACGTCACGGTTCCTCCCTATCTTCCGGATTTACCGGAGGTTCGTTCGGATGTGGCGAAGTATCATGATCGGGTGACCGTGATGGATCGTAGGGTGGGTGAGATTCTCGATGAGCTTGAGAAGTCGGGATTGGCGGACGATACGATCGTTTTCTACTACAGCGACCATGGCGGGATCCTCCCGAGGGGAAAACGTTACCTCAAGGAAACGGGCGTGAGGGTTCCGATGATGGTCCACGTGCCGGAAAAATTTCAGAAGCTTTCCCCGTTCAAATCGGGTGAAGTTGTCGATGAATTGGTCGCCTTTGTGGATTTGGCTCCGACGATGCTATCGTTGATCGGTTTAGAGGCTCCGAAGCAAATGCAGGGGCGCGCTTTTCTTGGTGAAAAACGCAAGGAGCCAGCAAAGGACAGCATGGTGTTTCTGTATGGCGATCGCTTCGACGAGATCTATGGCATGCGTCGCGCTCTGACGGATGGTCGCTGGAAATACATCCGCCGCTTTACTCCTAACAAGCCGGCCGCACCCTACAGCTACTATCAATTTTCGATGCCGTCGTGGGTGGCCTGGCGGAAGGCATGGCAGGAAGGAAAGCTCAGCAAGGAATATGCAAAGATGTGGGAGGCTCCGCAGGAAGTGGAAGAGCTCTTCGACCTCGAGGCCGATCCTTGGGAAATCAAGAATCTGGCGTCCGATCCAGCACAGGCTGACAGGCTTGCGGCCATGAGAACTCGTCTGAAAAGCACGATGATCGAGGTTCGTGATACCGGTTTGATTCCCGAACCCATGTGGGATGAGTTGATCGGAGAGGGAACGATTGCGGACTATGTCTCGGGTCCGGATTTTCATATTCAGGAAGTGGCAAAGCTTGCGTTTCTTTCGGGCGATGCGGAAGGCGCTGGTGGCGATGTCGTGCTCCGCACGGAGTCGAAAGTCGGTGATGCCGTCATTCGGAGCTGGGTGCTTCAAGCTTGTCTCTTCCACGGCAAGGCGCTGATGGAGAATCCAGAGAAAGGCTTGCAGGACAAGCATTCCATCAATCGGGTGATGACCGCGCAGTTGCTGTGCATCATTGGCAAAAAGGAGGAAGGAGCAAAGGCACTGTTCGAGGAGTTGACGAAGGACATCGGTCCGGATTCCATGCTTTATCTCACCAATGCCATCAACGACCTCGATCTATTGGGTGAAGTTCCACGGAAGTGGGCGAGAGAAGTCCTGGCTGACAAGAAGGCCGGCGAGTATTTAAAGCGCTTCGCGAAGCGGGTGCTTGGCGAATCGTAGCGAGTCAGGTGTAGCAGGCTCGCCGCAGGCGAATCATGATCGACAAGCATGGAATCAAGCTGATTCTCGGCTGCCGATGGCCAGACCGCCGGTGAAATATCGCAAGCGACACCGCAGATAGGCAGCCCGGTCGAGGCGACCGCCTTTCTCGAGGAACTTTCAGCGCCGTCTCTCGAGAAGGGTTTTAGGGGAGGGACATTGAGGAACTTCCACGAGGATGTGGTGCTTTTTGAAGGAAGGGACACTCGATTGCTTATCGCGCTTATCGTGTTGGGGTGGGCGATAAAAGGAAGGGGGGATGAGATCGCGGCCAGTTCCTTCCACTTCGTTACGGACAACATGTTGAAATCCGGATCGAAGTGGCGATTGCTTGGACCTCGTAGAAACCAGAACCGATTGGGTGAGATTCGATCCCTTCGTTCCAGCCGCTCTTTCCAACCCAAACCATCCCTCCATTATGTCCCAGCAATCCACGTCTCGTCCTTTTGCGCGGACCGCACACGCAATTTTCGGGAGCCTCTTCGCGCTATGCTCGTTCAGCGGCATCGCCGACGCGAGCATCGCCTACGGCAGCATTAACAACTTCGACACCGTCAATGACACCGGGCAAGAGTGCCATGGCTTCGAAATTGAGATTGAGGACTGCCATAGCACCGACATCACCTACACCTACAATTACAATCATTACGGTGCACCACGGATCGAACAGGATGACACGGACCCCGCGCATCCAAAGTGCCGGATCCGCTGGGAGAGCAAAAAGAATCCCGACGGCTCATGGGCGGCCTACACGGCGATCCCGAGCGGACCGATCAGTCCGACCAATGGTCACATGTTCACCAATCCAAGTGTGAACTTCGGCGGTGAGCACTTTGGAGTGGGGTATCGCGTGTCGGCGTCGGTGGTGAAATACAACTGGCTCATCGATAACGGCGGCGGCGTGCTCGTGCATGGCGGTGCGGTGCAGGTTGCCACACCGACCTTCACCTACTTCCCGCCGGTGGCCGGGAATCCCGCGCCAGCCCAGGTGCAGGCCGTGATCGCTCCGCCACCGCCGCCGCTGCCTCCGGTGAAGGAATTCGGCAAAGCCCTGTGGGTGAAGGAGATCAAGACCACCACGCACAACAACAAGGAGATCAAGCTGCGCGAGCTTGTCAGTGATGATCCGAACGATGCGAATGACAAGAACTGGGCCAATGGCGAGCCGGATGAGGTCGAGGTGGAATGGCGGATTTTACAGGACAAGACCAGCGCCGCCGACGGCGGTCCGAACGGTCAACTGGCTGCCGCGCCAGAGGATCTTCCGAATGGTGACGAAGTGGTGACGCGCCGCTATGAGTTCTACAAATACACCGGCCCTCTCGATGCGGAGAGTGGTGAGGCGATGGCCGATGCTGTGGCTGCGGACAACCTGCATGGCACCGGCATGAGGACCTACAATGATCACATGGTGGGTGGCGAATGGGTGACCGTCACGGAGGACATGGCAAATTATGAAATTGTGGGAGACTTCACCGGTTCGCAAATGGCCGCCGTGGATGTGGATGCCCCAGTCGGGCTGATCGACCACGTGGGCGAAGGCCGCGTCAATACAGCATTTGCCGCCCGCACGATCGTCGTCGAAGGTGGCGTAGCATTCACCTCGGTTCTGGAGGGTGCATTGCCTGCCGGGATGGCGTTTGATGAGGTGACCGGAGTCCTTGACGGCACTCCCACCGAAAGTGGTTCGTTCCAGTTCAAGGTCACGGCCAGTGATGCGATCAATCCGGACGTTTCGAAAAACTACACGCTTCTCGTCGCCGACGCGGGTGCCGCTTTGCTACCTGCCAGCCTGCTGGACACGACCACAAGCCCGGTTGGCAGCGGTACGACGACAGGGGACGGATCCTTCGACGTGGAGGCGAATGCCACGGTGTCGGCGACACCACTGCCAGGCTTCGCCTTTCTGAACTGGTCGGACAATGGTACCATCGTCAGCACCAACCCTTCCTACACGCTGGCGATGGATGTGAACCATTCGCTTGTCGCGAATTTCGTGCCCGTCCACACCATCAGCACCAGTGCGCTGCCCGTCGCGGGTGGCACAAGCACCGGTGACGGCATGGTCAATGATGGGGATCGTGTCACTGTGGTCGCGACTCCCAATGCGGGCTACACCTTCACCAACTGGACCGAAAGCGGTGCAGTGGTGAGCAGCAGCACGAGTTATGGTTTTGTGGCAACAGCGGACCGGACACTCGTGGCCAACTTCACTCCGACTGGGGGAGGTGGCCCGTTCAGCATCGTCGCGGCGGCGTCACCAATTGAAGGCGGCAGCGTGACCGGTGATGGTTCCTACGCCAGCGGTGGCAATGTCACGCTTCATGCGGTGAACAATGCAGGTTACAAATTCACCATGTGGACCGAAAGCAGCGTTCAAGTCAGCACCGCCAAAGACTACTCCTTTACTGCCACGGCGGACCGCGATCTCAGCGCCGTCTTTGTGCCCGCCCTGAGTATCGGTGTCTTAGCATCGCCACCCGAAGGCGGACTGGTCGAAGCGGATGCGCCAAGTTATGAAGTGGGTGATGGTGCGGACGTGCAGGCAGAGGCCAATTCGGGCTATACCTTTGTGAACTGGACGGAAGACGGCGTGGAGGTCAGCACGGACAGGAAGTATGCCTTTACCATCACCACCAGCCGCACTCTGGTCGCGAACTTCGTTTCACAGAACAACGCCATCATCACCTTGAGTGCCATACCACCCGAGGGTGGCAATGTTGGCGGCGGGGGCAGTCAAGCCATCGGCGCGCCTGTCACCGCCTTTGCCATCGAAGCCAATGGCTACAAATTCACCCACTGGAGTGAAGACGGCATCGCAGTGAGTACATCCCCAAACTATCAGTTCACTGCGGGTGTGAGTCGTGCCCTTGTCGCCAACTTCATCCTCATTCCTGTCACCGGAATTCACGGAACAGAGAACGCAAACGAGATCGAATTCGAGTGGCCTGAAACCGCCACCGGCTGGATGTTGCAGGAAAGCACGGATCTCTCCAAATGGGTCAACAGCACCCGCGAGATCCGCATCAGCGGAGGGAAAAATCGTACTCGGGTCAGCACGACAGAGGCCCCCAGTGTGTTCTTCCGCCTTGCGAAGCCCTGAGCGTTTGCCGTTGCAACCGTGATCGAAGCGCCTTCCCGAGCGGGGTGCGCAGCCGGCTCCAGCAGCGGCCCGTTTGCGCAACGCCAAGGCAAGCTATCGGGGAACCCTCAAGGGTGAAATCGGCGAGCTCTGAATCCTCTCCGGAGTGTTGGCTCCGGAAGGCATCTACCAAGTGATGGAAAACGGCTATCTGGTCGTCGCCCGCGCAGCGTGTGAACGAGTTGAAGCTTGAGCAGGTTCTTGTCCCGCTTCACCAGCACTTTGATCAGCCCATAGGTGCTCGGCTCCTTGCCTTCCACCTTGGATCGGAAGCCGGTTTTGAAGGCAAAGCCGATGATCGACTCGCCGCGATCCGCCTGCAGCTCGCGGAACTCCGCCAGCGTCAGATCCGCATGAACGAAGTTCGGCTTGGTGTAGTCGATCTCAGTCATCTGTTAACGGAGAGCCTCCTCGGCATGAGTCGTGGGTAAAAAGCAGGCAGTCAGTAAGGGAAGCAGGCGCTTCACGGTCCCAATCCGGAGAGACTACCCCATCTTTCGCCCGGCGAAACGGGAAAATCTTCGATCATATCGAGCCATTGCCGGTTCGGGAAAAATCGTGTATCTCATCGGCAGATGACCGACCACGTGCTGCTGCGATACTGCCCTGACCTGCTTGCCTACACGCGACGCCAGACCCGTGAGGTCATGGTCGGAGATGTCGGAATCGGCGGAGCGAACCCGATTCGTATCCAGTCGATGATCACCTCCGACACCCGCGACACCCCGGCCTGCGTCAAAGAGGTCCTCGATCTCGCGGATGCGGGCTGCGAAATCGTGCGCATCACCGCCCAAACCAAGATCTACGCTGCGAACCTTGAAAACATCGCCCGCGAAGTTCGCGCGGCAGGCTGCCAAGTGCCCCTTGTCGCCGACATCCATTTCAAACCGGACGCCGCGCTTGAAGCCGCGAGATGGGTCGAAAAAGTCCGCGTGAATCCGGGCAACTACGTCGACAAAAAGAAGTTCGAAGTTCGCGAATACACCGATGACCAGTATGCCGACGAGCTCGAGCGCATCCGCGAGCAGTTCGTGCCGCTGGTCCAGCTCTGCAAGGAACTCGGCCGCGCGATGCGCATCGGCACCAACCACGGCTCGCTTTCCGACCGTATCATGAACCGCTACGGCGACACGCCGCTGGGGATGTGCGAAAGCGCCCTGGAGTTCGCCCGACTCGCGCGTGAGCACGACTATCATAACTTCGTTTTCTCGATGAAGGCCTCGAACCCGAAGGTGATGATCGAAGCCTACCGCTTGCTCGTCGCACGGCTCGATCAGGAGGGAGAAGATTGGAACTACCCGATCCACCTCGGCGTGACGGAAGCCGGCGACGGTGAAGACGGCCGCATCAAGAGTGCGATCGGCATCGGCTCGCTGTTAGGCGACGGCATCGGCGACACCATCCGCGTTTCTCTCACAGAAGATGCGATCCATGAAATCCCGGTAGCGAAAGCCTTGGCAGAGCCTTTTCAAAGCAAGGAGAATGAAGTTTCACCGGCGTCGCTCTCTCCATCCTATGATCCCTTCAGCTACGAGAGACGTCGTAGCGAATCGCTCGAAGTGATGGGTCACAAACTCGGTGGCGAGCATCCGATCCGTGTCTTCGTCTCTCAGGAAAAGTGGAATGCGGTGGCTCACAAGATCGAGAAGATGGGCGACTTCAAACCAGAGATTGTGGTGGAGAAGTCCGGCGTGATCGAAGTCGATCCGCGGGATGGGGCGGCGATTTCCGAGATCAATCAGTTCTCAGAGCCCAAGCTGGTCACGGTGAAAAACGGGCTCGATCTTCCGGTCGTTCCGGCCTTCCGGATGCTGGCATTCCAGATCGATCCACGCCACCCAATCCTCCTCAAGGACACGCTCGATCCGGCGACGGGAGACGTCGATTTCCAGAAAGCCCTGCTGACCGGAGCGCGTCGGATCGGCGCGCTGATCTGCGATGGCATCGGCGATGCGATCATCGTCCAAGGCGAGTCCGCACCCGGTCAGTCACTGCGTCTTTCCTACAATATCCTTCAAGCGGCCGGCGCACGTATCTTCAAAACCGACTACGTCGCTTGCCCGAGTTGCGGACGAACTTTGTTCAACCTCCAGACTACGACGCAGAAGATCCGTGAAGCGACCGGCCACCTTAAAGGCGTGCGCATCGCGGTGATGGGTTGCATTGTCAATGGACCGGGCGAAATGGCGGACGCGGACTTTGGCTACGTCGGCGGTGCGCCTGGTAAGATCAACCTCTACGTCGGCAAGCAGGCAGTGAAATTCAATATCCCGCAGGACGAAGCGGTGGAACGTCTGATCGATCTGATCCGCGAGCACGGCAAGTGGATCGATGCGCCCGAAGGAGAACCTGTTGAAGTTTAAGCGATGTCGGAAACCCAAAGTGCCACCCTTGAAGCCACCTCACTCGATGTGCCGTGGAACGTGGTGGTGCATGATGACCCGGTGAACCTGATGAATTACGTAACCTGGGTATTTGTGAAAGTCTTTGGCTACTCTGAAATCCGTGCGACCAAGCTGATGATGGAAGTGCATCAGGCAGGAAAGTCGATCGTCTGGACCGGAGCCAAGGAGCGCGCGGAACTCTACACGCAACAACTCCAGGGCTTCCAATTGAAGACCTCGATGGAGAGGAGCAGCGAATAGTTGGATGAAGGCGGCACCGACACTCGACGGGAGAATCCGCATCGATCTCGAGTCGAAACTGGACTGGATGGTGATGCAGTCGATTTCCCACGATGCACTGGCAGTGGGCGTGGATCTGGCGGATCGACTTGGTAATTTCCTCGGTGAAGAGGCTTTGAAGGGCGACTGGGAGGACTTTGTGCGACCGGACTTGAAGCAGGGATTCAGCGAGCAGTTGGAATATATTGAGAAGGTCCTGGGTGCGCTGAATGTCGATGCCCGCGAGCCGGTATTTATCGTCAAAGAGGATGCCGAGATCTGGTATGGTGGGCTGAATCAGGCGCGGCTTGCCTTGGAAGAGCGCTATCATTTCGACAGCGAGAATCCGGAAACCATGAGCCCGGGAAGACGCACGGCATGGTTCCGCTCTCAATTCTATCAGATGCTTCAGAGCCTGCTGTTAGATTTTCTCATGCGGGACTGAGCGACTTCAACATGTTGATGACGCGCTCGACACCAAGGTCGTTCTGGCAGCGAAGGTCGATGGGGCATTTGCTGAGGAAGCAGGGAGCGCACTCGACCTTTTGCCGGATGACGATGTGTCTCTGGCTCAGAGGTCGGGTGAGGAGCGGGTCCCCGGGGCCGAAAAGCACGGCGCAGAGTGCTCCGAAAGCTCCGGCGAGGTGCGGCAGCGAACTATCGGCGCTGAGGCACAGGGGGTAGGGAACGTAGCTGTTAGGATCAGAAAGATCCAGATTCAGGGTTTCACAGGCGGTTCTTTTTGCAAGTTCTTCCGAGAGTCCGTCCTGCCTGAGCTTGCCGATCCTGATCTCCCACCCCTGCTCTTTCACCCACGCGATGACCTCGATCCACTTGTCGATGTTCCATTCGTGATTCAAGCCGTAGTCCGACTCGGGGACGATCAAGAGGCATTCGGGATGGCGCTTGATGGATGTGGCAATTGGTGTGAAGAACTCGCCCTGCATTGGATTCGCCCCCATCAGTTCCACCGTCTCAAGCATGCATTGCACACGGTGTTCGGTGGGCCCTGGCACGACGGTCCTTTCTAGCTTTGTTGTCAGAAACTTGGCCAATTTCGGGGCTGGCAGTCCGATGATTTCCGAGACTCCGGCACGGGCACAGGCCTCTGCGGCAGGTCCGGGTTCCCAGACGAGTGCACGAGTGATCCCTTTGATCTCCTTGGCGATTTTCCGCGCTGATGCTTTCTCGGTGTAGCAGATCACCGTCATCGTCCCCAGTGCGGTCCAGAGCGCCTTCTGGGACTCAGGGCAGAAAATGGAAACATCCCCCACATGACTCATCAGTGCTCTAACAGCAGGCAGTGAGAAACAGGCTTCCCTCCAGCCTTGAGGCGAAACGACGGTCAAAGGCTCCGGAGCTTTCGTGGTGGAGGTGGGCACGCTCATAAACTAGTCCCTACCGGGAAGGCCCGGCAAGTCGGCATCGACGAAAGTCAGTTTGGGAAATCGGCCAGGCAGATGGAAGTCCGGGACCCCTCCCCCAAGATCGCTGGCTGTTAGAAAACGCTGCTCCGGTGAGTTCAGGATGAAGCTGACGTTGGCGCGGGTGTTTTCACCGAAGTCGATGCGCGCACGCAGCAGGTCGAGCGGGATCGACATTGCGGTGACCCAACCGCCACTCGGATCAAGCTCGGCAAAAGTCGTGACATTAGGAATCGCGACGTCATCCGGCGACGAGCGCTGGCGCGGTGCGGTAAATTCGCAACTCCACCAGCAGCCGTTGGGGGCAAGATTGAGCTCGAGGTATCGGCCGCTCACCGGATCGGCGAGAAACAGCTCGGCCACGTCATACTGCCAGAGTTTTGCTAGGAAGCGCCCGGGGCGGGACTCGGGGTGGAGTTTCGCGGGCTTTCCATGGGAGGCGATGAACCATAGGCGCTCTGCGTCGACGGCGAGACTCCAAGCGGCAGCGGGTTGGAAGGGCTTTTCGTCCCAGTCGGCGGAAATCCCGAGGAGCGGCAGGTCGAGGGCACCCCATTCGAGGGGCTGCTTGGATCGGAAGATGTGCATCTCGGAACGGAATAAGCTCTTCGTGGCCGCTGGTCTAGCTTTGGGTTGCTTGATAGTTGAATCATTTAAAGCGAAAGTCTTCCATTGCCCTCCGGCATCGGAAATGTATTGCTGGGCCCCAGCAAGACATGTCCCGTCGTTCATCCAACCGCCTTGATACCATCGAATACATCGGACCTCGTCCGGTGAAGCCTCAGAAGCGGCCAAATTTCCTTGGCGGATGGGTGGTGCTCTTGATCGCAGCAGGTGCCGCCTATTTTTTTGGGAAGGACATTTGGGTTGCTCAGGCTCAACAGGTTGTGCCGAATTCAGAGCGTGCCGTCGCATTGATTTCCGAGCTCCAGCCATCCGCCAATCCAGGCGAACGTCTGGCCGCCGCCGCTCTCCAGCGCTCTCAGGCAAAGGTGACTTTCGAGGATGCCTACTACGCGATCCCTTACCCGAACGGTGATATTCCCTCCGACAAGGGCCGCGCCGAGGATCTGCTCGTCCGTTCGTATCGCGCGCTCGGTATCGATCTCCAAAAATTGGTCCACGAGGACATGACGGAGCACTTTTCGGAGTATCCGCAGATTTTTGGACGAAAGGCCGCCGATGCGAACATTGATCACCGTTTGACTGCAAACCTGCAGCGTTTCTTCCGCCGCATGGGTGCCGAAAAATCCGTCACCGATGATTCGGGTCAGGACCTTCCGAGCCGCAATCTGGCAGACTACCTCCCCGGCGATGTCGTCGCGTGGCGCCTTCCTGGCGGTCGCAGCCACATTGGTATCATCGTCCCGGGTCCTGGTGACCGCCGCTCTGAGCCATGGGTTGTGCACAATCGCGATGCCGGTCCGGTTTGGGAGAACTGCCTGTTCGACTCCAAGATCACCGGCCACTACCGCTTTTTCGGCGAGAAGGTCGAGGCAGTGAAGCCACAGAGCTGAAGTGGCTGAGCCTTTCAGGCTCAGCGCCAAGTTCGCCAAGGCCGTCATGAGCCGGTAAGGCTCAGTCACATTCAAGGCGCTTTACTCGACCGCGGGATTTTCCCAATGTCCCGCCCCTTTCGCCATCAAAGACTTCCTGTGCCCATGACCGCCGCCGAAATCCGCCAGAGCTTCTTCGATTTCTTTAAAGAGAAGCAGCACACCATCGTCCCCTCCGCGTCGCTGCTTCCGCAGTCGCCGGGTCTGCTTTTCACCAATGCAGGGATGAATCCTTTCGTGCCCTATTTCCTCGGTGTGGAGAAGGCTCCCTTCGATCCACCGCGCGCGGCCGATACGCAGAAATGCATCCGCGCCGGCGGCAAACACAACGACCTCGAGGACGTCGGATACGACACCTACCACCACACGATGTTCGAGATGCTCGGCAACTGGTCGTTTGGGGATTACTTCAAAAAGGAAGCCATCGAATGGTCATGGGAATTGGTCGTCGAGCGCTGGGGCCTGCCTGCCAACCGCCTCTACGCAACCGTTTACGCCCCGGACAAATCGAAGGGTGATCCGGGTGAGTTCGACCAAGAGGCCTGGGATCTTTGGGCGGAGTTGTTCCGCTCGAAAGGTCTCGATCCGCGCGTTCACATCGTCGATGGCAATGTGAAGGACAACTTCTGGATGATGGGCGAAACCGGTCCTTGCGGTCCGTGTTCGGAACTCCACGTTGACCTCACCCCAAACGGCGACTCGAAAGGTCAGCTCGTCAATGGTGACTCGGACGAGTGCATCGAAATCTGGAACCTCGTCTTCATTCAGTACAATGCCGAAGCCGATGGTTCGTTCCGCGATCTTCCGGCGAAGCATGTCGATACCGGCATGGGCTTCGAGCGCGCCTGCTCGATCATTCAGAACACCAAGGGCTTTACCGATTTCTCGATCAAGCCGAGCAACTACGCGACCGATGTCTTCACCCCGATCTTCCGCAAGCTCGAGGAGCTGAGCGGAAAGAAGTATGTGAACATCTATCCGGCACTCGGTGCGGATCGCAGTGCCTTCAACGATGAGATGAAAACCGCAATCGCCTTCCGGGTGATTGCCGATCACTTGCGCACGCTTTCGTTCTCGATCGCCGATGGCATTCTTCCCGGAAACAACGGCCGCAACTACGTGCTGCGGCGCATCTTGCGCCGAGCGGTTCGATACGGGCGTCAGCTTGGATTCTCCGGTGAAAAGACCTTCTTTGGTGAGTTGGTCGGAGCTCTTGTGGAGCAGATGAGCGGCGTGTTCCCCGAGCTCAAAGTGCGTGAAGCCGCCGTGCGGGTCACACTTGAGCGCGAGGAAGCGAGCTTCAATGAGACGCTGGATCGTGGTTTGAAACGCTTCGAGGACGGCCTTTTGGACGTGAAGGATGCCACGCTTTCCGGCGAGGTGGCCTTCGAGCTTTACGATACCTTTGGTTTCCCGGTCGATCTCACTGAGTTGCTCTGCGCCGAGCGTGGGCTTGGCGTGAACATGCAGCGCTTCGAGGAACTGATGGAGCAGCAGCGCGACCGTGCGCGGGCTGCACAGAAGTCGACGGTGGTGCGCGCACTCGATATTTCGACGGAAGCCGTGACCGAATTCATCGGCTTCGAAACCGATGAGGTGGATGCGCTGGTGCTCGAAGTCCACCCGCAGGATGGCGCGCTTTTCGTGATCACCGACAAGACGACTTTCTACGCCGAGATGGGTGGTCAGTCGGGAGATACGGGAATTCTAGTCATTGGTTCGCTGGCTCACGATGTTTCCGCTGTGCAACAGATCGGCTCGGCACGTGCGCATGCGATTCCGGCGGATGCCGAGGTGAAGCCGGGAGACACCGTCAAGCTGCGCATCGACCATCGCCGCCGCCGTCCGATCGAGGCGAACCACACCGCGACGCACCTGCTTCACTGGGCTTTGCATGAAGTGGTTTCCACCGATGCCGCTCAGCAGGGCTCCGCCGTTGATGAAGAGCGTCTGCGCTTTGACTTCAACAGCGCGCCCGTCACGGCCGAGCAGATCGAGCAGATCGAGGAGTTGGTGAATGAAAAGATCAATGCCGACGAGCCAGTCTCGTGGAAGGAAGTGCCGCATGCCGAAGTGAAGGAGCGCACCGATGTGATGCAGTTCTTTGGCGACAAGTATGGCGACAAGGTGCGCGTGGTGCAGATCGGCGGTAAGCCGGGAACGTTGACGGGTTACTCGATGGAGCTGTGCGGCGGCACCCACGTGCGAAACACCCGTGCGGTCGGGATTTTCAAGATCAAGAGCGAGGGCGCGATTGCCTCCGGCGTGCGCCGCATCGAAGCGGTGACCGGTGAGCGGACTTGGGAGTATCTTCGTGAAGTGGCGATGACGATCGAGGACGAATCGGTGACCATGCGGGACAAGCTTGCAGCGGCAAATGCCAAGCTGGATTCCCTAGGGGAAGAGCCGGTGGATGTCGGAGATTTGCCGAAGATCGTCTACGAGGCCTTGGTCCAGCAGCGCGACATTCGGAAGATCAATCAGGTGATCAACCGCTCCCGAACCAAACTCGACGAGCTCAGGGAGAGCGTCGTCGAGGCCGAGAAACGCTTCAAGAAGTTGCAGGCTTCCGCCGCAGCAAAGCAGGCGGATGCGGCGCTGGCGCTGCTGATTGAGAAAGGCGAGCCGATCGTCACGATGATCGAGTCGGATGCCGCTCTGTTGCAGGAGCTTCTAACAGGACTGAAGAAAAAGCAGTTTAGCGAAGCGGCTTTCCTGATCGTCGATGATGGCTCGAAGCTCCACCTCGGCACCTACTGTGGCGATGCTGCTTTGGCCAATGGCCTCAAGGCCGGCGACCTGCTGCGCGAACTGGCGGCGATTGCCGGCGGCAAGGGAGGCGGAAAGCCGGACATGGCTCGTGGCGCGGCACCGGCTCGCGACAAGCTCACCGAGCTGGAAGCAGCTGCGAAGACGAAGCTGGGTGTGAGCGCTTAGACGCCGAGCAGATCAGCTCGGATCACTGTCTCCAGCGCTCTCCGTCGCGACTTTCTCTGGCTGGGGATCGACGAGATGGCGGAAGGTGCTTTCCCATTCGGTGGCCTTGTGGTGGGTGATATTCCTTTCGAGATGCTCGAGCATGCGCAAGGCGGCACCGCGTTGATCGCCAGCTTTAAAGATATCCACTTCCATCGCCCAAATGAGCTCGGGCTTGGTTTCAGCGAGAAATTTGACGTATTTCGGTGAGAGCGGATCGTTCTTCGCGCGGTCGTCATTGCCACTCCAGCGCATCACGGCGAGGTCCTCACCCTTGATGCGGTTGATCCACGCGGCGCGCAGGGCTTCGGTGGTTTTCGGCGTCCGCAGCGGGGGAAGAATCACCCTTTCGTAAACATCGGAAATCGGTAGCGGCGTCATCGGCCAGCCTTCGACTTTCAATCCACCAAGTCCGTAAGCTTGGGCAAAGATCGTGCTGGTGACGGGCTTGCGGAGTTCTTCGCGCGCGGCGTTGGAGTCAACTTCCTCGGCATTGATCAGAAGCGATTCGATCACCTTGGAAGCCTCGGGCGAAAGTTTGGCAATCTCGCCGGGCTTGGCAGCGGCACGGAGCGTGAGCGAGAACCAGTTGAGTTGGTGGCGGAGTGCCATGGCGAAGGCAGGATCATCGAGTTGTCCGTTCCTCCGTTTCCATTCGCGAAAATCCTGGCCGCTGCGGTTCTTCTCGTCGAAGTTCATCTTTTCGATGCATTTCAGATAGAGCTCGAGCGCCGCGCTGTTGCTCGACATGCCCTGCTTAAAAGCAGAAGTCGCGGCGCTGAACTTGGTGTGGACCTTGGCCACGGCGGCCTCGCGAAGGGCATTGAGTTTATCGACGAGCGCCTCCCGCTCCGGCTCAGTAAGGGGCCCGTCAGCAAAAACAGAGGAGCTGAGGAGGGCGCAGGTAAAAACGAGAAGACACTTCATGGGTTCGACCGGAACGTCGCAGAAACCTCGGATCTTAGCGAGAGTTGCCTTAGGGATGACGAAGGATGCCACTTTCGACCGCCTCAATCTCCTCATCCGTAGTGAACTC
>Ga0100398_1001530_pt1 | contig 19655 bp, 19 predicted proteins | sample CryGeymeta201522_FD_81568 | JGI IMG/M metagenome (GOLD analysis project Ga0100398, IMG submission 81568) | Groundwater microbial communities from Crystal Geyser aquifers in Utah, USA - Crystal Geyser metaG 2015-22 | ecosystem: Environmental > Aquatic > Deep subsurface > Groundwater | place: USA...
CTTCGCCCTGCGCTGGTATGCGCTGGCCTACCTTGCAGGGCTCGGCCTTGGCTGGTGGGTGATCTCGAAGGCGGTTGCACGGCCGGGATTGTGGCCCCGCGGCGTTGCGCCGATGCGGCCCGAACAGGTGGAGGGGTTGCTGACAGCGGTGGTGCTTGGCGTCATCCTGGGCGGGCGCATGGGCTATGTGCTGTTCTACCAGCCCGCGGTCTACCTGGAGAACCCGTTGCTGATCCTGCGCCTGTGGGAAGGCGGCATGTCCTTCCATGGCGGGCTTCTGGGGGTCGCTCTCGCCGCGTGGATCTTCTGCCGACGCACTGGCGCACCACCGCTTCAGGTGGCGGATGCGATGTCGATGGTGATCGGCTTCGGCCTGTTCTTCGGGCGACTGGCGAATTTCGTGAATGCGGAATTGTGGGGGCGGGCGTCCGATGTGCCCTGGGCGGTGATCTTTCCCGGCGCGGCGGCGCAGGATTGCGCCGGACCGGAGGGGATTGTCGATTACCTGGGCGCCATGGTCTGCGCCCGCCACCCGTCGCAACTCTACGAGGCGGCGCTCGAAGGGCTGTTGTTGGCCAGCGTTGTCATGGTGCTGGCGTGGCGCCGGGGATGGTTGCGGCGGCCCGGGGCGATCACGGGAATGTTCCTTCTGATCTATGGCACCTCGCGTTTCGTGGTGGAGTTCTTCCGCCAACCCGACGCGCAATTCACCGGGCCGGATAATCCGATCGGTTTCGCGCTGGCGCTGTCGCCCGAAATCGGGCTGACCATGGGACAGATCCTGACGGTTCCGATGGTGCTGATCGGGCTTTGGCTGATCGTCCGGGCAAATGGGCGTGCCGCCCGTGTCGCTTGAGGCACGCCTGGCCCGGCGTATCGCGCGGTTGGGGCCCATGAGTGTGGCCGACTACATGGCTGAATGTCTGCATGATCCGCAGGACGGCTACTATGCCACGCGCGATCCGTTCGGCGAGCGCGGCGATTTCGTGACAGCGCCCGAGATTTCCCAGATGTTCGGAGAGCTGTTAGGCTTGTGGATGGCGCAAGTCTGGATGGACCAGGGCCGACCCCAGGGTCTGTTGGCCGAGCTTGGCCCGGGACGCGGGACGTTGATGGCAGACGCGATGCGCGCCACGCGCGGGGTGCCGGGGTTCCACGCAGCGCTAAGGTTGCATTTGGTGGAGGCCTCGCCGGTCCTGCGCGCATTGCAGGCGAAGACATTGGCGTCGCATGAGCCAACGTTCCACGACAGCATCGCGGAGTTGCCGGAGGGCCCCCTGTTCCTGCTGGCCAACGAGTTCTTCGATGCCTTGCCAATCCGACAGTTCCAGATGAACGGCTCCGACACTTGGCAGGAAAGGCAGATCGGACTGGCGCAGGATCGCCTGATATGGGGCCTTGCGCCGCCCGCCCCGCTGGCGGTCCGCCACGGCTTTAATCCCGGCATGATCGTGGAGACCTGCGCACCGGGCGAAGCCGTGGCGCAGGAGATCGGGCGGCGCATCGCATCCCACGGCGGCACGGCGCTGATCGTGGATTATGGCGATGCCGAAAGCCGCGGCGATACTTTGCAGGCGGTAATGGCCCATGGTTACGCCGACCCGCTCGAGTCCCCCGGCAGCGCTGACCTGACGGCACATGTCGCCTTTGGCCCGCTGACGCGCGCGTCGGCTCCAGCGCGCGCCTCGGCTCTCGTTCCGCAAGGTGTGTTTCTCGAGCGGCTTGGGATAACCGCACGCGCGCAGGCGCTGGCGCAGGGATTGGACGGCGCTGCGCTGGACGCTCATATCGCCGCACACCGGCGGTTGACGCATCCGCAGGAAATGGGAAACCTGTTCAAGGTGCTTGCCCTGTCGCCCCCCGACGCCCCGACGCCCCCTGCCCTGGAGACCGCACCTTGAGCCTGGTGAATCTGTGCCCCGTGACCTCTCCTTCGCTGGACGGCGTGGCGCATGGATTCTTCACACGGGTGGGCGGAGCCTCCACCGGCGTGTTCGCAGGATTGAATTGCGGGTCGGGGTCCACTGACTTGGCAGAGGTCGTGGCGCTGAACCGCGCCCGTGTGGCCGACGCAATGGGTGTCAACGTGCAGGCGTTGGTCGGCGTGCAGCAAGTGCACTCCAGCGATGTGGTGGTGGTGAACCGGCCCGGCACGGACCGCCCGCGCGCCGACGCGTTGGTGACGGCGGTGGAGGGCCTGGCGCTCAGTGTACTGACCGCCGACTGCCAGCCGGTGCTGTTCGCGGACCGCAACGTCGGCGTGATCGGGGCGGCCCATGCCGGCTGGCGCGGTGCGCTGGATGGGGTGCTGGAGGCAACGCTCGATGCGATGGAGGGGCTGGGCGCAAAGCGGAGCCGTATCTCAGCTGTCATCGGCCCCTCGATCAGCCAGCGCGCCTATGAAGTCGGCCAGGAATTCCTGGAACGGTTCATGGACGAAGACCCCGATAGCGCGCGGTTCTTCATCAACGGAACGGCAGACAAATACCAGTTCGACCTTGTCGGCCATGGCCTGTCTCGGTTGCGCGCGGCGGGGGTGGGCGATGCGCAATGGACCGGCCATTGCACCTATTCCGACCCGGCGCGGTTCTACTCCTACCGGCGGGCCACCCATCTGGGAGAAGCCGACTACGGCCGCATGATCGCCGCGATTCGCCTATAGGCCCTGCGCGACTGGTTCCGATTGGGACACAATGGCGGCAAGGTGCGCCGCACTATGTGCACAATTCGTGTCGCATTTTCCACAATGCCCTGTGAAACATACCAACCACGCACCGCATCCTGCCCTGAAAACGCCCAGAAGATTTACCGCTTCTTAGCGTTTTTGCCCCAAGACTGCCTGAAACCGAAGCCACTTTGATTGCAATGAAGGACACAGCAATCGGCTAGAGGGACAGGCAAATGAAAACGCGTCGCTGGATGGAAACCGTCCTCAAGGAAGCGAAAAAAGAGCAGATCGAAATGCCGTGGTCGCGCAAGTTGCGCACCGTGCGGCGCGCGGAGAAGCCGCGTCAGATCAAGGCCGCCGGATAAGGCGGAAGTCCCCGGACGAAGAGACCGAGGCCCCGAACACGAACGCTTGCAAGAAGGCGGCCAGAACGGCCGCCTTTCGTGTGTCCGGGGGACAGAAAGGCGTTGCCTCGGCGGCGGGCGGCGGGGTGAATTACGTCCTACGGTGTCAGATCGACCGTGGTTTCCAGCGCGGCAAAAAGAGGTGCGAGGTCGGCCTCGTAGCGCCGCCATCCCGCCACGGCCCCGCGCCCGATGGGCTGACGGGCCTGCGCGAAGCTGAGCGTCTGGATACGGCGGCCTGAGGCTTCCGGTGCAAGACAGGCCGCATCCCAAGGCAGGCCCACAGCGTCGAGCATGACACGGATCTGCGGCTCGGGCTCGGCCGTCAAGGCCTCGTAATCCACAACATGCACGCGGTCGGGCAGCGCATCGCGCCATAACGCGGTGATTGCATCATGCAGGCGGATATAGCGGCCTATGGCGGTCAGATCGTTGGCGTAGCGGTGCAGCCCTTCGGGAAACATGTTGCGATAGAGCGACAGGCCCACATCGCGGGGATCGCGTTTCACCAGCACGAAACGCGCGCCGGGCAGTGCCCGGGCGGCATGACCGATACGCGAGAACGTGGCGATGGCCTTGTCAGTCGGGATCAGCGAACCGGTGCGGCGGCGCACCGAGGACAGGTAACGATCGCCCGCCTGCGCCAGCCTGTCCGCGGACAGGACGCCGTGGCGCAGGGTTTCCAGGACCGGAGAAAGGGCGCGCCCAAGGAATTGCATCTCGCCCCCGGCGGCCACCAGAGGGTGGGCCGCGAGGATTGTCTCCACCAGCGTGGTGCCCGATCGCGGCAGGCCGGTGACGAAGATGACGGGATCATCGGGGCCGGTGGCAGCGATGGGTTCGAGGATCTTCCAATCGGCAAGCAGCGCGCGCGATTCGGCGAGGTCCGCGTCGAACCCATAGGGATGAGCCTTGGCCAGCAGACGGTTCGCCGTATGCAGATGCGGGAAGACGCCGACGTGGTTGCCAAGATCCCCCTGCGCCTTGGCCGCAGCGAAGTGCAGCGTCACGCGATCTGCCGCTTTCAGGTCGGGCCGGGCCAGGGCCGCTTCGAGGCGCGGCAAAAGCGGATCATCGGCGGTGATCGTGTGCCCGTTCATATGGGCGCGAAACGCCTCCCCATAATTCGGCGCGATATCGATAGCGCGAGCCAACAGCGCCTTCGCCTTTGGGAAATCGCCTGCGGACTGGTGCAATTGCGCGCGGTGGGTCAGCAGGGCCGCGGATTGCGTTTGGGCCAGCGCGGCGTCAAGTATCGCCTCCGCCCCGGCGATATCGCCTGCGGCCTCCGCCGCGACGGCGGTGGCGCGCAGAAGATCGACATGCGCACCATCCCGGATCGCCATACGGGCCGCTGTCAGCGCATCCTCCCCCTGCCCTGCCTGCGCCTGCGACAGCGCCAGTTCTGACATCCAGCGCGCGCCTTTGCCTTTGCCGCGCAGCAGCGCCACCGCCTCCTCGGGCCGTGCCATGTCGCGGTAGAGGCGCGCAAGATGCAGCGCCGCTTCAGGTGGCATGGCCGGTCCGGTCAACAGGGCCTCGGCCCGCAGAGGTCGCCCCCCCGCCATGCAGGCGCGGGCCAAAGCCAGACGCGCGCCCGGATGAAACGGATCGCGGGCATGGGCGGCCTCCAGCGGGCCGAGGGCAGGCTTGCCCATGGCAAGCCAGACCTGCCCAAGCGCAAAAGCAGGCCAGAAGGCGACCGGGGCAAGCTTGGTCAATCGAAGGGCGGCGGCTTCGGCCTGTTCAAGCCGCCCTTGGGCCAGAGCCGCAAGGATGGGTTTGGCGTCCCCTTCGGACCCGAGCGGGATTGCAGCGCGCGCGGCCTCCTTCTCCAGCTTGACGCGCGCGGGGCCGGTCAGCACGCCGTGGAGGCCCTGCCAGATCGCGGCCTCCTTTGGCTTCAGGGCCATGGCACGGCGGAAGGCGTCCTCCGCCGCAGTCGGGTCGGTGTCCGACAGGCAGCGGGCAAGCTGGAACAGAACTTCGGGAATGCCAGGTTTGGCAACAAGGATCGCGCGGTAGAGGGCCAGCGCCTCGTCCACCCGACCGGCTTGTTGATGGGCCAGCCCCTGCCGATAAAGCTGTGTCAGATCAGGGGACTGCATCGGCTCAGGCGCTTTGCGCCAACCGGTCTTCCATCACGTCGAAGGGCACGCCCGGCACGTCCTTGGCCCCCCGGATCACCAGCGAGGTGCGGACCGACGCCACATTGGGGGCCGAGGTCAGATGGCCGGTCAGAAACGACTGGAACGACGACAGGTCGGGCGCCACGCATTTCAGGATGAAATCGATTTCGCCATTGAGCATGTGACATTCACGCACCAGTGGCCACCCCCTGCATCGCTCCTCGAAGGCGACAAGATCGGACTCGGCCTGGCTCGCAAGGCCCACCATGGCGAACACCTGCACTTCGAATCCCAGTTGGCGGGCATCGACATCTGCATGGTATCCCTTGATGAACCCCGCTTCCTCCAAAGTGCGGACCCGGCGCAGGCAAGGCGGCGCGGAAATGCCGACGCGTTTGGCCAGTTCCACATTCGTCATGCGACCGTCCCCTTGCAACTCCGCGAGGATCTTGCGGTCGATCGGATCGAGTTTTGCCTGCTGCATTGTGTCAGTCCCCGGGGGCAGGATTGGACGCGATTTTCAGATGAACCGCTGCGCCCGCCCGTCGCGCAACTTTATTTCACGGTTGCGCAAGAAATGGAATAGCCGACATGACGATGGTCTGCCCCCCCGTGATGCGTTGCGGGGGTTACATCGGTGCGGTCGCGGGGATATATCGGTTCGGACTTCCCCCTGCTTTTCCGAGGCCGCCCATGTCCGAGACCCGCCACACCCGCCTGCTCATCATTGGCTCTGGACCCGCCGGATATACCGCCGGCGTCTATGCCAGCCGCGCCATGCTGGAGCCGATCCTTGTTCAAGGGATACAGCCGGGCGGCCAATTGACGATCACGACGGATGTGGAGAACTGGCCCGGCGATGCAAGCGTCATGGGCCCCGACCTGATGGTGCGGATGGAGGCCCATGCCAAGGAGATGGGCACCAAGATCATCGGCGATCACATCATGTCACTGGACCTTTCTGCACGGCCCTTCACGGCGGTGGGCGACAGCGGGATGACCTATTCGGCAGATGCGGTCATCCTTGCGACGGGCGCACAGGCCAAGTGGCTTGGGCTTGCGTCGGAGGAACACTTCAAGGGCTTCGGAGTCTCGGCCTGCGCCACGTGCGACGGCTTCTTCTATCGCGGGCAGGAAATCGTCGTCGTGGGAGGCGGCAACACGGCGGTGGAAGAGGCACTGTTCCTGACCAATTTTGCCTCCAAGGTCACGCTGATCCACCGCCGCGACAGCCTGCGCGCCGAGAAAATCATGCAGGACCGCCTGTTCAAGAACCCAAAGGTCGCGGTCCTTTGGAACCACGAGATCGACGAGGTTGTCGGCGCGACCGAGCCGCGCGGCGTCGAAGGCGTGCGCGCGCGCCATGTGGAGACTGGCGAGATCACCGAAATACCTTGCAAAGGCTTCTTCGTTGCCATCGGCCATGCCCCGGCGACCGAATTGGTCAAGGACCAACTGGAGATGCACAATGGCGGTTATGTAAAGGTTCAGCCCGGAAGCACGCGGACCTCCATCCCCGGCGTCTTCGCGGCAGGCGACCTGACCGATCATGTCTATCGGCAGGCGGTGACGAGTGCGGGCATGGGCTGCATGGCCGCGCTCGATGCCGAAAAGTTTCTTGCTGAGTTGGAGGGCGAGGACGTCGCCGAAGCGGGCGCCTATGCGGCGCCGGTCGACGCGGCGGAGTAGCGGTTACTTCGCAACCTCACATCGAGGTTATTCGTCGTAAAGCCGATATTCAGGTTGCCTTCCGTGAACCGCTCGACCTCTTCCAGAGGCACGGCCAGATCGCCGTGATCTTTGAGCGTGCATCCGCAGGTTGGCAGCCCCGCCACCGAAACCGCTTTTTCCGGATGCCGAAGGTTCGACCTGATCACGCGTTTGCTGCATTGACAGAACGCCTCTTCGACATGCACGGCAATGGCGAAATCCGGGACCTTTCCGTCAACCGCCACGCTGACGCATAGTTGCGCGTCACGCACCGCCCGAGCCCGGCCGCCAACCCGAACCACTTCCAACCGGTTGGGAACCAGGACCAGCAGACCGACCCGGCCGGTTTCAAGAATGTCCAGGACACTGTCGAAACGATGGTTTCCGGGGCGATCTGGAATGGCCAACGTGGAGTCGTCGAACATCTTCACATGCCCTGCCGCATCTCGCTTGGGCGACACATCCACGGCGCCGCTCGACGCATGGGTCGCCATGGTCATGGAGGGCGACCTTTCGATCACTGCGGGGATTACGGTGCGACCTTCGGCGTCGGTTGTGACAACGCACTTTGGCTCATACATGCAATCGGGCCTTGTGTGTCGCGCTGGCTGCCAGTGAACCTGGAGGGACGCGCGGCGGTCTGCCTGTCGCATCGCGATGCCTTTCAAGATGCCCCCTGTCTCGATCGGCGACGTCCGACCACTTACTGCAAAACCGACGGCACATCCTGGACGCAAGCGCAGCCCTCGCGGGGCTGACCTTCTTACAATTGGCCACCCCGGTCTGTTGGCGCCGCGGGCAAGGCGCTGCGAGGCGTCGTTTGTCGGATGGGTGTCGACTCCGCAACAATCTGTTCAGCCGTGAACAAATGCCTTTGCCGCAAGTGCGCACTATGGCATACGTTCACGTGTGAACAAACCCTGAGTCGCAATGCCCCTCGCCGAGACCACCGCCATCAGCTTGCCGGACGACGATCTGTTGTTCCGCCTCCTGCGGCAGATCGATGCCGCGCCCGAGGCGTCGCAAAGGGTCACTGCCGAGGCGATCGGCGTCAGCCTCGGACGGCTCAACGGGTTGCTCCGGGCCGCCTCCGAGGCCGGGCTGATTCACGTGACAGACAGTACCGGCACCGACAAGCGTCACCGCTTCTCGTATGGCCTGACGGCGAAGGGCGCGGCCGCCAAAGCCCGGCTCGTCGATGCCTTCCTTGCCAGAAAATTGAACGAATACAACGCACTGCACGCCGAGCTTACCGGCCGGGGCGCAAAACTCTCTCTCTCCAGAAGGACGTCTCCCATGGCCGCGCCGCTGCATGCCCCGATCCCCGAACTCTACGTCTCCTACGACAGCGCCCAGAAACTCAAGGGGGAGGCGGCCGAGCTTCCGTCCTGGGATCTGACCCCGCGCCAGGTCTGCGATCTGGAACTGCTGATGAACGGAGGGTTCAATCCGCTGAAGGGTTTCATGTCGCGCGCCGATTACGACGGCGTGGTCGAAACCATGCGCCTCGCCGATGGCGCGCTTTGGCCGATGCCGATCACGCTCGACGTGTCGGAGGCCTTCGCCGGGCAGGTCGAACCCGGCCAGGACATTGCGCTGCGGGACGCGGAGGGCGTGATCCTTGCGATCCTGTCGGTCAGCGACAAGTGGAGCCCCGACAAGGCGCGCGAAGCGGCAATGGTCTACGGTGCCGACGATCTGGCGCACCCCGCCGTCAACTACCTGCACCACGTCGCGGGCCCGGTCTACCTGGGCGGCGCGATCACCGGCATCCAGCAGCCCGTGCACTACGATTTCCGCGCCCGCCGCGACACGCCCAACGAGTTGCGTGCTTATTTCCGCAAACTCGGCTGGCGCAAGATCGTGGCCTTCCAGACCCGCAATCCGCTGCACCGCGCGCATCAGGAACTGACTTTCCGGGCAGCGAAAGAAGCGCAGGCCAACCTGCTGATCCACCCGGTCGTGGGCCTTACCAAGCCGGGCGACGTGGACCATTTTACCCGCGTGCGGTGCTACGAGGCGGTGCTGGACCAGTATCCCACCGCCACCACGACCATGAGCCTGTTGAACCTTGCCATGCGCATGGCAGGCCCGCGCGAGGCCGTGTGGCATGGCCTGATCCGCAAGAACCACGGCTGCACCCATTTCATCGTCGGCCGCGACCATGCTGGCCCGGGCAAGAACAGCGCGGGCGTGGATTTCTACGGCCCCTATGACGCGCAGACGCTCTTCAAGGAGCATGAGGCCGAGATCGGACTGGAGATGGTCGATTTCAAGCACATGGTCTACGTTCAGGAAAAGGCGCAATACTATCCCGCCAACGAGGTTCCCGAGGGCGATACGATACTAGACATTTCCGGCACCGAGTTGCGCCGCCGCCTGCGCGAAGGGCTGGAGATACCGGAATGGTTCTCGTTCCCCGAAGTGGTCAAGGAACTGCGTCGCACCTCGCCACCGCGCAACATGCAGGGCTTCACGGTGTTCTTCACCGGCCTCAGCGGGTCGGGCAAATCGACGATCGCCAACGCGATGATGGTCAAGCTGATGGAGCAGGGCGGGCGTCCGACGACGTTGCTGGACGGCGATGTGGTGCGCAAGCATCTGTCGAGTGAGCTTGGCTTTTCCAAGGAGCACCGCGACATCAACATCCGGCGCATCGGCTATGTGGCAAGCGAAATCACCAAGAACGGCGGCATCGCGATCTGTGCGCCGATTGCGCCTTACACTGCGACGCGGCGGGCGGTGCGGGAGATGATCGAGGTCTTTGGCGCCTTCATCGAGGTGCATGTCGCAACATCGCTGGAGGAATGCGAACGCCGCGACCGCAAGGGGCTCTACAAACTGGCGCGGGAAGGAAAGATCAAGGAATTCACCGGTATTTCAGACCCTTACGAGGCACCAACGGCGGCCGAACTGGTCGTCGACACGGAAGGCATGGACGTGGATTACTGCGCGCAGCAGGTGCTTCTGAAGCTCGAATCCATGGGCCTGATCACGGCCTGAGACGGGCAAGCGGATCGTCCCGACTGGCCCCTGACCGGTCCCGAACGGGACGATAAGCCTTCGAACCGGCGCGGCCGGGCCTGCCCTGGGCCCGGCGTCCCGTTCGTTCGGCCCGGTGTCGGTCCCGAACGCGGCGCCACCCCGCGACCCCGTCAGCGCCGCACCGCCGCGGCGCGCAGGTCGCCTGGAACTGCGTCGAAGCGCTTGCGGAAGGCGCGGTTGAAATAGCTGATATCCCCGAAGCCGCACCCGAGCGCCATGGCGCTGATCGGGCGGCCTGCCTGCGAGGGGTCGCACAGGGCGGCGTGGGCAGCCATTGGGTGCTGAAGCGGTTGATGGCCGTGGGATCGGCGGGGTCTGGCGGGCTCGACGTCGGGGCACGAATCTCTTTCATGGGCCGATCTTGGCGGATCGCCCACAGGCTCCGCGTCAGGCGTTATCGTTTTCATCGAGGAAGCCGCAGAAATCGCGGTCGCTGGCCTCGTCATCGGACACGTCGGTCAAGGTGCGGCACTCGCCCGGTCCACTGTCCGGATTGAAATTGTGCGGCGTGTAGGACCACGTGGTGCAGCCCTCGGTATCGCGGCTGAACTGTTCGCAGGCGGCCGGGCCGATCTGTTCGTAACTGATCCCGGCGGAGGTGGCGCCGGGCAGAAGGCGGCAAGTCTCGTGGTCCTGCGCGGCGGCGGGCAGGGCGATACAGGCAAGTGCGGCGGTGGCGGTCAGAAAACGGGTCAGGAATATTTCCTTTTTCACGTGGTCGAACGGGGTCCGGTCAGCGGTCGATCCGGCCGCAAACGGCACGGTCGGACGCCTCGGTTTGGTAGATGTCGCCCAGAAGCTGGCAGTGGCCGGGGCTGGCGGCATCGAAGGAATGCGGGCGGAAGGTCCAGCCTGCGCAATCGGGATCGGCCCGGCACGCGGCGAGGCAGGTGGCGTATTCGGTGTGGGTCTCGGTATCATTGGCGAGGATCGTCGAGACGGCGGATTGCCAGCAATTCCCGGGCTCCTGCGCCGCCAGCGGCACCGGCAGCCCGATCAGGCAGGCAGCGGCAAGGGTTTGAAATCGGTTCATCGATTTCCTCGGTCACAAGCGGAGATATGCGGCCAGGTTAGACAAGGCCCGGCGGTCCCGTCCCGGACCAGGCGCGCCCTTGTCTTGGACCAGGGCCGGACAGGAATTGCCCGGCCCACGCCCAGACCACCGATCCTCCGGAGAGGCGGGGCAGACCCGGTTCTGCGCCCGGTTCTGCGCCCGGTTCTGCGCCGCGTTCTGCGCCGGGTTCTACACCGGGTCCGGGGCCGATGCGGCGGCCAACGTCTTCGGAACCGAAAAGGCGCCCCGCAGGGCGCCTGTGCAGTTTGACCGCTATGGCCGGGACCGATCAGCCATCATCGGCGGGAGCCGCGGTTTCCGGCGCCACCTCGCCGGTATCGGGCTGTTGCGCCGGTGCGGGCGCAGCATCCGCCGTGCCGTCGGTCGGCAGGCCATTCTCCCACTGGCCTTCCAGCACCTCGCCGGTGGCATAGGTCATGGTCCCCGCGCCCTGCCTGCGGCCGTTCACGAAGGTGCCGACATAGACATCGCCGTTGGAATAGGTGGCGGTGCCGGTGCCGTTGATCTCTCCGTCATCCCAGGCACCGGTATAGGTGAAGCCGTCGGGCATGGTGAGCGTGCCCTGCCCTTCCCGCTGGCCCGCCGCGAACGTGCCTTCGTAGATCGAGCCATCAGCATAGACCGCGCGGCCCTGTCCATGGCGGAGGCCGTCTTCCCATTGGCCCTGGTAATTGTATCCGTCCGGATGGCTCATCGTGCCCTGGCCATGCTGGCGCGCGTTGAGGAATTGCCCCTCGTAGGTCAGCCCGTTGGCATAGGTGGCCACGCCGGTGCCCTGGATCACGCCCGTGACCCATTCGCCGGTATAGGACGCGCCGTCGGGATAGGTGATGGTGCCGGTGCCGTTGGGCTGGTCGGCGAGGAAGGTGCCCTCGTAGACCGAACCGTCGGGATAGGTGACGCGGCCCGCGCCTTCGATGCGCCCCTCGACCCAGTCGCCGACATAGACATAGCCATCGGCGCCGGTGAAGGTCCCCTGCCCCTGCCTGCGGTCGCCCGCGAAGGCGCCTTCGTAGACATCGCCATTGGCATAGGTCACGCGCCCCTGCCCCTGCCGCTGGCCATTGACCAGCGTGCCGACATAGACGTCGCCATTGGGTTGGGTCAGCGTGCCCGTGCCATTGATCTGGCCCTCGGCCCAATCGCCCTCGTAAATCACGCCATCGGCCATTTCGAGCCGCCCTGTGCCCGAGCGGACGCCGCCGGCGAACTGGCCGGAATAGGTTGCGCCATCGGGATAGGTGATGGTGCCGGTGCCCTGCTTCACGCCGTCCACCCACGCGCCCTCGTAGCGGTACCCGTTCGGCCCGGTCATCACGCCGGTGCCGTGGTGCAGCGCGTTGCGGAACCCGCCGGTATAGCTGACACCGTTGGAATAATTGGCGGTGCCGGTGCCCTCGATCCGGCCCTCGACCCAGTCGCCCTCGTAGGTGGAGCCGTCGGCGAAGGTGATCGCGCCGGTGCCATGCGGGCGACCCGCGCGGAAAGCGCCGACATAGATCGAGCGGTCCGGGAAGGTCGCGGTGCCGTGGCCACGGATCTCGCCGTCCACCCATTGTCCGGTATATTCATAGCCGTTGGGCAGCCGGTAGGTGCCGGTGCCGTGCTGGACCCCGTCGCGGAACTGGCCTTCGTAGATACCGCCATTGTCGTATTGCTGGATGTCGGTGGAGGTTGCACCGCCACCGGCCGTGTCCTGCGCCGCTGCCGGAGCCGGTGCGATTGCCGCCACGGCCAGCACGACACCCGCCACTGCACCCCAAATCGCCGATTTCATCGCGCGCCCCCTTGAGCCGGAGATGTTCATTCGTTTTCAATCGCAAAGCTAGGTGAGGCGGGGGCGTGGCGCAACGTCTTTAGTCGCACGGGTGGGCGGCTTGACGCTTGGACCCGCCATCGCAAGTGGTATGACGGGGCGGACAGACCGCTGAGAGGGCAGACATGGCCGACCACTTCCGACTGACGCTGGCACAACTGAACCCGACGCTGGGCGATCTGGCGGGCAATGCCCGGCTGGTGCGCGAGGCTTTCGCCGAGGCGACGGCGGCCGGGAGCGATTTCCTCGCCTTTCCGGAGATGTTCATCACCGGGTACCAACTGCTCGACCTGGTGATGAAGCCCGCCTTCGCGCAGGAGGTGGAGCGCGTGATCGCGGGGCTCGCGGCCGAGCTGGTCGATGGACCGGCCTTCGGGATCGGCGGGCCGCTCTGGCGGGATGGCGATGCCGCGGGCGGGCCGGTCTTCGGCGCGGGCAAGCCCTGCAACGCCTATTACATCTGCGCGGGCGGCAAGATCGTGGCGACGATCCTGAAGCACGAATTGCCCAATTATGCGGTGTTCGACGAGGTGCGCTATTACCATCCGGGCGACCTTCAGGGGCCGGTGGATATCGGCGGCATCCGGATCGGGTTCCCGATCTGCGAGGATGCCTGGTTCGAGGATGTCTGCGAGACGTTGCAGGAATCGGGCGCGGAGATCCTGGTGATCCCCAACGGCTCGCCCTATCACCGGGGCAAGATGGAGTTGCGCCAGTCGGTTGTCGTCTCCCGCGTGGTGGAGACGGGGCTTCCGGCGGCCTATCTGAACCTGCTGGGGGGGCAGGACGACCAGGTCTTCGACGGCGGGTCCTTCGTGCTGAACCGGGGCGGCGCGCTGGCGGTGCAGATGCCGCAATTCGAGCCCTCGATCACCCATGTATCGTTCGCGCGCGGACCCGATGGCTTTGCCGCCCAGACCGGCGAGCGGGCCCATCTGCCCGATGAATGGGAAGCCGATTACCGCGTGATGGTGATGGCGCTGGGCGATTACCTGCGCAAGACGGGGTTCGGGCAGGTCGTTCTGGGCCTGTCGGGCGGGATCGACAGCGCGCTTGTCGCGACCATCGCGGCGGATGCGATCGGGCCGGAGAACGTGCACTGCGTCATGCTGCCGTCGCGCCACACCTCCGAGATCTCGCTGGAGGATGCGCGGGACGTGGCCGGGCGGCTTGGCTGCCGGCTCGACACGATCCCGATCACGCCTGCGCGCGATGCGGTGACGGCGTCGCTGGCCCCGCTGTTCGACGGGCTGGCGGAGGACGTGACGGAAGAGAACATCCAGTCCCGCCTGCGCGGCGTCATGCTGATGGCGCTGTCGAACAAATTCGGCGCCATGCTGCTGACCACCGGCAATAAATCCGAGGTCGCGGTCGGCTATGCCACGATCTACGGCGACATGGCGGGCGGCTACAACCCGATCAAGGATCTCTACAAGACCCGCGTGTTCGAGACCTGCCGCTGGCGCAACCGCACCCATCGCGACTGGATGAAGGGCCCGGCGGGCGAGGTCATCCCGCCCCGCGTCATCGACAAGCCGCCCACCGCCGAATTGCGCGAAAACCAGAAGGACGAGGACAGCCTGCCGCCCTATGCCGACCTCGACGTGATGCTGGAAATGCTGATCGACCAGGAAAAATCCGTGGCCGAGGTGGTGGCGGCGGGCTTCGACCGCGACTGGGTGAAGAAGATCGAGCGGCTGATCTACCTGAGCGAATACAAGCGCTTCCAGTCCGCGCCCGGCGCGCGCCTGACGCAACGGGCCTTCTGGCTGGACCGGCGATACCCGGTGGCGAACCGCTGGCGCGACGGGGGCTGACGGGCGGGCTGACGGGCGGGCTGACGGGGGGCTGACGGGGGGCTGACGGGGGGCTGACGGGGGGCTGACGGGGGCGGGCAGTGTGATGGCGCTGGACGCCCCGGTCGTGCCCGCCTGCCGGGTGCGCGCGCGGCGGGGTTAACCCCGCCCCATGGTCCGCGCGGCGGGGTTAACCCCGCCCTACGGTCCGTGCGGCAGCGGTGCCGAGATTTGCGCTTGTCTTCCCCGCCCCAAGCAGCTTCGCTTGATCTGCGCATTCCGGGACCAGCCATGACCGATTTCCTTCTGCTTGCCTTCATCTTCCTGAGCGCCGGTGTCTTCGCGGTGCCCATCGCCTTCCGGCTCGGGCTTGGCTCGGTGCTGGGCTACCTGATCGCGGGAATCGCGATTTCGCCGATCCTTGCGCTGCTCCATGTCGATGTCGTCTCGATCCAGCATTTCGCGGAGTTCGGCGTCGTGATGATGCTGTTCCTTGTCGGACTGGAATTGCAGCCCAAGGCGCTTTGGGCGATGCGCGCGCGCTTGATCGGACTGGGCGGCGGGCAGGTCGTGCTGACCGCCCTGGCCGTGATGGCGGTGTGCATGGCGCTGGGGCAGGCGTGGCAGATCGCGCTGGCGGTGGGGTTGGTGTTCTCGCTGTCCTCCACCGCGATCGTGTTGCAGACCCTGGGCGAGAAAGGGCTGCTGAAATCCGATGGCGGGCAAGGCAGTTTCTCGGTCCTGTTGACGCAGGATATCGCCGTGATCCCGATGCTGGCCCTTCTGCCGCTGTTGGCCTTCCTGCCCGAAACCGCCGGCCCTGTCGCGGATGCGGCCCATGGCGCGGCACAGGACCATGGCCCGGGGCTGAGCCTTGTCACCGGTCTGAACGGCTGGCAGACGGCGCTGGTGACGCTTGGCGCGGTGGCGGCGGTGATCGGCGGCGGCTCGTACCTGACGGGGCCGCTGTTCCGCTTCATCGCGGCGGCGAACCTGCGCGAACTGTTCACGGCCACGGCGCTGATGATGGTGATCGGGATCGCGTTGCTGATGTCGCTGGTCGGCCTGTCGCCCGCGCTTGGCACCTTCCTTGCGGGCGTGGTGCTGGCCAATTCCGCCTATCGCCACGAATTGGAGAGCGATATCGACCCGTTCCGGGGCCTGCTGCTGGGCCTGTTCTTCATGACCGTCGGGGCGGGGGTCGATTTCACGTTGCTGGCGTCGAACCTGCTGGCGGTTGCGGGACTGACGCTTGGCCTGATGGCGCTGAAGGCCGCGATCCTGCTGGGGCTGGCCCATATCTTCCGCATCCGGGGCGCGGACAAGTGGCTGATGGCGCTTGGCCTTGCGCAGGCGGGGGAATTCGGCTTCGTCCTGCTGTCGTTCACGGTCGCCAACGCGATCGTGCCGCAGGCGCTGGCCGATCTGCTGTTGCTGGTGGTGGCCTTGTCGATGCTGCTGACGCCCGCGTTGTTCATCCTGTATGATCGGGTGATCGCGCCGCGCTACACCGCGACCGAGGAACGGGAGGCCGACGCCATGCCGGGTGACGCGCGGATCATCATCGCGGGGGCCGGGCGCATGGGCGGGCTGATCGACCGCATCCTGACCGCCGGCGGGTTCGAGACGACGATGATCGACTATTCCTCGAAGCGGCTGGACATCATGGCGCGGTTCGGGGTGAAGAACTATTACGGCGACGCCACGCGACCCGATCTGCTGGCCGCCGCCGGGATCGCCGGGGCGGATATCTTCATCGTGGCCATCGACGGACGGGACAACATCACGAAGGTCGTCGAATACGCCACGCAGACCTTTCCGAAGCTGCATGTCATCGCCCGCGCGGTGGACCGCGACCATGTCTACGATTTGTGGAATGCGGGCTGCCGCGACATCATCCGCGAGACCTATGACAGCTCGCTCCGCATGGGGCGCTCGGCGTTCGAGGCGATGGGCATCCGGCGCGATACCGCCGACCGGATGGTGGCGACGTTCAACACCCGCGATCAGGAATTGATGCTGGTCGTTTCGGAGGTTCACCAGCCCGGCGTGCCGCCGCACGAGAACCCGGCCTATGTCGCCCGGGTTCTGGAATTGCGCGAGCAGCGCGGCGCGGACCTGGTGGCCGAGATCACGGCAATCCGTGACCGGGCCGCGCAGACCGGCACCTGACGCCGCCGTTCAGTGAACGCTTACGGGGCGGAAATCGTGCTGGCGCGCGACCACGAAGGCAAGGTCGCGATCCCGCACCAGTGCCAGACCTTCGCCTGTCTCGGCCCGGATCGCGTAAAGCGAGGTCAGCCCGGCGGCCTGTTCCTGCACGTCCCGGGGCAGGTCGCGCACCGCCACCTTGCGGATATACACGATGGGGCGTTCAGTGGGGCGTTCGGAAATCTCGTTGCGGTTCTCGGTCGTCATCGGCTTTGCCCTCCTGTTTGTCTGGGGCCGGTCTTGATCGGGATGGTCTGCACGACGCTGTCGGGCAGGGCGCGGGTCAGGTCGACATGGAGCAATCCATGCTCCATCTCGGCGCCCGCGACGTCCACACCGTCGGCCAGCACGAAACTGCGCTGGAACTGCCGCGTGGCAATGCCCCGGTGCAGGAAGACGCGGCCGTCATCGGCGTCGCGGTTGCGGCCCCGGATCACCAGTTGGCGATCCTCGACCGTGATCGACAGGTCGCTTTCGGGAAAGCCCGCGACGGCCAGCGTGATGCGATAGGCGTTGTCACCGCGCTGTTCGATATTGTAGGGTGGATAGCCCTCGTTCCCGGATTTCGCGGTGCGCTCCACCAGCCGTTCGAGCTGGTCGAATCCCAGCAGATAGGGGTGGGAGGCAAGGGTCAGTTTCGTCATCGGCGCACATCCTCTGGGGCAAGCGATCTGCAGGCGCCGCACCTCCCGCATTCGGCAAGGTCCGGTCTCAGCAATATGGGTCGCCCGCCCCGGGCCTGCAAGTGCGACAGGCTTGGAGCCGCGCCCGAGACACGCTATCGTGTCTGGCGGACCGAAAGAGACACGCCCCATGAACGCACCATCCGAAATGAACCATGAAGACGTTCTGCGCGTGCGCCTGCAGGTTCTCAAACGCGAGCACGGCGATCTGGATGCCGCGATCGAGGCGCTGCACCAATCCGTGAACCCCGACCAACTGACCCTGAAGCGTCTGAAATTCAGAAAGTTGAAACTGAAGGACGAGATCGCGCGGATCGAGGACGAATTGACCCCCGATATCATCGCCTGAACCAGCCGCCGGAACCTGCGGGCGCTTGAGGCCGGGGACCGTCCTTGTATAGTGCGGCCTCTGGTCACGAAGGGACGTCAGCGCAATGGTTCAGGTCGCCATCATCATGGGCTCGCAATCGGACTGGTCCACCATGCGCGAGGCGGCCGAGATGCTGGACGCGTTGGGCGTGCCCTACGAGGCGAAGATCGTCTCGGCCCACCGCACGCCCGACCGGCTGTGGGACTTCGGCAAGGGCGCTGTCGCGGCCGGCCTGAAGGTCATCATCGCGGGCGCGGGCGGGGCGGCGCATCTGCCCGGCATGGTAGCGTCCAAGACGCGGGTGCCGGTCATCGGGGTGCCGGTGCAGACCAGGGCGCTTGGCGGGCTCGACAGCCTCTATTCCATCGTGCAGATGCCGCGCGGCTTCCCGGTGGCGACCATGGCCATCGGCGCGGCGGGCGCGGCGAATGCGGGCCTGATGGCGGCCGCGATCCTGGCCAATTCCGACCCGGAGCTTGCCGCGCGCCTCGACCGGTGGCGCGCCGATCTGAGCGCCTCGATCCCCGAGGAGCCGTGCGATGACTGAACCGCTGCCGCAAGGCGGCGTGGTGGGCATCCTCGGTGGCGGTCAACTGGGCCGCATGCTGGCGATGGCCGCCGCGCGCCTTGGCTACAGGACCCACATCTTCGAGCCCGGCACCGCCCCCGCCGCCGAAGTCGCCCACGCATGGACCCGGGCCGACTACACCGACCTCGACGCGCTGAAAGCCTTCGCGGAGGCCTGCGACGTCATCACCTTCGAATTCGAGAACATCCCCGCCGAGGCGCTGGATGCCATCGCCGCCACCGCGCCGCTGTTCCCCGACCGCCGGGCGCTGGAAATCAGCCAGGACCGACTGATCGAAAAGGCTTTCCTGCGCGACCTGGGCCTGCCCACGGCCCCCTATGCGCCCGTCATCGGGGACGCGGGCGAGGCGCTGGCCGCCACCGGTCTGCCCGCCATCCTCAAGACCCGCCGCCTGGGCTATGACGGCAAGGGGCAGGCCCGCGTCACGCATCGCGACGAGACCGCCGGGGCGCTTGCCAGCCTCAACGGATCCCCGGCCATCGCAGAAGGCTTCGTCACCTTCTCCTGCGAAATCAGCGTCATCGCCGCGCGCGGACAGGACGGCGCGATCGCCGCCTATGATCCCGGCGAGAACGTCCATGACGCGGGCATCCTGACCACCACCACGGTTCCCGCCGCGATCCCCGCCGCCCTGCGCATGGATGCGGTGCTGCTGGCGTCGAAGATCCTCACCGCGCTCGATTACGTCGGCGTGCTGGGGGTGGAGCTGTTCGTCACGCCGCAGGGCCTAGTCGTCAACGAGATCGCGCCGCGGGTGCACAATTCCGGCCACTGGACGCAGGCCGGCTGCGCCGTGGACCAGTTCGAACAGCATATCCGCGCCGTCACCGGCTGGCCGCTGGGCGATGGCAGCCGCCACGCCAACGTGACGATGGAAAACCTGATCGGCGACGAGGTCGCGCGCGCGTCCGCGCTGGCCGCCGAACCGGGCGTGCAGATCCACCTCTACGGCAAGGCCGAAACCCGCCCCGGCCGCAAGATGGGCCATGTCAACCGCGTCACCGGCCCGGCCTGACGCCGCCGCCCCGCGCCTCGGGCCCCATTCATCTTGGCCGAAAACCTCCGGGGGGCTGCGCAGCAGCGGGGGCAGCGCCCCCTCCCCGGCCGGCCGTCACTCGATGATCCCGCCGATCGCCTCGATCACCGTCAGTTCGTGATC
>Ga0100398_1001536_pt1 | contig 19643 bp, 19 predicted proteins | sample CryGeymeta201522_FD_81568 | JGI IMG/M metagenome (GOLD analysis project Ga0100398, IMG submission 81568) | Groundwater microbial communities from Crystal Geyser aquifers in Utah, USA - Crystal Geyser metaG 2015-22 | ecosystem: Environmental > Aquatic > Deep subsurface > Groundwater | place: USA...
AGGCCACGCAATGTCCCCCCCCCAGGATCGATTTGGGGTCGGCGGGCAATCCCCTTCCCCACCCCCCGAAGTCCTGCCCACGGCGATCGTGCGCGGCCGACCCCCAACTTGCAAGCCCCCGTTCCGCGGGTCCGCGCGTTCGGCCCTTATCATTGTTTCGACCAATTTGAATAAAGATTAACCACGGAGTTCACAGAGAACACTGAGAATACCATTTCTTTCCGAAGCCTTCTCCGTGACCTCCGTGCTCTCCGTGGTGAATCATTCCCAAAAAGTGGCCGATGCGATGATCATCGCCGCGCGTTCGAATCTTGCCAGGTGCACCAAGCAAATCAATGGGTTGGACTAAGCCGCTAACGCGGCGGGTAATCTATACCTTTTTAGCTTGAGAAGTTACGTTTTGTGTTCCCGCGGAGGCGCTGAGAGCGCGGAGAAGAGCCATCAAATCAACCTCCCCGTCTCCGCGTGGAAATGAAACTTTTAAGCCTTCGCAAGTATAAACCAACGCAGCCGGCGATGCGTCCAGGCTGACCCCGTACGCATATCCAAGCTGGTAGGTCGGGTTCCGATCAGCGGGAGCTACCCGACGGCTCGGCAACGTTTCCAATCCACGATCCCACGGCGGATTGTCAGGGAGTGCTCCGCACCCCCCGACCTACCTGGAACGAATCGAAATCACACCCGCGGCGTGAAGGAATTCCGCGGCACTGATGCAACTCTCACCTAATGAAATCTGCCCCCCAAATTCGTTATCGGCAGGCGAAATCGATGCGTCCCCCGCATGCTCACGATCAGTCATCGAAGCGAATGCCCATCTGTTTCGCCAGATCGCCATAAGCGGGCGGGAATTCCGGCTGGAAATTTTGATAGAAGGTCACCGGATAGCGCGCGCCGATTTTCTTCCCGGCCATCTTCAGGCCCTCGACCAGGGCCGGCATCTGTTCCGCGCCGATGGCAAAAACCAGTTCGTCATCCTGGGTCATGGAAAAGATCCGGTCGCCCATGCCTGGAATCACGATCCGAGGCAGTTTTTTCTGGTAAGGGGCGATCAGGTATTCGGTGCATTCGACCTTACCGCCGAATTGGGAGGCAAGCTTATCCCCATGCACATAGGTCCAGGCCTGAATCAGCCGCATGATCTGGGCCGGGTTGCCGTGGATCACCACCGTCTGGGGTTCGAACAGGGCCTTGACGAGCGGTGCCAGAAGCACGCTCCGGGCCTCGCCGTTGGCGAGAAAGCTGATGTTTTGGACTTCCTGATCGGCGCTCGCTTGATCCCGGGAAAAGCTGACGTCGCGGAACAGCCGGGCCAGGGTTTGCGGGGGCTGCGGCACGCCGCTGAAGCCGAAGGCGATCATGGCCGGAACGCAGATGAGGTCGGCCGCGGTCAGTCCCACCGTCCAGCCGTACACTCGGGCCATGGTGACCGCCTGGCAAATGGTTACCCGCTTGCCCAAATCCACCGACGGCCGCCTGGTTTTGGCGGGAAATCGTTCCGGTTCGATGGAAAACTGAACAGCCAGGGGCAAGGTTTTGAGCCTCAGGCTGTTGTAGAATAATTCCGCCGTTTCCTGCCAATCGATGTGACCCATGCCTCACCTCCATTGCCAACGATCAATACTCGATCAGTCATTGTTGCCGGCCGCCCCGGGGTGGATCGAGCCGGCCGGCCGGCACCACAACCGTTACCCCTTACAGGGTGCGGACCAAACGCCTGGCCTCGGCCTGAAAGGGTCCTCCGGATCCTGAACCATTCGGGTGCGGCCTCGGCTCGGCGCCTAAGGGCTGACCTGAACGGGGACGCCATTCTGGATCTTGTAAATCAGGTAGTCGCGCTGCACGGTGCCGTCGGGGCGGAACGCGGTCACCCCGGTGAGGTTGCCGGAACCGGATAGGTGCAGCAGATTGTTCTGCAAAGTCGCCCGGTCATTGCCGCCGCGGTCTCGGGCGGTGAGCAGGAGGGTGAGGGCGTCGTAGGCCTGAGCTTCCAGGTAGTGCGGCGCAGCCCCGTAGGCATCGCGGAACTGCTCACGAAAACGGGCGATGCCTTGGGTGCTGTCGGTCAACGGTAGGGCGGTGGCGAACACGGCATTTTCCAGATAGACCCCGCCGCTGGTCAATAGCGAGGGATCATCCCAGAGGTTGGTGCCCAGCAAGGTGGGGCTGATGATGTTGTAGTAGGGCAGTTGCGGGGCGATCAATGCCACGGTCTGCGGCTGATCCGGGATGAACAGCACTTCCACGGCGCTCTTGTTGTCACGGCTGTAAGGGTTATCACTGGCCTGCTTGAGCAGGTCCCCGATGGCCTGCTTGAAGTCGGTGGTCCCCGGCTGGTAGGCGACGTTGGCTACCAGATTGACGTTTCCGGCCGTCGCGGCGCTGCTGAAAACTTTCGCCAGCCGATTGCCGTAGCGGTCATTGGGATGGAGCACGGCAAAGCGGGTGGCACCCAGTTGCTCACGACAGTAGCGCAGCAGGCGATCCACCATCTCCCGGTTGTCGATCAGCAGATGAAAAACAAAAGGCGATCGGGCTTCCACGGCTTCCTGCTGGGTGAAGCTCAGCATCGGGACTCCGTACTTGCTGGTATCGGCGGTCACGGCATTGGTGCATTTGGCGCTGAGCGGTCCGACGATGGCCAGCACTCCGTGATCGGCGGCCAGGGATCGAAAAGCGGCCGCGGCCTGGTCCGGTTGCGCCCGGGAATCCTTCACGATCAGGGTTACCGGGCTGGAGGGATTCGCTGTGTTCCAATTCTCCACCGCCAACGCCAGGCCCCGCAGCACCTGGCGACCGAATTCGGCATAAGATCCGGTGAGCGGCAGAATGCAGCCAATCCGGTCCGAATTGGATTTTAGCTGGGTGGTGACCCGACCCTGATTGAGCAGATCGCGAATGGATGCCGTGATCGGATGGTCTGGGTAGGAGGCGAGCACCTTGAGAAACTGGTCCCGAGCGGCATCCTGATGGCCCTGTTCCAGTTGGATCTGGGCCAGGCGATAGTCCAGGTAGGGACGGACGCTCGGGGCGATGGCGGTAGCAGCCAGCTTGCGAGCGGTGGCCTCATTCATGGCCGCAAGGATGGTCAGCGCGGACCGATTGAGGAGGCTCTTCTGATCCTCGGTTTGAGCTTTGGCAAAGCCGGTATCGAGCCAATTGAGAGCATTCGGCAGTTCGCCTTCGGCGGCCGTGGATCGAGCCAGAAAAGCGCTCAGGCGAACACGGAATTCCGGATCGGGAAACGGGCTTTCCCAGAGCTTACCCGCTTCATTCAAGGCGTTTCTCTTGCTGCCGGAACCCCACAGGGCTTCGACCCGATCAACCTGAGCGAAGGCGGTGCCCTGCCATTGCGGAAACTGGTCGATGATGGCGTTGAAATACCTGAGGGCCGTGTCCGGCCGGTCCTTACTTAAGTAGAGCCGACCGATCCGGGACAAGGACTTGGGGGCGATGGCGTTGTTGGGATAGGAATTGGCGATTTTTTCCCAGATCCCGATGGCCTGCATCAGATCGCCGGCGGCGGCGGTTTTCTCCGCCTGCGCCCATAACGCCTGGGCTTCGGTCGGGGGTGCGCTGTTGAAAACTTCCGGAGGCACCTGTACCGGCTGGCGGTAGAGGGAAGATGCACAGGCGGTCAGCACCAGCAGCAGACCGGTTCCCAGCAATCGAAGCAAGAGTTTGGCGATCATGGAGGTCTCGATGAGTGACTGGTTGGCGAGCGGCGGTTCCAAAGGGCATATCCTGATCCGGGGAACACGCGGTTTATGGTGATCACGCTTGGCCCGCGGGCGGCAAGTTCGCCGCGGTGCGATAAACATTATACACCATTGCGGTCGCGACTGAGTGGATAACTTGCCGTCGCGCCGCCGGATCCGGCAATAAAACACCGAAAGGGCGCATGCTGCACACCTTTCGGTGTAAATATCGGCGATCCGTTCTGACCGGCGTGAGCGGCAGTCACGGTCCACCAGCCGGATGCCGCTCAGAGCGGAGGTTGGCCTACTTGTCTTTCACTTCTTCGAAGTCGGCATCCACCACATCGTCGTCGCCCTGGCCCTTGGCCTGGCCGGCGCCGCCTTCCGGTCCGCCGGTCGCGCCCGCCGCGCCGGCGGCGGCCTGTTTCTCCGCGGCCTTCTTGTACATTTCCTCGGCCAGCTTGTGGGAAACCTGGGTCAACTGTTCCATCTCACTCTGAATATCTGTTGTGTTCTCGCCTTCCATGGCTTTTTTCAGCGCTTCGATCTTTTCCTCGATCTTCCGGCGGGTTTCCGCATCCAGTTGTTCACCCATCTCCTTGACCGTTTTCTCGGTCGAGTAAATGAGTCCGTCCGCCTGATTGCGCGCTTCGATCAATTCCCGCTTCTTCTTGTCTTCATCGGCGTGGACCTCGGCTTCCTTGACCAGTTGGTTGATTTCCGCCTCGCTCAAACCGCTGGAAGCCGTGATCTGAATGGATTGTTCCTTTTGGGTCGCCAGGTCCTTGGCACTCACATGGACGATCCCGTTGGCATCGATATCGAAGGTGACTTCGATTTGCGGGATACCACGGGGCGCCGACGGGATTCCGACCAGTTCGAAGCGGCCCAGGGTCTTGTTGTTGGCCGCCATTTCCCGTTCGCCCTGGAGCACGTGGATGGAGACCGCCGGCTGATTGTCGCTGGCGGTGGAAAAGATCTGGCTCTTGCGGGTGGGAATGGTGGTGTTGCGCTCGATCAGCTTGGTCATGACTCCACCCAGCGTTTCGATCCCGAGCGAAAGCGGGGTGACATCCAAAAGCAGCACGTCTTTCACATCACCGGTCAGGACCCCGGCCTGGATCGCGGCGCCTATTGCCACCACTTCATCCGGATTGACCCCGCGGTGCGGTTCCTTGCCGAAGAATTCCTTGACCTTGTCCTGCACTCTCGGCATCCGGGTCATACCGCCGACCAGGATCACTTCATCGATCTCCTGCCTGCTCAAACCGGCATCTTTCAAGGCCTTTTCCATGGGCAGCACGAGCCGATCGATGAGATCTTCCACCAGCGCCTCGAGCTTGGAACGCTGCAGCTTGATGTTCATATGCTTGGGGCCGCTGGCGTCGGCGGTGATGAACGGCAGGTTGATATCCGTCTCCATGGTGGTGGACAATTCCATCTTGGCCTTTTCCGCCGCTTCCTTCAGCCTCTGCAGGGCCATCTTGTCGTGGCGCAGGTCGATCCCCTGGTCCTTCTTGAATTCGCCGGCCAGCCAGTCAATGACCCGCTGGTCGAAGTCTTCACCACCCAGATGGGTATCGCCGTTGGCCGACTTCACCTCGAACACGCCATCCCCGATTTCGAGGACCGAAATGTCGTAGGTGCCGCCGCCCAGGTCGAAGACCGCGATCTTTTCGTCCTTCTTTTTGTCCAGGCCATAGGCGAGCGAGGCCGCGGTCGGTTCGTTAATGATCCTGAGCACGTTCAGGCCGGCAACCTTGCCCGCGTCCTTGGTGGCCTGGCGCTGACTGTCATTGAAGTAGGCGGGCACGGTGATGACCGCGTCGGTGACTTTTTCACCCAGGTAGTCTTCGGCGGTCTGCTTCATCTTGCCGAGCACGTAGGAAGAGATTTCGGTTGGGCTATAGTCCCGGCCGCGCAACTCGATGTGCGCGTCGCCGTTGGAAAACTTGGTGATCTTGTAAGGCAGCACGGTCAAGTCCCGCTGCACTTCAGGTGCTTGGTATTTGCGGCCGATCAACCGCTTCACCGCGGACACGGTGTTTTCGGGGTTGGTGATCGCCTGGCGCTTGGCCACCTGACCCACCAGTCGCTCACCGCTTTCGGTGATGGCCACCATGGACGGCGTCGTCCGGGTGCCTTCCGCATTGGCCAGGACCTTCGGTTCCTTGCCTTCCATAATGGCAACCACGGAATTGGTTGTCCCCAAATCAATGCCGATAACCTTGCTCATTTAAAGTCCTCCTTAGAATTCATTTTGACTAGAACATAAATCGTAACAATCCAATTGCAACTCTAAAGCGAACCCGATGGCGAAATATTCAGGATCAATCGCCCCGGTCTCGAAAGATTTACAGGTCCATATTGTCCTGCCGCGCCGGTGCGGGTTCCGGTCGTGACGCCGCCTTGGCCACAATCACCATGGCCGGACGCAACAATCGGTCGTGCAGCAGATATCCTTGTTGAAACTCCTGCAACACGGTGTTGTCCGGTTGCTGGTCGGATTCCTGATGCAGCATCGCCTCGTGAAAATTGGGATCAAACGGTTGCCCCAACGATGCAAATGGCTTGCAGCCGAATTTTTCGAGCACCTCGGAAAAACTTTTGGCGGTCATTTGAACACCCTCCACCAGCGCCTTGACGTCCACCTCGTCGGTACCGTGAAGCAGTGCCCGTTGCAGGTTGTCGAGTACCGGCAGGACCGCCCGGATCAGGCTCTCATTGGCATAAGAAACGCCTTCGCGGCGCTCGCGCTCGAGGCGTTTACGGGTGTTTTCCATTTCCGCGGCGAACCTCAGCAGCTTGTCTTGAAGCTCACTCAGTTCTTCATCCTTACGATCACATTCGGCCCGCCACTGCTCCAGCGTTGCCGTTTCCGGGTCGAAGACCGAACCTTGCTCCGGTCCTGACTCTTGTTCCAGCGCTTCATCGTGATGTTCGTCACCTTGCTGCTCGTTGGAAGTCGTAACCTTAATTGTTGTCATGCGCCGATCACCTCCCTAAATCCCAACACGCACCACCGATCATGGTTGCCCCTCCTGGCTATCCGGTCTTTATGCTCACCGTTGGCGGCTTCAGGTCGGCAACGCCCAAGCCGTCGCAAAGATCCTGTTTGGAACCATTCAGTTGCGTTCCTCCGCCAGCAGGTTGCTCAGCGAGCGGGCAGTGAAATCCACGATCGGAATGATCCTGGAGTAATCCATCCGCAGCGGGCCGATCACGCCCAACACCCCGAGCACTGTTTCGCCCCGGGAATAGGTGGATGAAATCAGGCTCACCTCTTCCAACTCCCGCACCTCGCTCTCGGACCCCAAAATGATCTGGACCCTGCCGCCGGGATTGAGTGCCGTATCGAGCAAACGGATCAGCCGCGATTTATCCTCAAACGCTTGCAGCAGCTTGCGCATTCGACCCACGTCCGAAAATTCGGGACTGTTGAGTAAGTTGGTCTGCCCTTCTATATAGATATTGCTATTGTCGAGCGTTGTCTGCAAGGCCTGCTGCGCAATATTGAGGGTCTTGGTAAAGAGTTGATCGAAGGTGGCCTTGGCGTCTTTCATTTGCTTCAGGATCCGCGCCTTGACCTCTCCCAGAGGCAAATCCTTCAGCAGTTCATTGACCTGGTCACTGTACTTGTCCAAGGTCTCCTGACTGATCACCTCGCCCCAATCGATCACGGAATGCTCCACCAGTCCGGATTTCGATATGAGAATGACCATGATCTGTCTGGGCGTCAGACGAATGAATTCGATGTGCTTGAACACGGTCGCTTCGAACTTGGGCCACAGCACCACTCCCGCCTGCCGGCAAAACACGGACAGGACCTTTGAGGTCCTGCGCAACAGATCTTCGATGGCCCCGCTGGTTTGCTCATAGGCCCCGCGGATTAATTGCCGTTGCTTTTGATCCAGCTGTTCGAGCTGAATGATGGAATCCAGGTAGAGCCTCAGTCCGCGATCGGTCGGAATGCGGCCGGCCGAGGTGTGCGGTTGCTGGAGCAAGCCCATTTCCTCCAAGTCCGCCATCACATTGCGGATCGTGGCGGAACTCACCTTGCCGCCGTAGTTCTTGGACACCGTCCTCGAACCAACCGGATCGCCACTCTTCAGATAGCCGGATATGACCGCATCCAGAACTTTCTGATCGCGCTCATTCAACTCGTTCACCAGGGCTCTCCTCCCAGGGTTAGCACTCCGTTGGCTTGAGTGCTAAAGCAACATAGTGACCCGCTGCTCCTTTGTCAAGCCGAGCAGAGGCCGCAAAACCAGTTTGGGTCGCCGCCGGGGAAAGGCGCCAGGCAATGCACCATGGTATTGAGCAAGCGCCCCAGGGGATGTCCATGGGGGAAGGGTCTTTCCCTCACGGATCCATGGCAAGGGATGATCACGGCCGGTATCCGGTGGCGCTGTGATTGGCCGCGGTCATAAAGGTGCGGCGCCACCGTCGGGAAGGCGATCCTTGACAACCCTCGCCTTCGGGCAGTAGACGAGCGATGGGCGGATGGCTCTCGCATTGATAGAGAACGGTGGGGAGGCGCGCACATCGCGACTCTCCCCCGAGAGTGCCCGGTCGGCCTTTGCCACTCCGGGATGAAGCGGCACCAAATTGACGTGTGAGCGACGGTCAGGATTGCTTCATGTCGAAATCTTCGAAATATTGAATGAACTCTTCCGACAGTCGATAGCAGGCCATCCTGATCCCGCTTTCCGACTGGTTGTGAAAAACCAGAGTGAGTTTTCCTGGATGTTCAGGGTCCTTTTCCAACCGCCCGAATTCCGCCAGTTCCTTTTGCAGTTTGTTGGTATTACATCCTTCCTTGAGTTGAATCGACATTTTACGCATCATGATCTCCCCATGCTTGACTGTTGGTGGGCACCGGAGACAAGACCCCTATACGGTTAGGCAATTACGGAACATTGGACAAAGGGGCAATGAACGCCTTCTGCTTACCATGTTCGCACTCAAAGCTCAAGCCGGGTGCATGCCGAGCACGATTCGGGCGGGACGCAAGAAGACATCCGCGGCGACCTTGGGATCATGTTTTCCGCGTGCTTCCAACGGCAACCCGGAAATGATCCTTATTCGGCGAAGGGCTCACCGGTCGCGGTGCGCGGATCCGATGCAAGGGTGGTGCGGAGCAATAGCGAATCTGGATATTCGATATCGCGAATTCGTCATGTGGGCGCCGCACGGGATCGCGGCAGCCAACCCAATGGTCACCCGATGGAACATCACAGGGTCAGGGTGCCCGCGGCACTCCCTGACTTGTGTGCAGAGACCACGGCGCGGATCGTCAGGTCGCTCCCGTCGGTCGCAACCTGACCTATCACGCCGGCGAGGATCATCGCTTCGGCCACTTTATGGGAATGATTCACCACGGAGAGCACGGAGGTCACGGAGAAGGCTTCGAAAAGAAAAGGTTTTCTCGGTGTTCTCCGTGAACTCCGTGGTTAATCCTTATTCAACTTGGCCGAAACGATGATAAGGGCCATCCGGTCTTATGGCGAATATCCAGAGCGAATAGCGGTTGTTGCCGAGGGTGCGCCTGTGCTAAACCATAATCAAAAACATGCTCGCATGCCTGGGGATCCGGTCGTGCCGGAGAGATCGTCACGGCCCGCGAGATTTGGGGTAACGGGACCGGCTTCGGCCGGGAATTTTTCATCGTTCACCAAGAAAGGTGGGGGAAAGCCATGGCTCGAAGCGTGAATAAAGTGATCTTGCTCGGCCGCCTGGGCAGGGACCCGGAGGTTCGCTACTCTCAAGACGGCAGCCCGATCGCCAATTTTTCGCTGGCCACCAATGAGCCGGTGAAAGGGGCGGACGGCAATTGGGAAACGCGCCCGGAATGGCACCGCATCGTGGCGTTTCAGAAGACCGCCGAGGTCTGTGCCAATTACCTGGCCAAGGGCAGCCAGGTGTACGTGGAAGGGAAACTGCGGACCCGGCAATGGGAAGACAACACCGGAACCAAGCGCTACAGCACCGAGATAGTGGCTCGGGACATTGTGCTGCTGGGCAGTCGCGGCGACCAGTCGAGCGAAGCCCAAACGGCTCAAGGCGGTTACGCCGGCGGTTTCGGCAACCGGCCGCAGGGGCGGGCGCCCGCTCCGGCCGCCGCTCCGGCACCGGAACCCCTGCCCGGACCGCCGAACGGCCCGGACGAGGAAATCCCTTTCTAGAAATAATCTGAAAATGGTTCAAACGTCGTGTTCGTCATTGCGGAGAAAGCTGGAATCCGTTGTTTTTTCATGGAGTTGGCTGAGCTGTTCAGGGTCCGCGGGATGAAGCAGACGAACACCTTCTAGCTTGAATAGGAAATCTTTGGGGCCTGGCGAGCGCCCAGCACAAGCTCCCGGAATCTGAGTCTTAAACCCGTTCTCCATCAGATCGCGGATTTCGGGAGAGTAGTGGGGCAACGTGGCCGATGTGTCACCGGCGATTTGGCTGGTCACTGCTTCTTGGCGTGTTGGCGCTTTTGCGTGAGACAGAGGAAGGGAGATTTCAAACTTCATCGACCATCGGTCGGGATCAGTGCAGGTCGGTATCGAAGTCGTGGCTCATGCAGTCCCAGACCCCGCCCGGATCGCACTCCCGGCAATGGTAATGTTCGCCATAGAGCAAATGGTGCTCATAGCGGATGGCCTGGTCGCGGGCGATGCGCTTGCCGCAGTGAGCGCAGATGACCTGCTGCTCCTTTGGATCTGCACTTCCGGCTGTCGCGGTTCGATCGGAACCCATGCTCGTCCCCTCTCGATCGATCGGCACGGCGCTCAGGCTTGGTTCCGAACCTTGCTCGGGCGTCTGCCCCTGGTCGCCTGGCTTGGGCTTGTGCATGGGCAGCCCGTAGATGGTGTCCAGGCAATAGTCGCAATTCTCGGGACCCAAATCGACGACTTCGCGGCGGAACTTCCGGCAGATCGCCAGCCCTTTTTCCCGGGCGCCTTCGGGAAAACCTTCTTCGTCGGAACGGTAGCGCTGTTCGATCTTATCCAGGGTTTTCAGGTACTCGTCGTAGCTGATTTGCTCCAGGGCCATGAATCCCCCTCGACGCGCACGCCGACGCGCGGCTGCCGGCCTCGTTCTATCCGGGATCAGGAGAAGATGTATCATTCCAAAAAGCGGGCAAGATGCCCGCGCTCCCGGGCGAAAGCGCACACGAAATGAAACTTTTCAATCCTAACCGGTATGCCTTGCGCCCGGGTGCCGCCAGCCGCCGCCGGCGGTAAGCCGTTGCCCGCGCCCCCGTGGAATCGAGGGCTACTGCGCATCCTGCCGGGTGGCTTCGAATTGGGCGACGGCATTTTGGGTCGCCACAATCAGGTCGTGGAAAGCATCCGACTGGTAGGTATCGAAACCGCCGCAACCCATGTCCGCCGACTTGTCGAAAACATATTCCTTATCGATATAATCGATCAAAGCCTTGGCCGCTTCAAACAAAACGATCGCCGGATCGGTCACCTTGCACCCTCCTTTTTCGCTGCGCTGCGTCAACCATGACAACCAGCATTGTGGCGCCGGTTCCTAGGCCTGGGCCGGACCGGGGCCGGCGGTGGACCCCGTTGCCGCCGCCTGCTCCTGTTTGCGTTTATCCACTTCCTGCTGAAAGCGGGCGGCGAATTCGCGCTTGAAGGCCTCGATCCGCAGCGCTTCCTCGTGGCGGCCCAGGAAGGTGAGGGCCATGCCTTTAAAAACCTGAGCTTCCGGAAGCTCGGGATCGATTTCCAGGGCCTGGTCAAAGTAGGGTAAACTGTTGCCGTACTGCTGCAAGCCCAGCAAGGCGTGGCCTTTGGCGGTCAGGATCTGGGCGCTGGCGCCCTCCTCGGCCAGGATCCGGTCGAGAATGGTGATGGCCTCTTCGCAGCGGCCCATGTCATTGAGGGCAAACGCCTTGAGCCGCATCGCCGATGGTTTGCCCGGGCGCAGAGCCAGTTCCCGGTCGCAGCAATACACCACTTCGTCCAGCAGTCCCTTTTCGGCCAGCAGGGCGGCCCCTTCCATCCAGGTGGTTTGCGAGTCGGGGGTCACCCCGATGATCTTCATCATCAAGGCTTCGTAGGTCAGTTCTATTGAGTTGTGGCCGTTATCCGCGATCGGTACCCCGTGCCCGGGCAGGATATGGTCGATTTCGTGCCGCAGCAATCCCTTGATGGCGTGAAGATAATGGCTCAAATCGCCGCCCCCCGCGGGGTCCACGTCGGCGACGGTATCGGGCAGTACCGTGTCTCCGGAAATGAGTGTTTTGGTTTCCGGATGATACAGGCAGATCCCGTCCATGGTGTGGCCGGGGGTGTGCATCACTTCCCAGGCAAAACCGCTCAGATCAATGGTTTCCCCGCCTTTCAACCGGGTTGCGGTGAACCCGTTTTCGCGCAGCATCTTCTGAAACTCTTGCGGGCCCGCTTCGTGGATCAGGATTTCAACGCTCTTGGCTTCCCAAACGGGAGGGTAACGGAGAAATTCAAACACCCCCATGCAATGGTCGCGGTGGCCATGGGTCAGCACGATCTTCTTGATATCGCGAACATCGTAGCCGAGTGCCTGCAGTTCGGTGAAAACGGTGTAGTCGTTGCCGGGGTCGACGATGGTCAGGGAATTGCCGGCGAGCGCATAGACATTGCTCGAATGGTGATAGCCGATCAGGAACTTGCTGTTGGCGAACACCGGGTCCGAAATCTTCATGATATCGGCAATGGACAGCCACCCCGGGTGGTTCGGTTCGTCCTCGGGCAGTTCGGGGTCCTCAACCAATGGCTGGGGTCTAGGTTGCAGTTCCTGATCCTGTTGATCTGTTCCGCTCATGCTAAGCCCTCGCTGCGGGTTGTGGAGGTTGATGCCGCCTCATTCGGCGGTTGCCGGGGGGTGATCGAGAATCACCATCATGACTAATACGGAGTGGCGCAAATTTCAAGGTTATTCGGATATCCGTGCGCAGTCATAAGAATCCCCCTTTTCCGATATGGCGGAAAGGGGGATGGGGGACGGCACCCCCTCCCATAACTGGAGCAAGGGGGTGCCCGGTAACGATTGCTTGGATGTCGATCAGGCCTGGTAATCCAGGGTGAAAGCCATCTTCATCCGGTCGTCCGGCCACCATTTTTTGCTGACCACGGTCTCGCCGGGGTAGACGTCCTTGCCGTCGATCTTGTCGATCCGCAATTCCACAAAGTGAAACTCGGTTAACTTATACTTCTTGATGGCTTCCGAAGGGAACAGGACCACCAGGCCGGTTTCCTTTGAGGTCTCCCATTCGAACGCTTCCCTCGGGGCCGCGCATTCCTTGCCGTCCTTGCCGGAATAAATGCGGATCAATTCACCCGACACCTTCATCCCCGGCTTCATGTTGAATTTCTCGTACAAAACGTCGGATATGTGCCACCAACAGGCCCTCACGTTGGCAGCGACATAACCCTTTACAAGCATGGGGTCAAAGCCGCAGACCACCACTCGACACTTTTCAGGCATATCAAGCCTCCTTTTGATTCTCGCCGATCTCCGTTCGGCTCAACTGGTCCCGAAGATCCTCAACCTGATTGAAGCAATAATCCATGAACTCTCTGGCCTCGGGATCGCTGAGGTGTTTGGTCTGGCGCAAGCGGGTGACATAAGGATAGAGGTGCTGTTGGATGTCTTCGGTGAATTCCAGCAGCACGTATTCATTGTCCCCGTCCGCGGAGGCCCAGCCGATGAAACCGCGCTTCCAGTTGTTCAGCATCCCCTTGAGGACGTCGAGTTCCTGAACGACGTTTGCTTCCATGCTATTTCTTCTTCTTTCTATCCTCGAAGGCATAGCACTTGGTGACCACGTTGAAGTCCGTTATGCACCAATAGTGGGGCCAGTGGATCTTCTTGCACCAGCCGATGATGTCCGCCGGCGGGAATTTTGAACCCTTGAGGACCGGCTTCAAGCCGGTGCACCTCCAACAGATGTGCTCACTCTGTTTTTCCGGGATCAATACGGTATCGAGGAATTCTTCTGGCGTTAACTGGGCCATGCAACGCTCCTTTCTGCAATTACCAATCCTTCACTTCGCCCTTGGCAAGCTTCTGCTGATACTGTTCCCAAACCTCCGGGGCCAGCTTTTGGATGTCCCAATGGAATCCGAAGCTGCCGGCCAGGCCCGCGGACGGGGGCTGCGGCCGCCAACCGCGCACCGGGCGACCGCGGATGCTGAATTTGACCATATCGGCCACGCCCAGCAACTCCTTGCGCGGTTTGCACTGGTAAGGCCGGGTGCGGCCTTCCACGCCGGGCTGATAATTTGCGTAGCCCTCGTAGGGTTTGTCGGCGTAAAGCGGCATGATGTCCGCCTTTTCGCCGGGCCTCTCCTCGGGACCGATGTACATGAATCCCTGAATCATGTGGATGAAATACACCGTGCCGCACTCGGCACAACTGATGGTGCCTTCCCAATTCCAGAAGAAGTAAGGGTCGAGGTAATTGATGGTGTCACACGGTTTGCCGTTTTTTTCCTTCTTGCACCAAATGATGTCACACACTGGGCCACCTCCCTTAGATGTAGGCCTTGTCGTACCACTCTTTGATCTTGGTGAGCGGGACGCCGAGCATATCGCGGTAAACCTTTTTGTTGTCCGCCCCTACCGGGCGCCAATGCCAGTTGATCCGGCGCGGGGTTTTTTCCAAGAGGCCGCTGCTGTAGCCGGCATGGAGCACCATATCGCCGAACAACGGGTCGTCCAGCCAGCGGATCGTGCCCCGTTCCCGGTAGTGCGGGCTTTCGTAAGCTTCCCGGTCGTTGCGCACCGGTTCGGCCAGCAGTCCGGCATCGTTCAAGATCTTGCAGACCTCGGAACGACTCTTGTCGGCGGCCCATTTTTCCAGGGCGCCGTAGATCTCCACCTGGGCTTCGCCTTCGGCCCGTTGGTTGTGAGCTTTGTACTTCTCGTACAGGGTTTTCATTCCGGTGATGGCGCACAGTTCCTTGAAGTCCGCATCCTGGAACGCACTCACCATGGCATAACGGGCGCAGAACTTGTCCTGCGGGTTTTCGGCATCCGGGAAATCGGATTTGCCGCACAGGATGATGCCGTGGGCCGCCAGTTGGGTGTCCCAGTTGCCCCAGCGCTGCCGCACGACGCCGAATTTGCCGTAGAGCGGGAAGCTGTAGCCGGACATCCGGGTCGGCACCTGCACCTGGGAGAATTCGATCATGGTGCCGAGGCCGGTTTTCCGCCGGTGATGGATGGCGGCCATGACGGACGCGGTGATCAGGTTGCCGGACTGCCAGTCGATGACCCAGTTGGTCTGCTTGGTGCAGTGGCCGCCCATGAATTCGTGCATCCCGGTGATCGAGGCGAGCCCCGCGTGGGCCTGGCCGAGGATGTCGTAGGAGCCGCCGAAAATCTTCGGGCCATAGCCGAAGCCGCCGCCCCAGACATAGATGAAGCGAGGATTGATTTCACTCAGGTAGCGATAGCTCATTTTCCATTTGTCGAACGTTCCCGGCCGATAGAGTTCGGTCAGGCCGTCGTACTTTTTCACCAACCCGTAAAATACGTCCACCATTTCCGGAACATGGTAGTCCATGGTGATGAAGTATTTATTGACGTTGGCGTTGGTGAAGCCCAGCCCGGTACCGGTCATGGGCCGGGTGTCATGCAGCGGATAGAGATAGCATTCGTTGAACGGGGAGGTGTGGCGCATGGCATCGCCCATGCGCGGCATCTCGATCTTGATCACCTCGGCGCCTAATTCCGCCAGGTTGGCCACTGCATGCGGGGTGAAGATATACATGGTGCAGCTCAACCACTTGATCCCCTTGAGCGCCGTCGGTTTGGTGTGTTCGTTGCCGACATCGAAGAGCTTCTTGCAGTACTCCTCGTAGGGCATTTTGAACTCTTCCATTTCGCCTTTGCTCTTGGGGCCTGGCAATTCTTCAATCCGAGTTACTCTTGGGTCTTTTGCCATTACATCACCCCCTTCTGCTTGAAAGCACTGACCTCGGTCTGAGTCATACCGGTCCATTTCATGTAAATCTCATAGTTGTCGTAGCCGATGTCTCGACCCATCCATTTGCACCGGAACGGCGCGCGGACCTGATACGACGCCGGGCTCGAAGGAATCAGCAGAGGACCGTAATCGGTTTCATGGACATAGACCCAGGGGCGGTATTTGAAATGGGGGAATTCCGCCACTTCGTCGATGAACAGGACCGGGCCGGCCGCCAATTGATACTGGAGGAGTTTGGTTTCCGCTTCGACCCGGTTAACATCGCGCAGCCAGCGGGTGGTCAGGGTGTAAGTCTTGATCAGGGCGTGGAGGGCGTTTCTAGCGCCCATCTCTTTCAGGAACGGGTCTTCGTGGATCAGCCGGCCGAACTGGGTAAATTCACGTTCCAGACAGAAACCGATATTGTACCAGAGCTTATCGGTCTGACCGCCGATCATCATGTAGCCGTCTTTGCACGGGTTCCAGGCGTACTGGTTGAGGTTCGGGTCCCAGCCGCCGGAGCGGGCCTTGATGCTGGCATTGAAACCGTACCAGGTGATGTCGAAGTCGAGGATATCCATCAGCGCTTCGGCCCCGGTGACTTCAATCATCTGGCCGGTGCCGCCGAGTTCATCGCGCCAATAGAGGGCGGCAAGAGAGTTGATGAATGACTGGGCCCCGGCCACATAATCGGCCAGCCACACGCCCGAGCGGGTGGGATCGCCGCCGCGGCCGCGGGGCAGCAGGTCTTGGGCGAGACCGGTGTTGTGAACCCAGGAGTTGGCACAACTGGCAAAAGGTTCCAGCATCCACTGACCGAATTTAGACTGTTTGTCCTTCCAGGGGCCCCATTGGCCGAGCATGCCGATCCATACGTAAACCATCTTGGGATTGGCCTGCTTGAGCTGGCGATAACCGATCCCGAGGCCATCCATGAACCCGGGCGGCATGCCGTCGATCAGAACGTCCACGTTGGAAGCCATCTTCTTGAAAACTTCCTGGCCGTCCGCGGTTTCCACGTCGAGGGTGACACAATGCGTGTTCACCGTCTCCAAGACGAATTCGATCCCGCACTTTTCCCCGCTTTCCTGGTTCTGCAGCAGGTATTCCTCGCGGCCGAACGGGGTCACTTTGCGCAGCGGGTCGCCGGCCGGCGGTTCGACTGTCACCACCTCGGCTCCGGCTTCCCCATAAAGAGAGGCGCAGAACTTGTGGCCCAGGCGCCACAAGCCGATGTCCAGCACCCGGAGACCGGCCAGTGACTCATCCTTTTGATAGCGATAGTTGAACCTCAGGTTCTTCTCGGCCCAATCGCAGAACTCCAGGGCCTTCCTGCGCTCGTACACCGGCTTCACCTCCTCGTAGGTAGGCGGCGGTGTAACCGGATACGGTCTGACGTCCATGTCCATCAGACCAATCGTGTCGGCCCTGCTGTTGATAACAATTTCTTTTTTCTCTGGCATATCTTACCTCCACACATCCTTAGAAACCCACCAATGATCTCACCCAGTGTTGTTCGCAAGTGTTAGAGGAACGGCAAAGACCATTCTCCCGCAGGCCTTGATCACCTCCTTTCCGCTCAAGATCCGGGTCGCGCCGCGGTTCTTGCCGGCCACGACCTGCTTGTGCCAAAGGTCGTACGTCAACTGACCGATACGCTTCTGAAACCGATGTGACCTCTAACAAGACCACACTTAGAAAGGATAGTTGAGGATCGCCGAGCTACGAGGGTTGGTGAGCGCCTGGCAGCGGGGAGCAGTAGAAATAAAGAGGAGATGCCGCTCGAAGAAGAAGAGAATTTTCCAAATTGGCACTTTAGCGTTACCGTCTCTGGTTGCTACCAACATACTCGACCGGGCAACCATGTCAAGGGAAAAGCGGCCTGGCGATGATTTTCATCTGGAGTATACCGGGCCGGCGCCCGGGATCGCCGCGGCAAGCCCGAGCACCGTCCCAATCTAACGATCTTAGTAGCTAAATCCACATGGGAAAACTGGACTCCCCCCGGACGCTGGTCAAGGGACCCGCCCCACCTGGGACCGCCGCGCCCCCCGCGCGGCTCTTCTTGCCGCAGGACGGTCTAGATGATGGCACCGCACTTCGCTCATGTGAGCACTCCCTCCCCATAATATTCCAGGACCACCCGCGCGTCGCCGTAGTCCGGATTGATCGCCAGGGCCGCGTTAAAATCCGCTTGCGCCTCCCGGAACCTCCCACTTCTCAGTCGGGCCATGCCGCGATTGCAGTAGGCTTCGCAAAAGCTGGAGTCGAGTCGAATCGCCTCAGTGTAATCGGCTATGGCACCCGCCAGGTCACCCTCGCGCCCCCGCGCGTTGCCGCGATTGTTGAAGGCATTGGCGTATGCCGGGTGGATCAGGATGGCTTTGCAAAAGTCAGCTCCGGCAGCGGCGAAACGGCCCTCTTTTTCCCTGCTCAGGCCCCGGCTGTTGAGCACATGGGCGCTGAGCAGGCTGACCGGAAACTCGACGAATTCCGCGCCAACCCGGCAGTCGAAGCCGTCCGGGTCGGTGTGTTCGAGGTCGATGATCCGGTCTCCAATCCGCAACTGGCTGAGCACATGAGCGGAAGCCGCCAGCACCGAAAGATCCAGGCCGATACGCAGGCCGAGCACCGAATAGAGGGCGGTCAAGCCGATGCAATTGCCGACCGGACGGCGCAACTCCGGATCGAGTTGGGCATCGATCACTTCGGTCAGTTGATAGCGGTCGCCGAACCGCCGCGGTTTGCTGTTCCAGAGACATTCAAACAGACACAAGGCGATGGAGTGGTGTCGGTAGAGGGGGATACGGCCGGCCGCAACCGGCTGATGCCTCTTGCACTTATCCAGGAAATACCGATGAACCCGATCGATTTTGTTTTGATAGGCCTGGATCTCCTGCTCGCTTGCGAGCCCCGCGAGGACCAGCAAGGCCCGCTCCAATAGAGCCGGCGCCGGGTTCCTGACGAGGGCTTCGAGCACCGGGCCTTCATGATCCGAAACGGGCCGATCCCGATCCATGGCCACCCGTTCACCCCCGAGGTTGACGGTTTAATCCGGGCTGTGTATGTGTGCTGAGAAATTCGTGTTATGCTCAGGTGCAAGCGCTATCGAATAAAGGAACAACTCTCTTCGGCCACCGTCGGCGCTTCGAATGATCTATTGGGGCAAGGTCGGGACGCATCCGGCAAGTTCCGACCGGGCTGCCCCGTGTGGAGGGAAATTATGCAGCATCTCACCGATGAACCGAGCGGCAAATCTCTCGAGATCCGGGTGCCGGTTCGGTTTGGCGATACCGATCCGTATGGTGTGGTGTATTTTGCTTCTTATTTCCGCTATTGTCATCATGGGATTGAAGAATTCCTGCGCCACCATGGCTTGCGCCCTGAAACCATGTTTCGCAACGAGGACCAAGGCTATGGCCTGCCGATCGTCGGCGCCGCCTGTGATTTCCTCAAACCGGTGCGCTACGGCGCGATCCTTCGGCTGCGGGTGTCGATTGCGAGGGTTGGGGAAAAATCCCTGACTTTTGCGTTTCATTTTTACCCCGAGCAGGGTGAAGCCTGTCTGGCCCGGGGCCAGGCGACCCTGGTGGCGATCGATCGGTCCTGGCGTTCGCGGCCCTTGCCCGAGGAATTGCTCGCCGCCGCCGTTCCGCGGTCCCAGGCGCGGGGCGACAGGTGATCGCCCCGCCTCGCGCCCACCTCACCCCGCAATGTTGTTGACTTAACGTCATCCTTGCGCAAGCTGGAGTCCGGAAAATCGCATGAAGACTGGATTCCTTCTTTCCCGGGAATGACCTCGGTGGCAATAGTCAACAGTATTGACTTCCCCCCGCCCCGCTCCTTCGCGCGCCAGGCATTTTCGTCCGTTATGCGCCATCTCCGCGCGGGGGCAGGCACAGGGGCAGGCACAGGGGCAGGCCCCTATCGCCATTCGATTGACGACTCACGCCTCACGCCCGGAAATCGACCAACGGACCTTTGCGCTTGACAGC
>Ga0100398_1001543_pt1 | contig 19597 bp, 12 predicted proteins | sample CryGeymeta201522_FD_81568 | JGI IMG/M metagenome (GOLD analysis project Ga0100398, IMG submission 81568) | Groundwater microbial communities from Crystal Geyser aquifers in Utah, USA - Crystal Geyser metaG 2015-22 | ecosystem: Environmental > Aquatic > Deep subsurface > Groundwater | place: USA...
CGATCGACCCCGGCGCGAAGACGGCCGGCGACTGTCGCGACGGCGCCGACATGGCGCATCGGCAACCCCCGGCGCCAAGGCGGCGCGGCACGGGATTATTCGGTTGTCAATTACACGCCGCGACTCTACGCGGAGAGTAATCCTGGTTTTTGTCGGAGCGTCTCGATGTCCTTCGGAGCGATGAAGCCCAAACGCGTTCTGGTCACGGGCGGTGCCGGTTTTCTCGGCAGCCATCTGTGCGATCGACTGATCTCGGCGGGGCACGAGGTGCTGTGCGTCGACAACTACTATACCGGAACCCGCGCCAATGTCGCGCATCTGCTCGATCACCCCAACTTCGAGTTGATGCGCCACGACGTGACCTTCCCGCTCTATGTCGAGGCTGACGAGATATACAACCTCGCCTGCCCCGCATCGCCGATCCACTACCAGCGCGACCCGGTGCAGACGACCAAGACCTCGGTGCATGGCGCGATCAACATGCTCGGGCTCGCCAAGCGCATCGGTGCCAAGATCCTCCAGGCCTCCACGTCGGAAGTGTATGGCGACCCGCAGGTGCATCCGCAGCGCGAGGATTACTGGGGCCATGTCAATCCTATCGGGCCGCGCTCCTGCTATGACGAGGGCAAGCGCTGCGCCGAGACGCTGTTCTTCGACTATCACCGCCAGAATGGATTGCGCATCAAGGTCATGCGCATCTTCAACACCTACGGGCCGCGCATGCATCCCAATGACGGGCGCGTGGTGTCGAACTTCGTGGTGCAGGCGCTGAGCGGCGCGCCGATCACCCTCTATGGCGACGGCATGCAGACCCGCTCCTTCTGTTATGTGGATGATCTGATCGACGGGATGATCGCGCTGATGGCCAGCCCCGACGACTTCACCGGGCCGGTCAACATCGGCAATCCCGGCGAGTTCACCATCCGCGCGCTGGCCGAGAAGATCATCGCGATGACCGGCTCAAAATCCGAGATCGTGTTCATGCCGCTGCCCGAGAACGATCCGATGCAGCGGCGCCCCGACATCTCGCTGGCAGCCGAAAAGCTGGGCTGGGCGCCGAAAGTCCCGCTCGAAGAAGGATTGAAGCCCACCATCGAGCATTTCGCGCGGCTGATGCCGAAGCCCTGAGCACACACACCCGCTCAGACGGCGGCGGGATCGGTCAGCAGCGCGCCGAAGGCCTCGTCGCGCACCGGACGGGCGGCGTGATCCGCCTCCATCGCCGCGAGCCGCGCCAGCAGACGGCGGCCCGGCAATGGGTCCACCGGGTGGTCGGACCGCGCGGGATCCGCCTCGAAGAACAGCGGCGTCGGCCCGTCCATGCGCGCGAGATGGCGCTTCTTGGCGGCCGCGCGCCGGACGTCGCTCAGCGCGACGTCAAGCGCAAATCCCGGCGCGCGGCGCAGGGCGCGGCCCGCCTCGGCGAGGCCGGCGCCGAGACGCCCCTTGCGCGCCAGGAGCATCGCCAACCGGATGCGCGCCTGCGCCTCGGCCGCGTCCAGCAGCCAGCCGGGCGTGTCGGGGGCTGCGGCGCGCAATCTCTCGAAGGCGCAGAGCTGGGCGTTCAGCATCCGCACCGGATCGCCCGAGACCGAGCCGGGGATGCGGCGATAGCCGACGAGGTGTTCGGAAACGACCGCAACCGGACCCGTGCGCGCGAGCAGGGTCTGGAACAGCCGGTCCTCTGTGCCCTGCAGCGCGCGGGTGCGGTCGTAGCCGCCGACCCGCAGCGCCGCCTCCCGCCGGATCAGCATCACGCTGCCATTGGCGACAAAGTTGACCAGCACCGAACGCAGGAAGACCGCTCCCTCGAACCCCGGCCAACCCACGACGCCGATCACCCGGTCCTCTGGGTCTATCATGTGCGACAGACAATAGGCGAAGCTCGCCGAGGGGCCTGCCGCGCGCAGGGCGGCGAGCTGTCTGGCGATCTTGTCCGGCCGCCACAGATCGTCGCTGTCGAGCGGCGCGATGAAGGCGCCGCAGCTCGCGCGCAGGCCGTGATTGCGCGCGTCGGCCACGCCGCCGTTGGGCTTGCGCAGCACCCGCACGCGCGTGTCCTGGGCCGCATGCCGCTCGGCCAGAGCGGCGGTGTCGTCCTTCGAGCCGTCGTCCACGACCAGGATCTCGAGGTTGGCGTGGGTCTGCGCTCGGGCGCTGGCCAGCGTGGCGTCGAGCGTGCGGACCGCATTGTAGGCGGGCACCACAACCGAAACCAGATCGTTCACGCGCTCCATCCCGGGCCTCCGCGCCGAGTCTATTCGGCGGCGCGCGCGAGCGGTTTCATCGCCGGGCGGCCGACCGACGTGTAGGCGAACCCCGCAGCCGCCGCCTCGTCGGCGCGATAGACGTTGCGCATGTCCACCAGCGCGTCGCCCGCCATCAGGCTGCGCAGGCGCCTGAGGTCGAGGCCGCGGAACATGTTCCACTCGGTGATGACCACGATCGCCGAAGCGCCCGTCGCCGCTTCGTAAGGATCCTCGGCCCAGGCGGCGGAGGGCATCATTGCCGCGCCCTCCTTGCGCCCGTGGGGATCGACGATGGTCACGCTGGCCCCGGCGCCGATCAGCGCCGGCACGATGGCCAGCGCCGGCGCGTCGCGCATGTCGTCGGTCTCCGGCTTGAAGGTGACGCCGAACACGGCGATCTTCTTGCCGGCGGCGTTGTCGTCGAGCGCGGTCAGCACCCTGTCGACCATGCCGCGCTTGCGCTTCTCGTTGACCTCGATCACCGTCTCGACGATGCGCATCGGGCTGTTGAACTGCTGACCGGTGCGCGCCAGCGCCAGTGTATCCTTGGGAAAGCACGATCCGCCATAGCCAGGCCCGGCGTGCAGGAACTTCGAGCCGATGCGCCCGTCCAGCCCCATGCCCCTGGCGACGTGCTGCACGTCGCCGCCGACCTTCTCGCACAGATCGGCCATCTCGTTGATGAAGGTGATCTTGGTGGCGAGAAAGGCGTTGGCGGCGTACTTGATTAGCTCGGCGCTCTCCAGCGTGGTGAACACCATCGGCGTCTCACGCAGGCTGAGCGGACGGTAGAGGGCGCGCATGGTCTCGCGCGCGCGGTCGGTCTCCGCGCCGACCACGACGCGATCGGGGCGCATGAAATCCTCGATCGCAGCGCCTTCGCGCAGAAATTCGGGGTTGGAGGCGACGTCGAAGGCGAAACCGGGCCGCTCCTTCTCGATCACGCTCTTCACTTCGCGGTTCGTGCCGACCGGAACGGTGGATTTGACCACCACCACAGCATAGTCGGCAAGGGCGTGAGCGATCTCTTTGGCGGCGGCATGAACATATGTCAGATCGGCATGGCCCTCGCCACGGCGCGTCGGCGTGCCGACGGCGATGAACACGGCTTCGGCGCCCGCCACCGCTGCGGCGATGTCGGTGGTGAAGGACAATCGCCCCGCCGCAACGTTCTTGGCGAGCATCGCGTCGAGGCCGGGTTCGTAGATCGGCACCTCGCCGCGCTTCAGCATGTCGATCTTGGCGGCCACCTTGTCGACGCAGACCACTTCATGGCCAAAGTCGGAGAAACAGACGCCCGAGACGAGGCCGACATAGCCTGTGCCGATCATCGCGATATGCATTGCGGGACTCCTCAGGATCGTGCGGCGTCTGGGCCGCGCCTTGGCGAATTCTTTGGCTTGTCTCTTACGCGCGGCCAGCGCTGCGTTGCGGCGATGGATACACGCAAGCAGCGCAGAAGGCCAAGCGATTGAGCATCATGCGGACGCCGGGCCCGCCGCGCTGTCGCCCGCGCGCATCAGCGCGGCCGCCGCGCCGTCCTGGCCCGGCGCCGCGTCGGCGAGCCAGCCGGGCGGCGCGACATCGGGCTGGCGCTCGCGCAGGAGGCGAAGCAGCGCCACGTTGGACTCGGCGAAATAGGCGCGGGCCTGCGCGACGCCATCGTCGCCGCGCGCCTTCTTCGCCTCGCCGTTGAACCGGTAGTAGAGGCTGCGCGCCGCCGTCTTCAACCCCCGGTTGCGGCGCAGGAACGGTTCGAAACGATCATTGGCAAGCATGGCGATGCGGTGCAGAAGAGCATTCTTCGGCAGATAGGTCCTGTTTTCGACCGAAAACGCGATCGGGCAGGCGTCGAGCCCGCGCGCCCCCAGCCAGGCAAGCAACCCCTCGGTGAAAGCCCGCCCGTCGCGCTTGAGTTCCTCGAAGAACAGAACCCGCATCCGGGGTCCGAACACGTCGCTCCATTCGCGCAGCAGATCGGCGTAGCGGCCGCCCCACAGGCCCCGGTGCGGCCAATCCGGTCTGCCCCCGGCCTCCCGCTCACGCGCGAGGCATTCCGTGACATAGTCGGCGAAACGCTGGTTCTTCGGCAGATTCAGCAAGCCCTGCTGAAACTCGAAATAGGACCGCGCGCGGTCCACCGGCTCGCGCAGAACGAACGCCACGCGCAGATCTGGCAGATGCGCGTCGAGATGGCGCGCGAGACGGCCGCCGCCATTGATGTAGCCCGGCGTCGACTCGAACACGAAGCGCTGGTCGCCCGCCTCCTCGAAGAAGCGGCGATAGGCGTCGAGCGACAGCGTCTCGGGATCGACGCCGACCTCGTTCTCGTAGAACGGACGGAAGAAGGTCGTCTCCTTCACCCTCGACGGGAAGAAGTCGGGGTGCTGGGCCAGCCAGGTGAACAGCGAGGTTGTACCGCCCTTCATCACCCCGGCGACGATGAAGTTCGGCAGACGTCCGGTCACCGCCATCGCGCGCGCCGTCGGCGTCTGCGTCTGCGGGCCTGCGCTCACGCTCATTGGATCGCCGCCGTAGGGTCAAGGATCTCGACGACCACCTCGATGACGTCGCCCGGTTCGAGCAGCAGGTCGGGATCCACGTCGGCCAGCGTCTCGCGTCCGCGGAAGACGGTGACGACTGTCGCGGTCCTGCGGGTAACGTCGAGATCGAGAATCGCCTGGCCGTTGACGGCGAGTTCCTCTCGGACGGCGGCGAAGCGGGCGCTGGCGGTCTCGAGCCGGCTGCGGGCCTGCGCGGCGGCGTCGAGCAGGCTGCGGCGGCGATCTTCCTCGTAGAGCCTGCGGTCGCTTTCGAAGCGGATGCGCTCCAGATCGATGCGCTCGAGGTTGTTCTCGGTGTCGAGCAGGCGCGTCGAGGACAGAAGCTGCGCGCGCCGCGTGTCCACGAGGCGCGAGATTGGCACGACGCCGCGTTGGGTCAGCACTTCGACGCGGGCCTGTTCCTCGGCGTCAAACTCCGCAGCGGTCACCTGGTTGGCGCGTTGCGCCTCGAGGATTCTCTTGCGTTCGGTCGTCTGCGCGATGGCCTCCTCGGCGAAGGCGCGCCGCTCCTTCATCGTCGCTGTGGCGGACTCCAGCCGCTTGCGCTCGGCCAGCAGCAGCGCCTCGAAGGTTTCGGGGTGCAGCGGAACGGCGGTGCGGTCCGGGTCGTCGGGATAGGGGTTCTCCACCAGTTCCGCCTCGATGCGCCAGAGCTCGGCGATCAGTCTGCCGATCTCGTAGGACAGCGCCTTCTCCTCACCCTGCAGGCGCGGCCCGTTGAGGCGCGGGTTGTCTGCGATCGCCGCCTCGCCCGTCCCGCCGGCGGAGGCGAGCGCCACCCGCACGGTCATGCCGGGCCGAAACGGCACCATGCCGCCGCCGCGGTTGACCGCCCCCGAAACATAGACCGGCCGGTAGGCGACGACGCTGGCGTAAACGTCGTCAGGCTCCACCGCGATGAACGACGCCGCGCCGTCGGCGGCGAGCCGCTTGAACACCCGCCCCTCGATGGCGTCGCGCAGGGCATTCTGAAGGGCCTCCACGTCGCCATCCGACGCCGGCACCGCGCCGAACATCGGCAGGCGCACCGACCCGTCCACATCGACCTCGACCTCTCCGGAAAGTTCCCCGGCGCCAAGAACCGTGACCTTGACGCGGTCTCCCGGCGCAAGGCGGTACTGCGCCGCCGCCGGACCGCCAAGCGTCAGAAAAAGCGCCAGGGCGGCGAGACCGAAGCGTGGCGCGCGGGGAAAGTGTGTGATCATCGGGCTCTCCTCGCCAAAGGGGCGGATGCGGCGGTCCTGATCATCGCATGATGGCCCGGAGGCGCCGCCAGACATAGGCCGGCAGGCTGGCGATCCGCGCCTTGTTGGCGACGGCGGCGCGGACGGCGGCCAGGGGCGCCGCCGCGTAGGCCAGCGGCAGATCCAGCGGACCGAGGCGGATCGGCACCGCTTCGTAGCCATGCTTGCGCATCGCGCCGCCTGCGACCCCCTGAATGATTCCGATCTCCCTGTCGGAAAGTTTTTTGCGCCAGCGGTCGATCGGACTCGCGCTGACGCCGACGCCGCGCCCTTCCCCATAGGAGCTGTTGGCCAGATCGACCTCCAGCATGTCGGGGACGAAATCGACGCCGAGCCAGCCGCACAGATCCGACAGCGTCGCCTGCGGATCGGCCACCACATCCTCGTAGCGCAGCACGCGCACCCGCACGGGTCCGTGCTTCGCCGCCGCAGCCGCTGCGGCGCTCACTGCGGCCCGCCACATGGCGGTGGCGATCACGGTGTTGTAGGAGGCCTGCTTGCGGCGATGGTCCTCGGCGTAGGCCGCGACGAACTCGGCGTCCTGCGCGAGCACGGCGTCGGCGATGTTCTTTTGCGTCCAGTCGCGGTACGACACCACGGTGGCGCGGGGATCGCGGACCATGCAGACGACCTTCGCCGCCGGAAAGGCCGCGACGATGTCGTCAACGCGGAACACGTTGCGCGGCGTCTTCTCTCCCCAAATGGCGGGATTCTTGCCCAGTCGAGCGGCGTGCAGCCGGCAGAACGCCATGAAGATCGCATCCGCGCCCGGCCCATGCTTCTCCGCCTCGGCAAGCAGCGCCTCGCGCGTGAGCCAGCCCTTCTCCGGATCGCCGCGCTTTCCATAGGGCCGGTGCGCCAGCTTGCGAAAATAGGTCACCGCATCGTCGCGCTGGGCGGGGGTGACGGCGGAGAACGCCCCGGCGCCGAGACGCGGTCGCAGATCGTCGAAATAATGGGTTTCGCCGCGCAGATGGATCTCGGGATGGCGCGAGAGCATCGTGCTCAGCATCATCGTGCCCGAACGCGACGGTCCGCCGATGAACAGAGGTGACAGTGGCCGCTCCGGTTGTTCCATCATCCCGTTTTCCCGCACACATCCACGCCCAAACCCGCGCGCTTCGCCTATAACCGATGTGCGGGTCCAATTCGACAAGGATGCGTTGACGGGGCGACAAATTCCCCAACAGACGGCCATGTTGGCAACGGCGACCAAAGGCGCCCATTTTCAGGACAGACAAAAAGGCGCCCATCTTCAGGAAGCAGCGCGCGGCGATGCGCGGTTTCGCGCGCGAAACGACAGTGGCGCCAGGGAACAGCCAGAAGTCTCGCAAGGCGTTTCACGCAAGGCTCAGCCATCGGGCGCGGGAATGACGCGGGCGATGGCGGCCAGCAGCGTCTCCTCCGCCGTCGAGTCGATCGCGACGCCTTCGATCTCGATCACAGTGCGCCCGGCGCGACGGCGCAGGACGATCCGGCCGCCTCCGGGAAGCGTGCGGTCGCGCGGCGGCGACGGCTCGGGGCGCGTCTTCAACTGCGTGAGGAACGCCAACAGCGCCGCCTGCTCCCCGACGGCGTCCCGTGAGCGGCCTGGCCGCTCGCCAAGAAACCGCCGAAGCGCGCCGCCATGATCCGCGCGGATCGCCTGCGCGAGCCTCAGACCCAGCCGCTCGCCGAGTGCCTCGGGGCGACGCAGCACGTCGCCTACGGTTTCGCAGATCAGAACGAAACTGCGGATCTTCGACCGCTTCGCCGGGCTCGCGCCGTCAAAAAGCGCATCGATGGCGGCGTCCACGGTGTCGAAAGCGCCCTGCTCTACTGCCCGCAGGCACACCTGGCCACGCTCGAAGTAGCTCAGGCTCTCCCGAACCTCGTTTTCCTCCACCATGGCTATAAAAGCCGCGCCGAGCGTGCCTGGCGTGCGCACGATGGCTCGGGCGACGCTCCAGCGCGCCGCGCCGGTCTCGCGGAACAGGCCTTGCAGCGCGCCGTAGCGCCGATAGCCCGAAACCAGCCCATAACGCGGCTCGGTCGAAGCGCCGAGATCTGCAAGCTCCAGCGGCGTGCGCTGGCCGTGCCGTTCGATCGACTGCCGCAGCGCAAGCATCTCCGCGTCGTCGTCGAGGCGAGGCATCCGGTCGCGGGCGAGATAGTCCACGTCGATCTCCTGAAGCGGCACCTCGCGGATCACCAGCCCGGCGGCGTCGGCTTCGGCGAGCCGGTCGGCGTCGGCGCGAAATCGCCGCGCCTCGCTGCGCAACGCCTCGATCCCGCTGCGCTGCGCCTCGGCGACGCTGGCGACCTCGCGCGCGATGGGCGGCGGGCCCAATCGGTCAAGAGACGCGCGCTCGCCATCCGCGCCGCCCGCCGCAGCGCGGATGGCGGCCAGATCCTGCGCTGGCGGTGGTTCGAGACGGCGGCGTCTAGCCATTGGCGTCATCCATCGCCGCCGTGCGCGCTCCCGGCTGCGTCGGCGCCTCCCCGCCCGTCGCTTCAGGATATCCTGGCCCCGCGTCGCGGCTCCACGCGCCCACGATCAGCTCCTTGACCTGCGCATAGGTCCGATCGAACGTCTCACGGCCGCGCAGATACGTGTCGCGGTTGAATTCTCGGTAGTCCGCCTCGTAGATCCCCTTGACCTGCTCGCCGGCCTGTCCGACCAGCGCGGTAAACTCCTGGCGATGCGGGACGGTGAACTCGCCGATATACGCCTGGATCACGTTGGCGAGGTCGGCCTGCTGGACGGGATCGTAGCGGGTGATCACGGCGCGCACCGCATCCCATTCGAACTTGACCTCGGGGAGACCCAGGGCGCGGTTGGCGTCGTTCTCACCATCCTCGATCGATGCAAACGTTGCGTAGAGCATGTCGAAGAAGCGGCCCGTGCTCTCGAACTCGAGGTAGGAGGCGCCAAGCGGCACAATCAAGATGTCCGCTGCGGCGAGCGCGTTGATCGTAAGGTACCCAAGTGCGGGAGGCGTATCGACGATCACGATGTCATAGCGCTCAAGCACGCCGTCCGTTTCGAAGAAGCGCGCCAGAGCATCCCAGAGGCGCCAGCGTTTGAGCGTCATGCGCCATACCGGGATCTGGAATTCCGCCCAATACAGATTGAGCTGCGCGCCGATGAGGTCGATATTGGGCCAGTGCGTGCGCTGGATCACCTGATCGGAGCGCACCTTCAGCGCTTCGGTCAATGTCTCGTCGAGGTTCTCCTGCCCGCGTTCGCTCGCGATTTCGCGCGCGAAATCGCGGGCGATCAGCGCGAAAGCGGTGCGCCACTCATCCTCCACCACGCCGCCAAAGATCGATGTGATCGAGCCCTGGCTATCGAGATCGACGACCAGCACGCGATAGCCGTCCAGCGCGGCGGACATTGCCAGATGCGCCGCAGTGGACGTCTTGCCGACGCCGCCCTTGAAGTTGGCGACCGCCACGATCTTGGCGGGCGCCGCCTTCGGTCGATAAGGCTGGTATTGCTTGGATTTCGAGCCTTCGGCCGCCAGATGACCGCGCAGCGTCAGCACTTCCTCGAGCGTGAACCACCGCGCGCCACGCTGCGTCTCGCTCTCGCCTTGCGGAAGATCGCGATTCGCCGCCAGAACCCGCCGCAGATGCGCCGGCGCTACGGGTATCATCCAGCGGGTGATCTCCCAGATCGAAAAGCGCCGCAGCCGTTTTCGTCCGTCGGGAGCATAGCCTTTCAGCGCCAGGTCCCGCCTTCCCCGCTCGCAGAGCGCGGCGGCATAGGCAAAGCCGCGGATGTCTGCGGCAGCGCCGAGACGCTCTCCGGCCCGCTTGGCGTCGATATTCTGATAGGATGGAGGATTGGCTGACAAGGCAGGCGCTCCGGTGATTGTCGCTTGAGCTGTTGATACGTCGGTTACACCATGTGCGCTTGCGCGCCGCGCATCTGTCAACCCGAGAATATCTGCCAATGAAAAAATACAAATCTTTAGATTATTTACTATGTTTAGATTCTTTAATCTAAAAAATAACAATAAAATCAACGCCTTGTCATACATTTGGCGCCCGTTTTCAGGATGAACGGCACCTATTTCCGGGATCGAAGGCGCCCGTTTTCAGGATGAACGGCGCCTGATTCCGGGTTTGACGGCGCCCAAATCCGGGGAATGACGTCTTTCGTGTCGGCAGGGGCTTCAGGCGTCTGTTTTCAGGATGGCTCTCTGTCCCGCAAAAGGACACCTTTGATATCTGATGATCGGGACGGTGGCTGAACATCCACTTCAGGTTGCAACAGGCGCCCGTGGAGATTATTGACGGCGGGTGCTTTGTTCGGCACGCATGACGCTTGGACGACAAGGGACGCCATCCATGGCGACGACCATGACGAATCGCGAGATGCTGCGCGGCGCGCTCAAGCGCGAGAGCGTCAAAAAGAACGTCGCCGCAATTCATGTCAGTGGCAAACTGACCCTGTTGCAGCGCAAGCTGGTGAACGTGCTTCTGCTCAACGCCTATGACGGGCTGATGTCGCGCCGCAGCCACACGATCGACGCCCGCACGCTGAGCGTCATGATCGGCTACAACTCCAACGATATCGACACGCTGAAGGAGGCGCTGCGCGCGCTCGTCGAGACGACGGCGGAATGGGACATGTTCAATGATGATGGCGGGCGCGAATGGGGAGTGTCCGCTTTGCTCGCCTCAGCACGTCTGCGCGGCGGCGTGTGCGAATACGCCTATTCACCCGCACTGGCCGAAAAGCTGCACGATCCCAAGATTTTCTCTCTCATCAACCTCAGCATCCAGTGCGAGTTCAGTTCAGGGCACGCGCTGGCGCTCTATGAGAACTGCTATCGCTTCATGCGGACAGGATCGACCGGGTGGTGGGAGATCGAAGTCTTCCGGCGGCTGATGGGCGTGCATGACAGCGCCTACTATCAGATCTTCAAGCATCTCAACGCTAAGATCATCAAGCCGGCGGTCGCGGAGGTGAACGCCGTCTCCAATATCGTCATCACGCCCGAATTCCGCCGACAAGGCAGATCGGTGTCCCATGTGCGATTCCTGATCCGCGACACTTCTCAGGGATCGATCATCGAATATGCCACCGCCGCTGACGATCAGACCGTTGCGCTGCGGGACAAGCTGAGGACGCTTGGCGTGTCGGACCGGCTGGCCCGTCAGTGGCTTGATGAACATGGCCCGGATTATGTCGCCGAAAAGCTGGATTACGTCGCCGCAGCCACACGCAAGGGCCGGGTGCGCGGCTCTGCCGTCGGCTATCTGTCGGTCGCGCTGCGCGACGACTGGCGGGTGAAGGAGACGACGCGCGATCCTGTGACGGCGCCGCGATCGGCGCGCGCGGAGTCGGCCTCGGCGAGGGCTGAACGCGCCCGGTTCGATCTCGCCGCGCTGCGCCGCACGCACCGCGCCGCCTGCTTCGACGCGGTCGAGGCCCTTGTGGCCTCCCGCAGCCCCACGCAGCGCGACGCTGATCGCCGACAGTTCCTGAGCGGCGTCCGCCATGAGGTGGACCGGGAGGATTTTCGCCTGCGCGGCTGGCGCTCGGCGGTCAACGCCGCCGCCATCTTCGCGTTCTGGGAGCAGATCGCGCCCGACATGCTGCCGCGTCTCGAGGTGATCGCCGAGGATCTGGGCGTGGATCTTGCCGCCCTGCGCGCGCTCGCGGTGGAGTAGCTCCCGCCGCCACCGTCAGAACCTCGCCGACTTCAGAAATATTTTACACCATTGTCTGATAATGCCACGCATCGTGCCTGATTTAGGCCGATGCCTTCCCGGCCCATTTCAAGCGGAGTTATTGACGATGAGCGCCAGCATGTTTTCCGGACGCGCGAAAGGTGTCGAAAGCCCGTCGGATATTTTCGCGCCGGTGGCGCCCGATGATGGGCAGGACCTGCCGCTTGGCATGACCCGTGGCATTTTCGTCGGCCAGGCCGGTGTTTTCACGGTTCTGGACGCGCGCGGGGCCGCCGCGCAGTTCACGTCGAACGATGCGCAGTATCACCCGCTGCGGGTGACGCGGGTGCTGGCGACCGCCACGACCGCCACGGGCATCGTCGCGCTTTACTGATCATTTGCGCCGACGTTGATCGTACGCCCCTGCGCCGTCGCCTGCGCGCCGGGGCGAAGATGACGCATTCGCTGATCGGCGCCGCCATGGGCGCCACGGGTCGCTGAGCCGACCGACCGAAGGATATGGACAGCGCGCGCGCCCACGAGGGGAAAACCGTCTTTTGAGGCGCGCCGGGCCTGACTCAGGGCTCTCCCCGTGATCACAAGAAACCGTTTTCCGGCGCGCCGCTCATTGCGCCGACCACTCATTTCATTGCGGAGCGTTGACATGAACAAGGCGAGCGTCAGGGCCGCGATGGCCCCGACCAACGATCTCGACGCTGCGCAGGCGGCATTCGAGACGGCGATTTCCGCCGCTTACATTGGCGAGGAGATCTTGATATCCGTGACCGTGCTGTTTCCCGAGGGCGTTGACGCCGTGACCACCTCGCTGGGCGTCGTGAGTGCGGGCGCAATTCGCTGGACGCCGCTGACCGAGACCCAGGAGACCTGGATCGTGACGGCGACCGACACCGGTCTCGCGCATTCCCTGATCGCCACGGTGAAACCGCGCAGACGCGTCTATGCGCGACCCGTGTTCACCGTATCGCTCGGCGCCGTGTCGGCGGGACAGTCGGTCGGCGCGCCCGGCGACGTCGCGGATGTCGCCATGCAGGCGCTGTTCGCGGCGCCGGGCGATCCGACCCGCGCCGAGGGCGACGTCGCCTTCATGCTGCTTGTGGATGGAATGGCCGCGCCGCTTCCCCATCGCGCCCGATCGGGCGAGACCCTGATCGCGCAAGGCAAGATCGAGCATCCGACAGGAGCGCAGACTGCGCAAAGCAACCGTATTGCGGTGTCAGCGCCGTCGGTCGCCCCTGTCTTTGTCGATCTTCCCATGCTTGATCCGCCGATAGCGCAGGTTGGCGATCTGATCCGGCTGTCGCCTGGACGCGCCGAGGGATCGCCCTCTCCGGCGCTTGACTTCAAGCTGACCCTCGACAACGCGGATGTGACGGCGCAGGTCGAAGGTCTGGAGTGGATCGCGACGAACCCGGGGGCGCTGGTCTGGACCGTGTCCGCCGCCAACGGCGTCGGGGCCGACGCGCAGGCTGTGGCGCGAGGATCAATTGCCCCGGCGATCGAGGAGGCCGCCCCGCCGAACGCGGTCGCCGACGTCCTGCCGTCCGTGATGGCGGTCGGCGAGGCGCTTGCACCGGCCGTCGCCGCGCAGAACGGCCCCAATCTGGTCACCGAGACCAATGCAGGGACTTTCGCGGCGCAGAGCGTCAACCAGGTCTATGTCGCCGGCGACGATGGCTATCTTGAGTTCGACATCGTCGCCGCGCCGTCGATGAACAACATCGTGCTGACGCAGAGCGCGGCCAGGCTTCCTGTCGGCGCCGTTCTGATCTGCGAGAATCTCGCCGCCTCGCCGCGAACCGTCCGCTTCGTGCACCGCACCAGCGGTCTGAACGCCACCATCGCCGATGTCGCGCCGGGCGCTGCGGTCGAGCATGTCGTGGCGGACGGATTCGAGGACATACGGCTGCTGGTCTACGCCATTGGCGTGAAATTTCGCATCCGCATCCGTGTCCGGGACGTCGTGCAGGCGCGGGCCCAGCGCGATCTTGATCTCGGCGCCAGTTTCAGCGGCGGCACGCAGCCGCTCAGGATCACCGTCTCTGGTCTTCCCGAGGGGATTTCGGCGACGAACGGGGTGATATCGGGTGACCAGAAACCTGCGGTCGGCGCGGGCGGCGATCATGTCGTGACCGTGCGGGCCACCGACGCGCTCGGCCTCTATCGTGAAGTGGAGCGCACGGTGCGCGTCACGGAGCCGTTCTCGATCCAGAGCGTGACGATCGGCAGCGTCGTGGATGGCGCGAAGACCCTTGTCAGCGGTGATACCGCGACCATGGCCATCGTCTGGCGCGGCTGGCCCGGCCCCTATCCGGCGAGCACAGGTCTCTGGCCGCAATGGCGGCGTGTGTGGCGCGATCAGAAAGATGTCGCCATCGGGTCCGGGCAGAACGTTGTCATTCCGCCCGAAACCACCGAGTTGAGGGCCAGCGCCTGGTTTCAGCTCGACGCGACGGGCGCCGTCACGCCGAGCGTCGCCGCTGCGCCGACTCCTGTCTCCGGCGCAAGCGCCGCCTCGCCCACTGCGCCCGTTGTCGCCGAACCGACCTCGGCGACGGTTCAGGACCGCACCGTCGCCATCACGCTTGGCGCGGCCACGGGAAGCCCCGAGCCGACGGGCGAAGTCATCGAGGTGACGATCGATGGCCAGGATGCGCTGCAGCTTTTGTCTGGCGGCAGGATCGTCGCGCCGGGAGCCGGGTTCGCGCAGGTGGCGTGGGTGGTGGGCTGGCGCAACGCCGCCGGAATCGCGACGAGCGCCGGATCGCTGACATTGACTGCGGCGGGGTCCACCACGCCCGACGTGATCGCGACGGACGATTGGCGCGTGGCCTCCGCCGTGACAGATGGCGCCGAGACCTACCTGGCGATCGACAACGTTCCCGCCGACGCCATTAGGCTAGATGTCGAGGTGGCGGGTGTCGTGCAGGCGCTGGACTATGCCGCGCCCGGCGTGTTCACCATCGGCGGGCGCCCAACACTTGTTGCGCAGGATTATCGTGTGCGCGCCGTCAACAGCTCGGGCGCCGGACCTTGGAGCGATGTCAAGCCGGCGACGGCGACCGCCGCCAGCAACACGCGCCTCGCCTGCTGGGCCGATGGCGAGAAGGCGCACGCGCTGACGGTCGCGCCAACAGCCGCAGGCTCTGCCGTCGCCATGACCGAAGGCGTCAACAAGCCCTTCGTCGTGACGGATGGCGGCGAAGCGGAGGCTATCCGCTGGTCAACGTCGGCCTTCAAGACGGCCAATCCCGCCGCGCCAGCATCGTTCTTCGACGGCATATTCTATGATCCGCTCGGCACCGGCACCGCGCTGAAACCCGCTGAGATCAGCCAGCGCATACTCTACACCAGTCTCGGCGCGACGACGCTTGTCGTTCACGGCGCGGGCGGCATGGTGACACAGCCTTGCCCTGCGGCTGTCGGCTGGGACGCGGACGGCGACCCGGTGACGTTCCGGTTCGACCAACTTCGCGACGTGGGGCGGCTGCCGGACGGGCGACCCTTCGTCGTCGGGCCGGTCAGCATCGTCCACAACGGCGGCGATCCGGTCACGGTCACGCCCGATGCGACCACCGGATACAGCGTGGTCACGGATCGCGGCGCGAAACTCTGCGTCGTGGCGCGCAAGGGGATCGTTCCACCCGCTTCCGTCGCTGGCGCGAGCCTCGGGCTGTCGCACGCCTACACCCGCCGCGCAGGCGCCTACAATTTCGCGGCGGACGGCTGGGACGATGCCGCAGCGGCGGCGGCGCCCGCCACGGGCCTCACGCTGCGCCCGACCTTCGAGACATGTGGCGTCTATTACGCCGGAACCGGGACGACGACATGCAAGGCGCGGTTCCGAAAGGTCGGCGACGCCACGTTCTATCCGGCGCATGATCTCTGGTATGATGATCGCAGCCTCGCAGGTCACCCGGCGGCGTTCCTCGCCGCGTCGAAGCATCGCGGCGTGCTGCACTATCTGGAGCCGGGCGCGACCTACGAGGTCCAGATCAAGGATGGCGCGACGTATCGCAAATCAACGGTTGCGACGTGGAGTTTCAAACCAGCCGTCAAGACGACGCAGGCCATGGGCGAGGTTGTCGGTGCGGTCACGGTCACGCGCACGGGCGACACGCTCACCGTGGCGCGCACGGGGCTGTCGCCGCTCACCTTCGACATCTCAGGCGGCAAGTGGGCCGAAATACTTGGCGGCAGTGTGCTCGGGACAATCACGCTCGCCGACGACGTGGAGCGGCTGATCCTGCGCGACGTGAATAACTTCGGCGCGCCCGCGCAGGGGATCAAGCTCGGAGCGGCGAACCGCGACATTCGCATCCTTGGAGGGCGGTCCTCGGGCTGGGCGTCGCTTGACGTTACAACCGGCTTCGGGAAGCAGATGGACAACGCGGTATGGGCGCCATTCGCGCCTGACGCGATGGAGAACGTCGCGATCATCGGACGGCAATTTGGCTCGCCGCGCTACTCCGCGTCGCTATGGGAGGAAGGCGGGCATCCGTGGGGGCCGGGCCTGTTTGCGTGGCAGTCGGCCAGCGGCTCCGGCTCCGGCTCGGGGCCGATCAACGGGCGCATGGTTTATGCGGCAAACTCGGCGGACGCATGGAACCTGCGCATCTACTACGACGGTATTGGCGGCACGGCGTCCAACAAGGCCGGGCTCGCGACGACTGGCGGCTACGGCGCCGACAGCTATGTGGGCTGGAATTTCACACGCGGCTCTGCGGACGAAAACGCCGAACTTGAAGGCTCGGGCGCGAACATGATCGTCGAGCATAACGTGTTCTGGTGTCGCGAGAGCCGAATGAACGCTGCTATCCGTGCGTCCCTCGGCTTGTCGTGGGTGGCGCATGGCCCGATGCTGATCACGCGCAACCTGCACATCTACGAGCCGGACGCCGAGCGGGTGCAGGCGGGCGCGCTGATCAACGCCTACAAGGTGCAGGCGTATCGCACGGCCGCAGACCCGGCCTGGGCGCAGACCAAGATGGGCCGCAAGTGGTTCTACCATGAGACGACGGCGGCGACGCGGCTGAACTTCAACAAGCCGCTGTCGAACACGTCGAGCGTCTTGCTCGGCTGTCACCTGCGCAACAACCTGATGCGGGCGAATACGGAGTCGCACTCGCTCGCGTCAGCGACCAACTTCGCCTCGGCGACGCATCTTGAGGACACGGGCGCGATAGACGCGGACAAGACGCTTGATGCGAACTGGCGCCCCACCGGCGCGGCGCTGGTCGGACAGGGCGAGACGATCGCCAACGTGAACGACGGCGGGCCGTTCTACGCGGCTGCGCCTGCAATCGGGGCGCTGACGGCGGACTGACCTCGACAAACCTGTTCCACCTCGCGCCGCAAGCGGCTATTGCTGCGGCGCGGGGTTGAGCGGAGCGGGGGCGGGATGGCGGAAGAAGATCTCGTGTCGGTCGTGGTCCCGACCTACAATGCCGAGCGCACGCTCGACGCCACGCTCGCCAGCGTCCGGGCGCAGACGCACCGCGCCCTCGAGATCATCGTGGCGGACGACGGCTCGAAGGACGGCAGCCCGGCGATCGCGGAACGCCACGCCGCCGAGGACCATCGCGTGAGGCTGCTGCGCAAGCCTAACGGCGGCGTGGCGGATGCGCGCAATCATGGCATCCGCGCCTGCAGCGGCGCCTTCATCGCGCCGATCGACAGCGACGATCTGTGGGCGCCGACCAAGATCGAGAAACAGCTCGCCGCCTTGCGCGCCGCCGATCCGGCCACAACCTTCGTATATTGCCTGTCCTATCTGATCGACACAGAGGACCGGGTGATCGGCGCCGTGGGTCTCGACGGATTCGCAGGCGACGCGTTCCTGCGCTCGGTGGTGCTCAACTTCGTGGGCAACGGCAGCGTGATGCTGATGCGGCGTGCGGCGATCGACCGGATCGGCGGCTTCGACGTCTCGGGACAGGCGATGAACGCCTATGGGTCTGATGAAATGGTGGTCCAGTCGCTGCTTGCCGCGCTGGGGCCGATCGCCGTGGTTCCCGAGTGGCTGGTCGGCTATCGCCGCACCCCTGGATCTGTATCGACGGATCGCGCCCGCATGGCGCGTGCGCAGAAATGGCATGTCGATCGGGTGACAGCCGCATTTCCGGACCTGCCCGCCTTTCTTGGCGCAGCCGCCCTCGCGGGCGTCGATGCGCGCATGGCGGTCGAGCACGCGCGCCGGGGCGCGGTCCGCGCTGCGACCGGCTGCGTCTGGGCGGGTCTGTCGCGCGCGCCGATCCACGCTGCGGCCGTCATGGCTTCCTATGGCGGACGACCGCTCCGCCGCGCGCTGCGCCGTCTGGTTGGCGCGGACGCCCGGCCCCCTGTCGGGCCGCGCTTTCATGAGGCCGACTCCACCGCCGGCGCCGTCTGGAGCGAACCGACGCCGTTCCCCGGCCGGCTGCGCCGCCTCGCGGGTATGGAACAGGCGTTTGCGCGGCGCATCCGCGCGCAGGGGCCCGTCGGCCTGAACCCGCTTGGGCTTTCGCCTGCTCAACGTTGAGGCGCCGTCCACCGGTGAGCCTCAAGAACATTCGGTGTGCAGGCTACGGCGCTCTCGCAGACGGCGGGTTTACGACGATTCAGCTTGATCGCGGTCTGCCCCTGTGTCTTTTCACGTTCAGACCGTCTGCGTTTGGCGGTGGCGGCGTGTTTTTCGTTCGAAAGGTCAGAGCCATGCTGAGAATGCCGACGTTCATCGACATCGCGCGGCGCATGGTGCGTCAGGTGGACGGGCCGTGGTGGATGGTGCCGGGCATCATCCTGCTCAACGTGCTGGCCTTTCTTTCGGAAGGCTTCGGGATCTACCTGCTGATCCCGCTGTTGTCCTCGCTCGCCAGGCAGAGTGGCGGCGACGTGGCCATCGACGCGGTCAATCAGAGCGGGGTGTTCAGCGCGCTGGACGTGGTCGCCGAGAAGTTCGCCGGCCCCTACCAAGGGCCGATACTGATCGGGCTGATCGTTTTCTTCATCCTGATCCGCGGCGTGCTCTGGGTAGCGAGCCGCGCGGCCTTTTCCTATGCCGGCGGACGCATCGGCTACATCGTGCGCACCCGCGCGCTCGACAAGCTATTGAATGCGCCGCAGTCCTTCCTTGACGCCCAGCCGCCCGGACGCCTTCTCAACATTCTGTCGATGGAGGCGCTGCGGCTCTCCGAGGGGATGGCTCAGCTCGCCGGTCTCGTGACCCACGGCACCGCGATGATCACCTTCTTCGCGCTGATGCTGTTCGTCTCGATCAATCTGACCCTTGTCGTCGGCGTCGGGATGGTGGGCATCCTTGCCCTTGTCTACGTCGTCACCTCGCGCGCGCGCCGTTTCGGCAAGCAGCTGGTGAAGGAGAACACCGAGCTGTCGGCCCGAGTCTCCGAGACCCTTGGCGGTCTGCGCACCATCCTGCTGTTCAACCGCGACGTGGAGGAGCGCGCGCGTTTCGAGGCTGTGGCGCGGCGGGTGTGGAGCCGCAAGTTCATGCTGAACCTGATGGAGGCGATCCCGCAGCCGCTCATCATGTTCCTGTCGGCCGGCTTCATCGGCGTTCTGATCGTCTCGCAGGGGCCCGAGACTCTGCTGACGCTGGTGGTGTTTCTCGTGCTGCTGCAGCGGATGCAGCCGCAGGCCAGCCGGTTCATGCAGTTCCGCATCGGCATCCTTGGTCTCGGCGGCTCCCTCGATCAGGTGGAGGCTTTCATGGCTGATCCGGGTTCGACGCCGTTGCCCAACGGCACCCTCCCCGCCCCTGCTCCGCGCGAGATCATCCGGCTCGATCACGTCCGCTACCGCTATGTGCGCGGTGACAAGGATGCGGTCACCGACCTTACCCTCGATATCCCCGTCGGCA
>Ga0100398_1001547_pt1 | contig 19559 bp, 16 predicted proteins | sample CryGeymeta201522_FD_81568 | JGI IMG/M metagenome (GOLD analysis project Ga0100398, IMG submission 81568) | Groundwater microbial communities from Crystal Geyser aquifers in Utah, USA - Crystal Geyser metaG 2015-22 | ecosystem: Environmental > Aquatic > Deep subsurface > Groundwater | place: USA...
ACTTAAAAGATATGATAAAAAATAAGTATAAGTTATTTAGATAATATATATTTTTTGACTTTTTTCTAATTTAGGATATACTTATATTAAAGAAGTTTATTTATTAATTACCAATATGCCAAGAGTTAATCCAGATATAGAAGCATTTGCAAAAATCAAAGTTATCGGAGTAGGGGGGTCCGGTGGAAATGCTTTAAAAAGAATGATAGACACAGGAATACAAGGTGTAGACTTTGTTGCTGTTAATACAGATGCTCAAGATCTACATCATTCACAAGCAGAATTAAAAGTTCATTTAGGAAAAAATCTTACCAAAGGTTTGGGAGCAGGAATGAACCCAGATATTGGTAAAAAATCAGCTGAAGAGAGTAAGGAAGAAGTATATCAGGCTGTGACAGGATCTCATATGGTATTTATTACTTGTGGACTTGGTGGAGGTACTGGTTCTGGAGCATCTCCAGTTATAGCTCAAGCTGCAAGAGAAAGTGGAGCTTTGACTGTTGCTGTTGTGACAAAGCCTTTTATGTTTGAAGGAATGCAAAGAAAAAAAATTGCAGAACAAGCTTTTGAAGAATTAAAAAAGAATGTAGACACAATTATCACTATACCAAATGATAAAATTTTAAATATAATAGATCGAAATACTCCAGTTACAGAAGCATTTTCTTTGATTGATGATGTTTTGAGACAAGGAGTTCAAGGAATCTCTGATTTGATTACTGTTCCGGGACTTATCAATGTTGATTTTGCTGATGTAAGTGCAATTATGAGAAATGCAGGATCAGCTTTGATGGGAATTGGTTCAGCTACTGGAGAAGATAGAGCAGTTAACGCGGCAAAAATGGCAATAAATAGTCCCTTACTAGATGTTTCTATTCAAGGAGCAAAAGGAGTATTATTTAATATAACAGGGGGTAAGGACTTATCTATGTCTGAGATTAATGATGCCGCTAGTATAATTACAGAATCTATTGATATTGATGCTAAAGTTATATTCGGAGCTGTTGTGTCTGATACTATGAAAGATGGTGAGATAAAAGTAACTGTAATTGCAACGGGATTTGATCAACCAGCAGAATTTGAGGTAAAGAGAATGAAGGCATTTAGAGAAGAAGAATTAGAAGATAAAGAAGTTATTTTTAAAAAATCTAAAGAAGAGGAAGAAAAAGAAGCTAAGGATAGGTTAGAATCTGAGAGAGAAAGAAAACTTAGAGAAGCTGAAAAAATTATTGCAGAAAGAAAGGCTGAAGAAGAGAAAAAGAAGAATGATTTAGAAGATAAAAAAACAAGATTTATAGATGAAGTTGAATCTGAAGAAGATATGGATATACCTGCTTTTATAAGAAATAAGTTAAGATAAGGTTTACTTTGTAGATTTTTTCTTTATTAAAATAGTTATGTTTGTTGATTAGACAAACATAAAAAATAGCACTTAGAATATAAGTGCTATAAGTGTTTAATTATTAGAATATGAACAAGAAAGATTATTTGGATGCAGCCATTTCAATTTTAGCTTTTTCATAACCTTTTTCAATTCCTACTTTTTCAGCATTAGATATTTGCAGTTGTTTCACATCTTCTTTTAATTCATTTAAATTGAATTTTATTTCATTTAAGTCCGATTTGAATTCAGATTTAAGTTCACTTATATTAGATTTTAATTCAGACTTAAGTTCATTCAAATCATATTTGAAATTGGTCTCTACTCGATTTAGCTGAGTAAAAATAAGACCAGCTATCCCTAATATACCAGCAAATGTAACATAGTCGGAAATATTAAAATTTTCCATTAATTAAGGTTTTCTCCAAAATATTAAAGAACTAACTATAGAATAGCATAAAGGTAGTGAAATATCAATAAATATAATTTTCATAATTACCAAGGACATATATAATAGATTATCAATATATTTTCTTGCAAAAAAAATATAATATGATAAAATTATATTGTATTTGAATAAATGCGCGTGTAGCTCAGCTGGTTAGAGCGCTACACTGATAATGTAGAGGTCCCAAGTTCAAGTCTTGGCATGCGCACAAATAAAAAGTCTGTTACTTGTTTTAAATAAAGTACAGACTTTTTTATTTAAAATATTTCTTGCAAAACTAATGAAAATAAGATACTATTAATAAGTAAGCAGTTATAAAAATAAGATTTAAAATGAGTAAAGATAAATTAACATTTAAAAAAGCATTCAAAGAATTAGAAGAAATAGCAAATTCTTTTGATGAAGAAGATTTAGATTTGGAAAATAGTATAGATAAGTTTGAAAGAGCATCCTTTCTATCTCAAATTTGTAAAGAAAAATTAAATGAAATAGAGAATAAAGTTCATATTATAAATAAACAATTTCAACAAGATGAATAATTTGAAAAAAATCAGTCTACTTACAATGATTTGTTTTTTGTCAATAAGTATAACAACAAATGCTGAAAATAATAATTATATAGTACAATGGAAAGAAGATTGTGTAAAAATAGCAGATAATAATAAATTATATGGTGATGAGCTAACTGATACTTTGTCAGAGATAAGTTCTAGTCAAAAAAATAATATTGTTAATAATGAATGTGTAGAAGATATTATTTCAAATCAAACTGTGAAATTGGCATCTAATGATCCAGATTATAATTATCAATGGTATTTGGAAAATACAGGTCAGAATATAAATAATGTTGTAGGTGCATCTAATATTGATATAGGTTATAAAGATTCTCCTAAAAATAAAAATTCTAATAAAACAAGAATAGCTGTTATAGACACAGGAGTTAGTAATATACCTGACTTATCTGGTAAATTAATAAATCCAAAAAACATTATAGATGGTAGTCAGAATGCAAATGATGATAATGGACATGGTACATTTATAGCTAGTATAATAGCTTCTGAATCAGATAATGGTATTGGTATTGCAGGTATTAATGATAAAGTAGAGATGGTTCCAGTTAAGGTTTTATCATCAAATGGAACAGGTTTATTATCTGATTTAATAAAAGGAATTCAGTATGCTATTGACCAAAATGTTAATATTATAAACCTTAGTTTAGTAACTAGCTATACTGATATTTTAAATCCAGTTATAAAAGAAGCTAACTCTAGAGGTATTGTTGTAGTTGTTGCAACTGGAAATGAATCTAAAAATTTAAATTCTACAAAAGTTTCTCCTGCTAATAATGATGGGGATAATAATTGGGTTATAGGAGTTGGATCTCATAATTCTGTTGGAAATAGATCAAATTTTTCAAATTATGGAGAAGGACAAGATATACTATCTCCGGGAGAATTAATTTTAGGATCAAATAACAATAATCAGCTAGAATATAGATCTGGTACTTCTATGTCAGCAGGAATAGTTACAGGAGCACTTTCATACTGGAGAGATTATTATGGGAATTTAACACCTAGAGAATCGATTAATTTAATAAATATTTATAATGATTCAGGTAGAATAAAGATGTCTAATGCTGTTAAAAATAGAAATTATCCAAATGGAATGCTAATAAGAACAAATAATACAGGAGTTCATTTAGTGAAAAATGGATTTAAAATGCCAATTGTATCTCCAGAAATATTTTTATCACATAATTTTAAATGGGAAAATATAGTTTTAGTTGCAGAGGATAATTTTAATCAGATACCATCAGGTCCAGAATTAAAACTTAAAGATGGAACTCTTATATCTGATGCAAATACTGTGTATGTTGTTGAAAATGGTTTGAAAAGACCAATTACATCACCTCAGGTATTTTTAGGTATGGGATATCAATGGAGTAATATCTGGAGAATACCTGATGATATAATTAATTCATATCCTAATGGAGATTTACTTGTATCATCAGATCAAGTTTTAAATGGAACTTTAGCTTATTCTGATGGAACAGGAGCATTCTTAATAGATAGTGGTAAAAAGAGACCAGTAACAAATCCTTATATCTTTTTAACTCAGTATAATTGGAAAGACTTAGTCAAAGTGGATAAATCAAAGATAGACTCTTTTCCTTATGGAGAGGAAGTATCTATAAGAGAGGGTACTATTTTAGCAGACCAAACTACTGTCTATTATGTTGAAAACGGTAAGAAAAGACCATTTTCTTCACCTCAAAGTTATTTAGGATTAGGGTTAAATTGGAACAGAGTTGAATATCCAAGTTTGGATATTATAAATTCTATTCCAAAAGGAGATAATATAAATTAATAATATTAGGTTAATAAATTGATATATGAAGAAAATAGCAATTAATGGATTTGGAAGAATAGGTAGAGATTTTTTTAGATTATCTTTACAAGAAAATTATAAAAATAATTTAGAAGTAATTGCAATAAATGATTTAGGAGATTTAGAAAATTTAGCATATCTTTTAAAGTACGATACCGTTTATGGAAGATTGGATAAAAAAGTAGAATTTTTTGTTAAAGAAGATAAAAATTATTTGAGAGTTGGGGATAGAGAAATATTGGTATGTTGTGAAAGAGACCCTAAAAATCTTCCTTGGGGAGAATTAGCTATAGATGTTGTTGTTGAATCAACAGGACTTTTTATAACAAAAGAGTCAGCTCAGGCTCATATAGATGCAGGAGCAAAAAGAGTAGTTATGTCAGCCCCTGCAAAAGATGATACTCCAACAACAACACCTGGATTGAGAGAAGAAATTTTAATGAATAATAATATTACTTCTAATGCATCTTGTACTACAAATGCAACTAATCCGGTAGTAGCTGTTATTCATGAGACATTAGGGATTAAGAAAGCAATGTTATCAACTGTTCATGCTTATACTTCAACACAATCATTAGTAGATGGTATGGCAACAAAAGATTTAAGAAGAGGAAGAGCAGCAGCTCAAAATATAATCCCTTCTAGTACTGGAGCTGCTAAAGCTGTTGCCCAAGTAATTCCTGAGCTAGGTTCTGTTTTTGATGGTGTCGCAATTAGAGTTCCAGTGATTTCAGGTTCTTTAATTGATTTAACTATGATAGTTGGGAGAGATACAAATGTAGAAGAAATTAATCAGATATTAACTGAAGCCGCTGAAAATTCTAGATGGCATGGTATATTGGGGGTAACTAGAGATCAAATTGTCTCAAGTGATGTCTTAGGTATGGAATATGGTTCTTTGGTTTCACTAGATTTAACTCAAGTTGTTGATAGAGATATGGTAAAAGTTATGGCTTGGTATGATAATGAATGGAGTTATACATCTATGCTAATGAAACATGTGGTTCAAATTTGTAATATACTTTAAAATCTAAAAAAAATATTTACTTAATTCTTATATTCAGGTATTATATAAATAAGTAAGAATAAATAACCGAATGATAAGATATGCCTATATTTACAGTACAAAATGAAATAGCTAAGCAACTAAAAAAAAGTAATTTTTCAGATGAGAAGAGATTACAAAGCTTCGTGGAAAACAATTTGGAAGAATTATTAGGAATTGTTTTTATAGAATCAGATTATTCTACTTCAATTCAGCAGGGAGGTAGAATTGATACTTTAGGAATTGATGAAAATGGTAGTCCAGTTATTATAGAATATAAGTGTGGAGATGACTCAGTTACTATGAATCAAGGTCTATATTATTTAGATTGGTTAGTTGATAATCAAGAAGAATTTAGACTTTTATCAAAGAAAAAGCTAGGTACTGATTTAAATATAAATTTTGGGACACCTAGATTGGTATTGATTGTTCAGAATTTTAGTAATTATGATCTTTATGCGATAAGTAGAATGTCAGAAAATATTGAATTATGGTCTTATAATTTTTACGAGGAAGGGAGTATAATTTCATTTACAAGAGTTACTAGTTCCCAAGCTCAGAATGAAGATAATACTAAAAGTAAATTTACTAAAGTTCCTTATAATATTTATCCACTAAACAAACATATTGAGGGATATGACTCAGTTATAGTAGATCTTTTCCAGAAATTAAGATCTTCAATACTGTCTTTGTCAAATGAAAATTCTATAGAAGAGATATCGAGAAAAGAGTACATACTTTATAGAACAAATAGAAATATTGCTCAAATTAAACTAACTACTTATGGAATAGTTGTGCATATAAATTTAGATATTAAACAAATTAAGGACCCAAAAAATATGTGTCAGGTAAATCAGACTACAGATTCTTATGGAATAGGAGAAACAGAGTTGATTTTAAATTCAATAGAAGATTTAGAATATGTAGTAAAAATTATTAATCAAAGTTATATTCAATATAGTTAATTTATATGATTTTAATTATACAATTTAGAAAAGATAATTCAGGTCATCATGAAGTAAAGTGTTTACATAATGCTCTTGCAAAGGATTATACAAATTATACAATTGTGAATGCTTATGGTGATTTGGATAGTAAAGACCTAATATATTTAGCTAAAAGATCTAAGGGTATAATTTTGGGTGGTAATGGAGAAAGTGGATATGAAGAGGTTGATTTACATAAAATAAAAACCTTAGAATCTGTAATTAATAAGATGAAGGAGTTTCTAAAAGAAGTAGAGCATTTACAGATACCTACATTAGGAATATGTTTTGGACATCAATTAATAGCAGATTATTTAGGAGGGAATGTTTTTCCAGATAAAAATCAAGCAGAAACAGGTGTGAATAAGATTATATTAACAGAATATGGAATAAAGGATAGATTATTTAAGGGTTTAGAAAAAGAATTTTATAGTGTTTTGAGTCATAAATCTTCTGTTGTGTCATTAAATAATAAAGCTGTAAAAATTTTAGCTTATAGTAATAAATGTAACATACAAGCTTTTCAGTATAAGAATTTTTATGGTACACAATTTCATCCAGAATTAAGTATAGAAGATTTTAATCATAGAATAAAAATGTACCCAGAATATATGGAGCATTGTTTACCATTTGATGAAAATATAAATATAGATGTTTATACCTTAATGCATAATTTTTGGGAGATAGTAAATAAAAGTAATAACTAAATAAAAATATGTTTTGTATAATTGCATTTGTAATCTTTGTAGCTTTATTCCCTGTAGGTATGTTTTTCCCATTATATAGAAAATGGTTCAAAAAATCACTACATTGTGTTACTATGAGAGCTACATTTAAACCATGTGATATAGATTTTGGTTCAGAATTAAAAAATGAAATAGTTTCTCTCTTTGCCTATAGATCACCAAAGTTTGCTAAATTTTTATTAAAAACTATGGAATTTTGGGCATGGACAATTGTTATTATTTCTATATGGAGTCTATGGTCTGTATTTCATTCAGGAATTAATTTATGGGTTTATGATACATGTAATCCTTTCTCAGAAGAGGGATGTTCACTTTCTGGAGATTCTTGTAATATTGGAGTTAAAAGAGCTCCTATTTGGGATACAAAAACATATTTAATGGAGCAAACAGATTATTATAAAGAAACTTTTAGTAGAATTCCAGATAAATTTAGAAAATGGGAACCTAGAGATTATTCTATAGATAGTTCAACATACACAGGAAATATTGAATCAGATAATTTAGTTTTAGAAATTATGGATCCTAGTTGTGTTTTTTGTAAAAATCAATGGTTAAATCTGAAAGAATCTGAAGCTTATTCCAAATCCAAAATAACTTATCTTTTATATCCAATTCCATATGGTGAGATAGGGTATAGATACGAAAATTCATATTATTTAGCAAGTATTATTGAATCATTGAAAAGTATTGAGGGTATGGATATAAAATTTTTAGATGTTTATTTTGCTTCATATCAAGAATATTTTCTAAAAACTCCTTTATCTGATTTAGAACCTAAAATAGAAAAATTATTAAAAGAAGAATTAGACTTATCTAAGGAAGAGATTAAATCTATACAAGAATTAGCAGATAGTAAAGAAATTAAAGAAAGTTTGGCAAATCAAAATGATTTAGTCAAAAACGAGATAAAAACTAGAAAAATACCTACAGTATTTATAAATAATCAAAGATTTGATAGAGTTATTGATGAAAATAAAATTAATAAAGCTTTGGATTAGATTTATTTAGAATATAGTGAAATCTCACCGTCATTTATAGAATTTAAATATAAAATTTCTTTTACATCATTACCACATCTATCTTTAATTTTATTATTTAGAATCATACCAAATGTTATATTTGACATAGCACAGGTAGAACATGCTCCTTGTAATTCTAAAGTCAAAATTTTGTTTTCAAATGAGATTAATTGAATATCTCCTCCATCTAGTTCTAGTACTTTTCTAATTTCTTCTAATATTTGTTCTATTTTTTGTAAGGTATTCATTATCATTATATATTAGTTTATTATTTATAATTCAGTTAAAATAATTTTAATTTTTTGATTTACCTCATCTAAAGTATTATCAATGTCTTTCTCAGATGGATATTGATAATAAAAATTATTGTCGATATATTCTCCATTAAAAGTCATACTTAAATTGTATGTACTTTTAAACAAATTAATTATACCTTCCTTGATATTAGTTCCATTTTCTAAAATTAAATTAATTCCTATAATATTGACATCTAAATAGTCTTTTAAATTGTCTAAAACAACTTCTAAATCATCTTTATTAGTATTAGTTTTTAAAAAATCATGATTAAATAATTTTATGGAAGCAATTTTAAAATTCTTTGAATCATCTATATCATAGAAACTTAAATGAGAGAGTACTCTACCTAGTAATTTAATTTTATTTAAAGATTTTGATTTATAAAGTATACGAATCACATTATCTTTGTCAACTCCTAGTTCTAAAAGATTTGAAGCAATTTCAAATAATCTATAATTTATATTAGGGGAAGTAAAATTATCTGTTTCTAGAACTAAGCTCAAGTATAATGCCGTAGCAACATTTTTATTTATGTATTCACTGAAATTATCTTTTATGAAATCATAAATAATTTCTACTGTGGATAATGTATTGTTGTTTCCAATATATTTAAAGTTAGTGTATAGAGATTCAGAATTAGTATCAAATCCAATTGAAGGTGTTTTTTGGAATAAAATTTGATTATCATCATAAATTTTACCTAGATCATTCCAATGCTTGTTATTTATTCCAAAGATTAAATTAAATATAATTTGATTTGTAAGAATCTTAGTAAATTCAGGTTTTAGTGGAATCAAGCCTTGAGATAAAAATATTTCTAGATTATTTCCATTTATATCATACTTTAATTCTTCAATAGGGAATTGATCCATATTGATTGATATTACAGAATATTTTTGTAAAAGACTCAAATCTGAAACTAAATTCATAGGTAAGAAATCTAAATAAGTGGCATTAACTTTTTCAGGTAAAATAATACTAACTTTTTTCCCTTTTTGTTCCATAATATATCCAAGAGCAAGAGCTAATCCAATATCTTTTTTCCAACTTATTTTTGATAATGGTATCAATATTGATTCAGATGAATTTATTATATCTAATATTTCTAACTTATTATTTTGTGATGACATAAAAATCTTATTTAAAATCTACTAAGTAAGCTATTAATTATATCAAATTTAATAGATAAAAGCAATAAAAAATTAAATGATATAAATTAGTAATGAATAATTTGTATTTATATATTAAATTAATAATAGGTGTTATTTTGAAATGAAGATAATAACATTCTATAACTTGACTTTTTTCTAAAAAATGTTAATATAAATTTACACTTTTTGTGTGTTTAGAATGTACTTTTAAAAATAGGATATTGTCTCTTAAATGAATCAAAAAACTATTCTTTGGGTTTTTACAAGTTTTTCAAATTATTATTTGCAAATAATAATCTTAGTTATTTGTATAGTGTTTTTTGGAGGCTTGGAATCATTTCTTCCTTGGGCTTTTCAAACTGTGACAGAAGAAGCTAATTTAGGGGAAATCAACTGGTTTTTTATCAGTTTGATTGTTATGGGAATATTATTTTCTTGTATTCCCGCAGTTTCTTTGGTTAAGAATTCTGTTAGAGGGAGTTATTTAACAGAAATCCGTCAAATTGTTTTTGAGAAACTTCTAAAATTAGATATAATGTTCTATGATCAAGAAGGATCAGAAAATATTATTTCTAAAGCAGAAGATGGTTTAGAGTCACTCGGGAAAATTTTTTATTTCTTAGGGAATGGCGATATTTTTGTCTCTGTTCCTGTATCTGTTGGGGCCTTATTTTATCTCTGGTCGCAAGATCCAATATTCTCAATTGGGGTTCTGGTAATTGGGATTTTATGTTTTATTAGTAAAATCTATCTAGGACCTATAGTTGAGGAATTATATGATCAGAAATATGATATTCAAAGAGGGTTGGATATTAGCCAAAGAGAAATCCTAGAAAACTTGACAATAGTCAGAACTTACCAAGCAGAGAAAGATTTAGTGGAAGATTGTAAATCTAAAACCAAAGAAATTTCTGAAAAAGAAGGTAAAATTTTTGGCTTAGAGTTACTACTAGATATCTTTTCATATAACTCTGGTAATTTTATTATGGTGATGAGTCTTCTTATCTTATTACCTAAAGTAGCAAGTGGAAGCTTGGATTCTGGTGGTATTATGGCTTTGATTATGTATGCTCACAAAGTGCTTCAGTTAATTTGGATATTCCAAAATAAAAGCTCAGAAGAGTCTATGATGTGGAAAAACATTGAGGGGTTAATCGATTTATTGGAGTATCAGCCAGTCACTATTTTTAGCTCACCTGGTATAAACTTTCAAGGATTATCTCAAGGAATAGAGATCTCAAATCTTAGATTTGGTTATCATGATAATCTTGAGATTTTACATAATATTAATCTATTTCTCCCAAGTAAAATTAAAATAGCTTTAGTTGGACCTTCTGGTGCTGGTAAAAGTACTTTTGTGAAAATTCTAATGGGGCTTTATCCTAAATTTCAAGGAGAAATCTTTGTAGATGGTAACTTTTTATCGGAATACTCTGAGCAGAGTTTTTACCAACAAATTGGTTATGTATCTCAAGATGTGCCTTTGTTTTCAGGGACTGTAAGGGACAATATTATTTTTGGTAATAAATCTAAATACCGAAATGATGATCAATTACTAAAGATTATTAATCAAGCCTCAGCAGAGTTTATCTTGAATTTACCTTATAGACTTGATACAAAATTAGGTCAAGCAGGTACTAAGCTTTCTGGTGGAGAGAAGCAAAGATTGGCTATAGCTCGTCTTTTGTTTAAAAATCCAAGTATTATTGTGCTAGATGAAGCAACAGCTAGTCTAGATAATATTACGGAAAAAAATATCCAAACAAATTTTCAGATATTAGATGAAATATCTGGTAAAAAAACTTGGATAGTAATTGCCCACAGGCTTTCTACTGTCCGAGATTCAGATATTATTCTTGTCCTTGATAATGGACGAATTGTCTGTACAGGTAATCATGAATATCTATTAGATCATTGTGATCTCTACAAACAATTAAACTTTATGTAAATATGTATTAGACCTCTCTTTTTTGTAAGGAGAGGTTATTTTTTATCTAAATAAAAAAGTCTCTTACGAAGAGACTTAATGGTTTAAATTAATTTATTTTACTATCTTTGTTCTACTAATATCATCCATGGGAATGGATTTAAATCAGAAATTTTGTATTCTTTAGGAATTAAAAGATAAGTAAAGCTTGAAGTTTCTTTTAATCGAAACTCGTCTTTAAATACATTGAAGAGCCATTTAGGAGTTCCAACAGCAAACTCATTGTCCCCATTTAGATTTTGATAAATCCAAATGAAGGATTCTAAAACTTCAATCATTATTTGCTTATGATTTGAATTATAAGCAAAATGTGAGATATAGAAAGATTGATTTGCTGCCATAGAAAACCCAGTTAGGCTTATCCATGAATTCAAAATTTCCAAATCTCTGTAAGTAATTATTATAAAAGCTCGTTGATCCTTTGCAGGATCGTATTTAAACTCAATCTTATATTCTAGATCATCAATTGTCTGAAAATAATAGGAACTGCAAGGAAGAAAATCTTTTTTCATAATATAATAAAGTGCAAATTTAGGACAGGAAAATTGTATCATAAATAAAGCTTAGTGTCAATAGTAATTTACATTTTTATAATAAATTTTTATTCAATTTATGTACCTTTTGAAACAATGAAAAATTTATGCTATAATATTTTATATTAAATTAAATTTATTAAAGTATTATGTTCGAAAAACCTATTTTTAAAGTATCATTTCCAGAATTAGAAGCACAAACTTTGAAATGGTGGAAAATAGAAAATATATTAGAGAAATCTATCAAACAAAGACCAGAAAATATGTCAAAAACTTTTTTTGATGGACCTAGCACAGCTAACGGTGCTCCACATCATGGGCATATGTTAACTTTTGCTCTAAAAGATATTTATCCTAGATATTGGACAATGCAGGGATATAGAGTGAACAGGAGTATTGGTTGGGATTGTCAAGGAATCCCTGTAGAATATGAAGTGGAGAAAAAACTTGGTTTTACTGAAAAAAAAGATATAGAAAAATTTGGGATAGAAAAATTTAACCAATTATGTAGAGAGTCTGTTTTGGAACATCGGGATAGAATTATAGAATTAGAAGAAAGAATGGGTAGACTTGCCAATGATACGGAAGAGTATGCTACAATGGATAGTGATTATATAGAATCTGTTTGGTGGTCTCTATCAGAGCTTTACAAAAAAGATTTATTGTATGAAGGTTTTAAAGTGGTTCCATATTCTACTAGAGCTGGTACAACTCTCTCTAATGCAGAAGTTGCTTTAGGTGGTTATAAACCAATTGTGGATACAGCAGTTACAGTTATTTTCCCAGTGATTGACAGAGATTTTAGTATTCTTGCTTGGACAACAACTCCTTGGACATTACCAACCAATTTTGCTTTAGCCGTGGGAAAAGATCTCAAATACTCCAAAGTAAAGACTCTTAAAGGAAATTTTGTGGTGGCTTCTGATTTGGTGGAAAGTGTATTTGGGGATCAAGAACATAGTATTTTGGAAGAAATATTGGGCGAAGAATTAATAGGACTTGAATATAAACCTCTATTTGATTATTTCAAAGGAAGAAAAAATTGTTTCAAAGTTTATGATGGATTTCATGTAACAACTGAATCTGGTACTGGGATTGTTCATTTGGCACCCTATGGAGCTGAGGATAATGAAATTTTTCAAAAAGTTGGAATAGAATCACTAGATGTATTAGATGATACAGGTACTTTTACAGACGAAATCAAAGATTATGCAGGAATGTTTTATAAAAAAGCAAATAAATATATAACTAAAGATTTGACAGAAAGAGAAAGATTATTGAAAGCTGAAGATTATACTCATGATATGCCTATGTGTTGGAGAACTAACACACCTCTTATCTATAAGCCTATTACATCCTGGTATGTTGCAATGTCAAAATTAAGAAATGAACTTGTCAATAACAATAAATCTGTAGGTTGGATGCCAGAACATATCAAAGAGGGGAGATTTGGACATTGGTTAGCGGAAATCAAAGATTGGGGAATATCCAGAAGTAGATATTGGGGGACACCACTTCCAGTTTGGAAATCAGAATCAGGTAAAGTTAAAGTGATAGGATCTTTTGAGGAGATAGAAAATCTAACAGGAACCAAAATTTCAGATCCACATAGACCTTTTGTCGATGATATAAAATTCACAATTGATGGAGAAGAATATACGAGAATCAAAGATGTTATTGATGTTTGGTATGATTCAGGAGCAATGCCTTTCGCTAGATTTCATTATCCATTTGAGAACAAAGAACTATTTACACAAAAATTCCCAGCCGAATATATAGCAGAAGGAGTAGATCAGACAAGGGGTTGGTTTTATTCATTGATGGCGATTTCAACAGCTTTATTTGGTAAATCACCTTATAAACAAGTAGTAGTAAACGGTATGGTCTTGGCTGATGATGGGCAAAAACTATCCAAATCTAAGCAAAATTATACAGATCCAAATGAACTTTTGGATAAATTTGGAGCAGATTCAATCAGACTAAATTTTTTCTCCACTCCAATTGTTGCGGGAGAAGATACCACAATATCTGACAAAACTTTGAAGGTTATGAATCAAGAATATATGTTGCCAATTTGGAATATGTACTCTTTTATTGTGACTTATTCAAACTTGCATAATTTGGAACTGAGCAAAATAAGAGTTAATCCAACACAAGCTAAAAATATCTGGTTATTATCAAAATTTAACTTGATGGTGAGGGAAGTGACAGAAAGTCTTGATAAGTACAAAATATCACAAGCTCTAAGAGAAATTAAAGATTTTATGGAAGAATTTTCTAAATGGTATATTAGAATTTCAAGAGCAGATTTTGCTAATGGAAATAGAGAATCATTACAAATAATTTATCAAGTCTATATAGATTTACTCAAAGTCTTATCTCCATTTTCACCTTTCATAACTGAATATTTATACCAAAAATTAGTTATACCAATAGACAAAGAAGCTCCAGAATCAATTCATTTGACAGATTATCCTGTTTCTTATGAAAAAGAAATCAATCAAGAAATCTTGCTTGATATGGAAAAGGTGAAAGTAGTGGTAGAGACTGGATTCAAATTAAGAGATCAATCAGCTATCAAGGTAAGACAACCTTTATTAGAATTGTCTGTATCTAATCTGGTATTGAAAGATTGGATGAAAGAAATTATAGCAACCGAAATTAATGTCAAAAATGTTTCTGAAGGGGATCTTATAGATACTATTTCTCTGACAGATAATACAATCACAATCTTTTTAGATACTAAATTAACTGAAGAACTAAAACAAGAGGGATTGGTAAGAGAAATTATCAGAAATCTTCAAATGGTAAGAAAGAAAGAGAAATTATCAATGGAACAAAGAATAGTCCTAAGTATTGATGCAAACAAAGCTTTAGAAAATACAATCAAGAAAAATCAATATATAATCAAAATCCCTGTCGGAGTGGATGAGTTTATCTATACCAAATTTGATACAGAAGAGAATATCCATTCAATCAAAGTAGAGAACAGTGAAATTAAAGTTGCTATCAGAGTTCTATAAATTACCTAAAGTATAAAAAAAGATCTAGTACATAATCTGTAAGAGCTCTTTTTTCTTTAGTTAGAATCATCCATATATAAATTTGTATCATTAGAAATATATATATTATACTTTGTATTCAGATAATCAAGCACAATAGATTTATCGTATTCTGTTAGGTTAGCATTAAATATTAAAATTTCGGCTATATCTCCATCTAAATAATCAGTATTAAGAAAATTACCTATGCTTGCATTATTAAATGAAATTAGATCAGTAGTATTAGTGTTACCAGCAATAGACAATCCATTTTGTTCTATATTTTTACCAACCAAATTATTACTAAAATTAAATAATCTAAATTCTGGATTTGCGAATGGATCAACAGTTTCATCAAGATTATTATTTAGTTGTGAGAATCTAAGAGTGGTATCATCAAAATAACCTATATTTAAATTCTCATTTTGATTTATAGAATCTCCAGCTAACCAGAAGTTATTACTTTTATCAGAGTTTCTAGCTCCCACAATATAAATATCATATTTGGTGTTGAGAAGAAAACCTCCATCAAAACTTAAAAAATCATCTGTTCCATCAAATCTAATTACAGGATAAGAGTTAAGTATATTATTAGTAAATACAGGTTGATTAGCTAAGGTTGGTTGGTTAACTAATCTATTATTATTACTTTTGTCTGTCCAGGTGGAAACTTTATTATCTACATCTTTTATTAAATTAGAGTCATTAGCATCTAACCAAATAGATAAATTAGGATTTGATTTGATAGATGCTTCCATTAAATATAAAGATTCTTGATTTATATCAGTAAATTTATTTAGATAAACAGTGTCTGTAACATTTAATTCACTATCATATTCAAAGCTATCTGGAGCAAGATTAGATTGTCTATAAGTAACTGTAAAGCTAAATTTTATACCTTCTTTATAATTAGAGTTATCGTTATTAATAAGATTAAAAGTTAGATCAGAAACTATTATAGTTTCAATATTTATAGTTTGAACTAGGTTAGAAGGTGAATTTATAATTTGAAAATTATCACCATTTATGTTAAATGTTTTAGTAGATTGATCATTAAAATATAAAGTTAAGCTGTCTCCAGTCAAATTGGAATTATCAGGTAATACAATAGTATCAGCTGATTCTACATTTGATTTTATTAAATCAGATATTTTATTAGCTTCAGTATTAACTGTAGAGCTAACATTATTTGCAGTGTTTATCTTATATATTTGGTTTAGACCAAATACCATTACTCCAATAGTAACTCCTGCTATACTAATATAAAGAATTAATTCTAGTAGTGTGAATCCATTTTTTCTCATATTTTTATTATTTAATAAATTTCATATTTTGTATTAAGATATTGTTCAACTCTTTGTCTTTCTGTATTATCAAGAGCAGTATTATATACTATAATCTCAGATATTTCTCCATCTAAAAATCCAGCATTCCCATTTTCTATAGCTCCAATTAAAAGATCAGTATCAGTTATATTTATTGAGTTTATGGAGGAGGTTGCATTATTGGAAATAGGAGAGGTACTAGAATTGATATATGTTTCGATAGGATTATTAGGAATCCATATACCTGAGAATAATCTATAATTAGTCTCAGAAGTTAAATTAGTTATGTCAGTAGGATTAATAGTACCATTAAGAGAAGCTATAGCAAAGTTATCATTTTGGAATCTCCATTCCATCTTATTATCAGGTTGGCTAAATTTACTAATGTAAGATTGATTAATATCTACTTTATTTGATTTTCCTACTATGAATATTGACATTCCATTTGTATTATCAAATAAATTTTCTGCTCCAGCAGACATAAAGTCATCTACACCATCAAATTTTACCGTAGGTAAAAAATTATCATTATATTCTATGAATTTTGGTCTTTTAGTCTCATCCGATTGCTCGAAAGAGATAGGTGTAATTTGTCCAGAAGAATAATCACTCCAAGTAGAAAATCCGATATTATTATTTATATTAATACCATCAGCTTTAAGCCATAATTTTAAATTAGCATTTTTAATTTTATAGGGATTATTAGAATTAAAAGCTGATGTATTAATATCCCCATCTGAAAGGTTAGTTATATTTTTGGTATATTTGATTTTTAAATTTGGAGCAAGTTGATTTATCTCAGCCTCAAGATATTTTTTATAATTTTGAGCCCCAGCTTCTATCTGAATGATATGTTTATTTGATCTTTTGTATATGCTATATACTCTACATTCTTCGCCTTCAATGGTTAAAGTCTCATCCCCAGAATAGAATTTATTTTGGATTAATTTATCAAATACTAATTCTAAACAAGATTCAGCAATTTTCTGAGACTTTAGAGAATCTTCTTTTACAATATTATTTTTATTGTTTTGGTCAGTAATAATAAGTGAGTTAATAGCAATTGCTGTTCCTACAGCTGATATTATTATGGCTAATACTAAAGTTACAAATCCAGATTTCATTTTATTCTAATTTTAATTATTTATTATTATCTAAATTATAACATAATATTTAGATAAATACAAAATAAAAAACTCTCTTTATATAAGAGAGTTTTTTATTTATATTAATTCTAAGTTAAGATTTTTATTATCTTAAGATAGAAATTGTTTCTCCTAATTCAGCTAAAGGAGCTTCAACTGTAATTCTTCCAGATAAAGTTGTTTCTTTAGACACTGTATATCCTGTACAAATAGGGTTTCCAGATACTACTGTTTGAGCAGGTGTTAGAGCTCCAGCTTCAGTTACTTGTCCAGATGTTGCTAAATTATCTGTAGGATTACTTGGATCTGTAGGTAATGATCCTATATAATCTGGTGTAAGAGAAGATAAATTAACATAATTAGTACTAGTTGCTGTTACAGTTAACCCACAAGCACCAGTTACTATATCAGTTCCATCATTTAAATTAATAGTTGATATATCAAGATCTGTTAGTGCTGAAGCTGTATTTAATCCTCCTGGAAATACACCCTCATCAATAAAGTATTGATAAATAGCATTGGAGATAGTATTAACTTCTGATTGTCTTTCAGCATTTCTAGCTTTACCTAACTGTTGTGTAGGATTGATAGCTACGATAACAATAGCAGCTAAAATACCAATAGCAGCTATAACAAGTAAGATTTCAAGTAATGTGAAACCTTTTTCTTTTTTATGTACATTTACATTGTATTTCATATTTTATGAAATTAATTTTATAATATTTAGTATTTTTCATACTACAATATTATTGTAGCTTCTATATAAAAAACTGTCAACTAATAAAATTTAGTAACTTTGTGGATAACTTTGTGGATAACTTTGGACTGTAATATAATAAAAATTTATGTTATTATATTTATATCAATAAATTTGATAAATAATTAATAGATATTTAAATATAATGTCTATATACAATATAAAATTCATATAAATTAAAAAATTAATTATACTTTATAATGATCAAATATCAAATTTTACAAGAAAAAAACATAATAAATTATTTAAAATTTTTCTTAATAGCATCTATATTATTAATCTCAAATCTAGAAACTATAAAAGCTTTTGATGGTGGGATAGACCAGACTATTAGATATTCTGGAAAGATTTATAATTCAGATTCAGTTTTGTTAGGAACAGGAGATTATAATATGCAGATTATAATCTATGATGCTCCTACTAGTGGGAATGCTCTTTGGACTGAAACAATGGATGATACTACTACTTATGGTAATCCTGGAGTTGCTTGTTCCAAAGCTGAAATAATTAATGGTAAATTTGATGTACTTATAGGTTCTTGTAATACTGATATCTCTCTTACTAACATTCTTAATAATAATAGTTTATATATAGAAGTTCAAATGGACTTGGATGAAGATGATATTTATGAAGAAATATTTTCTCCAAGAAGAAAGTTAACTTCTGTAGCATCGGCTTTCAATTCTCTTAAATTAGTTTCTGATAATTCAAGTACAGGAAATTTAAGTAATTTAAGAATATCAGATACAGGTCAATTAATATTCACAGGAGATGATGGAGTATTGCCTACAACTAGATTTATAATAGAACCTAGTGGTAATGTAGGTATAGGAACTCTTATTCCAACATCTACACTAGATGTTGTTGGAACTTTTAATGTGTCTGGATCGGCTAATGTAGGTACAACTCTTTCTGTTGTAGATTCTATATCTTCAGGTGGAAATATTGATGTTGGAAATAATTTAACTGTTACGGGGAATACTAGCTTGAATACACTTTCTGTAGCAGGTTTATCTACCTTGCAAAATGTTAATATAACAGGAAATGGTTATCTAAGTACTGTAGATACAGCTAATCCAAATACTCTTATTAATAAAAGTTATTTAGATCAAAGAATTAGTGAAATATCCACAAGTAGTTTTGATATAGGAACAGGATTTAACTCCTTTATTAATAGTAAATCAATCCAAAGTGATGGGAAGGTTATAGTAGGAGGAAATTTTAGTACATATCAAGGATTAAGTGCAAACAGGATAATAAGATTAAATAGTGATGGAAGTAGAGATAATAGCTTTGATATTGGTACAGGA
>Ga0100398_1001572_pt1 | contig 19449 bp, 15 predicted proteins | sample CryGeymeta201522_FD_81568 | JGI IMG/M metagenome (GOLD analysis project Ga0100398, IMG submission 81568) | Groundwater microbial communities from Crystal Geyser aquifers in Utah, USA - Crystal Geyser metaG 2015-22 | ecosystem: Environmental > Aquatic > Deep subsurface > Groundwater | place: USA...
CATCCACCTTGGAAACCGTGCGGTTGAAAACCGCTACCGTGAATCCGTGGTCATTCATGTTCAACACCAGGTTTTGTCCCATCACCGCCAGCCCGATCAGGCCTATGTCCGCTTTGCCCATCGATTTTTCCTTTCTGCTCAAATCACACGCCGCCGGCCAGTCGGTAGAGGGTCTCCCCGGCGTGTTCGACATAGAGGACGCCCTCCTCCTCCCGGTCCCGGTAATCCTCGATCCGGACCGTCGCCGGGTCCAGGTAGCCGAGACCGATCCGCCGGCAGGTTTCTTCAGGAATGGCCGTTGCCAGAACCACTTTGACGTCGGGCGTCTCGACACCGTTTTCATAGCAACCGGTCCCGCAGACGTGGGTCGAATGGGCCAGGACGCCGCGGGGAACGGTGCAAAACACCTCCGGGTGGGCGAGGAAATAGTCGCGGACGTGGTAGCCGATCTTTTCGATCTGATCCCCCCAGGTGCTGGAAATCTCGCGGATATGCGGGGCAAAGATGATCAACGTCCCGCCCGGGGCGACGACCTGCTCCAGCTTATAGACGACCTTGCCGGCGGTCCATATCTCATCGTACATCGCAGGCGCACAGCCGAGGACGATCTGGAAAGGCCGCTCCTTCTCGACGATGTGGATCGCAGCCGACAGATCGGCGGCGTCAGACCAGGCCTCCCGGACGTCGCCGGCGAAGAGGCCCCGCAGCCGCACCTCCGGATCGACCACCATCGCCAGACAATGGATGGGCAAGTCAATCGTTTCCAGCGCCCGGTGGATCACCTGCCGGACCGGGGTATCCTTTTTGCCGATGATCTTCCGGCAGGTGATCAGCGCCCCCAGCCAGTGGAAGAAATGGAGAAACTCCCCGCCGGAGATGCCGGGAAAGAGGTACTTGGCCCCCCCGGAGAAGCCGACCACCTCGTGGGGAAAGACCGGCCCGAGGATGAAGATGAGGTCATAGTCGAATATCATTTTATTGATATCGATCGGCACCCGTTCCCTCAGAAGACCGCCGGATATCGCCGCCACATCCTCCTCGGTGAGTTCTCCGATCCGTTGAAAGGTTTCCGGCCGGTCCCAGCGGTGGCAGAAGAATGAGGATTGCCCGAAGGTTCCCTTGCGGCTCGCCTCATTGATCCCGTACAGCTTCAGGATCTCTTCATCCGTCATGATGGGATGGGTCCCCAGGGCCACCATAAAATCGAGCCTTGCGGCCCTGGCTCCGATCACCTCCCGGAGAATGCGGACCATCATCGGCAGCGGGCAGGTCCGCGTTCCGTCCGGCGTCAATACCAGAACACGCCTGTTCTCATACAGACCGGCAGGTGTTCCGGCTTCGATGATCTCTCTAACCTTCTCTTCGGTAAGAGTCATAGCGGCTCATTCCTTCACGATCGGCGATCTTGGCGCCGCGGTTCCCAAAATGTAATAATCAAATCTTCCACCAGATCAAACAGGCCATCGCGTCGCACGTGTACGCCTCAATCCTTCAGCGCCCCCATCGTCAGCCCCTGCACGATGGATTTGCGCACAAAGAAGGCGAAGATGGAGACCGGCAGCACGATCAGGGTCGCGGCGGCGCCGATCCCGGCCCAGTCGATCTTCCCGTAGGAGATGAAGTTATAGACCGCCACCGGCACGGTTTTGGTCTTCGGCCCGGAGAGGATCAGCGAGAAGAGGAACTGGTTCCACGAGAAGATGAAGGACATGATCGCCGAGGTGGCGATGCCGTTTCGCACCAGCGGCAGCACGATCCGGATGAAGCTCTGCCAGCGTGAGCAGCCGTCGATCATCGCCGCGTCCTCCAGTTCGCCCGGCATGCTCTCGAAAAAGGAGACCATCAGCCAGATCACCATCGGCATCGTGATGATCAGGTGGGTGATCGTCAGGGCGGTGTAGGTGTCGATCAGCTTCAGGTAACGGAAGATGATGTACCAGGGCAGCAGGTAACTCACGAACGGCGTCATCCGGGCGACCAGGATCAGGATGCCGATCTTTCCCTGCCGGTACTTGGCGATGGAATAGGCCGCGGGCAGCCCCAGCGCCAGCGAGATAGCCGTCGCCAGCGTGGCGATAATGAGGCTGTTCAGCAGGTAGCGGAAGAAATTGTACTGCTGGAAGACCGCCCGGAAGTTCTCCAGCGTCGGCAGAAAGATGAACTCCGGGGGGTAGGAGATGTTCTGCACGCCGGTTTTGAGGCCGGTCAGGATCATCCAGACGAAGACGAACAGCGGCGGCGCGCACAGCGCAAAGGCCCCCGCATAAAAAAGGATCGCTTTCAATATCCTGGTCATTCGGGTTCCTGTCATTTTTTCCCCATTTCAACCGCCCCCGGTCAAACGGCGGGCGCATCGCGCCGCAGACGGTTCATGACCACGTTGAACACCAGCACGATCATAAATACCACCACCATCAAGGCCGACCCGTATCCGGCCTTGAAGAAGCTGAAGCCGACATTGTAGGAATAGAGGTAGAGCGTCTCGGAGGCGATGCCCGGTCCGCCCTGGGTAATCGTGTAGATCATGTCGAATTCCTTGAGGTTGTCCAGGGAGCGGAGCATCAGGGCCGCAATCAGGACCGGCCGGATCAGCGGCAGCGTGATGTACCAGAAGATCTGCAGCGCGTTCGCCCCGTCGATCCGCGCCGCCTCGAAGGGGTCCTGCGGCAGGGATTTGAGGCCGGCCAGCACAATGAGCGTGATCATCGGCGTCCATTTCCAGACATCGACCATCACCAGGGTCGGAACGACCGCCTGCGCGCTGCTGACCCAGAGGCTTGGGGGAAGTCCGACGCTCGTGAGCAGATAGTTGAGCACTCCGATTTCGGGGTTCAGCATGATCCGCCAGATCAGCGCGACGGCGACCGGCGTCGCGGCAAACGGGATGATGTAGATCGCCTGGACGAGCTCGTTGCCCTTGAAGGCGCGGTTGAAATAGAGCGCGATCATCAGCCCCAGCGCCAGCTCCAGCGCGAGGCTCGCGCCGCTGAAATAGACCATCACCTTCACGCCGTTCCAGACGCGCTCATCCCCGAAAAGTTCGACGAAATTCGCGAGGCCGATGAAGCGCGGCTCTCCCAGCCCGATGGTCCATTTTGTGAAGGTCAGGTATAGGTTGAAGGCGATGGGAAGGACGATGATCAGAAACAGGACGGCCACCGCCGGGGCCGGGAAGAAAAAGGCCTGACGGCGGTTGACGAAGCGGGAGATGGCGCTAAGGGCTCTGTTCATGGCGATCATTTATATGAAAATGCCCCCCCCCTCACGGTATCCCTCCCCCGTCGAGTGGGGAGGGAGGGGTGGGGTGATTTTCATCCTTCGTTGCGCCCCCGCCGGGCATGTAAGTTAGTCCGGAAAAACCGGGTCCGCCCGCTTTAAGTCAACGAGGACGGACCCGGCAACAAAAGTTACCGTTCCATCTTTTTGTCCATCAGCTCGGCCGCCTTCTTGGCCGCCTCGGTCACGTCCTTGCCCTCGATCGCGGCCACGATCACCTGGCCGGTGATGTCGCGGATCTCGGGAACGTTGATGACGGGCGGGTTCCACTGGCCCTGGCCGATATCAAAGGACTTCATCGTGGCCGCGGTCCAGTCCGGCTGCTTGTCTCCCGCCTTGTATTCCTTGGATTTCCAGGACGAGGCCCGTCCCGACGGCACCCCGGCGAGGAGCGCGCCCAAGCAGTTCTCCTTGTTGGTCGCCCACTGGACGAAGAGCCACGCCGCCTTCTGCCGCTCGGGCGGGCTGGTCTTGCTGATCGAGAGGCTCCAGTTGGAGACGTGGGGAAGCCGCTTGCCCTTCGGACCGGCCGGGATTACGGCATAACCGATCTTGCCGGACACCTTGGATTCCTTGGGATTTTCGTAAAGAGCCTTGAAGACGTTGGCGTCATAGATCATCGCCGCCTTGCCCTCCATGAAGCTGGAGGTGCTTTCCGCCCAGTGGAGCATCGTTCCGCCCTGGGGGCCGTATTTGCGGAGCAGATCGCCGTAGAACTTGAAGGCTGCGATATCCTCGGCGGAGGCAAAGTTCGATTGGCCCTTGGAGTTCGTCCAGGAACCGCCAAAGGTGTAGAGGAAGTCCACCCACTGGGAGGTGGCCGCCGCCCCCTTCCCGCGCAGCGTGATGCCGACCATCTTCTTGCCGTCCACCTCCTTGCCGTGGAAGAACTTGGCGACCTGTTCCAGTTCCTTCATGGTCGTGGGGACCTTCTGCTTGAACTTCGCAAAGAGGTCCTTGCGATAGGCCAGAAGCGACGTTTCGGCGTTGATGACGATGCCGATCTGCTTGCCTTCGACCGAGGAGGCCTTGGCGAAACTGGCGAAGAAGTCCTTCGGATCCCAGGAAGGATCGGTCAACTTAGGGTCGGCGATGTACCCGTCCAAGGGCTGGAGCCACCCCGCCTTCCAGTAGTGGAGATCATCCTGGCCCGGCATGATCATGTAGCCGTCCACCTTGCCGCCGGCGTTGAGTTCGATCGTCCGCTTGTTCCGGTACTGATCCTCCGGGAAGGCCTCGATGACGACCTTGATACCGGTCAGTTTCTCGAACTCGGCCACCTTCGGTTCAATGTAGGTCGTAAAGGGGTGCTTGTTCATCAGAAAACGGATCTCGGTCCCCTGGGACTGCTTCCAATCCACCGCGGCGAAAGCGGTCGCCGACATCAGCCCCACGCACAGCAGGACCGTCAACGCAACAACTACCCTTACGCTTCTCATACAATGCCTCCTTGTCGGAAATAGGAAATAGGGGGACAGCGCCCCTATTTTTTCCGAAAGAATAGGGGCGCTATCCCCCTATTTCCTACACGATGGTCCGTGACGTCTCCTTGTCGAAGATATGGGTCTTCACCATCTTCAGGTCCACCTCCAGGGTCTGGCCGACGGTCAGCGGCCGCTCCGGCGCCTCCATCCGGGCGACGACGGAATGGGCCCCGCAGGTCAGATAGACAAAGATCTCCGACCCCAGGGTTTCGACCACGTCCGCCCGCGCCTTCACGGTGTTTCCGTCGCCCGCGCCCGCCGCAGGGTCGTGCGCCGCCATATCCTCGGGGCGCACGCCGAAGATCACCGGCCGCCCGGCATGGGGCTCGAGCCGGGCATAAAACGCCTCGGGCGCGCGTACCCGGAAACCGCCGGCGTCGATGAACCAGGCGCCCGCGTCCCGGACCAGCGCGGCCTCAATAAAGTTCATCGCCGGCGAGCCGATGAAGCCGGCGACAAAACGGTTCGCCGGCTGCCCGTACACCTCCAGCGGCATGCCGGTCTGCTGCAGGGCGCCGTTGTGCATGATGAAGATCCGGTCGGCCATGGTCATCGCCTCCACCTGATCGTGGGTGACGTAGATGATGGTGGCGCCAAGTCGCCGGTGGAACTTGCTGATTTCGGCCCGCATCGCCACCCGCAGCTTGGCGTCGAGATTCGAGAGCGGCTCGTCGAACAGGAACACCTTGGGCTTGCGGACGATCGCCCTCCCCACCGCCACGCGCTGCCGCTGCCCGCCCGATAGTTCCTTGGGCTTCCTATCCAGCAGCTCCTGGATGCCGAGGATGTCGGCCGCCTCCTGCACCCGAGAGTCGATCTCCTCTTGGGGAAACTTCCGGATCTTGAGTCCGAAGCCCAGGTTGTCCCGGACGTTCATGTGCGGGTAGAGGGCGTAATTCTGAAAAACCATCGCGATATCCCGGTCCTTGGGCGCCATGTCGTTGACAAGCGTATCGCCGATGAAGATCTCGCCGGACGTTATCGTCTCCAGGCCCGCGATCATCCGCAGCGCCGTGGTTTTGCCGCATCCGGAGGGGCCGACCAGCACCGCGAATTCCCGGTCGTGGATCTCGATCGAAAGGTTGTCAACCGCCGTCACCGCATTGAACCGTTTCACCAGATTTTTCAGAATCACATTGGCCATGTCCGCAGTCTCTCTCGTCTTTTTACTGCTTTTTCCCTGGAGACGCCTATATCGAGTAGGAAGAAAACCCCCCATCGATCGGCACCACCACGCCGGTCACAAAGCCGGAGGCGTCGGAAAGCAGCCAAACCAGGGCGCCGATCAGGTCGTCCGACCGACCGTACCGGCCCATGGGCGTGTGGGCGATCACCTGGCGGGCCCGGGGCAGCAATTCGCCCGTTGCGGGATCGATATGGAGGAACCGCAACTGCTCGGTCATGAAGAAACCGGGCGCCAGCGCGTTCACACGAACGCCGGCATGGGAAAAATGGACCGCCAGCCACCGCGTGAAGTTGCTCACCGCCGCCTTCGCGGCCGAATAGGCGGCCACCTTGGTGAGCGGCATGAAGGCGCTCATCGAAGAGATGTTGACGATCGACCCCTCGCCTTTCGCAACCATCCCGCGGGAAAAGACCTGGGTCGCGAGAAACGTCCCCATGAAATTCAGATCGAACACGTGGCGGAAACCGGCGGGGTCCAGGTCGAAGAACGACTGGGCGGTCGCGCCCGCCCCGGCGGGTTCCTCGAATTCAACGGAGGTGCTTCCCCTGGGATCGTTCCCGCCGGCGCCGTTGATCAGCAAATCGGGCGGCCCCCAGACGGCGCAGATCGCCTCACAGCACTCCCGGAGCCGGACCGCATCCAGGACGTCGCACGCAAAGGCGCGGGCGCTCCCCCCGGACCGGGTGACCGCCTGCGCCCGGATCTCCGCCTTTTCCAGGCTGATGTCCAGAACGGCCACCTTCACGCCCATCATCCCCAGGGCATCGGCCATCGCGCCGCACAGCTCGCCCCCGCCGCCGGTGATCACGACCGTCCTTCCATCCAGATCGAAACGCTGTAAAATCTCGTTATTCATGCCGTCGCATCTCCGGGAACCGATTTAAAATCTGTCCCCGCAGGTTTATTATATAAACCAAACCGACGCTCATTACAAGCCGCAACTGGGACCCGCCGGTTGACGGGTCATAAAATGTCGGCATAACGTGGATAGGATGCGATCATCGATCTCAACCAAGACTTCCGGCTCTTTGTGTGATAGAATTTTGGCTCGCGCTGCCGGGGAAAAGAAAAACGGATGTCGAGGAGAAGCGATCCGATGAAGGTACTCCTGATCTCTGCCAATACGGAAAAAATCAACCTCCTTCCCCTCCCTCTGGGGTTGAGTTGCGTGGCCGCGGCGACCCAAAGCGCCGGCCACGAGGCGATGGTTCTGGATCTGATGGCGGAAGGCGATTCGGAGTCTCTGATCCGGACCGCCATCGCCTCTTTCGGCCCCGATGTGATCGGGATCTCGATCCGGAACATCGACGACCAGGCCAGGGATGGCCGGTTCCTCCTCGATCAAGTCAGGTGCGTCGTTCAAAATTGCCGTTGCCTTTCCGCCGCCCCCATCGTCCTGGGGGGAGCGGGCTACAGCATCTTTTCGGAGAGCGCGCTGACCTATCTTTCGGCCGACATGGGAATCCAGGGGGAGGGAGAGGTCGCCTTTCCAGCCCTGGTCGATCGGCTTGCGCGCAAGGCCGACCTCTCCGGAACGCCCGGCCTGTACATCAGGGGTCTCGGTCTTCAGGGCGAAAGGCGGTATGTAATCAATCTGGATTCCCTGCCGGTTTCCCGGGCCAATGAATTCCTCGTCTCCCGGAACCGGAAACTGTGGTTTCCATTTCAGACGAGACGAGGTTGCCCGATGGACTGCAGTTACTGTTCCACGGCGACCATCGAGGGGCGCGCGATTCGGAAAAGATCCACGGAGGTCGTCGTCGCGGAGTTGGCCCGCCGCGTTGGAGATGGTTTTCGGAAGATTTTCTTCGTGGACAACACCTTCAACATTCCTTCCGACTATGCAAAGGAAATCTGCAGAAAGATCATCGACCGCGGCTTGGATATCTGCTGGCGGTGCATCCTCTATCCCGGTAAGATCAACGAGGAATTGATTGCGCTGATGGCGGATTCCGGCTGCGAGGAGGTCAGCCTCGGCTTCGAAAGCGGCGCCGAACGGATACTCCGCAATATGAACAAGAAATTCAGCCTTCAAGAGGTCCGGCGGATGGCGGAGCTCCTTGCACGGCACGGCATCCGGCAGTTGGGGTTCCTGATGCTGGGCGGTCCCGGGGAAACACGGGAGTCGGTTTTGGAGAGCCTGACGTTCGCCGACTCGCTCCCCCTCGATCAGTTGAAAGTCACCTCCGGCATCCGCATCTATCCCTGTACGGCGCTGGCCCGGACGGCCATCGACGAGGAGATGATTTCACCGACGGACGACCTGCTCCTCCCGAAATTCTATCTGGTCCCGGGGATCGAGGAATGGCTGTCGGAAACCGTGAAGGGCTGGATGGCCAATCGCCCGCACTGGATGACCTGACGGGAGAAAGGCTCTCAGCTCTTCCGGCTGGTCTTGGTCGTAAAGGTGGAGAGTCTCTGTTTGACCCTCTTTCCTTTGCACTTCGGACAGGAAACCTTGGTCGTTTCATGCTCCGAAATACTCAGAATTACGGAAAATTTCTTATTGCACCCTTTGCATTCATACTCGTATGTCGGCATTTCAATCCTCCTCTTTCCCGCAATGCGCTGCTCGGGATCAGTTGTTTGTCTTATCTTAATGAATTGGAATCTATTGTCAAGGAAGGAAACGTTCAGGTCGGCGAATATGATTGACGGACAGGCGCCTCCCCGTTATACTCGTGCCGCCCAGGTTCGTTAAAAAAATGTCCTTCCCTGTATCCCTCCCCTCGACGGGGGAGGGTGGGGTGGGGGTGATTTTCATCCTTCGTTGTTCCCGACCCGTGTATGGGAGTTGGTCTGACACCGGGATGATTACAAGATCTTAAAGGAGGATTTCATGCCTGAAGCGGATACCGGAAAGGTCGAAAAAAGTTTTTATGCCGACGTGCCTCAACGGAGCGAACTCTTTTTCCTGAAAGGGTCGAATTCCTATGACTGGGGGATGAAAAACCGGCTTGCCCGCATTTTTGATGCAGCGTCCGGCAAAACCGTGATGCTCGCCTTTGACCATGGCTACTTTCAGGGACCGACGACCGGTCTGGAACGGCCGGATATCACCATCCTGCCGCTCGCGCCCTACGCCGATGCGCTCATGCTTACGCGCGGGATTCTGCGGTCTGTAATCCCGCCCTCGCTGAACAAGGCCACGGTGCTTCGCGCCAGCGGCGGACCGAGCATTCTGAAGGAGCTGTCCAATGAACATATCGCCATGGATATGGACGATGCGGTTCGCCTGAACGCATGCGCCGTTGCGACACAGGTGTTCATCGGCGGCGCGTTCGAAACGCAGTCGGTGATCAACCTGACGCGTCTGATCGACATGGGCAACCGGGTCGGCATGCCGGTTCTGGGTGTAACGGCGGTCGGCAAGGAACTGGTCCGCGACACCAAGTACATCCGGCTTGCCACGCGCATGTGCGCCGAGCTCGGCGCCGCGTTTGTGAAGACCTATTTCGTGCCCGATTTTGAGACGGTTACCGCCGCCTGCCCCGTTCCCATCGTCATCGCCGGCGGCAAGAAACTCCCCGAGCTCGATGCGCTGCAGATGGCTTATGAGGCGATCAATCAGGGGGCGGCGGGCGTGGACATGGGGAGGAACATTTTCCAGTCCGAAGCGCCGGTGGCCATGATCAGAGCCGTTCGCAAGGTGGTTCATGAAAACATGAGACCGGAGCCGGCGTATGAGATGTTCCTCGATCTGAAACAGCAACAGGCATAATGCACTGCCGGGGAAGCAACCATCATGAACAACGACTGGATTGAAGCGGAAGCGGACGATTTCATAAAAACCCATGGCCCCGAAAGGGGAAACGACGTCGCCCTCATGGCGTATGCAACGCGCCTGGTGGGAAGCCGTCCGGATCTGGCCATGCACGGCGGCGGAAACACGTCGCTCAAGGGGGTGGTCAAAACCATTGCCGGCGATGATGTTGCGGCGCTTTTTGTCAAGGCATCAGGTGTTGCCTTAGAGGCGGTTCTCCCCTCCGATTTTGTCTGTCTCGACCATGCGTATCTCAAGAAACTGCGCGCCGTTTCGTCCCTGACCGATGAAATCATGGCCGACGAATTCCGCATGCGCATGCTCAAGCCGGGCGATGCGCTGCCTTCGATCGAGACGTTGATGCATGTCTTCCTCGACCAAAGATGCATTGTGCATACGCATCCGACGGCCATCCTGACGCTGACCAATCGCGCCGGGGGTGAAGAAACGATCGCCGCCGCATTGGGAGGCGATGTCGGGGTGGTGCCGTATATCAATGCAGGTCTGGCGCTGGGTCGCGCGGTCGCCGATGCGTTCGACTCCGGAAAAGAGCTCCGGGCGATCGTGGTGATGCATCACGGCCTGATCACATGGGGGACGGGTCCGAAAGAGGCGTACGACCATACGCTGGAAATGGTCGGCAGGGCGGAAGAATACCTGCGGAATTCCCGGCGGCGGATCTTCCCGCTGAACACGGCGACAGCCGTTGAAACCGCCTGGAAGCGTTATACGAAAATCGCGCCGCTGCTCCGGGGCCTGCTTTCGCCGGCCTCCGCCGACCCGGACAATCCGCATGAAAAAACGGTCCTCGCGCCGCTCATCTCCAGAGAGACTCTCGATATTCTTGACTCTCCCCAAGCCAAAGCGCTTGCATGCACAGCGCCGCTGACGCCGGATTATCTCGTGCGGACAAAGGCGTATCCGCTCTTCATCGAAAACCCCGATTATGAAGACATCGCCCTCCTCCGCCGACAACTGGCCCGGGAGATCGCGTCGTTCAGCGCCCGCTATGACGTCTATCTCAAGAAATTCTCATCGCGTCTCCCGGAATTCGACGCCTCCGGGTTCGACCTTCTGCCGAGGGTCATCCTGCTGCCCGGCCTGGGCGCCGTGTGCGCAGGACCGGACCTGGGCATGGCGCGCATCGCCCGCGACATCACGGAGCAGGCGCTCATCGTCAAGCGCACGATCAGCGAAACGGACGGAACCTACCTCGGGCTGACGGAAGAGCATCTGTTCGACATGGAATTCCGAGCGTTTCAACTGGCAAAGGTCGCCGGTAAAGGTCAAAAGCCGCTGCTTGGCCGCGTAGCGATCGTCACGGGAGCGGCCGGCGCAATCGGGTCGGGCATCTGCGAAGAATTTCTCCGGCAGGGCTGCCATGTCGCCGCGACGGATCTTGCAGGCGAGAATCTGGACGCCATGGCGTTCACGCTGAAAAACCTGTATGGGGACCACGCGCTCGTTGTGCCGCTCGATGTGACCGACGGCGCATCGGTATCGACCGCATTTGAAAAAACGGTCGAGGCCTTCGGCGGAATCGATATCGTCGTCATCAATGCGGGCCTGGCGCATGTCTCTGCGCTCACGGAAATGGATCTTGACGCATTTCAAAAATTAGAGCGCGTCAATGTCGAAGGAACCCTGTTGCTGCTTGCCCAGGCAGGGAAGCTCTTCAAACTGCAGAACACCGCCGGCGACGTCGTCCTGATTTCGACAAAGAATGTGTTTGCGCCCGGCGCGAAATTCGGGGCCTACAGCGCGACAAAGGCCGCGTCCCACCAGTTGTGCCGCATTGCCAGCATCGAGTTCGCGGATATGGGCGTGCGCGTAAATATGGTCGCGCCGGATGCCGTGTTTTCGCATGGATCCAAGAGATCGGGCCTGTGGGCGCAGGTCGGGCCGGACCGCATGAAGGCCCGCGGTCTGGATGAAAAGGGTCTTGAAGCGTATTATCGCGGGCGAAATCTGCTGAAGGCGCGGGTCGCCGCCGAGCATGTCGCGCGGGCCGTGGTTTTCTTTGTGACCCATCAAACGCCGACAACCGGTGCGACCATTCCCGTCGACGGCGGCCTGCCGGACGCGACGCCTCGCTGACAGACCACGGGGAACAATTTGAAGGAGGAAACAATGCTGAAAAAGATTCTGGTCATCCTGGCCTGCGGTCTGCCGATTCTCTGCGCCGGCATCGCGGGCGCCGCCGAACCGGCCGCCAGGAACCCTGTCGTACTCATGGAGACCAGCCTGGGGAATGTGAAACTGGAGCTCCTCGCCAAGGAGGCGCCAATCTCGGTAAAGAACTTCCTGGACTATGTCAACAGCGGCTTCTATGACGGCGCCGTCTGCCACCGGGTCATTCCCAACTTCATGATTCAGGGCGGAGGATTCACGGCCGACCTGAAGCAGAAACAGACCAACCCGCCGATCAAGAACGAAGCTGCCAATGGTCTGAAGAACCTACGCGGCACGCTCGCCATGGCCCGCACCATGGTGGTCGATTCAGCCACGGCCCAGTTCTTCATCAATGTGGTCGACAATGGCTTTCTGAACCATCGTGACAATACGCCGCAGGGGTATGGGTATGCGGTCTTCGGCAAAGTCAGTGAAGGGATGGACGTAGTGGACAAGATCGCCGCCGTCAAGACCGGAATGCAGAAGGGTTTCCGGGACGTCCCGGAAACATCGGTCGTCATCAGGTCGATGAAGGTTCTCCCGTAACCGAACAGGGGCCCCACGGCGCTCCGCGGGGGACTTCCATTCCGCATGTTTGGCGTCATCATACCAAGCCTGCAAAGATTGCTGCGCATCCGAATGCCGATCCCAAAAATCTTTCAGGGTCTTGCGGGAGATGATTCACATGGTGAGGTTCATAGACTGATCCCGCTACGGGATCAAGGATTATTTCTCGTCATTACTGTTGCGTTTATCGCATCGTTATGCTATTAGAATCACCCCTAAATTCAGAAGATCGGGAGAGGTTTTTAAACGATGGGGACCATCACCGCCGTCCGGTGCGTTTCAGGAATATCCTTCCTCCGGAGACGGACAAGTGGCGGCATATCGAAGAGACGGCCCATAAGGTCTTTTGCGCCGTCGGAAAACCGGATCTTCCATTCCGTATGGTGAGGTAACAAGATGCTTCTGGCTGACACATTGAAGAAGGCTTGCCAGTTCTTCCCCCACAAGGAGGCGATCATCTGCGGCAATCGCCGCTGGACCTATGAGGAATTTTTCGGACGCCTGAGCCGCTTCTCGGCTTACCTGAAAGAAACAGGGATCGAAAAAGGCGACCGGGTTGCGATCCTGCATCCCAACTGTCACTGCTTTCTGGAGGTCTATTACGCCATTGCGCTTCGAGGCGCGGCGGCCGTTCCTCTGAACTACCGGCTCTCCGCCGGGGAGTTAGCCGTGATCATGAACAATGCCGGCGCCAAGGCGCTGATTGCCGATCCAAGGTTCAGGCAAACGGTTGACCAGATCCGGACGGATCTTCCGACCGTGGGAAAGATCATTTGGACCGGCGATAATACGGGCGAGCTTCCGGATGGGAACCGGGATTTGCACTATGAAGAAATTGTGGTGGGAGCGTCGGCGCCTGTTTCCGATGTTTACGTTGATGTTGATGTTGACGTTAAGGAAACGGACATCGCCCAGATCTACTATACCAGCGGCACCACCGGTCGCCCCAAAGGGGTGATGCTGACCCACAAAAACGTAATGGTCCACGCCTTGGGAACCATTGCGGAGCTGCAGCTCACGGACCGGGATGTCTGGCTTCACGCCGCGCCGCTGTTTCACCTGGCGGACGCCTGGGCAACCTGGGCAATCACGTGGGTTGGCGGCACCCATGTGATGGTCGGCGAGTTCGACCCGCCGGCGGTCTTAGCCGCGATCGAAAGGGAAAAGGTCACGCTGACGAACATGATCCCCACCATGCTCAACATGCTGGTGAATGATGCAGGGGTTCAGAATTATGATTACAGACATCTGCGGGTGCTGCTCAGCGGCGGCGCCCCCATTGCCCCGGAAGTGGTTCGCCGGATCGTGGAAACATTCCAGTGCGACTACATCCAAACCTACGGGATGACCGAGACCAGCCCCTACCTGACCCTTTCCATCCTGAAAGAACATCTGCTGCAAAAGTCCCCCGATGAACAGATGCGCTTCAAGTCCAAGACGGGCCGGGAGTTCATCGCGGTGGAACTGAAGGTGGTGACGGACGAGGGCCGGGAGATCCGAAGGGATGAAAAAGAGGTCGGGGAAATCATTGTCCGGGGCGATACCGTGACCCCCGGCTACTGGCAAATGCCGGAGGAGACGGCGCGGGCGATCCGAAACGGCTGGCTTTATACGGGCGATATGGCCGTCATGGATGAAGAGGGTTATGTCACGATCGTGGACCGCCGCAAGGATATGATCATGACCGGCGGGGAGAACGTCTATTCCACCGAGGTGGAAAATACGCTGTACCTGCACCCGGCCGTATTAGAGTGCGCCGTCGTGGGCGTTCCCGATGAGAAATGGGGCGAAGCGGTCCAGGGGATTGTGGTCCTGAAGCCAGCCGGCCAGGCGACAGAGGAGGAACTGATCCGCTTCTGCAAGGAGCGAATCGCCCGGTATAAAGCGCCGAAGTCCATCGATTTTATCTCTGCATTGCCCAAAACCGGATCGGGAAAGATTGAGAAGAAAAAACTGCGGGATCGATACTGGCCGGACGCAGAGAAAAAGATCTATTAGCCCGGTCATGCGATCCCGCAATACAGCAGAAATTTGTTGACATCCAAAACCGTTCTTCGTAACGTACGCTCACACAACGTCCGTTTTTATCCAGCGTGCGGTTCAACGCGTTGAACCGGGTTACCAAATGGCGAAATGCCGTTCAAAAAAGGAGGACCAGATGAAACGTATTATCGGAAGCATGCGGTACTGTTTGTTGCGTTGCTGGCGGGCGCCGCTCCGGCGCAGGAGAAGATCAATATTTCCATCGGCACCGGCGGCACCGGCGGCACCGGCGGTGTGTACTATCCGATGGGAGGCGGCATGGCCAATGTCCTGTCCAAGTACGTACCGGGAATGCAGGCGACGGCGGAGGTGACCGGCGGCTCGGTCGCAAACCTGCAATTGCTCGGAACGGGCAAGTCGGATGTCGGACTTGTGATGGTGGACGCAGCCCTGACTGCCCTCCAGGGTGAAGATAAGTTCAAGAGCGGGAAAATCCCAATCCGCACGCTGATGGTGCTTTATCCGAATCGCATGCATGTGGTGACCATCGCGAGCACCGGGATCAAGAAGATGGCCGATCTTAAAGGAAAGCGCGTATCGACCGGTTCGCCGGGCAGCGCAACCGAGGTCATGGCATTCCGCGTGATCGAGGCGGCCGGTCTCGACAAGGACAAGGACCTCAAGCGCGAAAGACTCGGCGTCGCCGAATCGGTCAATGCCGTCAAGGACGGAAAGATCGACGCCTTCTTCTGGGTCGGGGGAATTCCGACGGCCGCCGTCACCGACCTCGGCGCGACCCCCGGGGTCAAGATCCAGATGATCGACCATTCGGAGGTCGTGGACGCGATGAACCGAAAGTACGGGCCGCTGTATGTCCAGGACGCGATCCCGGCAAAGAGCTACCCGGGGCAGGACGTCCCCAACAAGGTCGCGACTGTCTGGAATATCCTCGTCTCACATGAAAGGATGTCCAACCAGGTCGCGTACAACATCGTCAAGACGATCTTCGACAGGAAGGCCGATTTGGTCGCCGTCCACAGGGAAGCGCTGAACTTCGATTACAGGTACCAGACGAACGCCCACTCGCCGATCCCGTACCACCCCGGGGCGATCAAGTATTTCGCCGAGAAGGGGATCAAGCTGAAGTAGAAATCGTCCGCATCACCATTTGAAACTTGAGGTCGTTGCCCTCCACCCGGCCCTCCTTTAGACAGAAGAGGGCCGGGGAGGGGGTTTATTGCACAAGGAAGAACAATGACAGAAAATGACAAACCGGCGGCCGCTGAGGTCGTCGTCAGCGAAGAAGCGCTGAAAAAAGCCGAAGAATTCATCGAAGAGGAAGAGGGGAAAAGCCACAAGTTCGGCGGCTGGCTCGGGGCGAGTCTCACGGCCATCGCCGTGGTCATGTCGCTCTTTCACCTCTATGCGGCGTACTCGATCGTGCCGGCGCAGGTGCTGCGCCCGATGCATGTCGGCTTTACGCTCTTCCTGACGTTCCTGCTCTTCCCGATGCTCCCCCGTTTTCGCCACCGTATCATGTGGTGGGACGTTGTCGCTGCGCTTCTCGGCGTGGCCGTCATCGCCTACATGCTCTACTGGGGGGAAGAATTCGGCGATCGTGCAACAGATCCGCTGCTGTGGGACCAGATTCTCGGCGTGGCGCTGATCGTGCTGATCCTGGAAGCGGCGCGCCGGACCTCGGGCTGGGTCATGCCTTTCGTCGTGGTGCTGTTCATCGTCTATGCGATGGTCGGGCCGCATCTGCCGGAGCCTTGGACGCACCGCGGCTACGACATCTCAAGGCTTACCGGCCACATGTACATGACGCTCGAGGGCATCTTCGGCGTGGCCGTGGATGTCTCTTCCACGCTCATCATCCTGTTTACGATCTATGGCGCTTTCCTCCAGTTTTCCGGCGCCGGCAAGTTCTACATCGACTTTTCCTTCGCCGCAATGGGCGGCAAACGCAGCAGCGCGGGCCGAACCGTGGTGCTGGCGTCGTTCCTGCTTGGCGGGCCGTCGGGTTCCGGGGTCGCAACCACCGTGACGCTGGGCGCGGTCGCCTATCCGATGCTCGCCAAGGCGGGGTACGCCAAGGACCCGGCGGGTGGACTGCTTGCCGCCGGCGGACTCGGTGCAATCCTGTCGCCGCCCGTGCTCGGCGCCGCCGCCTTCCTGATCGCCGAATTCCTCAAGATCTCGTATCTCGACGTCATCCTGATGGCGACGATTCCGACCATCCTGTACTATTTCGGGATTTTTGTGATGGTCGAGATCGATACGCACAAGTTCGGCACGCATGGGGCGCCGTTGGAGAAGCATCAGAGACTGTGGGATCTCACGCGCAATTTCGGCTTCCATTTTCTTTCCCTGGTTTCGATCATCTTTTTCATGCTGCTCGGCTATTCGCCGATCATGGCCGTCTTCTGGGCGACCGTGGTCGCGTTCGTGACGAGCTTTCTGCATCGGGATTGCGCGCTGCTCTCCTACGACCTTTTCCGCGGCCGCGAGCCGGTCGTCCGGGGCTTCTTCCAGTCGAAGCTCATCAAAGCCCTCGAAGGCGGATCGGTCGGCATGCTCAACGTCGCGGCCACCTGCGCCGCCGCCGGCATCATCGTCGGCGTCGTCACGCTCACGGGCCTCGGTCTCAAATTCAGCTCGATCGTCCTCGACTATGCGGATTCGGGGAGCCGTTTCCTGGTCGATCTGTTCACCTTTTTTGGCGCCGCAAATACCCCAGCCCTCTTGCACCAAATGAAACTCCTGCTCACCGCAATATGCACTTCAGGCATCGTCTGGATTGTCGGGCTTGCCGTGCCGGTGACCGCGAGCTACATCATCTGCGCGGTGATCGCCGCACCCGCGCTGATCATGCTCGGCGTACCGGATTTCGCGGCGCACATGTTCATCTTCTATTACGCGGTGCTTTCCGAAGTTTCGCCGCCGACCGCGCTCTCCCCGTTTGCCGCGGCGGCGATCACCGGCGGTAATCCCTACAAGACAACGCTGCAGTCCTGGAAGTACACAATGCCGGCGTTCCTGGTGCCATTCATGTTCGTTCTCGACCCCTCCGGCCAGGGCCTGCTGCTGACCGGCTCGTTCAAGACCCTTGCCCACGCCAACTGGGGCGAGATTGCGGTGGTGAGCATCACCGCAATGATCGGCATCGCGGCGCTTGCGGGCGGCATGCAAAACTGGCTCTTCAAAAAAACGAACATGTTCGAACGTTGTGCGCTCATCCTGGCAGGCCTGCTTCTGGTCTATCCCAAGCCGCTTTTCGACTACATTGGAATCGCGCTGTTCGCGCTGGTGATCGGGATGCAGAAGATGCGGAAGACAGGTGATAAACCAAAAATAATCACTGAATGACGTTGAAAGGGAGACCACAGATATGAATGATGTGTATGAACGACTCAGACAAAGACTCGACGATATGGGCACCGGATTTCCGGCGACGAAGAACGGGATTGAAATCAAGATCCTCAAGCAGATATTCACCGAGGCGGATGCGGAAATGGTTCTGATGATGTCCCCGATGCTGGAGACGCCGGAGAGCATCGCGGCGCGGCTGAATCTTCCGCCGGGGAATACCGCAAAACACATCGAGGACATGGCTCGCCGGGGCCTTGTGTTTCGCCAGAAGAAAGAGGATGTCGCCCGCTATGCAGCCGTTCCTTTTGTGGTCGGAATTTTTGAGTTTCAGCTTAATGCCGTGAACGAGACCCTCGCCAGGGATATGGAAGAGTATTACCATGCCGCACTCGGGAAGAGCTTCCAGGCATGGAGCACCCCGGTCATGAGAACCATCCCGATCAACAAGGAGCTTGTGACGGAGTGGCCCATTGCGCCATACGAGGACGTCATGAAGATTTTTGACAATCAGAAGAAAATCGCCGTTGCGCCCTGCATCTGCCGAACCATGGCCAAAAAGGCCGGTCAAGGTTGCGATAAGCCGATGGAGGCCTGTTTTCTCTTTGGTTCCCATGCGAGTTTTTATGTGGATAACGGCATGGGGCGGTATATCACCTCAAAAGAGGCCAAAGAAATTGCCGGGAAGAATGAGGCCGCCGGGCTTGTGATGCAGCCGTTTAATTCCCAGTATATGGGCGGCATGTGCAGTTGTTGCGGCGATTGCTGCGGGATACTCCGGTCTCTCAAAAAACAGGCCAATCCCGCGGCGGCGGTCAAGAGCAATTACTATGCTCAAATAGACCAAGACGCGTGTACGGGATGTGAAACCTGCCTGGGCCGCTGCCAGATGGAGGCCATTGATATGGTCGAAGAAAAGGCCTTGGTCAATCGGAAACGCTGCATCGGCTGCGGCCTGTGCGTTTCCACCTGTCCGACGGATGCGGTGCGCCTGATGAAGAAACCCGCGGAGCAGCAGTATCTCCCACCGGAAACCGGCATGGAAACCTACATCCGAATCGCACAGGAACGGGGGAAAATCTGAATGATCATCTCTGCAAGAAGGTCATGGACATGAAGAACCGGAGTCTTTCCAGGCGAATGTTTCTGAAGGTTGCGGGGTGGCTCACCTTGGCGGGCGGAATGATCAACATACCGGGAATGGCCCGCGCCCAGGAAAAGAGAGACGTTATTTCCGAAAAGGTTCGGTTTGAGGGCAAGGGGGGCGCCTTGGGCGGTTATCTCTCCCGGCCCGCCGGGAAAGGACCCTACCCGGGGGTCATCGTGATCCACGAGAACAGAGGCATCACCGATTACATTCAAGATGTGACCCGAAATCTCGCCCAAGAGGGATATGTCGGCCTCTCCGTCAATCTTCTCTCCCGCAGTCTCGGCCCCGATTATCCCGGAGGTTCGGATGAGGCGATGAACGCCCTCGGCAAGCTGTCGGATGCCGAGGCGATGGCCGATCTGGATGCCGGCGTCGAAAACGCCATTTTCCTGCGGGCTGAAAGGCAAACCGACGGAGGACGAACGTTTAAGCTGAACGTAGGCGAACCTTTGCAAACCAGCTACGGCGAGGATTTGTATCGGACGATATTCGGAACGGA
>Ga0100398_1001573_pt1 | contig 19444 bp, 16 predicted proteins | sample CryGeymeta201522_FD_81568 | JGI IMG/M metagenome (GOLD analysis project Ga0100398, IMG submission 81568) | Groundwater microbial communities from Crystal Geyser aquifers in Utah, USA - Crystal Geyser metaG 2015-22 | ecosystem: Environmental > Aquatic > Deep subsurface > Groundwater | place: USA...
CAAAAATTGCTACAAAAGCTTTCGCCTCAGCAGATTCTGCTGATGAAGCTCTTGCAGATTCCGTCTGTAGCTCTCGAACAACGCATCAAGCAAGAGATAGAAGAAAATCCTGCTCTTGAAGTGGAAGAAGGCGATTTAGAAGCCGAAGAGCAGGTAGATGATTTTGAAGATGAGAATGTTTCGGATGAATTTAGTGATGAGGAAGAGTATGATTCCACCGATGATGAATTCGATTTTGACGACTATCTTGACGATGATGATATTGCCAGCTACAAGTTAGCTTCCAATAATTCCAGCGCTGACGACGAACGCTATGAAATGCCTTTTTCGAGCCATCAGAGCTTTCAGGACTTCTTGCTGCAGCAGCTTGGTTACCGTAAACTAAATGAAAAAGATCATCAAATAGGAGAGTATATAATTGGCAATCTGGATGATGCAGGTTATCTAAATCGTCAATTGGATGCCTTAGCCGACGATTTACTTTTTGCGATGAACATCAAAACCAATAAAAAAGAGCTTGTAGAGGTTTTGAGTATAATTCAGGATTTTGACCCGCCTGGGGTTGGTGCCCGCAATTTGCAGGAATGTTTGTTGATACAGCTTCGCAGGCTTCAGGATGAAGAACCAGATAAGGATTATCGGATGGCAATCATGATCGTAGATCGCTTTTTTAATGAATTCACAAAAAAACATTACGATAAAATCATCAAAAGAGCCGAGATCAGCGAAGAAACCCTCAAAGATGCACTGACCGAGATTCTTAAGCTGAATCCCAAACCCGGCAATTCGATGAGTGATGCCGGTCGGACAAGTCAGTATGTGATGCCGGATTTCATAATTTTTAACAATGATGGTGAACTGGAGCTTACACTCAGCAGTCGCAATACACCTGAATTACGCGTTAGCAGGGCTTATGCCGAAATGCTGGAGGCTTATTCCGAGAATAAGAAAAGCAAGACCAACAAAGATGCGCTGATGTTTGTGAAACAGAAAATCGATTCGGCCAAGTGGTTTATCGATGCGATCAAGCAGCGGCAAAACACGCTTTACCTTACGATGCGCGCTATCTTGGATTATCAGTATGAGTATTTCCTTACAGGAGATGAAACCCAGCTCAGGCCAATGATTTTGAAGGATATCGCTGAAATTGTGAATCTCGATATTTCAACTATTTCTCGTGTTGCCAATTCCAAATACGTGCAAACACCTTTCGGAACTTATCTTTTGAAAAGCTTTTTCAGCGAATCTATGCAAATGGACGATGGCGAGGAAGTGTCAACAAGAGAGATAAAGAAAATCCTGAACAATTGTATCGATGCCGAAAATAAGTCTAAACCACTTACTGATGAGCAACTTACACTAATACTAAAAGACAAAGGATATAATATAGCACGCCGCACGGTGGCTAAATATCGCGAACAACTTAATATACCCGTTGCCCGATTGCGCAAAGAATTATAAAACATGCTTATTACGCTTGAAAAACAATTTGCAAAGCTGTTCTCCGTTCTTTTTCATCCACTGCTGATTCCTGTATGGGCTTATCTTGGCTTGGTTTGGCAGGCCGATCTCATTATGCTTCGCATACCTTATAATATGGTCTGGAAACTGGCTGGACTTGTTTTTCTGACAACTTTTATATTGCCATTCTTTGTCATTATGCTGATGCTGCATTTTAAGCTGATCACTAGTTTGCAGATGCCTTTGCGACAGGAGCGTATTGCACCTTTGTTTGTAACAGCTATCTTTTTTTTCCTGACCTATTATCTCCTAAAAACCTTAGAAATTGCTCCTGTTTTATATGTTTATATGCTCGGAGCAACTTTGCTGGCAATTATTGCATCAGCCATAACTTTATGGTGGAAAATCAGTTTGCATATGATTGGGGCAGGTGCGTTAACGGGAGCTTTTGCCGGGTTGGCTTTGCTTTCGCCAGAGGCCTTCACAATGCTGCTTTTTCTGGCAATATTTATAAGCGGACTTACAGGTACCTCACGCTTAGTGCTTTCAGCACATAAACCCATGGAAGTTTATGTGGGATTTTTAACAGGGCTGCTGTTGATGCTCAACCTTTTCTTGTGGATCGGAAATTAAGGAATTGATTATTGTGCTGATTACGTCAGCGCCAGCTAAGTTAAAATGGTGCCAGCGTGATACCCACTGAAAGCGGATAAAACTCAGGACCCAAATCGCGCTGAAAAACCCTTGCAGGCTGGTAATAGGCAAACAGGTTAATCCATTTATAACCAATACGGAAGGTAGGTCCAAAAGTGTAACTTTCTAATGATTTAAGGCGTTTTGTTTTGGTATAAACGCGAGGGCCAACAGCAGTGATATCTCCTACGTATTTAGCTTTACTGTCGATGGCAACACCAAATTTAAATCCTACTCCTAATTTCCAGACATTTTTGAACCTAAAGCGAAATTCTGCCGGAAAATCCAGGTAAACAAGGTTGATCTTGCTTCTCTTATAGTTATTGGTGATGGGCATAAATTTCACGGTATCAGCAGTAAAATCGCCAATTTGGGTGTTGGAATAAAAATTTTGTGAACGAATACCAACACCAAGCGAAAAGGTATGTGCACTTTTTCCGATAGGGAAATTGTAGGTGCCAAATACATTAAACCCCTGATTGATAGTACGGGCATCATAATCTGCAGGCGTTTCGGTGAGGATATCGGTATAAAGGTCGAAACCAACCGAAAACTTTTTACTTGTTTTATCTGTAATAATCTGAGCCTGAACGGTTGTAAACAAAAGTGCGAAGATCAGTAAAATTCCAATTTTTTTCATCTGAGGCAATTTAATTTTTACGGCAGCATTTGCTGTATAACGTTGCAAAGGTACAAATTTGCATGCGTGGTGTAAATAATATTCGTAATATGTTCAATTAACGCATCATTTTGTCGAGCAACTGATGCATGCTTTTACTATTCCATTTGGCTGCCCCGGTCTTTCGGATGACGATTTTCTGCTCAGGACTTATGACAAAAGTTGTTGGAATGCTTTGTGTGGCGAACTCTTGAGGTACACCCGACTGATGGTAAAATACCGGCATATCAAAACCTCTTTTTTCCATAAAAGCAGCCACTTTTTCGGGTGATTCGTCTGTGACAAGCAAAAAAGCAACTTTATCGCCATAACTATCATATAAATCCTGTATGTCAGGCATTTCTGCAATGCATGGCGGACACCAGGTTGCCCAGAAATTTAGCAATACCGGTTTGTCCTGAAAATCAGAAAGACGGTATAATTTTCCACTTGCGTTTGCTACGGACCAATTTAAAGCTGTGTTGCTTACAGTCAGTTGTTTATCTTCATCGAGGGTGCCAGGACTCATCGCTGTGATGCCAGAAACAAAGGCGCTGATTTCTTTTCTACTGGCAGGAATCAGTAAGCCAATAATGAGCAAAACAAAAAACAGGTCACTAATTTTCGAAAACCAACCTTTTTTCTCCCAATATTCTTTCCATCTTTTCTTTAAATATGCTTTCATTCAGCAGCTTATCAGTTAGTTATCAGGTTTATTCAAAAGCTCACTCAGCTGTGCCCGCTCGTCGAGAAGTCTGTCAATTTCTTCGTTTTTGAGGCCGGGTCGGCTGAGCATTGCATCAATATAAGCAATGCTTTCGGCCGGATCTCCTTGCTTTAAAGAAGCAGCAGGCTGACGCGAAATGGAAATCTCGTCCTGATCTTTTTCAGTCAGATAATCATCCTCGCCGAGCTCTTCTTTCATTTGTTTGATAAACATCCTTAGCATCTGACGCATGGGCTCATTAACTGATCCCATCATCTGCATCGAGAGCTGGTCTTTCATGGTTTCATAATTGCGTAAAAACAATTTAAGCTGTTCAAACTGTGTCTTGTCGATACCCGGCATATTTTCTTCCGGATAACGCTCAATTAATTTATTGAACAGACGAAAGAGCTCCTCAATATCTTTTTTGAAATCTTCGTTTCCCATAACCCAAAAATAATCAATTTGTGATTTTCGTTTTCTGTTATAACAACTAGCTTGCCAAAAAGTTACAAGTCGGTGTGATTGGATGATCGTGCTGTAAGCCTTTGTTTGGACTGCTGACAAGCTGTCAGAGTGATTGGAAGCTAAATCCTTTTTCGCTGTAGTAGTCTAAAACTTTTGGCAAAGCGTACAACATATTTTCAGCAGACTTTTCCGAATCATGAAACACTATCACAGCGCCGTCTTCGGTATTTTCCAACACATAATTGAGGCATTGTTCGGGAGTGGTTTCTGAATCAAAATCATAACTCAATACCGACCACATTACAATTTTGTATTCCTTTTTTAAGGTGTGGATTTGTGTTGGTGTGATGCGGCCGTAAGGCGGTCTGAATAGCTCTGAATCAATAAGATTGCGGCATTCATTCACGTTTTCGTAGTAAAGATTCAAATTTGTTTTCCAGCCGTTCAGGTGGTTCATGCTGTGATTGCCGGTGCGATGGCCACGCCGGATAATTTCTGCATAGGTTTGCGGAAAACGCTGTACATTTTCGCCTACACAAAAAAAAGTAGCTTTGGCCTGATACTCATCAAGCATATCAAGCACTCTTGGTGTAATTTCGGGATGAGGGCCATCATCGAAAGTGAGGTAAAGTGATTGATTTCCAGCGGGCATTTGCCAGAGAAGCGATGGATAGAAAATTCTTAAAAATGCCGGAACTGTGACTGCTTTCATGCCACAAATTTACATTTTGTTCATCGGATATCAGCACTAAAACGTTTAAATTTGCATGAAATATAAAAATGGCTGAACAAATTTGATTTTCAAAAGCAAAATGGAAATTTAGCTTGTAATTTGAAGTCTTTTAAACATTATAAAACTGGAACTTATGAAAAAACTTGTATTACTACGTCACGGACAAAGCAGCTGGAACAAAGAGAACCGCTTTACCGGATGGACGGATGTGCCACTTTCGGAGCAAGGCATTGAAGAAGCCAAAAAGGCCGGAAAACAGCTCAAAGAGGAAGGATTTCGTTTCAAAATAGCATATACTTCCTACCTGTCGCGAGCAATTAAAACACTGTGGCTTGCACTCGAAGAGATGGATCAAATGTATATTCCTGTGCTTAAAAACTGGCGTTTGAACGAGAAACACTATGGCGAACTTCAGGGTTTGAACAAAGCCGAAACAGCCGATAAATATGGAGACAAGCAGGTGTTGTTGTGGCGTAGGAGTTTTGATGTGCCTCCACAGCCATTAGCCGAAGATGATGACCGCAATCCTGGTAAAGACCCGCGTTTTGCAGACGTTGATCCCAAAGATTTGCCGCTGACAGAATCGCTCAAAGAAGTGATAGAACGTATGATCCCTTATTGGGAAAGCGATATCAAAGTTAGTCTTGAAAAGCATAATGAAATTCTGGTTGCTGCTCATGGTAATAGTTTGAGAGCCCTGGTGATGCACCTGAAACAGATGAGCCAAGAAGCTATTATTGCTTTCAATATTCCCACAGGAATACCATATGTGTTTGAATTTGATGATAATATGCAACTGCAAAAAGACTATTTTATTGGGGATCCTGAAGAAATAAAAAGATTGATGGATCAGGTGGCTAAGCAGGCAAGCAAAAAGTAATATTTTGTTTAATTTTCGGGCTTCTTAATCATTTGAGAGCCCGAAAATTGTATATTTACCGCCCAAACAACCCCAACTAGCGTTGTTATGAAAAAAAGCTGGGTTATCCCCGATATTCACGGATGCAAGAAAACGCTCCAGGCTTTGATCGAAAAACAGATCAAACCCGACAAATTTGACGTGCTCTATTTTTTAGGTGATTTTATCGATCGCGGACCTGATAGCAAAGGCGTATTGGATTATATTATGCAACTTGAGCATCAGGAGTTTCAGGTGCAGTATTTAAAGGGTAATCATGAGGACTATTGCATCAAAGCCTGGGAGGAAGATCAATCAAAGAAGCATTTTTTGGGGATACGGCAGAAAAAGAAAATTCAAAAAATTTGGGAAACACATGGCGGCAAAGAAACGCTGGATAGCTTTGGGGTGAAATATGCCTCCGAAATCCCGGAGTCGTATATCGCTTGGATGAAAAAAGGGCGGTATTTTATTGAGCTCGATCAGCATATTTTGGTGCATGCCGGTTTGAATTTTAATATTGACGATCCGCTCAGTGATACTTTTACGATGCTTTGGACGCGTGAATTCAGGGTGCAACCTCAAAAAATTAGAAATAAAAAAGTGATCCACGGCCATGTGCCTGTCGACCTGGAGTTTATGCATCATGTAATGCAATCGAATAGCTATAATTTTGTCGATCTCGACAATGGGGTATATATGGAAAACGTTGCGGGCTACGGAAATTTGGTCGGTTTTGAATTGCATTCGCGTGAGCAGCTCATCCAAACCAATATTGACTTTTAAAGCCATTTATTATGACGCTGATCCCGATAGAACCAGGACAGATAGCAAAACTTAGTAATTTGAGCTACAATGAGCTACATGCTCGGTTGAAACTTTTTTTGCTTGATTTACTAGAGCATGATTTTGAACGTTTATGCGCACTTATGTATCGTCATGATGTCTCTGAAATACATTTTAATGAAGCGTTGAAACGTAAAACCGATAACGAAAGAGCTGATGTAATTGCAACACTTGTAATCGAACGCGAGAAGCAAAAGATGGCAACAAGAGCAGCTTATGCTAAACACAAACAGCAACGAATCGACGACAAATGATAACAAACGAGCATGTATTGATCGCTTTTGGTTTGACTTTGTTTGCTGGTTTGTCAACCGGAATTGGAAGTGCAATAGCCTTGTTGGCCAAGCGAACTAATACGCGTTTTTTATCTGTGGCGCTGGGTTTTTCGGCTGGGGTGATGATTTATGTTTCCTTTGTTGAAATCTTATCCAAAGCCCGTTTTGAATTAACTGAGGTTTACGGATTGCGCGAAGGAGCATGGTACACTGTTTTAGCATTTTTTGCAGGCATTTTTGTAATCGGGTTGATTGATAAATTTATTCCCAGCATCGAAAATCCTCACGAGGTAAAACGTATTGAGGATATGGATCATATTGATGCGAAAAAGAAAAAGCTTGCCCGGATGGGAGTTTTTACGGCTTTGGCAATAGGTATTCATAACTTCCCCGAGGGGCTGGCGACCTTTACAGCTGCCTTATCTGATCCCAATCTTGGTATTGCGATAGCAGTGGCCATTGCCATTCACAATATTCCTGAAGGAATTGCTGTTTCGGTTCCTGTATATTATGCCACCGGAAGTCGCAAAAGAGCTTTTTGGTTTTCGTTTAGCAGTGGATTGGCCGAGCCTGTTGGTGCTTTGGTTGGCTATTTATTACTGATGCCTTTTTTGAGTCCAACCCTATTTGGGATACTTTTTGCTATGGTTGCCGGTATTATGGTCTTTATTTCGTTGGATGAATTACTGCCAGCAGCTGAAGAGTATGGCGAACACCATTATTCCATCTATGGCATGATTGCCGGAATGGCACTTATGGCAGTAAGCTTATTAATGTTTCTTTAAGCTGGCTTTCAAAAGCTAATGAAATTGCTGTAAATTTGTTAGCAAATGCCGATTATGCGTTTTTACTGCTTGGTTTGTGCTTTATTATTGCTGTTTCAAGTTCAGGATGTGATGGCTCAAGATCCTGTTTACAGGCAGTTTACTAATCAAAACGGCTTGCCTTCTTCCGAAGTTTATGATGTGCTGCAGGACAATAGGGGCTATATGTGGTTTTCGACTGATCAAGGATTGGCAAGGTTTGATGGCTATAGGTTTCAGGTATATGACGAAAGTAAAGGATTACCCGAAAATACTGTTTTTGATCTGGAATTGGATGCTTCTGGTAAGCTATGGGTGAATACCATAAAAGGACATTTTGCTTACGTTGAGCATGATAGCGTGTTCCCATATCACAATAATAAGATGCTTGATAGCCTTTATGAAAACTATTCCGGTATAATGAAAATTTTTGATACCTATCATGTAGATACCAATGGGAAAATACGCATTAATATATGGGGTAAAGGTTTGTTGGAAATCAATTCTGATGGAAATCTGAAGTGGTTAAAGCAGGAAGAAAGAAAAGGTTATCATGAACTTTTGCGCGTTAATCACAACAAAGTTTTAAGACAAAGTGCCCTGGATATTGCTGTGGATAGTTTTCTGATTGAAAATGAGAAAAGTCATTTTAAGATTTCAACAAGAATCGATACAGTTGTGAAGAGTCGCCTAATACTTAGAACGGCGATTGACAAGAAAAGCATTTTCCTGTCGGTAAATGAAACATTATATGAAATAGACTCATCCGGATTTATCCGGACAACGTTCAGCTTTAAAAGTAATATTCAGGCTTTGCTGACTGATCCTCATGGAGGTTTATGGGTAGGTACTGCCTCTGAAGGAGTGTATTATTACAAAGAAGCAACGCTCGGCCATGATCCTTTGAATTTTTTAAAACGCATTTCAGTTTCGTCTTTTTTTATCGATCACGAAGAAGGCTTGTGGATTACTTCGTTAAATAAAGGAGTTTTTCACATCCCAATCCTTGGAAGTTATTTTCTAAGCCGAAAATCAGATTTCAACTTTGAAAATGTTATTGATATTGAAGTGGAACCCAACGGCACTTTATGGTTAGGATTAAACAGGGGAAGAGTATTGCAAATTCTGCCTAACGGAAAAATGCAGGAAGTCACGCTGAAGGACGTTAATAGCCCTATGATAGATGATTTGGAATTTGACTTCAAAACATCAACAGTCTGGATAGCAACTTCAGAAAATCTTTATAAGATAAATTCGTCTGATGATGTGAATATGCCATTGGAATACAGCACTGTTGCATTACCTCATCGCGGCTTGAAAAGTATTTTTTTAGATGAGAACGGTACGGCTTTTTTTGGTCATTTCAGTGGTTTTTCAAAAGTTGATATGAGCTCAAAAACTGTTTTGTTAAACAGCCAACACAGCGATTTTAACCACCGAATCGAAGATATTGTTGTAATTGATGATCATGTTTATCTGGCCACTTTAAGCGGTGTTTGGGATTTTCATGACAATAAATTCACGCAATTGGGTATTCAACACCCTTTGCTTGCAAACCGCGCCACGCGACTTGCCGCTTCGGGCGATACACTTTTGGTTGGGACAAAAGGAAACGGCTTGCTGATGTTGGCTGGAGATAGCGTGATGCAGTTTGACAAACAAGATGGGTTGGCATCAAATGCTGTTACGGCTATCGAAGTGCACAAAGATTTGATTTATGTTGGAACAAATGCTGGTCTAAGTTTGCTCAACAAAGCAGCCTTGAATCAAAAATCGCTTATCCAAACTTTTAATGTAAACTCCGGGATGCATGCGAATGAAATAAATAGCATTTGTGTTGTTGATGATTATGTATATTTAGCCACCACAGATGGATTGCATATGATGCACAATGATGCAATTAAAAAGGCTAATGTTCACTTGCCAATTTACATCACCGGAGTAAATGTGAATAATAAAAGCCGGGCGGTAAAGGATGTTCTGAAACTCCCTTTTTCGGAAAATAATATCCAGATCGATTATTTTGCTTTAAGCTATCGTAATACCGGGCGTCAAACCTATAGGCACCGGATGCTAGGCCTGGGAAACAATTGGGTTATAAACCAAAAAACCAATGCGCAATATCCTTATCTGCCAGCTGGAAGTTATATTTTCGAAGTAAGCGTACAAAATGGTAATGGATCATGGAATCCTGATTCGGCCATGGTTGAAATCATCATTTCAAAGCCATATTGGGCTGAATTATGGTTTATTTTACTTGTGTTGGCTTTTATTACTTCAATTTTAACACTTTTGTTTTTTTGGCGAATCAAGCTGGTCAAACGACGCGATCAACTCATTTACGACATCAATTGGTATCAACAGGAGGCTTTGATCAATCAGATGAATCCACATTTTTTATTCAATGCTTTGAATACAGTACATCGTTATGTGCTTCAAAATGATAGGGTTGCGTCAAGTCGTTACCTTACGCGATTTGCCACGTTGATGCGTAAAATTCTTGATATGTCGCAGGAAAAATCCTTGACAATAGCCAAGGAGATAGATGCGCTTAAGCTTTATCTGGAGTTGGAATCAGCTCGTTTTAAGGATAAATTTCAATTTACTATTGAGGTAGATGCCTCAATTACACAGGATAAGGTTTTAATACCGGTTTTTATCATACAGCCTATCGCAGAAAATGCGATCTGGCATGGTTTGATGCATAGCGACAAGCAGGGTAAAATTGACATACACTTTTTTCGTAAAGCTCAAAATGATTTGATCGTGAGTATTCGCGACAATGGAATTGGCAGGGAAGAGGCTGAAAAATTACGAAATTTGTCGAAACCCGATCAACGTAAATCGCTTGGTTTAGCAATCATCAAACGCCGTATTGCTTTAATCAATACACAACAAAGAACTAATATCTCTATTTCATACAATGACTTAAAAGCAGCTGATGGAAGTTGCGCAGGAACTGAAGTCACCGTTTGTTTTCCTAATTTTTTAAAATAACTTTCTCATGGAGCCTTTTAAAGTAATTCTTATCGATGACGAGCCCGATTCAATAATTTCGTTAGAAATTATTCTTCAGGAGTTTTGCGACGACAGCATGATCGTTGTGGACAAAGTTCCTGTAATTGATCAAGCTTGGGACAGCATAAAAAAGCACAAGCCTGATCTTATTTTTTTGGATGTTGATATGCCCCGCGGCAATGGTTTTGATTTGTTGGAGCGTTTTCCTATTCGTAAGTTTGATGTGATTTTTATCACTGCTTACGGCCGCTACGAGGAGAAAGCCAAAACCTACGGGGCATTTGATTATTTAATGAAACCTATTGATATAGAGGAGTTAAAACAAGTCATTGATCGTTTTATTACCCATAGAAAAACACATGGTACGCCAACTTTTAAGCTGGAATTGTGATGATTACCAATCAGGATTCCAGTTTTTTGGAATTGCTTATAAAAAGCTTCATTTTATATCCTGCATATAGAGCCGTTGACCCCAACAGTATAGCTAATCCACTTCCAACTGGAGCACTACCGCCATTTTGATCTCCGTTGAGGTTGTGATCAGGTGGTGGTGGCGGTGGAGGCCCTTGACTGTATGCATGATAGCTTAAGGAAAACAAAATAGTAAGGATAAAAACGTGAATTTGTTTTTTCATGTTGTAATCAATTTGGGATTAGTATTTTTTGGGTTAGCTGACTTTTTTGATTGAATAAGCTGGCGATATACATACCCGCTGGCAAATCCAATATGATGCTTTTTGCTGCTTTTGAGCCGATTGAAATATCTTTGCTGTAAACAAGGGCTCCTGTTGCACTGAAAAGTTGTAATACAAATTTTTCTTCCTGTGATGTATAATTATGCATGACGAAGCGTTGGTCTTGAAAGTAAATTTTAAAATTTTCTGGTGTAGGAAAATCACCAACAGCTGTAGGATTGATCTTTAAATGGAGTTTGAATCGGTCGGTGAATGAGCCGGATTCATTGAGCTCAAACTGATAGTATGCCTCGTTTAGCAAGGTGAATTTTTGCAGGTAGGTATCTTCGAGAATAATTTGTCTATCTCTGTTTGTGCTTGTAGGCTGGGCAAGGTCAATGTGATAAAAGCCCGTTTTAAAGGCATCAAATACAAGATCAATTTTCACAGAATCATGAAGAATTGGCAGGCCTTGAATAGCATAATCAAACCCATTATCCTGTACAAGACGCATACTAAAGGCCAGGTTTTGATTTCCTTTTAGCTTGCCGGCATCATAGCCAATATCCAATCCGGTTGTTAGTCCATCTGCAAAGGCAATGATAATCTCGTTCATATCTCCCAGAGGACCTGTGAGTTGTATTTTGAAGGCATCGTTTCCAGAGATGTTTTGTGCTTTGTAATAGGCTGCTTCATGGTGCTGTTGTGCTAGTGGGCTAAACGTGAATAATTGATTATGATTTTTAGCTTTCACCATAAAAGCTTGTCCTAAACTTATCCATGATGGATCGCTTAATTGGTTTATGGTTACATAATCATTTCTATTGCCATCAAAATCAGACTGTTCGTTCCAGAGATACAGGGCATGATACACATCATCAAGCACTGCAGCATTTTGACTAAGTATGTTATTGACAGCTTGTGCCGGTATGTTGGCCGCAAGCGTTGAAGGATAGGGATTCCCAATCAGGTTCCAGCCGTTTCCCTCATTTGCTGTTTTAGTGAGGTTAGTTGTTAATATGCCAGCATTAAGTGTTCCGCTAAAATTGCGCACATATTCGCTTTCAGCATAGGCAAGCGCGTAACCGCGCATGGGAGCAAAGTTGACTTCAAAACTATTGTTCAGCGACCCATCATTATTTTTAATGTTAACCCACGTATTATTCACCTCATCATAGCGATACAAGTCATGTGTAGCATAAGGAATACCCGCTGTGAGGGGTATAAATTCCGGAACAATGGCTTGATTGTTAACTGGCGAAGCCAGGTAATGGTAGCTCTCAGCAGAGAGGTATCGCTGGATGGTGGCTGCTGTGTTTTGGCTTGGTTGGATGAGCGAGCCCTGACTGAAACTAGTTGACTTTACTTCCAACGCTCCCACGCCTCCCTGATTGATCAATTCATCAGCAACAGTAACATAACCGTTTACTTCAAACTTTGCTCCGGCATTGATTTTTAAACCATTGGTAGCATTCAGATGGGATTGAGCACTTTGTTGCAGCCTCACCCCGGCAGCAAGTTGCATTTGAGCCTGCGTTGTGATTGTTACCAGCAACGACAAGCCAAGGACTATTTGTATTGTTTTCATTATTCAGTGCTTTTATTATTCAAAAGATTTTCAACCATTGCTTTCAGTGCTTCTATTTCTTGTTCAAGATGTACGATTTGTTGCTGTTGTTCTTGCATACCTTTTACCAAAGGCACTACAAATTGTCCGTAACGCAAACCATAATAGCCACCATCCTCCGTATTAGGAGCATCTACCCCACTAAAATTGAAACTCATGGCTTTGGCAGCGGCTTCCACCTCTTGTGCAATGAAACCACTTTCGATTTTTATTGCATTGCTGTTGTCGTTTGAATCCTCATCATTTATTTTTAAGTATTGATTAAGAGCTTGTTTGTCAACTTTATAATTTACAGGGCGGAGTGCGAGTATAAAGTCAAGTCCGGCCACATCTTCGCTTATGTCGGTTTTAAATCTTCCATCCGATAGCGTTGTCCAGCCAACCTGGCCGCCAATGCTTGTTATGTAGGAATTGCCCAATCGTATTTGATGTGATGCAGTGGAATGGGTATTAGATCCAATACATATTGTATTTGCAAACGATGCTTCAGTGGGTCCCGCATTATAACCAATGCCAATATTTGAGCTTCCTGTAATGTTATCATTAAGCGCACCATAACCAATTGCAATATTTTTGTCCCCGTATGTATTAGATGATAATGATTGAGTACCCATTGCAATATTTTTGTGCCCGTATGTATTATGTACCAAGCTAGAATCGCCGAAGGCACAATTATCGTAGCCATAGTCATTGTGCATCAGTGCATAATTACCAATTGACACATTACTCTCGCCTGATATTGTTGATTGCAGGGCCTGTGCACCAATGGCAATATTCCATTCACCATTGATGCCCGGTCCCTCTGTTCCTAAATTCTCAAGCGCATTATTACCTATAGCAATAGAGTTGTTTGTTTCCGTATTATATCTCAAAGCACCTGAACCAATGGCAATATTTTTATCACCGGTAGTATTTGAATATAAAGCAGCATCACCAACAGCTACATTATATTCCCCCTCAGTATTCGTATATAATGCTTTAGTGCCTAATGCTGTATTTCTAATGCCGCTTGTATTATTAAATAGAGCTGTATAACCCAAAGCAGTATTATGGGTTCCTGTTGTGCTTGCATACAAAGCCATTGCGCCCAAGGCAGTATTGTAGTCTCCAGAAGTATTATTGTACATTGATTGATAACCCATTGCAGTGTTTAATTCAGCAGTAGTATTGTCATTGAGGGCAAAGGCTCCAAAGGCAGTATTCTTTTTCCCGGTTGTGTTCGAAAACAAGCTGTTAGTTCCCATTGCCGTATTTTGACTTCCTTGGGTGTTGGTTTTGAGTGACTCGAAGCCTATGGCAGTATTTTGCGAACCCAATGTATTGCTGTACAAACTTTTTGAACCAATTGCCGTATTTTCAGAACTTTCGGCTGCGATTGTTGACCCGGTGCCATTCCAGTAAAGTGCCTGATAGCCAACAGCCGTTAGGTTACTTTTTGTTGTGCTTTGTAAAAGCGCTTCTTTACCTATAGCTACGTTGGCATTACCGGTGGTGTTTTGTTGCAAGGCAAGATGTCCGTTTGATGTATTGTCGTAGCCTGTTACGTTAGATTGTAATGCTCCCATACCAGTGGCAGTATTAGAAGATCCGGTCGTATTGGTTTTAAGGGCCTGAATACCTATACCAGTATTAAAATTAAGTCCATCATTATTTATGCCTGACTCATCGCCAAGAAATAAATCTGCGGCATCAGCTTCTGCATCAGTCAAATCATTGATGCTTGTTGCATATGCTGTTGGGGATGACCATGTTGCAAGTCCATTGGCGTCCGAAGTGAGCACTTTATTTGCTCCGGGATTACCTCCGGTGATTTTAACTTGCCCTGCTACTTCCAGTTTTGCGCTGGGGTTGGTTGTCCCAATCCCAACGTTTCCATTCGAATTTTTAACAACTAACTGAGGGACATTCTCTGTACTACCCACAGAAAAACCAACATCGTCTTTTGTCCAAATATAAGTGCCTATTGCATCACCCAATTCATTGCTTCCAAGATGTATATATGAATCACTTCCTTCAGAAACCAAACTCATATTTCCATCTCTGATCGTAAGTTTCTGATTTGGATTGGGTGTGCCAATTCCCACCTTCCCTGTAGCAGCATTTACGAGCAATTGTGGCGTTCCGGCTGTGCTTCCAACAGCAAAACCTTTGGCATTTTCTGACCAAATATATGCAGGAGTGATGTCTTGCTCTTCATCACTGGAAAGTTTGATGTAGGCATCTTCATTTTGTGATATGAGGGACAAATTACCATTGCGTATTTGTAACTTAGAACTTGGGTTGGTAGTTCCTATACCTACATTGCCAGATACAGAACTGTAGATATTGTTGCCCGAGATAGTCCAGTCTGCACCTGATTCACTGCCAATTTCTACCCAAGTTTCGGCTGTGTTGTTGTAATACCAAAAGCTTTCCGTTTCGGTATCGTAAACTAGAAGACCTGCTTGTGAAGTTTCGATTGCATTGCGCTGGTTGCTGGTCATTCTTGGAATAAGCACCCCTTTTGAAGTGCTGCTGATATCCAGCATTGCCGAAGGGTCAGGTGCAGTACCTGTCGTGTTGATAGATACCTGTGCATACATTTTCAGGATAAACATGCAAGTTAAAAGTGTTGTGATTACTGTTTTCATAGCATTTTGTTTAATTAATAGGTAATTGTTTTTGATAAATGTTCACCATCAGCATTTACGCTGATATGGTATTGTCCTTTTTGAATTTGTATTGGGATAATGATAAAATTGGAATTGCTAAATGATTGATTTACAACAATTATCTTCTGATCTTTAGCAATCAAATCAATACGTACTTCGCCTGTTTTAACTAAAAATCCAAAGGTCAGGAATAGTTTTTTGTGCTGGATATCAGCAATAAAGCTGTTTTGCATGATGCTTCGTGTTATTAGTTTATACCATATCTGAACACAATCGATCCGCTTCCTGCTACAAAACCAAAATCTTCGCCCAGGAAGAAAACATCAGTCATTCCTTCAAGGTTACGTGTATCATACATGGGTTCCCAGCTATTGCCGCCATCATTGGTTTTATAGACTTTAGGCTGCGGTTCAGCGGTGTTAATATTCACGGTTGCAAAGCCTTTTTCATTGCTGATAAAGTGAACTGCCGAGAAACCGGGAACATCAGCAACTGTATTTTTAACCCAGCTTTGCCCGGCATCTTCACTCCTAAAAATGACCGCCTCATTGTTTTCTTCTCCAGCGAGCCATATACTTGATGGATCAGGCATAAAGGCATCATGCAGCAAAGTGGATGAACTTGCCATTGGAAGCTGACTTCCTTCCCAACTCACTCCGCCATCATTGGTGGTCATAAAAAATGTCGAGGAGGGCTGATTTTCATCATAAACATTATAAAGTATGCCACTGTTTCCATTCATGGCTATTTTTGGAGCCTCTCCATATTCGTTTGGATAGGGGATTTCAAAATAGCCGATTGGATCGTGCCAGGCTGCATTTGCCCTATAGATGCGGTAATGATATGGAATACCGGTATCCTTACCTACTGCAACTATTTCGCCCTGGTTATTGGTTGCAAGGTCAAAAATATCTTTCCATTGGAAGGTGGGTTGATTAAACTCTCCATATGTAAGCAAGGATAAGGTGTTGCCGCCATCATTAGTCTCCCATACATCTCCAAACTGATCAAGTACAATTCCTTCGCCGAGATCATTGTACATTAAGATTTCGTGCAATCCTTTGTTGGTTTGATGAATTTGCTGCCAATTGAGGCCACCATCATCGGTTTTCAATATCAGGCCATTTTGTGTGCCAAAAACTGTCATCCATCCGTTGTTTGGATTGACAAAAGTGATGTTGCCAACTGTGGTGGATTCATTCAACCCTAATTGAGCCAGGTTATACATTTCCCAAACGGGTATTTTAAAGTGAATGTGGGCTGCATCAAACCCGATTTGCAATCCTGACTTGTATGATTCAACACCCAAAACATGCATGCTTGCTGTCATGTTATAGGTATCCCATTCATATTCAAAGGGTTCATTGTTGTCAACATAAATTACTTCTCCATCAACAATAAAGTGCACTTCATCAGGCGTTTCACCAGTGTAGCCGGTTTGTATGCGCATCGGATCACCAACAAGATGTGTTTGGCCTTCGGTAGGGTACAGGAGGTATAAATTATTTCCAAAAGGTTCGTTATCCAATGCGAAAACCACTTCTTCGAAAAGGCAGAATTCTTTACTCCATGGTTCGCCAAAGCCTAATATGTCAATCTTTACACCAACTTGAGCTTGTGAGCCTACTTTGAATATCATGTCCCAATAACCCGTATTGACATGAAGGGAAGCATTTATTTGTCCACAACCGGTAACGTTTGCGAATGGGCCAGCCACACCGTAAAGGAGTAAGGCTATTTCGGGGCCAATATGTGCTGTGAAAGAGGCTCCTGCTTCAAGCTCAGGTGCAACAAAATCTGTTTGATAGTCTTTTTCAGCAATTTCGCCCCAGCCATTATCTTCGGTATAGCGTGAACCGATTCTTCCGGTGAAACTTTCACTTGCTTAAGTAGTTAATACGGCTGTGATGCTGCCATCCATTTCCACAAATAGTTCAATACGAGGCACAAATACCACTGGAACAGGCCCAAGCATAAAAGTCCATGGAAGAAAATAGAATTGCGCAAGCGAGAGTCTTTCCTGCATATTTACACCATTTTCTGACAATACATGAATAGAAGCCAGTTGATTGATTTCAACACCTGTTTCAAACTTTTCTACAACAGGTTGAGGAGGCAATGCCAGCCAATCAAAATACCAATCAAAATCAAAGAAGAATTCAATATCCAGTTCGGTATGACCCGACAAGGATACTGTACCTGTAAGCGTTGAAAAAGAATGATTATAATCCATTGAGAACACCTGAAAATCAGTGTCTTTCAAATTTTTCAAAACAACACCCTCTGTAAGTACTATGCGTTCGACCTTTTGCATACTCAGTTTCCCGGTACTGAATCTGATACTGCCTTTATGAACAGCATCTGTTAGCGTTGCTTGTTCTGTTTCAATTGTTAGGTTGCCATTTTTGGAGTCTGTAACGGACTTCACTTTTCGCAGGTAGCCATATTTTGCTTTGTCAGAGCTGCTGTCGACCAGAATGTCACCCTCCTTTAGTCCTGAGAGAAGCGCTGAGCTGCCATCAGCAGTAATGGTATAACTAAGCGTGTCAATTGAGATGATGCTTTTACGACTGGACTCGTCAACAATCTTTGTGTTTTCAGCTACGATAATATCTTCCACCGGTTCCGGCTCTGGTGTTATCTCTTCCTTTTTGTCTTTTTTACAGCTTGTGATCGCGAGAGCCAACAATACAATCCAAAAGACTGATTTAATTTTTGTTGAAAAATGCATGATAAACGTTTTTAATGTTTGACGATGCAAACCTATTCACCGATGAGCGCTGAAGCAATAATAGGGAGGCTGTAAATGGTATGCGTTGCCTTTATTACAGGTGTGCTTATGGTATGCAATTACGTTTTAACTAGCTTAATATCAGTCAATCTAAATTGCTTCTTAGATAAATATTTCATGTGTTAATGAAAAAGTTTTATCTTTCGAAGCTGAAGCATCAAAGTCTTATGAAAAGGCAAAAGAATAACAGTCATTACTGCTGGTATGCAAATGATTATGTTGTTTGTGCAATTTTTACTGTCCTATTCATTTAAATAAAAAATAAACAGATGAAATACACTTTAAAACAACTTATCATCGTGATTTTCTTTCTGTTCTTACAAACAGCTTTACCTATTGATACTGTTTTAGCTCAGGATTTTAGTATCAATCAGCAATTGAAGGAACTGCGTGATGATGAACTTCAGGAAAAACTTGACTCACTCTATAAAGATTCTTATATACAGAAACCTGAACTGGCTGCAAAAATAGCCTATGCAATGATTAAAAAGGGGGGTGAAAGAAGTATCAAATCATTGAAAATGATGGGTTTTGCTTATCTTTCTGATTTTTACTATCGACGTAGTCAGTATGATAGTGTTTTGTATTATGCTAATCAGGTAATTCAACTAAGGCAAGATCACGAAATTAATCTTAATATCGGAAGTGCCTATATGCACCAATGTAATGTAAACATCATCCGAGGAAACTATTCAGAGGCTGAGATTAATGGCTTAGGGGCTTTAGAGGTTTTTACCCAGCTGAATGATACTTTTCAAATGGCTAAAACCAAGAAGAATCTTTCATACATATACAAGGATAGAGGAGAATACGATAAGGCGATGGCTTTTGCTATGGAGGCCCTTGAATTTTTTGAGCAAAGCAACGACTCCATGGTAATCGCCAGTGGATTGGGTACAGTGGCAAATATTTACCTAAGTATAGGGAACCTCAAATTGGCAAAGGCATATTTTGTGCGGGCAAAACATTACTTAGCGCGTTACGAATCATCACTTACTTACTCGCAAGTATTGCAGGCTATTGCAGGTATTTATCGCGAAGCGCATAAAACAGATTCTTCAGTAATTTTATATGAAGAAGCGCTTTCTTTGGCGCGGAATAATAACAATTCATTGCTTACAGGCAAAATTTTAATGAATCTG
>Ga0100398_1001586_pt1 | contig 19362 bp, 21 predicted proteins | sample CryGeymeta201522_FD_81568 | JGI IMG/M metagenome (GOLD analysis project Ga0100398, IMG submission 81568) | Groundwater microbial communities from Crystal Geyser aquifers in Utah, USA - Crystal Geyser metaG 2015-22 | ecosystem: Environmental > Aquatic > Deep subsurface > Groundwater | place: USA...
AATTTTGCGACCTCAACTGGTGTTTGATTGGGAATGACTTCATTCTCGTCCGGCATAATTTTATTTATATTTAATTTATATTAACTAAATCTATCATATTCTTATTAATTCTGTTTTCGTCCTTTTGGACTCATCAGTACCGACTTCATCGGTAAAACAAAATCCACCCATACCGGAAAGAGAGAAGGCCAAAAGGCCTTCTCCTTTTCCGCCGGGTGATGCATGTTTATTTCTTTTTATCTTCGATCAAGCCGACGTACCAATTCTTGAAGTTGGTCCAAGACGCAGAAGTGCTGAAATTAGTGAAGTCAACACCTTTTGTCAACTTCTGGAAAATCAATCCGCCATAGAAGATCCAACCGAGGCTGGTCAGGAAACTGAGCGAGTCCCAAATCCAATCTTTGGCCTCTCTCCACCACCAAAGCTGCTGTGGGTAAACTTCCCACCAATCGAGGCTGCCCAGCAGCTCAGTCGACAGGGCAGCCGCAGCGACTATCCACATCCACCATGTCGTTTTAGAGGTTTTGGTAAAGAGGCACCCAAAGAAAATGGGGAAGCCAAATTTCCAAAAAGACTCCAGAAACCATGTGAGGTCAGAGATGATGGTGTAGACCCAGTTGAAATCATTTGGAGTGGGGTTGAGGAGGATGTTGATGTCCCGGACAAGATAAGCGCCACCGAACCAATCGATAGCGAGGGACACGAAGCAAAGTACAAGCAAAGTCTTGGGTTTCATGAAAATTCTCCTTTTGAGATTGTTAAAAAAACACGCAAATTGTGAAAGTGCTGAAAGTATCTGTCGCATCGACAGGCTTTCTGCCAGCATTTGCTGGTCTAACTGATCGAAACCGATCAATATAAAGAAATTATCTCATAATACGAAGTTATATTCAAGACTTTTACCGGACAAAAGCCGGACAAATGAGGCTGTTTGAGCTTGTGGTATATTTAAGACATGAGATCTAAGACGGTCAGCCTGTTATTGGAATTAAGAAACAAGGTTCAGTTGGCCAAGAAAAAAGGCAGTAATATATTGCTTTATACATTCGCCGGCAGCGGCGGCACCCACTATCTTAAGGAACTAGTTCGTGTCGACAAAGAGCTAACCTATATAAATAGACCTAATCAGGAATTGGGTAAATTTAATTTACTGGACTTACCCCTAATCGAAGCTTTTGTTTATATTAAAAAAGTTGATGTTCGTCAAAAATATTTGTTGGTGGTCTCTTCTGGTCTTGAATTTCACTCACCGGAGGTAAAAGAATTAACCGATCACTTTTATCTTACCTTTTCCTTACCGGCCGGATCTTTAGCCGATATTAAAGATATGAGTACCCGCTTCGGTGGCACAAAAAATACCAACACGCTCGGGACAATTATGAAATTGTCCGGCGGAATTCCTAAATTAGCTAAATATTTAATAGTTAACGAGTGCAAAGTTGACGAAAACGATCTTGCCTTCAAAACTCTGATAAAAGGTATTTCCGATTCGATATCCGGATATAGTCCCTCCGAACTAAAACAGCTATCTTTGGTTGACGACAGCGGCAATTTCGTCTCCGAATTATTGGCAAAACATCTTTCTAAAACATGGGACATCAAAACAAATTTTGACCTGTCGTTTGAAGAAAAAGGAATTTTATCAAAAGAAAAATTAACTGCCCTAGAAGCTAAAATTATCAAAAAAATATTAGACAATGGCAGCCAGATATCAAAGGAAAAAGTGTCCGATATCAAATGGGGAATTGGGAAATATGACGAGTTTTCCGATCAGGCCATTAACAAACAGATGAGACGTCTAAGCCAGAAGTTTAGTAAATTTACTATTGTTACTATTCCCAAAGTTGGTTTCGAAATTCAGTAACATGTCCCAAATTGACTTAAGTCCAGCACCAACTGATCTAAAATTTGTTGTCAAAGAAGTTCCACAGATACGACAAGCAGGTGAACTTCGTGTCTGGCACGATGACTCCGGCCATATCCTCCAATTATTAACAGTTCCGGATTTAAATGGTCGGTTGGTATGCTTGCCGCAATACCGTTCAAATCTGGTTGTCGGAGGGGAGGTTCCCGAAGATTTAAAAAAAAGAGGGGTAGATAACTTTTGTGAAGCGGTGGTCGATGACAAAACCAGTGCTTATTTTCAAAAAGCCCTAACCAGACTACCGGTAATTTTAGCCGTTCAGGCCACTTTTAACATGGACGTTCGCCCCAACTTGGATGAATTTCCGGAAGCGTTTCCAACTCCGGTCATCGGCATTGAAGGTCCACCTTGGAGCGGCAAAACCTTTTTTCTTTTAACCGAAGCTTTACTCAACGACGACCAGCTTTTTGGGATTCGTGACTTCGACCCCTTTGGAATCGAGTCCCTCTCTAATTGCCTGGCCGATGTTCAAGCTATCGGTCGTGACAACCCCGATTATTTTAAGAAGTCAATGCACCGAACAGTCGAAGCGATTCAGGGAGTTTATACCCAAAAAAGAAAAAATGGCCAAATCCTTGATACCAGTCAAGTTACTCTGGCTGCTAAATTAAACGCACTGCTTGATGAATATCGTGGCGGTAATCACCGTTACCATTATCTATTAGATCTGCCGGGTGTTGGAAGTAAATCGGCTCCACCCCACATTTTTCAATTACTTAAATTTTCACTGCCCACTATCGATATCACTGAAGCCTTAAAGGACGACACGGATCTTGCCGAAACTATTAAACCCGATGTCAAAATACCTTTAGAAAAAAAATTTTCTCACTCAGTTGCCAGTGCTGTCGCCTATTTCATTCATTTACGAAGAAAAATACTTAATCCCAACGACCAGGTCGAAGGTTATAGTTTACTAAATCAGGCTTTAACTAAAAATTATTTTCGACACGCCACCGCCCTAAAATTGACTAAACGAGGTTGATGTTAATAAACCACAACCCACTCACTTTTTTCAGTTTGTAGCTGACTTCTCTGTTAAAATAGGCATACCGTTTCAATTTGACCCGGTAGTCCGGCAGCTGCCGGATACAGCGGTCTGCAAGCCGGAAGCGTCCGGCCGACTCCCGCCCACTCTTATGTATTATGTCTATGTTCTCCAAAGCTTAAAAGACAAAAAACTATATACCGGATATTCAAGTGATTTAAAAAGAAGGATTATTGAACACAATCAAGGATTAGTTGCTTCCACAAAAAACCGTCGACCACTAAAACTGGTATATTACCAAGCTTTTGAGTCTGGGGCTGATGCCGGAAAAGAGGAAAAATACCTAAAGTCTGGAAGTAAAGCTCGAAATGAATTAAAATTACGCATTACCGAATCCTTGACCCGGTAGTAAAGCGGTTATACAGCGGTCTGCAAAACCGTTCAGGCGGGTCCAACTCCCGCCCGGGTCTCACGCTAATTATCCTAATCTTACACGCATTTTTATCGGAAAATGATCCGATAATTGATCAAACTCTGTACCTCTCAAAACCTCAAAGCTATCTACCGCGATACCTGATGTACAAAATCCGTAGTCAAATCTTGTAATTGGCTGGTCAATTTTAATTGGAAATAACTTGCTTGGAACAGTATTTCCCTTTCCTATTCCCATATCAACAAAACCATTTCCTCTAATTTTTCTGGTTACTTCCCCTCGCATCATCTCTATCAAAACAGGATCCATTGCTTTGGCTTCAGGGTGATTATCAAACATAGCTTCAATTTGTTTTCTTGCCTCCTCCAAATCAAGCTCATCAATCGTATTCAAATCTCCGATAATTATTGTTGGCACACCAGTGGTTACCTGACCTAACAAAGAATCAGTTTGTTGTAATCGCGTATCCTCGCTTACATCATCCAGGTAGGTAGTAAAAATATCCACACCCTCTAAAAATGTTTTTATTGCATTCCGGCTAAATATTCTTATCGTTTCAAACTTTTTTATCGGTAACTTGGTTAAGACAGTTACACCATTATCGTGCCCTTTTATCTTTAATCTCTCGTCATCCAGCTTGACCGAATAAACATTTTCATATCCAAACAATCTTCTTAAATCTTCTACTGTAAACACTTCTGTCCACCGATGGGTATCTACTAAACTAACAAAATCAGCATTTACTGATTTAATATTTGATACCAATAAATCAAGTCTGTCGGGTGTTTTCGCCAAGCCATCATACGAGTTAAACCCACCACTCATTATGTTCCAGGACAAGATTTCCATTAACACAATTTTACCCCAATTCTTTTAATTTTCTTATCAATTCCAAAGCAGGTGAGTATTAAGTTATACTTTTCCATTATTACTTCGTGGTTATTTCGTCCGCATCTCAAGAAAAAACAAGCGGTCTGCAAGCCGGAAGCGTCCGGCCGACTCCCGCCCGGGTCTCACAAAATATAGAAATTGAGGTAAAGCTCACATACAAAAACAAAGCCAAGATAATTAATTGGTTGTTAGAAAATGGCTTTCATCTGGTCCAACAAAAAGAAATTCAGGACACTTACTTTAGTCTGGGTCATAATTCCATGTCCAATCAAAACGGTTTATATCGTATTCGTCACATAGTAGGTCAAAAAACAGAATTAACCCTAAAGGACAACTGCCAGGACTCAAACGGAGTTTGGAGTCGGAGAGAACTAAATGTAACCATAAACAACCCGGAAAATATGAAAAACATTCTTAGTTCGCTTAGTTGTGTGTTAGTCAAGGAAAATTTTTCTAAAAGGGATATTTGGAAAAATGGCGAAGTTTCTTTTGAATTTATTTCTTTTAGCAAACCTAAAGTCTTAGAACTAATTGAAGTTGAGGGGCCAAGTCAAGTAGCGGTTCAAAAAATCGTCGATAAACTCGGTGACAAAGTCCAAGTCGCCGGGGAAGAAATATTTTCCATTTTTGACAAAAAGTAAAGCCTAACTCACCACTCTTCTCTCAACAATATCAATAACAACCAAAACTTCTTGGTTACCCATTCTAACATCCAAATTATTATTTAGTGTTCCCCCGCCGCATCGGGGACAAATATCCCTTGGCGGAAAAATTTTGACTTCACAATGGGGACATTCCTCGCCAATCAAATTTAATCTTTGTTTCCGAAGCCGCCAATGCCTAGGGATTTCCATTTCTATCCTCCCACCAAACTCTCATTATCCAAAAAAACAAATATCCCAAAATAACTACCTCCAAACCCAGTGCCAAGCTCAAGCCACTGCCGGTAATCAAAACAATGCCCCGATATTTCCAAAGATCATAAATCACCCTGGCTGCCACATATAAAAATAGGGGAGCCAAAGCCGTTACTAAAATCAGAAATATCTGTGATTTATCCCTCGTTTCCCGCAACTCCCGGATTACCAATTCCGGCTCGTAGTAAATCTGATACCAATTACGTGTCAACTTATACCCCTGTCTTACCCCGATTAGTCCCCCGAGCCGAAATATATTCCGCAACCGCTTTTCTATCATAATTCCAAATTCCTCGAAATTGAAATTTTGCCCGCCTTAGGCGGGATTCTATTGCCTTTACCGTTGTTTTTAAAATTTTAGCAATAGTTTTGGTTTTATAACCCTCCAAATACTTTAGTCGCAGTATTTTGCCATAACCCGCTGACAATTCTCTGAAGGTTTTTCTGATTTCATTTTTTAATTCTTCTTTCAATACATCTCTTTCTGGCATCAGAGATTTATCGGCGATTTCTTCAAAAGCAGGATTTACTGAAAAAAGAATAGTTTTAATTTTCTTTTTTCGGTAATAATCGACAACTTTATGTTTGGCAATTCCACAAATCCAACTAAATTCCTCCGATTCACCACGAAAATTTTTTTTGGCCCCATATGCCGCCATCAATATATCATTAGTTAGCTCCTCGACTACCCCTTCATCTTCGACCTTTCTTTTGACAAAACCGGCAATACTTTGACGATACTTTTCCATACCCTATACTAGTATAGATGAACATCTTTACCAGCAAAAGGCATCCCCTATCTATCACCGCTTCTGAAATCCGTCTAAATGTTCTGGAAATGATCAATAGCGCTTCTGCCGGTCATATTGGCGGCTCTCTTTCCAGTGTCGAAATCATGGTGGCTCTTTATTTCTCTGGTATTTTTGACTTTAACCGCGACCATTTTGTTCTTTCTGCCGGTCACCTTTGTTCCACCCTTTATGCCATCTTAGCTAAACTGAATAAAATAAAATATTCGGATTTAAGTACCTTTAGCAGTTTTGGTTCAAGTCTTGAGGGTCACGTCTCCGTTTCTGTTCCCGGAGTTGAATATTCGTCCGGATCTCTCGGACAAGGTCTCTCCTTCGCTGCCGGACTTGCCCTTGGCGATAAAGATCATCACACTGTTTGTTTGACCACCGACGGTGAACACGACGAAGGTCAAATTTGGGAAGCCATCATGTTTGCCAACAAATATCATCAGGGTAATTTAATCAATATTGTTGATTACAACGGTCAGCAGATCGGTGGCACTACCGCCACCATTATGCCTTTAGGGGAGCTCGCCGGTAAATATCTTCACTTTGGCTGGACAGTTCAGACTGTCGACGGACACAGTCTTTCGGCTCTCATTAAAGCTATAAAAATTGCTAAAGCCTCCACTATTTATCCTGCTGCCATCATCGCCAAAACCGTTATGGGTAAGGGCATTTCCTTCATGGAAAACGATTATCATTATCATGATGTCAAAAAACTGCCCATTTCTTTATATCTTCAGGCCAAAGATGAACTCTCGCGCTCCTCTTATTAAATCCATGCGTCAAAGACTGGCCCAAGCTCTTTTAGAATTGGCCACCGCCGATCCCAATCTTTATGTAGTTAGTGTTGGTCTTCGTCCCTCGGTAATGCTCGATCGTTTTTCCACTCGTTTTAAAACCCGTTTTGTTGAATGCGGGGTAGCCGAGAACAACGCTGCTGGCATCAGTGCCGGTTTAGCTCGCTCCGGTAAAAACGTTTTTCTTTGTACCTACTCCTGTTTTTCCCCCGGGATTAATCTGGCTACTATCAAACAATCAATTTGCCTTAACGGTCTTTCGGTCAAGATTATTGGTTACCACGCCGGACTTTTAACCGGCGAATTAGGTGCCAGCCACCAAATGCTCGAAGACATCGCCCTGATGCGTTCCCTCCCCAAAATGGAAGTCTTTGCTCCCATCGATGCCACCGAAATCTACAAAATGGTCAAAGTATTGGCCAAAAGTTCTCACCCTGCCTACCTTCGCCTGGTTCGTCCCTCCACTCCGGTTATCTATCCTGGCCGCCTTGGTTTTACTATTGGCAAATCTCAAGTTCTCCAATCCGGTAAAGATATCACCATTCTCGGTTATGGGCCTGTCTTGGTCCAGGTTTTCTCCATCACTACCAAAAAATCACTAGAAATTATCAATTGCTCCTCCCTCAAACCTCTCGACACTGCTACTATTTTAAAATCAGTCAAAAAAACCGGTCGTCTCTTGGTTGTCGAAGATCATCAGCAAAATGGAGGATTAGGTGAAGCTGTCGCCGCCCTAATCTTAAAAGCCTCTCTCAAGTGTCGTTTTGCTCATTTAGCAGTCAACGATTCTTTTGGCCAATCAGCCCGTGACCCTTATGATCTTTACCGTCTCCACGGTCTTTCGCCGGTCAACATTCTTGATACCATTAATAAGCTATGCTCCCGTTAAAAGAATTACTCTCAAACTATTTTCTATCGCATCAGGCTATTCCGGCTTTTAATGTCGACTCTTTTGAAATCTATCAGGCCGTCGAAGCCGCTGTTACCGAAACCCACCTTCCTGCTATCGTACAACTTTCGGCCAATGAAGATAAATTTGTTTCAGCAGAAAAACTCTATCTTTTAGTTAAAAAAGCTAATTTGGAATCTCTACCTATCTATTTAAACATAGATCACAGTCACGAACCAGACCGTCTGATTCAGGTATCACGTTTGGGTTTTGATATGGTCCACTTCGACGGCTCATCTCTGTCTCTTGACAAAAACTTAACCAAAAGTAGTCAACTAATCGAAACCGTTCATCCCCAAACTCTGGTCGAAGTCGAATTTAATGAAATCGGATCGGTGGAATTCACCAATCCCAAAATCGCTGAATCTTTTATAGTTCAAACCAAAGCCGACCTCTTAGCTGTTTCTATCGGCAACCGTCATGGTAATAGTCCTAATTTTCCTGAAAATATTGATCTTAAGGTTTTGTCCAAAATCAGACAACTTCTTCCCACCACTTTTTTTACCCTTCATGGTGGTTCCGGTATCCCTGAGGCTCAAATCAAAGAGGCTATAAAATTGGGAGTAGTGAAAATCAACATCAACACCGATTTGCGCCAAACCTTTTTAGCTTCTCTTCGCCGTGAGTTATCGGCTCAATCTTCCGAAAAAGTCTATGACTATTTTATTCCGGTTATTGCCGATTTAAAAAAAGTAATCATTCAAAAACTAACCCAATTTTCGGAATAATGACCAATAGTTATCAAAAAACATGGATAACCCCAAAGGTAAAAATCAAGGAAAGTCTTATTGGCGGTAACGGAATGTTTGCCATATTACCGATTGACAAAGGTGAGAAGGTTGTAATCTGGGGTGGAGAGTACATGGGAAAACCAGGCGCAGACATCGCCATAAAACAGGGAAAATTGGTGATGCGGTGGGATGAAAATTTGTTCAGTATCGAGGACAGAGGAGACAGTCCCGGTTACTTTATAAACCACTCTTGTGAATCAAACCTGTGGATGAAAGATGCTTTTACATTAACAGCCAGAAAAAGAATTGGAATCGGCGAAGAGATAACCGCCGACTATTGCCTATGGGAGGCAGATGAAAATTTCGTTTCAAAATGGACATGTAACTGTAATTCCCCAGATTGTCGAAAATTGATCACGGGTAAAGATTGGCATAATCAGGATATCCAGAAAAAGTATTTTGGCCATTTCTCTCCACTAATAAATAAAAAAATTGCAAAAAGCCGTTGACAAAACATTGCCGAAACAATATAATGGCAATGTATGAACCAAATAATTAATCTTCAAATCCCGATCGAAGTTAACCTTCGTAATCAAGCTTTAACTACGGCCAAGTCACTCGGCTTTTCTAATCTTCAGGACACAATCCGTCTTTTTATCAATCAATTAGCTAAAAACACCTTTGATGTTTCCTTTCAACCTAAACCGGTGGTTTTATCTGAAAGAAATGACAGACGATACACGAAAATAATTAACGACATTAAAAGTGGTAAAGAAAAAACATTGAAATTCAAAAGTACCCGAGATATGTTTAAATATCTCAATGATCAAGGTTGAACTACATCGCTCTTTTGTAAAATCCTATCGTCAAAGAATTGGTTCAAATCGAAAACTTAGTCTCCAAACCGAAAAACGGGTTATCGTGTTTAGAAAAAACCGTTTCGATTCCATTCTTAAAGATCATTCCTTAATCGGTCAACAGAAGGACTTAAGATCGTTTTCAGTCAATGGAGATTTTCGGACAATCTACCAACTGGTTTCCGAAGATTATGCTATTTTTATTAATATTGGTTCGCACAATCAGGTGTATTGATTTACAATTAATCCATGGATTACGACATTGTCAGCATCGGTGCCGCTACCGTTGACGTTTTTGTCACCTCTTCTTCAATTAAATTATCTGACGGAATTTTAAGTTTCCCATCCTCTTCCAAAAATGAAATCAGCTCCAGTTTAATCTGTTCCGGCGGGGGAGCCACTAATTCTGCCGCCACCTTCTCCCGGCTAAAATTAAAAACCAGTTGTATTTCTCTTTTGGGTCGGGACCCTCTCTCGGAATATGTTCTAAATGATTTAAACAAAGAAAAAATTAACACCTCATTTTTACGTTATTCAAAAAAAGATAGTACTGATTTTTCAGTCATCATTGTTGGTCCGGATGGTAGTCGGACCGCCTTTACCAATCGTGGCACCTCTCGGTTGGAAGCATCCTGTATTCCTTGGTCTAAACTAAAAAAAATCAGATGGTTTTACATCACTTCCCTTGAAGGCAATCTTGATCTTTTGGAGACCGTCATCGGTTTTGCTAAAGATTACGGGATTTCTTTAGCTATTAATCCCGGGTCCAGAGAAATTGCTTCTCCCCGTCGGCTATTATCACTAATTTCTCACACCGACTTTTTACTGTTAAATCAAACCGAATCCGAAGCCTTATCCGGACTTTCCTCTGCCTCCTCTTCCTTTTGGGAATTTTTTCAGAATCTCTCTCCGACAGTTGCCATTACCAATGGCCGTCTTGGTGCCCACTTTTTAACCACTACCGACCACCTCTATTCTCCGATAATTAATGTTTCTCCGGTTGATGAAACCGGTGCTGGCGATGCCTTTGGTTCGGCCGCCGTGGCGGCTCTTTCCTACGGTCACTCTCCCGAAACAGCTCTAGAATGGGGGATCAAAAATTCAGCCGCTGTTGTTTCCTGTTTGGGCGCCAAGAAGGGGATTTTATCTTTATCTCAAATAAACAAAAATGTTATCTAAAGAAGACCTCAAAAAAAAGAAGGGTGAAAGTAGTCAACAGCTGGACTTTGTTGAATCCGTCACCACCGCGAATAATATAAAAAAAAAGCGTTTAAGTATTTTTATATTCTTATTTCTCACTGTTGGAGTTAGTTTGGTATTCCTGCTCTATAACAAATTTAAAAACCAGCAATTATTTATCAAACTTCCCCAAATTAATATTAAAATTTCTGACATCATTCCCAAACCCAACCCCATTGCTCATATTATTTCTGTCGACCCTAATTCCTGGCAGGTTTGTTTGTTTGACCTCTCCACTTCTAAAAAAGTTTTTGACCACCATTGTCCGCTGACTTCTATTCCCGTTTCTTTGCCATCAACCCCCTCCACTACCCTGAAAAGTTCTTTACCCAACGGTCTTGAAATAAAAGAAAATATTATTACTCAAAATAATTCCATTGATTTTTCTGCCGTGATCACCTCTCCCATCCGCCGTCTTCTTTTGGTTATCAAAATATTTGGTTCTTCTCCACTCTCTGGTTCTCAAAAACTTATTCCTGAAGTTGCTCAAGCTCTCTATTGGCGCTTTTCCACACCCTAAATTTTTATTCCTATTACTGTCAAATAAAAAAATACCCACGAATTATTTTTAATTCATAAGGAACGGACACGTGGGTCTGTTCCTACAATCATTTCATAATATTCTCTTTATCTTTATCCCAATTCTTGGGATTATCCAGGATATATCTTTTAATCGCCCAATATTCTTTCTCATTGCGAATCACCCGGTCATGAAAACGGGGTTGCCAAACGTGTTTGGAAAATTTTAGCCAGGATTGGGTTTTAACATTTTTAATATATTCATTGGTGGTCATGGTTTTGAACCATTGGATAACGTTCCCAACCGTAGGCGCAGACCAGCCGGTATGGTCCGTAGGCGCAGACCAGCCGGTATGGTTCATAGGCGCAGACCCGCCGGTATAGTTCGTAGGCGCAGACCCGCGTGTCTGCGCCTTGCATTTATATCGAATGATTAAAATACCGTGAAAATGATTGGGCATAAAACAAAATTTATCCAATTCTGTCCCAGGAAATTTGTCGGGGATTTTTAACCACCATTGTTGGCAGAGGTTACCAAATTCGGATAATAAACCACATGGTTGTTTTTTATACGAGGAACGGACACGTGGGTCTGTTCCTACACAACGCAAAATGTTTAATCGATCCTGCATGCAGATAGTCACAAAATAATACCCACCACCCGAATAATCATATCCGGGCAGCCGATACTGTTTTTCGACTTTAAACGGAAATTTGACAAATTTCATTATGGTCCCGGGGTAGGGGTTGGGGTAGGAGTGGGGGCACAAATTATATCTTTTTCTCGGCCGTCGGTAAAATACTCGCTCCCGCCGCATACATTTGCCTGATACACTCCTGTTGGCATTGGCCAAGGGACGTCTTTTTTATCTTTTAACAGAGAGGTGATTATCCGGTTCCAAATAGGTGTCGCCCCACTAATTCCTGATGCTACCCAGCTCATCGGTGTACCATCATTGTTTCCCACCCAAGCCGACACCATTATTTCCGGAGTCCAGCCGATACACCAATTATCCTTTAAACTATTGGTTGTTCCTGTTTTTACCGCTACGGTTTTACCTGAAATTTTTAACTTTGATCCTGTTCCAAAAATTGGCGCCCGGGCACTATCGTCACTTAGCACCTGATTAATTAAATAGGCATATTTTGGTTCCGTTACCGTTATTTTTTCTGTCTTTTTAGAATAAACCCTCTCCCCAAGATAATTATCTACCTCCAAAACCGGATTTACTTCCACCCGATCTCCCAATTGAGAAAAAGTAGTGTAGGCCCCAACAAGCTCCGTCATTTTCACTTCTCCACTCCCCAGGGCCAACGACAACCCAAAACGACTTCGGTCTTTCCAAGTAGTAATTCCCATAGATTCAGCCATATTAATCATATTTTCCACCCCATTTTCACTCAAAGTTTTTACCGAGGCAATATTTAGTGATGAGGCCAGAGCGGTTTTTAAGGTCACCTTGCCTAAACTTTTTCCGGTGTAATCTTGTGGAGTATATGGTGGTTGTCCTCTTACATAATAAGTAACCGGTGAATCATCAATAATAGTGGTTAAGCTTTTTCCGTTCTGTAGTGCCAATAAGTAGTTTATCGGTTTTATTGAGGACCCTGGCTGGCGCAAAGCCGTAGTCACATTATATTTTCCCTCAATGTCCACGGCCCAATAATCCTTTGATCCCACCATTGCCAAAATATCGCCGTTTTTAGGGTCAATAACTAAAGCTGCCCCGTTACCAATCCGCAATCTTTTTACCTTATTAATTTCGTCACTGACTATATTTTGAGCCATATCCTGTACAGTCAAGTCCAAACTGGTCACCACCCTTAGTCCTCTCCGCTCAATATTGTCAAAACCAAGTTTTTCCCTTAGGTAATCTCTGACATAAAAAACAAAATGAGGGGCCTTAATTTCTTTACTCTCAACCACCACTTCCATTTTATTGTTTGTTATTTCTTCGGCACTTTTTTCATCAATGGTACCCGACAAAAGCATTTGTTCCACTACTTGTTTTTGTCGCCCATAGGCCAATTCCAAATTATTACTGCTGGGGGAGTAGGAACTGGGTGCCGCTGGTAATCCCGCTAAAAATGTCGCTTCCGCCAAATTAATTTTATCGACTTCTTTCCCAAAATATTTTATTGCCGCCTCATTCACTCCATAAGTTTCCCCGCCGTATGCTACCTGGTTAAAATATCTTTCCAATATTTCCTCTTTATTTAATTTCTTTTCCACCATTAAGGACAAAATTGCCTCTTTAATTTTTCTTTTCCAAGTTTTTTCACCGGATAAAAATACATTTTTTACCAGTTGTTGGGTAATAGTTGATCCGCCCCTCAAACTATCGGCCCCGTTATTTAAATTGTGCCAACTTGCTTTAAGTATTCCCTTAACCGACAATCCCCGATGTTGGTAAAATTCTTTGTCTTCAATCGCCAACGTTGCCTTAATCAAGTAATCAGGGATTTTTTCCAAAGACACCCAACTTCTGTCTTCATCTTTGTAAAATTTATATAAAAGATTTCCACTCCGGTCATAAATTTTTGTTGACATTTTCGGTGGATTATAAATTTCATTGACGTTTGGTAAATCTGTAACTATTTCTCTTATAAACCACCATCCCACCCCACTTGCCGACAACATCAATAAAGTCAGTGATATATAAAGCAGTTTATTGCTGCCGGGTTTTATTTTTATTTTGCCAAAGTGAATTTTATTAATTCCCTCAATTACCAGTTTCCCGGTTCGGTAAATCGGCCGACCCAAAGCTATTAATGTTTTTTTAATCATTAATTTGGGGACAATCTAAACAAACCCATTCCCCGGTAACATCCCCTACTGCCGCATGTTCCTGCCATTGGGCATTAGGGTTATTCTCTCCCTTTTTAATCGGTTGCCCCGTTGTTTTGTCAATTAATATTGTATTTCTTAAAGGTACCTTTTTATCCGGCAAAAACTCCTTTTTAAAATATTCATAATAACTATCACAGCCTTCATCAGGCGGCAACTGTCCGGTTAAATTACACACCGTTGCTCCGATCACCCCTTCTGGTTTGGCAAAATGTTTAATCAACTTATCTTCTAAAAGTTTTGTCATGATTTTGTTCCAAATTGGTGCTGCCCCGCTGGTTCCTGAGACTACCCCACTCATTCTGGAGTTGTCATTATTACCCACCCAGGTTACTGCCACATAATCCGGAGTATAACCTATAGTCCAATTATCCCGCAGATCATTGGTAGTTCCGGTTTTTACTGCTACTTCCGGATGTTTCTTAATATTAAGCATTGAACCGCTGCCAAATACCATGCTTCTGGCCCCGTCGTCAGACAATATCTTTGATATTATAAATGCAGTCTCGGAGCTTATTACTCTTTTTCCGGGAATGTATTTATATTCCTCCAAAACTTTATCGTTTTTATCGGTTATTTTCAAAATCGAAGTTAAAGGCTGTAATACCCCCATATTAGCCAAGGCTCCGAAAGCTGCGCCCATATCAGTCATATATACCTCCCCGCCACCCAAAGTTAAAGATAGTCCAAAATCATCCGGATTGGAAAAAGTACTGATTCCCGTTGCTGAAGCTGATGCCACAAATTCCCGAAGTCCATTAATCTTAAGCATCTTTACTGCCGGAATGTTTAATGAGTTTCCCAGTGCGTGCCGCAGATTTTGTAGGCCGTAATATTTATTTCCATAATTTATTGGGCAATAAGACCTTTGGTTTTCGACCTCAAAACAGGTTTCTGCATCGTTAAATATAGAGGCTGCCGTCACTTTTCCTGTTTCTATTCCCACCGCGTAATTTAGAGGTTTAATGGCTGATCCTGGTTGGCGTAGGGCTGTTACTACGTTGTATTTACCTTCAATTTCAGAATCAAAATAATCTTTTGATCCCACCATCGATAAAATTTGTCCACTTTTGCTTTCAGTAACCAGAGCCGCTCCGTTGGTCACATTATATTTATTTAACTTCCCCACTTCGGTTGCCACTTGCGTCTGGACATAGTTTTGTAAATCCAAATCCAATGTTGTCCACACTTTTAAACCTCCTTCGGTTACTTTCTTTAAACCGTATTTATCTATCAACTTTTCCTTAACATAAAAAACAAAATGAGGAGCCAAAACTTTATCCTTTTTAATATAATAATTTAATTTTTCCGCCACTGCTGCCTGCCTCTCCGTCGCTGTTATAAATTTTAATTCTTCCATTCGCGCCAACACCATTTCCTGCCTGTTTTTAGCTGCATCCGGATGAGCAAAGGGGGAGTAACGTGTTGGTGATCCCGGCAATCCGGCTAAAAGCGCCACTTCTGCCAGATCCAAATCTGAGACCTCTTTGTTAAATATTCCCCTTGCTGCTGCCTCCACCCCCCACAAAGTTCCCCCATAAGGAGTTTGGTTAAGATACATTGTCAATATCTCCTTTTTGCTATACATCAATTCGGTTGCCACGGTCAATATAGCTTCTTTTATTTTTCTTAAGAGTGTCCTTTCCGGGGATAATAGAGCATTTTTCACTAATTGCTGGGTCAAAGTAGATCCTCCCTGAAGTCTCCTTTCAACTATCGTCCGATAAAGCCCCCGTATTATTCCCTTAACGTCAAACCCAAAATGACCATAAAACCCGGCATCCTCAATTGCCAATGTCGCCAGAACGAGTTTTTCCGGAATCGATTCAAGTTCCACTTCTTGTCGTCTTTTATCAGTGTAAATTTCATAAATCAACTTACCGTTTCGGTCCAGTACTTGTGAAGATTCGGGAAAATCACCTGAAGACAATTTCGAAGGATTTGGAATATCCCTCGTGATCCAAACTATTACCGCTATTACCAACATCCCCAAAACTAAACTACCCCAAATTAAACTTTTCCTCTTTTTCTTTAAACGTTTTAATTTTGTTTTCGATTTCTTCATATTTATTTTTATCTACCCCTTCCCCGCCCATTTTTCTTATCATTTGATCATAAACAATAACAGCCCGATAAATCTTATTTCTCAAATCAATGCTTCTATTATCTCTCTCTCCCCCAAGCATTGTCCAGGCATATTCTAGTTTATCTACCGCCTTTTCTCCTGATTTCAAAGCTTTTGCCTTCTGGCCCTTATTACTCAAAACCACACTTTCGGCCAGATTTTTATCAGCCAAAAACATTGCCATTTTAATCTTTTCAAAGTTATCTCGGCTAAATTGTAGCCAAAGATAGTCGCGAATTTCCTTAATTCCATAAAAAATATTTGTTGGCAACATCCTCACTTGGGGTATCTGGTATGCCTCAATTATTCGCTCACCATTACTTTTTTCTATTTCCACTTCTATAATATCCCCCCTTGACTTTCCCTCATTATCTTCTTGGGCACTTATCTCCAAAGACGCCCGGACAAAAGACACGAAAATTATCGCTATCCCCAGCACTAACACCACCAGTGTGTATATTTTTCTCACTCCCCCTATTTTACTCCTTTTGAGTCTCATGGAAAAATGCCTGATTTTTGTCAATATATTTTATCGGGCCCTTTAGTCTGATAAATCCTATTTGACCCCAATAAGCCACCTCATTTATTATTCTCCCTAAAATGTTTTGTTTTGTCCTGACATTTGGTACTGAATACTTAGTACTTAGTACTTTTTTATATCCGTTGGCCACATATTTTTCTGCCCATTGATTTTTTTTGACAAATTCCTGACAAACTCCATCCCGATCCATTATTACCTTCATCATAATTAAATCAATTGCGTTTTTTCTTACTCTTTTCCCGTGTGGCAGTTCCAATCGGTTTTCTTCTAACCATAGATTAAAACAAAGCTCATCAGCTTTTTCTGCTTGTCCATATTTTCGGTGGGGGATTTTTTTTCTTTTTAAATACCACCACAACCTTAATCTTGTCTGCCATAGAGTCCCCGGTGCACAAATTAAAAGTATGTCAATATCTTCATTTCTTCTGGAATTTTCCGCTGCTACTGATCCGGTTACCCCCACCAGACGGATACTTGGAACTCGACTCAAATAATCGTCACAGAATTTTTTTGATTTCAACAGCTTCCGGTTATCGGTCATTCTTTCCTTAATCGTTTCCAGCTTCAACCCCATCCTTTTTGTCTCTGCCGCCACTTCTTTTTGACTAAACCTTTTCTTTGAAAACAACCTAAACCAAACCTGATTAATTGTCAACCTGGCTTTGTATCTTTTGGCATAACTAACCGTGGCGACAATCGATTTTTGGAGTTTTCTCACACTGATATAATACAACCATCCCCAAAATGAATAAAAAGTCGAAAAGATACCGTCTTTACAAAACGATTCCCGGCCTAACTGCTTGGTTTGTCATTCTTTTCCCCGTCTGGGGTTCTTTTTTTCTTCCCAAACTGGTTGCCTACTTTGTTCTAACTTTTCTTGTTTATTGGCTCTATCAATCCTTTAAAAACGCTTTTTTGGCCATTAGAGGTTATTTTTCTATTATTCAGGCCAAAAATACCAATTGGTTTTTACGTTTTCAAAATAATTTTCGTGCTTCTTGGCTTCATTACGGCGATATTCATCACATTATTATCATTTCCTCTTACCGGGAACCAGTCCAAACAATTGAAATGGCCTTTAGTAGTTTAGCCTCCCAAATTGACATCGATCTTCACAAAATCCATCCCGTTTTAGCCCTTGAAGAACGTGCTGGAGATAAAAGTAACCAAGCTGTTGTTAATTATTTCCAAAAAAAGTATGCTTCAACTTTTGGCAGTTTAACTTTTACCGTTCATCCTCAAAATACTCCCCACGAAATTGCCGGTAAACATACCAACGAAGCTTATGCCGCCAAATATTTCAAAAAATACTGTTTCAAAAAACTAAATCTAAAACTTGCCAATCTTACTCTGACCTCTTGTGATGTCGACACCATTTTTAATCCTCGTTTTTTTTCTGCCCTGACTTATTATTTTGCCAGTAATCCCGATCGATATTTTCGTTTTTGGCAATCACCGATTTTTTGGCACCACAATATCAACGACGTTCCTGCCCCAACCCGGATTATTGGCGTTTTGGGTAATATCATCCACATTGCCAACATTCAGGAGCCGGATGGTCTTTTTTTCAACTACTCCTGTTATTCCTCTTCTTACAAACTAATAAATCAGGCCGGTTATTGGGATCCGGACATGATTCCTGAAGACTGGCATATCTTTCTTCAGGCTTTTTTTGCCTCAAAGGGGAAAGCTGCTGTTGAACCCATCTTCTTACCCACCATTGTTGATGCTCCCAGTGGTGACTCCTACCTTTCCGCCCTCAAAAACCGCTACAATCAATGTTTTCGTCATGCCTGGGGAGCCATTGATATCCCCTATGCTCTTGAACAGTCCCGACTCCACCCGGAGATTCCTTTAATTACCCGCACCCTACGTATTTTTAAACTCCTTCAGACTCATTTTATCTGGTCCAGTAATTGGTTTATCTTAACTCTGGGTACTTCCCTGCCGGTTCTTCTCAATCCTCGTTTTTTTAACACTGCCCTGGGTTACAATTTACCACGTATTTCCAACATTATTCTAACCATTTGTCTGTTCCCGCTTTTGGTGTTAATCATCCTCGATTGGAAACTTCGGCCTATAGACCAAAAAAGAGGGTTAAAAAATGTTCTCAAAAACCTATTTCAATGGCCTCTTATGCCTCTAGCCACCCTAACTTTGGCCGTTTTACCGGGCCTTCACTCCCACACCCGTTTGCTTTTTGGTCAGAATCTCGAGTACAAAACTACCGAAAAGAAACCTTACAAAATTTAAGGTAAAATAAATCAATGTTTTGGTATTCATGGCTTCTTTTTTTTCTTCTTCGTTTACCTTCTCTTTTTGAGCCCTATTGGTATGGCGATGAAGGTGTTTATCTTAGTTTGGGGCAGGGGATTAATCACGGGTTAACTCTTTATAGCCAAATTCATGACAACAAGCCACCCCTTCTTTATTACTTAGCCTCCCTATCTTCAAACCTGCCTGCCGGTTGGCAGGTTCTGGGATTTCGGCTCTTGCTTCTATTATGGATGATTCCCACCATTTACATCTTTTACCTTCTCTCTCAAAAATTTTTATCAAAGTCTCTTTCACGATATTCCGTTCTAGTTTTTATTATTTTTTCATCAATTCCCTTAATTGAAGGTAATATTGCCAATGCCGAAATATTCATGCTTCTTCCCACTCTTGCCGCTCTTCTGCTTTTTTATCAACCCCTTCATTCTCTAAAGTTTCTGTTTTACATTGGACTACTTCTGGGGCTTGCCTTTACTCTCAAGGTGCCGGTAGCTATCGAATTTTTCTTTCTTCTCTGCTGGTCTATTTTTGTGAC
>Ga0100398_1001591_pt1 | contig 19326 bp, 18 predicted proteins | sample CryGeymeta201522_FD_81568 | JGI IMG/M metagenome (GOLD analysis project Ga0100398, IMG submission 81568) | Groundwater microbial communities from Crystal Geyser aquifers in Utah, USA - Crystal Geyser metaG 2015-22 | ecosystem: Environmental > Aquatic > Deep subsurface > Groundwater | place: USA...
AAGGTCTGAGGCAAGAGCGGCTTACCGGCGGCATTCAGACATTCAGATAACGAAGGAGGGACCTCATGAATACGGCACTGCAACCAGGTTTCAGCTTTGAATTCCGCTACCGGGTGCCGGAACACAAGACTGTTCCATACCTGTATCCGGAATCCCCTGAATTTCAGCTCATGCCGCGGGTGTTCGCTACCGGTTTCATGGTGGGGCTGTTCGAGTGGGCTTGCATCCAGGCGGTCAATCCCCACATCGACTGGCCACGGCAGCAAACGGTGGGGATCGGGGTGAACTTGACCCATGTGGCGGCAACGCCCGCGGGACTCACCATTACGGTTCGGGGGCGCCTGGACCAGGTGGAAGGCCGCAAACTGACCTTTCATTTGGAAGGCGACGACGGCATCGATAAAATTTCCGAGGGCACCCACCAACGGTTCATCATCGACGCCGAAAAATTCAACGCCAAGGTAGCGTCGAAACAGGCAGCCTGGCGGCAAATCAGCGCCGATCAGGAGCGCTGAACAACGGCGGACGCCGATTGGCGCCGCCGCGGCAGCACCGCCGACACCCGGTCAAACCAATCGCGCCGCCAGCGTCTTGCCGCTCGTTCGTCTCCGTCAACAAAGGGCTTTGGAAAGCCGCCCATCGTCATGGAGCGGCGATAGGGCGATGATCATCACTTCGGCCACTTTATGGGAATGACTCACCACAGAGAGCACGAGGGTCACGGCGAAGGCTTCGAAAAGAAAGGGGTTTCTCAGTGTTCTCCGTGAACTCCTTGGTTGATCTTTATTCAAATTGGCCGAAACGATGATAAGGGCCAGGTGGGGCCTGATCATCGTTTGGCCCATTTCAAAAGCCCTCTCTTTCCACGAAGGACACGAAGGAATTGAATGGCTCTGGAATAAGGGGTTTTCTCGGGGTTCTCGGTGCCTCCGTGGCGAGAGCTTTTCACCCTGGCCAAAACGATGATCAGGGTCCAGTGCTCTTCGCTTCGGCCATTGGCTATTCCCCAGGGCAGGGGGCCGGGGCGCCCGCTCGGTCCAACCCGGTTCAGGCCAGCCATTTGCCGGCGGAGGGGAAGCTCACGGTCACCCGCCGACCCGGATAGAGCGGCGCCCCGCCCAGTTGCTCCGGACTCACTTTGGCCGTGAACATGATCTGGTTGGCGACGACCACGGTGGCAAAGACGAAGCCGGTGGCCCGTTCGAGGCTGAGACGCGAAAGGGTGCCGGTGAGACGGACCTGCGGGATCGTGTCCGGCTGAACCACGGCCGCAGCCTCGGCCCCGGGCGCCACCGCCACCTGGTCGGAGCCGATCACCGCCACGGCGCCCTCATGGGGGGCACCGAGGAGAACGATTTCCTGGCCGTCGTCCAGGCGCTTCGACCAGAACCCGTCGGGGCGCCGCTCCCAGGGGCCGGGCACGATGTTTTCCACTCCGGAACCGATCAGCCGTCCCTTGACCAGATGAAGCACCGTGTCACACACTTCGAACAGCCAATACCAGTCATGACTGCTGATCACCAGGGTGGTGCCCCACTGCCGCCGCGCCCGCAGCACCGCTTCCTGAATCCGCTGAGCGCTGTCGCCGTCGACGTTGGCGATCGGTTCATCGAGCAGCAGCACCCGGGGCTGGAGCACCAGCCGGGCGGCCAGGGCGACGCGCTGGGCTTCGCCCCCGGAGAGTTCATACCAGCGGCGCTGGAGAAACCGTTCCGGTTCCAGGCCCACCCAACGCAAGGCTTGCTCGGCCCGGACCCGGAGCAGTGCGGTTTCGCCGCGCACACGCAACCCATAGGTGACATTCTCCAGCACACTGCGTTTCAGCAGATAGGGTTCCTGATTCAGCAGCGTCACCTGAAAACGAGCCTGCCGCGCGCTTTCCTGATCGCCGGCACGGTTGAACTGGATTACTCCCTCGCTCGGGGACTCAAGCAGAGCCAGCAGCCGCAGCAAGGTGCTCTTGCCGCTGCCGTTGGGTCCGACCAGGCCGATCAGGCTGCCGCGCGCGATGCCGAGGTCTTCCACGCGCAACACCGTCTGGCCGCCATAGCGATGGATCAACTTGTCGATGCGATAAATCATGGTCCCGGGATCAAGCCCTTTTCCTCAAAACCGCCAGGGCAAGATTCACCAGGAAAGCGATGCTCATGAGCACCAGGCCCAGAGCGATGCCCATGGCGAATTCCCCCTTGCCGGTTTCGAGGGCGATGGCCGTGGTGATGGTGCGCGTGTGCCACTTGATGTTCCCCCCCACCATCATGGAAATGCCCACTTCCGTCAGCACCCGCCCGTAAGCGTTCATGGTCGCCGCCAATACCCCGTAGCGCGCTTCCCAGATGCTGGTCCAGAGCAACTGCCGGCCGCGCGCGCCGAGGGTCAGCAGCGTCAGGCGCAACTGCCGATCGAGGCTTTCCATGGCGGTGGCGGTGAGTGCGATCACCACGGGGAGCGCCAGGATGGTCTGACCGATGGCGATGGCGGTGAGCGAAAACAGCAGTCCGAATTCCCCCAAGGGACCCCGCCGGGAAATGAAGGCATAGACCAGCAGCCCGATCAACACCGTCGGGAAAGCCAGGCAGGTATCCACCAGGGTGCGAATCGCCCTTTTCCCGGGAAAATCATAATAACCCAACAAAAATCCCAGCGGGATGCCGATGCTCAAACTTGCCAGCATCGCATAGCTGGACACCGTCAAGGTCGCGGCAACCGCGGAGTAGGTTTCCGGGTGGCCGCTCAGCAGCAATTGGATCGCCGTTATCAGCCCGTCAATGAGGTACTGCATGCTCTACCGGTTCCGCTCACCCGGAGTCACCGAGCATTCGCGGTGAACAGGGGTTTGCCCAGCAGCTTGAAATCTCCAATGGCTTTCTGCGCCGCCGGGGAAGCCATCCAGTGGATGAATTGTTTGGCCAAATCGTATTGCGCCTTTGGGCACTTGGCCGGACTCACCGCCATCGCGCTGTACTGGTTGAACAGTTGGTCATCACCCTCGACCAGAATGACCAGCGGCGGGTCCCCCTTCATGGTGTCTTCATATTTGATAAAAGTGCCGCGATCGGTCAAGGTATAACCACCGCGCTCGGCCGCCACGTTGATGGTGGCCAGCATGCCCTGCCCGGTCTGAACATACCAGGGTTCCTGGTCGATGCCGCTGATGCCGTTCTGCCTCCACAGCGCAAGCTCCAGCTTGTGGGTGCCCGAATTGTCGCCCCGGCTCATGAAGGGGACCTTTTTTTCCGCAAACACCTTGAGGGCTTCAGCCACCTTTTTCCCTTTGACCCCAGCCGGGTCGTTCCTCGGCCCCATGATCACGAAATCATTGTACATGAGCTGAGTCCGGTCGACTCCGTAGCCGTCCGCGACGAATTGTTTTTCAGCGCCGGGAGCATGCACCAGCAGCACATCGACATCGCAGTTCTTGCCCAGTTCCAGGGCCTTACCGGTGCCGACCGCGACCCAGCGCAATTCGATCCCGGTTGCCGCCTTGAATTTCGGCGCTAGATCATCGAGCAACCCGGTGTTGTCGGTGCTGGTGGTGGTCGCCATCTGCAATACCTTGTCCTGAGCCGCGGCAACAGCCGTCAAACCGGCGATCACCAGCAGCAATTCCAGACCCATGGCAGCGATTTTGAAAAACTTGTGCATCTCTTGCCCCTCCTTCCGAGTCAATTGACCTCTGGTTCCGGCCGGCGCCGAACCGCACCCCGAATGGATCACGTGGGTAGGTCAGGGTGTGCGGAGCACTCCCTGACACCACACCTGTCCCGCATGGACCGCACTACTAGCAGGAGGCCACCGTAATGTCAATATCGACATACCGAACCCATTGAGGCCGTATCCTGACTGGACTCGGTCGGACCATTCATTTGCCGGTAAGCGCCGGCAACTTTCCGGTTGACAGAACGCTGGCGGTTCACTAGCCTGAGCGGCACATTGCGAGAGAACCCGGCCGCAAGGCTTGATTCGAATTCCGGGAGAGGTTGTCATGGTCCGCCGCGAGTTCCTGTTTTTTAGCAGCTTTTTTAGCTTTACCGGCATGGATCCGCCCGGATGATCAGGGATTGACGCAAGGAGTCGCCCCGGGTGGATCACTGATCCGCCCGGGGTTTTTTTATGCCGCAAAAGCCACCCCGAGGCGCGATCCTCGGGGTTTTTTATTGGTTTTCAGCGCTGCCCGCGGCAGCCGAACCGAACAGGGGGAAAACGGTGATCCTGGTGCTCAAGCAAGGAATCAGTCCGGCGGAAACCGATCGATTGAAGGAAGAACTCCGATCGGAAGGTCATTTGGTCAAGGAAATCAAGGGCGTGGAGGAAACGATTCTGGGGGTGGTCGGCACCATCCGCAAGGACCCGCGCCATTTCGAAACCCTGCCCGGGGTGGCCAAGGCCGTGCCGATTTCGAAGCCATACAAGCTGGTCAGCCGGGAACTGCACCCGGCGCCCTCGATCATTCGGGTCGGCGATGTGGCCATCGGCGGCGACCGCCTGGTGGTGATCGCCGGTCCCTGTGCGGTGGAAAGCCGCGGCCGCTCCCTGGAAATCGCCCGGGCGGTGAAGAGTTGCGGTGCTGTTTTGTTCCGGGGCGGAGCGTTCAAGCCGCGCACTTCGCCCTATTCGTTCCAGGGTTTGGGCGAGGAAGGCCTGAAGATCCTGGCCGAGGTGCGCGAGGAAACCGGCATGGGGGTGGTTACGGAAATGACATCCACCAGTCAGGCCGATCTGATGATGAAGTACGTGGACGTGGTTCAGGTGGGCGCCCGCAACATGCAGAATTTTGAATTGCTCAAGTGCGTCGGCCGGATCGGCAAGCCGGTGCTGCTCAAACGGGGCCTCGCCGCGACCATCGAGGAATGGCTGATGTCGGCCGAATACATTCTGTCCGAAGGCAACGACCAGGTGATCCTGTGCGAACGCGGGATTCGCACCTTCGAACGCTACACCCGCAACACCCTGGACCTCACCGCGGTGCCGGTAATCCATGCCCTCACCCATCTGCCCATCATTATCGACCCCAGCCATGCCACCGGCATCCGCGAAAAGGTGAGCCCCATGGCCCGGGCGGCCATCGCCGCCGGCGCCGACGGCCTCACCATCGAAGTCCACACGGAACCGGACAAGGCGCTTTCCGATGGACCCCAGAGCCTGTACCCGGAGCAGTTCAAGCAGCTCATGCGCGATCTTTATGTGATCGCGCCGGTGGTGGGGAAACAACTGGATTTCAGCTACCTGGAGAAGGCGAAGAAGCTCAAGGCCACGTCCGCCCCGCCCGGGAAACGACCCCGCAAGGTGGTTTACCCCGGAGAACCGGGTTCCTTCAGCCACAAGGCCTGCATGCATTTTTTCGGGGCCGAGACCCCGCATGAAAACCGCTCCTCGTTTCGGGCCGTGTTCGAAGCGGTGCGGGAGGGCGAAGCCGCGCTGGGCATCATCCCGGTGGAAAATTCCTCGACCGGCAGCGTGCACGACAACTACGACCTGCTGCTGGAATACGATGTGCGGATCGTGGGCGAAGTGACTCTGAGGATCGAACACAACCTGATCGGCCGGCCGGGAACACCGCTCGCCGACCTCCGGCGCATTTATTCGCATCCGCAGGTGTTTCAGCAGTGCCGGGAGTTTCTCGAACAGCATCCGGACTGGGACCTGGTGGCCTGCCAGGACACCGCCACCGCGGTCGGCCGGGTGAAGGCCAACCAGGACCCGGAGGAAGCCGCCATTGCCGGTCGGGAAGCCGCCGCGTTGTTCGGCATGACGGTGCTCAACCAGGGAATCGAAAGCAATCCGCGCAACTTCACCCGCTTTGTCGTGATTTCCGCCGATGAGTTCCTGGCCGGCCCCAACCACAAATCATCGCTGATCTATTCGGTGAGCGATCAGCCCGGGAGCCTGTACGAGACCCTCAAGCTGTTCGCCGAACGTCGGATCAATCTGGTCAAGCTGGAATCCCGCCCGCTTCACGGTAAACCCTGGGAGTACCTCTTCTACGCCGATCTGGAAGCGGATATCCAGGCGCCCGAACACCGGGAACTGCTGGAAGAACTGCGCAAGCGCTCGGAATTTCTCAAGGTGCTGGGCAGCTACCCGAAGGGCCTGGTGACTGAAAACTGAACCCGGCCGCCGGCTCCGTGCCGGACGGCCGGGCCGCATCGCGAGAACGATCTTACCAAATGATGGAACCATTTTCATGGTAATCAAGGAGTTGGGGAGTTCAACAGGGTCTGGGTGGGGTGCTGATGAGCTGTGATCAACCTCGATCCAGAAGTTTTCCGGCGGGTGGTGAAGGTGCGGCGAACACCCATGGCTGGAAAAAGCTTGGAGCGTCATGTACGGGAAAGATGGAAGCCTTGTGGAGATATACTCATCGAGCATGAAAACCTTCATTTCGTGTGGCTCTTTCCCTGGAGCACGAGCATCTTGCCCGCATTTGGTAATGAAAGATCTCATTTTAAACTGCCATACCTTTTTGGCTTGAGAAGTTACGTTTTGTTTTCCCGCGGAGGCACTGAGAGCGCGGAGAAGAGCCCTGAAATCAACCTCCGCGTCTCCGCGCGGAAATGAAACTCTTAAGCCTTCACAAATATATATCTCAGCATCTTCCATGAGCAAGGAGATACGGGTTGAAGGAAAAAGGGGCATGGTTCAGAAATACCTTGTTTTGCGTAACAGTTGCTGCTGTCATTTCCGCGATCTTTAAGCGGGAATCAAGCCCCACTGTGCGGCTGGATTCCCGCTAGAAGCATTCGGGAATGACGATCCGGTGCTACCCTCAATTGAACCATGCCGTTTTTTCTTGTTGACGGCCATCCAAACCGCCCTATTTCCGCCCCGCAAGTGCTAGACTTGGGCTAGGGTTAGGGTCGCGCTCTTTCGTTGAGGGCCGGTTCTGCTCGCGATGCTCGTTCCAATCCCCGTGCTTGACTTATATCCCGGCAGCCACTAACTTCGGCTGACATTTTACCGACAATTCCTTAAAGGAGAAACGGATGGAAACAGTAACCAAGGGTCATTATGTGAAAGTGCATTACACCGGCGAACTGGATAACGGCGAGGTGTTCGACTCCAGCCGCGATTCTGAACCCCTTGAGGTCCACGTCGGCGAGGGAGAGGTCCTGGCCGGTTTCGAGGATGCCTTGCTGAACATGGCCCTGAACGAAACAAAGACCTTCAGGCTGAGCGTCGAGGATGCTTACGGACATCGAAACGAACAGCTCCAGCACACCATATCCAGGGTTCAACTGCCGCCGGATTTCGATCCCAAGGTGGGAGAAATCCTGGCCATGAGGACCCCCGAAGGTCATCAGGTACCGGCCATTGTGCATGAGACCAACGATGAACATATCGTGGTCGACATGAATCACCCGCTGGCCGGGGAAGCGCTGATGTTTCACATTGAAGTGGTGGGCATCAGTGACCAACCCAGCCCGCAACCGGAATCCAGCTGTGACTGTGGCTGTAGCTGTGGAGGGTCGTGCGGCTAGGTGGTCACCGGCTTGGATTGGCCCAAGCCGACCGTACTTGCCATGGGCAACCCTGCCGGGCAGAAAGCATTTCCCGTCAGGGTCGCGCATGAACCAACGCAGCAGCATCCCCCGTGCTCCCCGCCGCTCCTGTTTCTGCCATGAGGTCAAGACGAGCCTCCAGGGTAGGATGTCGCTTGCCCCTATGCCACACGCAGTTCCGGAGATAAACATTTGCAATGCGAAAGGATCTTACTCATGAGACCATTTTCGAAGTTGATAATGGTTCTATCGGCCATGTGCCTGTTGTTCGCCGGCACCTGGATGGTAATCCCGGCAGTCGCCGCCGACCAGGCCCCCGCCGATGACAAGGTAGCGCTGGTCAATGGCACGGCCATCAGTCGCGCGCAGTTTAATCAAGGGGTATCCCGCATGAGCAAGCCCCAGCCCGGTCAGGAACAACCCGAGGCCAAGGACCAATTGAAACAAGTTCAAGCCCAGGCCCTGGATGCTCTGATCCGCAATCTGCTGCTCTACCAGGCGAGTCAGAAAGCTGGAGTGAAAATTGAGGACAAGGCCATTGACGAGCAGATTGGAGCCCTGAAGCAGCGGTTCCCTTCCGAAGAAGAGTTCAACCAGGCCCTGGCTCAAGTGCCCGCCACCGTAGAGACTTTGCGCCAGCAGATCCGTGAGCAGATGGCGATTCGCCAATACATTGACAAGGAATTTGCCGACAAAGCAATCGTTTCCGAAACCGAAGCCAAGGCTTACTACGACGAGCACCCTGAATACTTCAAGGCTCCGGCTCAGGTAAAGGCCAGTCACATCCTGGCCAAGGTTGAAGAGCAGAACAATGCCGACCAGAAGGCCGCCGCGCTCGACAAGATCAAGAAGGCACAAAAGCGCCTGGAAGGCGGCGATGATTTCGCCACGGTGGCGAAAGAAATGTCCGACTGCCCCAGCAGTTCCAAGGGGGGCGAATTGGGCTATTTTTCTCGGGGCCAGATGGCGAAACCTTTTGAAGATGCGGCATTCGCCATGAAACCCGGGGAAACCAGCGGGATCGTGGAAACCCAGTTTGGCTACCATCTGATCCGAGTGGAAGAGCAAAAGCCGGAGGGCAAAGTGGAACTCGCCCAGGCCCAACCCAAGATTGAGCAATACCTGAAACGCCAGAAACTGATGGAATTGGTGAACAAGCAGGTATCGGAACTGGAAAAAACAGCCAAAATCGAAAAGTTCCTCGACTAGAAAAAATCCTCGCCGGCACCGAATCCCAGGCCCAGCTGGTGCTGATTCCTGCCCGCAACCGGGTGTCGCTACCGCTAACCATGCCTTTGTCTCGGGCCGGTCTTCTCCGGCCCGTTAATTTTTCCCCTCGCGGATCACCCCGGCAGCTGAAAGCTTGCCTCAAGAGTTGGCCGCCAACAACCTTCCAGCAAACACATCAGCCTCGGAGCCCTAAAGTGAAGGCGGGGGTGTTCCCCGGGAGGAAGGGTTTGCTTTTACCGAACAGTTTTCATAAAATCCCCCAAGCCATTTCTAGTGGAGCAACTCTTGGACGGAATCGATGCTGAACGCCTGGTCCAACCCAACCGGCCGCCGACTGATCTTGATCGTGACCCTGTCACTTTTTCTATTGTCCTTCGGCACGGTCGGCTACATGATGGTGGGTCAGTTTTCGTTCTTGGACGCACTCTACATGACCGTCATCACGGTCACCACGGTGGGCTATCAGGAGGTGCGTCCGCTCGATGCCGGCGGCCGTCTGTTCACCATCATCTTCATCTTCATGAGCATCGGTTTTGTGGCTTACAATGTCGCTTACTTTGCTCAACTGCTGATGGATGCCAACTGGTTCGCCCTTTATCGCAAAAGAAGGGTGCGCAACATGCTGAAACAGGTTCAAGATCACTATATCATTTGTGGTTACGGGCAAATGGGGAAAGTCATCATCGATGAACTGCTGCAGCACGGGGTGCCCATCGTGGTGGTGGAACAAGATGAAGCCCTGTGCGTGCGCCTACGCGAACGCAACGTTCCTCACCTGCGTGGGGACGCCACCGAAGAAGAAATCCTGCTGGAAGCCGGGATCAAGCGGGCCAACGGCCTGGTGGCTTCGGTCATGCGCGATACCGACAATGTGTTCATCGTGCTGACCGCCCGCGATCTCAACCGGAATCTTTACATCAGCGCCCGTGCCAACACCAGCGGCAGCGACAAACGACTCACCAAGGCCGGCGCCGATCGGGTGGTGTCTCCCTACGTCACCGGAGCGCATCGGATCGCCCAGAACATCTTGAGGCCGAACGTGACCGATTTCTTCGATCTGGCCCTGTCCGGAAGCGGCATGGCCTTGAGCCTGGAAGAACTGCTGCTGCCGGAGCACGCCCACATCGTTGGCAGCACCCTCATGCACTCGGGCATCCGCAATGATTTCGATCTCATCATAGTGGCCATCAAGAGAACCGATCAGACCATGGTCTACAATCCCAGTCCCCGCGAAACCCTGCACGCCGGCGATATCCTGCTGGCATTGGGGCCGCGGCCCAATTTGGACCGGTTCGCACAAGCGCTTTACGGCGAGAATTATTTGCAGTATCGGGGGTCCTGGAATTATCGGCTGCATCAGCCGGGGTTCCAGTCCGAGGGCACCAGTGATAACTCTGAAATCGAAACCGACAACCTAAAAGCGGGGTGAACATTCCAGTCCAACCATCGATGCAGGAGCGGCCATTCAATCTCATTTCAAAACGGGACAGCGAACAGACAACGGAGGACATCATGGAACAAGCGGTCATCGTCAGTGCGGTCCGAACCCCGGTGGGGAGCTTCGGCAAATCGCTCACCAGCATTCCCGCGGTTCAGTTGGGCGTGACCACGGTAAAGGAAGCTCTGGCCCGGATTCAACTGGCGCCCGAGCAGGTGGACGAAGTGATCCTCGGCAATGTACTCCAGGCCGGCCTGGGTCAGAACCCGGCCCGCCAGGTCTGCGTGCATTCCGGTATTCCGGTCGAAAGACCAGCCTTTTCCGTCAACAAGGTCTGCGCCTCGGGGCTCAAGTCGGTGGCCCTGGCCGCTCAGGCGGTCATGGTCGGCGATGCCGAAGTGGTGGTGGCGGGCGGCATGGAAAACATGAGTGCCGCGCCGTTTATTCTGAAAGACGCTCGCTGGGGCCAGCGGATGGGCGATGGTAAGCTCACCGACCTGATGATTCTGGACGGCCTGTGGGACATCTTCAACGGCTATCACATGGGCGTGACCGCGGAAAACGTGGCTCGCCAATACGGAATCAGCCGCGCGCAGCAGGATGAGTTCGCCCTGGCCAGCCAAACCAAGGCTGAGCGGGCGATCCGCGGCGGCCGCTTTCGCGACGAAATCGTGCCGATCCCGGTGCCGCAAAGAAAAGGCGATCCGGTGCTGGTCGATACCGATGAACATCCGCGGTTGGGAACCACCCTCGAAGCTCTCGCCAAACTGAAACCGGCTTTTCAAAAGGACGGTACGGTGACCGCCGGCAACTCATCCGGCATCAACGACGGCGCCGCCATCGTGGTGGTCATGGCGGCGTCCCGGGCCCGAGCCCTGGGGCTCAAACCCATGGCCACTATCCGGGCGGCGGCTTCGGCCGGGGTTGATCCCTCGATCATGGGCACCGGTCCCATCCCGGCCACCCGCAAGGCACTCCAGAAGGCCGGTTGGCAAGCCTCGGAACTTGACGTGATTGAAGCCAACGAAGCCTTTGCGGCCCAAGCCATCGCCGTCAACCGGGAAATCGGCTGGGACCTGGCCAGGGTCAATCCGAACGGCGGCGCCATCGCGATCGGTCATCCCATCGGCGCATCCGGCGCCCGCATCCTGGTCACCCTGCTGCACGAAATGATCAAGCAGGATGCCCGCAAAGGACTGGCCACCCTGTGCATCGGTGGCGGCCAGGGTTGCGCCCTGGCCGTCGAGCGCGGGGCCTGAACCCGGACCGGCGGATTTGGCCATCATGGACTGCCGCCAACAACGGAAACCACTGCCTGCCCTGAACCATCGAGCCCCCGAGTGGGCGAAGGAGCCGAACGATGTCCCATGAAAACATTACCTTCACCGTTGAAGACGGGGTCGGGTTGCTCACCTTCAATCGTCCGAAAGCCTTGAATGCTCTGAATCCCAAGACGCTGGAAGAAGTCGATGCGGTGCTGGATTCCATTCGCCGCGACGATTCGGCGCGGGTGCTGGTGCTGACCGGGGCCGGCGACAAGGCCTTTGTGGCCGGGGCCGACATCAGCGAATTCCCCTCCATGAATCCCCTCCAGGCCAGGCTTTTTGCCGAAAAAGGGCAGAACGTCTTTTTCGCTCTGGAGCAATTGAGCGCACCGGTGATCGCCTGCGTCAACGGTTACGCCCTGGGCGGCGGCTGTGAACTGGCCATGAGTTGCGATTTCATCTATGCATCGGACAAGGCCAGGTTCGGCCAACCGGAAATCAACCTGGGGATCATTCCCGGCTTCGGCGGGACTCAACGGTTGACCCGGTTGGTGGGCCGCGCCAAAGCCAAGGAACTGTGCATGACCGGCGCAATGCTCGACGCCCACGAAGCCCTGGCCCTCGGACTGGTAGCCAGAGTGTTCCCAGCCGAAGAACTGCTGGCGGAAACCATGAAGGTGGCCCGACAGTTGGCCGGCCGCAGTCGGGTGGCCCTGCGCGCCATCAAACAGGTGATCGACCGGGGCGCGGACAGCGATCTCAAGACCGGATGTTTTCTTGAAGCCGAAGCCTTTGGGGTGAGTTTTGCCAGCACCGACGCCAAGGAAGGTGCCCAAGCCTTCCTCGAGAAGCGCAAACCCCAGTTCACCGGCAGCCTGAGCCAGTAGCAGTGCATAGAGCAGCGCAAAACTCCGGTCCATGGTGACCGGGTTTTGCAACACCAGCGATTATCCCATGACCATCAACCGACGGAGGACCTCCCATGAATTTCGAGCTGACCGAAGAACAAAAGATGATTCAGGACATGGCACGCAAGTTCGCCGAACGGGAAATCAAACCGGTTGCCGCGGAACTGGACCGCAGCCATGCCCATCCGGAAAATATCGTCAAACAGATGGGTGAACTGGGTCTGATGGGAATCACCGTGGCCCCCGAATACGGCGGGGCGGGCATGGACTACATCAGCTATGTCTTGTCCATGATCGAAATCTCCAAAGCGTGCGCATCCTGCGGCGTGATCATGAGTGTGTGCAACAGCCTTTACGATTTCCCGGTCTCTCATTATGGGACCGAAGAGCAGAAGCTGCGGTACCTGACCCCGGTGGCCGGCGGCGCGGCCCTCGGCTGCTACGGTCTGACCGAAGCCGGCGCCGGTTCGGACCCGGCGAAGATGCGCACTACAGCAGTGCTCGATGGCAATGAATGGGTCATCAACGGGGTCAAGAAGTTCATCACCAACGGCAACGTGGCCGGCTACTGCGTGCTCGCGGCCTCCACCGACAAGAGCCAGGGCTACAAGGGCATCAGCTCATTCATCGTCGATCTCCACAACACTCCCGGCTTTCGCGTGGGGACGGTGGAAGAGAAACTGGGCATCAACGCTTCCGGCACCGCCGAACTGGTGTTCGAGGACGCGCGCATCCCCAAGGAAAATTTGTTGGGTAAGGTGGGCGAAGGCTTCAAGCAGATGCTCACCACCCTGGACGGTGGCCGCATCGGGATCGCTTCGCAAGCCATCGGAATCGGTCGGGCGGTGCTGGAAGAAGCGGTTGAATACAGCAAGACCAGGGAGCAGTTCGGGCGCCCCATTTCAGCATTTCAGGCCATTCAATGGAAGCTGGCCGATATCGCCACCAAATTGGACGCCGCCGAAATGCTGACCCTGAGAGCAGCCTGGCTGGAAGAAAACGGCCGCGGCTACGAGAAGGAAGCCGCCATGGCCAAACTGTTCGCCTCCGACACCGCCATGTGGGCCGCGGTGGAAGGGGTTCAGGTTCTGGGCGGCTACGGCTATTGCAAAGACTACCCGATGGAACGGCACCTGCGAGATGCCAAGATCACCCAGATCTACGAAGGCACCAACGAAATCATGCGCCTGGTGATCGCCAAGAATCTGCTGAAAGCCCGTTGATGGGCGCATTGATTGATCCTGCAAGCCGCTTCGAGCGGCCGGCGGAGGACCTGAAATAAAACCCCGTCCGACGTTGATCGCCGGACGGGGTTTTGTCTGAATTCGGAAAAACAGGGCGTAACAACTTGGCTACAGGCAAGCCGAACGAAACATCTAGCACTTCCAGCACCGCCTGACCGATCAGCGAAACCAGCACCCGCGGCCAGTGGCCACCTCGCCGTTTCGCTCACGATCAGACCCGCAAATCATGCCGCTCCCAAGACTCGACGCATCCGCCGCTGGATCCGTTTTATGGCTTTTTTCCGCTTGATGCGGCGGCGCTCTCCCTTGGAGAGAAAATAGTTGTGGCGGCGCAATACCGGTTGGACATTCTTTTGAAAGTCCTTCCTCAGCTTGCGCACTTTCTTTTCAAAGCTATCCCTGCCTTCATATTCCGCCATTCAGCAATCACCTGCCTTTCAACAACAAAAAGCCCCTCACCTCAGGGCATCTTGGTTCCGCTCCCGCTCACCTCGGCCGATCGCCTCCATGCGACCACGGGAGCACACGGCTGCCTGCAACTATCAAGTTGAAATCAGTAACACAACCGCAAGCTATTTCGCAACCCAAAACAACGACCATCCATCGGCCCGGACCGTCCAGTTCGCCGCAAGGCTAATGCCGCCCCAATGGCTCACACAACAAACCATAGTTGGCAAATTGCATGGTGAAGGTGGCTCGGCCCTGGGTAGCGGAACGTAGCCCGGTGGAGTAGCCGAACATTTTCGACAAGGGCACCACCGCCGTAACCACCTGAATCGCACGCCGACTGGTGATCCCTTCAACCCGTCCCTTTCTACCATTCAAATCGCCCAGGACCTCGCCCAGGAATTCCTCCGGCACCAGAATCTCCACCGCCATGTACGGTTCCAGCAAGGCCGGATTGGCTTTCCGCATCGTTTCCCGGAACGCCATCGTGGCCGCTACCCGAAAAGCCAGCGCGCTGGCCGCGCCCTCCCGGCAGAGCCCGCCGATCACCGCCGCTTCCACATCCACCACCGGGTAGCCCATCAGGTCACCGCTGCTGAATGCGTCCTGAATCCCCTCCTGCAACGCAGTCCGAAATTCAACCGGAATGGAATCGTCCGGGATCTTATCCAGGACCAGGTTTCCCTGCCCGCGTGGGAGTGGTTTGAGGTGCAGACGGACTTCGGCAAAATGCTGGGCGCCTCCGATTTCTCGTTCAAACAGGCCCATCGCATCCGCTTCCTGACGGATGGTTTCCCGGTATACGACCTGGGGCCGGCCGGCATTGACGCCAACCCGGAATTCCCGGTCCAACCGGTTGAGCAGAATCTCCAGGTGCAGCTCCCCCATGCCGCTGATAATCGTTTGCCCGGTATCGGGGTCCTCCTGAAAGCGGAACGTGGGGTCCTCCTCCGCCAACCGCCCCAGAGCTTCCAGCAGTTTTTCCTGGTCCGAGCGGGTTTTGGCTTCCACCGCCACCGATATGACCGGCTCGTAGATATCGATCGCCTCCAACAGGATCGGATGTGCCGGATCACACAGGGTATCTCCGGTCGAGGCGCTTTTCAGACCCATCAGGGCAACGATGCTGCCCACCCCGGCCCGCTCCAGGCGCTCGCGCTTATTGGCATGCATCTGAAAGATCCGGGACAGCTTTTCCTTGACCCCGCGAGTGACATTGAAGACGTCGCTACCCACCTTGAGGCTGCCGGAATAGATCCGCGCGTAGGTGAGCTTGCGCCCCTGATCCATGAAGATTTTGAAGGCCAGAGCTGAAAACGGTTCGGCCTCACTGCTGAGGCGCACCAGTTTCGCCCCGGTGTCCGGATCGAGCCCCTCGATCGGCGGTACATCCAGGGGGCAAGGCAGGTAATTGACCACGGCATCCAACAAGGGCTGGATGCCCTTGTTGCGCAGAGCGGACCCGCATAGTACCGGCACCACCTGAAGCGCCAGGGTCAAGCTCCGGATCACCTCGTGCAACAGCGAAGTCTCAATGGTTCCCCCATCGAGATACAGTCCCATCAACTGATCATCGTATTCGGCCAGTTGCTCGATCAACTGTTCACGCGCCGCCTGCGCCGCCGGCACCAGATCCGGATCGATCTCGCGGCACTGGAACTCGGCACCCAGGGTTTCATCGATCCACACCACCTGCCGCATGTTCAGCAGATCGATCACACCGCGGAATTCCGATTCCTTGCCGATCGGCAACTGCAACGCCACCGGCACACAGCGGAACTTTCCCCGCATCTGGTCAAGAACGTTATTGAAATCAGCGCCGATCCGGTCCATCTTGTTGACGAAGGCAATCTTGGGCACCCGATATTTATCGGCCTGATGCCATACGGTCTCGGACTGGGGCTCAACCCCTCCCACCGCGCAGAACACCGCAACCACTCCGTCCAGCACGCGCAGCGAACGTTCCACCTCGATGGTAAAATCCACATGCCCAGGGGTGTCGATCAGGTGGATTTCATGGTCGTTCCAGAAACAGGTGGTGACTGCCGAGGTGATGGTGATGCCACGCTCCTGTTCCTGATCCATCCAGTCCATCACCGCCGTGCCTTCGTGGACCTCTCCCATCTTGTGGCTGCGCCCCGTATAATAAAGTACGCGCTCGGTCACCGTGGTTTTGCCCGCATCGATATGGGCGATGATGCCGAGGTTACGGATCTTCTTTAGCTGGCGTGAATCAACCATGGAAACACCTGTCCCGCGGTTTGCGCGCGAAAAAATATTCAGACTGAGGAGGCCGGACCCAAAGCGAAGCCATGGCCCACCGCACGTTTTGGCCACCCCGATTCGCTCGCATGGGCAGTGCCGGCCGCAACTGACCGGGGCTATTCGCTCGTTTGCCAATAGCCGCGATAACTTAGAGAATTCCCTGGCCTCTGTCAAGCGGCCGGCGTTGCCCAAACACCCGGGCGTGCCCTTGATTTACCCTGTCGGGACCGATACAATGTTACATTCGGTTGGGTAAGGGACGGATTTCACCCAAGCGTGGACCTTTCGGGTCGCGCCGAGTGGGCTAACAACTGGGCGGATCTCGGTCCGTACGACCACTGCTTCTTTTTTGGCAAGGAGATGCTGGAATGGGCGGAGAACGTTATCCTGGTGCTCGGCTATCGAGTGCTCCGGAGGTTGGCGGCGTCTTTTCCCCGCGCCCGTTGGTCTGTCGGGAGGGCTGCGGCGTTCGCCTGTTTTCTTGCACGTATTACGACTGCTGCCTGGACCAAGCGGCCAAGGGCATGTGGACTGGGTTCACCTGCAGCGGATGTTTTTTCCATGCCACCGCCGCCTGCCAAAAGCCCTGAGTGGGCGCCTGTCGGCTCCACTAGACTCCGTTAGTCCGCCACGGCCAACCCAGCCCAACAACCGGGTCGGCCGTGGCTTGTATCCAAACAACTGCCAATCATGCCGCGGCCGCGGCGCCGGCCTGCGTTTCCTCGGGTGCTTTTTCCTTCTTCTTTCTGCCTTTGACCGGCGGCCTCGCCCCCTCGACGATCAACTCGATCAGACACATGGCCGCGGCATCGCCATGTCGAAAACCCATCTTGGTGATCCGCGTGTAGCCGCCGGGCCGAGTCTCATAACGAGGTCCAAGCTCCGAAAACAGCTTGTACACCACCGCCTTGTCCTTAACCACATCCAGGGCCTGCCGTCTCGCGTGCAAATCACCCCGCTTGCCGAGCGTGATCATCCAGTCCACCCAGCGGCGCAGGTCTTTGGCCCGGGGTATCGTGGTATAAATGCGCTCATGTTCGAGTATCGAGGTCACCATATTGCGAAACATGGCCACGCGATGGCTGGAAGTCCTGCTAAACTTTCTGCCCGATTTCTGATGGCGCATGGCTACTCTTCTTCCTTTCTCGCCTCAATTTCTGTACGTGCCGGGAAATTGTCGACCTTCATCCCCAGTGAGAGCCCCATCTCGGAGAGGATTTCCTTTATCTCATTGAGGGATTTGCGCCCGAAATTCTTGGTCTTGAGCATTTCCGCCTCGCTCTTTCGGACCAACTCACCAATGTATTTGATATCGGCATTCTTAAGACAATTGGCCGAGCGTACAGACAACTCCAGTTCGTCCACGCTACGGAACAGATTCTCATTGAATAGGGGTTCCGACTCAACCTCTTCCACTTCCAGCGGCTCGTCCTTCTCTTCAAAGTTGATGAAGACCGCCAGTTGCTCCTTCAGAATCTTGGCCGCAAAGGCCAGCGCATCGTCCGGCCTGATGCTGCCGTCGGTCCAGATCTCCATGGTGAGCTTGTCGTAGTCGGTGATCTGGCCGACTCGGGCCTGACTCACGTTGTAGCTCACCTTTTCGATCGGCGCATACACCGCGTCGATTGGGATGTTGTTGATCGGCTGGGCTTCCCCGGTATTCCAGTCGGCGGGCACGTAGCCCTTGCCCTGTTTGATCGTGAGCTCCATGCGCAAACGACCGTCCTTGGCCAGGTTGCAGATCAGCTTATCCGGATTGAGCACCGTTACCGCGGAATCTACCCTGATGTCTCCGGCCACCACCGGGCCTTCACCGTCTTTTTCCATGACCAACAGTTTCTCTTCGTCCCCGCCGACCTTGAGCCGAACTTCCTTGAGGTTCAAGATCACGTCCGTGACATCTTCCAACACGCCGGGGATCGAGGAAAACTCATGCAACACCCCATCGATCTTAATGCTGGTAATGGCAGCGCCCCGCAGCGAAGACAGCAAAACGCGCCGGAGCGCATTGCCGAGCGTGAGGCCAAACCCACGTTCCAACGGCTCACACACGAACTTGCCGTATCTTCCAGGATCATCGCCGTAAGCAATTTCCAGATGCTTCGGTTTGATCAGATCGCGCCAGTTTCTGTACATCTTTTTCCCTCGCCAACCGAGTCCATCCGGCTCACAGCGGGGCTCTCCCGCAGTGCCTGAACTCAGTTTCGCATTGAGTTAGCGGAGCGCATTCCCGCAACTTGTCCCGCATCGGGCCGGGGTTTGGATCCGGATGCAGTTCCAGTGGAGGCTATTTGGAGTAAAATTCAACCACCAGCTGCTCTTGCACCGGCAGATTCATATCCTCGCGTGTCGGCAGAGCCTTGAATACACCTTTGAACTGATCTTTTTCAAGTTCCAACCAGGACGGCAAACCGCGTCTGGGCAGCGCCTCGAGGGCATCGGTGATGGCTTCGATGGCGCGACTCTTTTCCCGAACGGTGATCACATCCCCAGGGCGCAGCAGGTAGGACGGGATATCGACACGCCTTCCGTTGACCTCGAAATGCTTGTGCCGCACCAGCTGCCGAGCCTGCGAGCGGGACCCGGCAAAGCCCAGTCGATAGACCGTGTTGTCCAGGCGCTTTTCTAAAAGCACCAGGAAATTGGTTCCAGTCACGCCCTTGGACTGATCCGCATCCTTAAAGTAATTCTTGTATTGCTTCTCCAACAAGCCGTACATTCTCCGAATTTTTTGCTTTTCTCGAAGCTGAATACCGTAATTGGAGAATTTCTTCCGCCCCTGACCATGCTGACCAGGCGGGTAAGCTCGGCGCTCTACCGCGCACTTGTCCGAATAGCAGCGGTCTCCCTTCAAGTACAGCTTAAGATTTTCCCGTCGGCACAGCCGACACACGGAACCGGTATAACGAGCCAATGTCGCATCCTCCCGTCGCTACGGATAAACCCACCCTGATAATAACCGGACCACTGCCCATCAAACCCGGCGCCGCTTTGGAGGCCGACAGCCATTGTGAGGGATAGGGGTGACAT
>Ga0100398_1001595_pt1 | contig 19307 bp, 18 predicted proteins | sample CryGeymeta201522_FD_81568 | JGI IMG/M metagenome (GOLD analysis project Ga0100398, IMG submission 81568) | Groundwater microbial communities from Crystal Geyser aquifers in Utah, USA - Crystal Geyser metaG 2015-22 | ecosystem: Environmental > Aquatic > Deep subsurface > Groundwater | place: USA...
AATCTATCCGCCTCGGACGGAACTAATTTTCCGGCAAAACCTCTTCGTCCGTGCTAGTGCTGGCTCTCAGATAAATGATAATCTCCTGGTCTAGAGTCGTCGTGGCGGCGCTTTCGTCATTTTCTCCCTTGTCGCTGGTCAAAACCGTTAAAATTTCTTCGTTAATTTTTTCAATGCTTTTTTCCGCTTCGGCGATATCATCTTTGACTTCGGAAGACGCCTCACTCTTGGCTTTGGCCAAATTTTCGCTTAATTTCATGGTTTCTTTGGCGACTATAACGGCTTTATCTTTAGACGAAATGTCTTTTATTTGCTGGCTGACACTGGCCAAATTATCCCTAAAATCAATAATAATTTCTTTTGATTTCTCGGTTTTTTCCGAACTGTCATCTATATCCTGATTCACCCTGGATAATTCCTCTAAGCGGCGGCTGGCAAACTCCACCTGCAGGCGGGGCTTTTCTTCGCTATTAGCAACGGTTTTCTGAACGTCCTCGCTGGCTTTTTTAACTGAATAAAGCAGGTCGCCGGGCAAGCTGTTTTCCGCGGCTTTAATCGCCAGCCATGGTCCAAAAACAAAGATGGAAACCAAAGAAACGGCTAAAGCCGTTGATTGGAAACTGCCCAGCCAGCCAAACAGAAAACCGAATCGCTCGCTTCTTTCCCTTTCAATATCGTAATCAACCCGGGCGATTAAATTTCGGCGCAATAAAACCAGCCAATGTTTTGAGGGCTGGATTTTATCCAATTTTTTTAAATTTTTGATTAATTCCCTATCAGTCATCATTAATAATATAGACGATTGAAACCCCCTTTTGTTACAGAATATATCTGCCGCAAACTGTCATTCTGAGCCGTTAGGCGAAGAATCTATAAGAATGACCACGGCGTCATTCTGAACTTCGTAATCCACTTATCTTCCAAATTTTTCTTTTAAAGCGTTTAAGGCGCGGTGAATCAAGACCCTGGCCGCTCCTTCTGATTTGCCCAAAATTTCGGCTATTTCCTTGGTTGAAAGTTCATCCAGATAGCGCCAAACAATCACATTTTGGTGCTCTTCTTTGAGCTGCGCCAGCGCCGTTTTGATTTGTTCCATGTCGGAATCCAAATTTGATTTAACAACCAAGTCAACCCTGTCTTTTATTTTTGTTATGGTTTTGTCTTCCGGGTCAAGAGAAACCTCTTTTCTGGATTTTTTGCGGTAAAAATCAATCACCAGATTATTGGCGATTCGGTAAAGCATCGCTTTTGGATAGTCAATTTTAATATCATTAAGACGGTTTTCCCTGCTCTTTTGCCAAAATTTAAAAAAGGTCTCCGAAGTCAGGTCTTCCGAGTCGTGAATTGAGCTGATTTTCAGGTTAATGAAGCGATGAATTCGCGGGGCAAACTCATCGTAGAGCTTGATAAATTCCTTCTTTTTCATTATACTTGGCGTGATTTGGCGTGATTTGGCGTGATTATTTTTATTCTTGGCGTGATTTGGCGTGATTTGGCGTGATTATACGAGAGTAAAAAACACCCCTCCCTTGTCCATCTCTATTCACATAACCCTTGTCGGTTAATTCGCTTAATTCCCGAACCAGAGTGCGAGCACTTAGTTTAAGCAAACTAACATCTAAATCTCCGGCCTGAAAACTTTTGAGGTTTACACCTTGAATATAGTCCAATATCTTTTTCTGCCGTTCGGTCAATTTGATAGTTTTTTTCTTTTCAACCCTTTCTTTCCCGCCGCTTCCAATCTCCGCTATTAATCCGCCGTACTCTTTTATCAGTATATCAAAATTGACCGGTTTTATCCAGTTCTGCATCCGGGCCAACCGCAAATAGTTCAAAATGACTTCGGCGTATTTCCGCGCCTCTTTGCTCCGGCCTAAAACCAGGTCGGACAAAACCTGATTGGCGGCCTCCCTGATTTGAGAAATTAAAACTTCTCCCTCTGGGAAAAGTTTGGTCACCCGATAAACCGCCAAGCCCAGCCGCAAGGCCTTTTCTTTTGTTTTTTCCATATCGCCGAAATTATATAGCAGAATAAAAAAGAAGGCAATGTTGTCAAGTCAATCCTCTTTCAAAACCACTTCAGCCAAAGCGTCGATATCCAAAACATTATCGGAGCCGTAGCGGAAAATAATCTGGGATAACCGACCGCGACTGCCGGCGGCAAACTTAATGTCTTTCCAATCGCCGTCAGCGGGCGTGCTGGTGCCGTTATTGGTGTCTCCGGCGTAGTCGTCGTCTTTTAAGGAGGTAAAAACAATCGGCGTGCCGATCGCTCCCTCGGCAACCAAATCTCCCTCAATTTTTAAGGCGGTATAATAGGGACTATATGGTTTAATCACCGTGCCCGGCTCAATGGTCAAAACCGTGCCAGTGGCAACGGTCGGCGCCTGCCCCGAGCCGGAAAAAAGAATATAGGCCAGCGAATCCGCCTTCCAAATGGCGTCTTTTTCAAAAAATGAGTCTTGCTCCACGGCAATGCCGTTTAGATTATTGCCGCTGGCTTCATTGCCGCCCAGCTCCGGATAGGAACTTCTTATTGTTAGCGGATAAAAGTTGTCCGAAAAAACATTATTGGCGATAACCGGCGCCGCCCCGGACAAAACATCTATCCCGTTGCCGCCATTGTCTTCAAACCGGCAGTTTTCAATCGTCGGCGCCGACAAGGAACCGAAAACAACAATCGCCGTAGAGCCGTTTTGCGAAAAAGTCGTCTTGAAAATCAGCGAGTTTGAATTTTCCAAATAAATCGCTCCTTTAGCACTTTTCTCGAAAATTGAATTACTGACGGTAACATCGCTGTCAATAATTCTCAACATCTCATTGATTATCTTGGGCTTATAGAACGATTCGTAGCCACCGGACTCAAACCGGACATAGTTCAAAACCGAGCCGGCCTCGGCGCCGTCAAAAACAATCCCCGACCAATCTCCGCTGGCAGGCGTAGAAGTATTGGCGGTAAAAATAATCGGGCTGTCGCTTGTCCCTTCCGCTTTCAAAACCCCTTTAACCAGCAAACTGGGATAATATTTATTGGCTCCCTTAACGATGACGCCCGGCTCAACAGTCAAGACCGCGCCAGTTTCTATGGTTGGGTAATCGCCCGAATTTGATTCCAAAAGATACGGACTGCCGGCTAAATCCCAGACGCTGTCTTGGGTAATCTCAATTTTATCCGAAACAATCGTGGCTGAATCTCCCCAAGAGTTGGTCGGATTGGGCCAGTCCTTGGCAATAAAGTCGGCGTTATTGTCGCCGGTGTCCCAGCCGGCTGTCCGGCGAACCAAACTGCGGTATTGCTCCGGCGGCACGGCCGGACCGCCTTTGAAAACATACTGGGCGTTGCCCCAGCCCAAAGCGTCTATGGCTAGACCTTCTGCTTCCGCCGAACTGCTGGCCGAAGACGGATCCGAAGAAAAAATCGCCACTGAGCCGTCGTAGTTGCCTAATTGGGATGAACTATACGCCGGCCAGTCGACTTCAATAAATCCGTTATTGGCGCCAAAGCCATTCAGGCCGATTAAATAATACCCGCCGGCGGCGATGGCCGCTCCGGCTGGAAATTTTTTGTTGCGATAGGGCTCATTCCAATCGCGGTCAGATGAGAAATACGACCAATACCAGCCGGACAAATCCACCTCCTGTCCGGTTGGATTATATAATTCCACAAATTCCCGGTCATATAATTGGACTTCGCTGATAACAACCGACTCGGCCAAAGCGCTCGGCGACGAGCTGGCTATATTTGACATCTCGGAAATATTGCCGGATTCGTCGGTTGATTTGAGGGCGAAATAATAGGTCTGACCAATGTCCAGCCCATTAATAGTGAAATTTTCCGTTTCGCCGACGGCGCCAGGAGTTGGCTCGCCTGAAACATCAATAGCTAAATCCCAAGTAGAGCTGGCAATAGAAGAGGTCGCGTAGCGGATAATATATTCAACGGCATCCGCTGGCGCCGTCCAGGATAAATTGATCGTTCCGCGGCTATCGCCGTATTCGGCAACCAAATTACTTATCGTTGGCGGCGGGGTCAAGTCAATTTCTTCGGTAGAGGTAGCAGTCTCATCGGTGGAAGTTGCGGTTTCGCCTAAATCATCGTCTAAAATTATTTCTTCTGTTGTGGTCGCAATCTCATCAGTGGAAGTAGCAGTTTCGGCGGCATCTTCATCTAAAATTATTTCGTTTGTCGTGGTGGCGGCTTCCTCAAGAACCGTTTCTCCGTTCTCAACCGAAACGCTGGCGCCGCCATTATTATTCCCGGCGCTATTCCCTCCGTCGCCATAATAAATTTTCTTTTCAGCCGGTTTTCCCTCTGTTTCTTTCGGCGTCTCCTTTCCTGCCTCTTTTGGCGCTATTTTAATTTCTTCTTTAATCGGTTCTTTTGCCGCCGGTTTTGCTTCGGCTGATGACGGTAAAATTAGCGGCGCCGGCTTTGTTTCCGGCAACTGAAGAGATTTGGTTGTCTCCGCTGGTTCAGCTCCGGTAAAAAACAAATTTGCTTGCTCTATTAATTCTTCCATTGGAGTAAAAAGCGCCGCGCTAATGCCGGCCGACTGTTTTGAGCCGCTAAACAAAGCGCCTAAATTATTTAACCATCCGACAGCCGTTTCTTTGGCCTGATTGGCTTTATCCAAAACATACTCCTTGGCCATCTGAACGCTATACGGCCTTAATTCCTCCGGCTCATAGTAGTTTGACTGCGCCCAGGCGTGCGGCGGCGGACCGCCGCCCCAATCTTTTTTATAGAATTCTTCGCTAAATAGATAGTCGACCAAATTTGTTATATTTCCATCCACGCCCTCTAAAAAGTTAATCCCGAGTATCGGCACATCAGTTAAAATTGTTGCCCCATTGAACTGAGTAACGTACTCTAGTGTAATCTCTTTTAAATTATATTGATTGTACAAAACTTGTGGGCCGTTTCCATCCCATTTTTCCCCTCTTCTCCACTTTGTAAAGTTGCAATATCCATCATTTTCTTCATCAACACAATTAGCGTGAGAACCCTCGCCGATATAGGCCCAAATATGATTACTAGATGGAGCGTAAATTTCAGTATCAAAAATTACTCTCTCGTGAGCCGTTCCGATAACTTTATTAACTTTATTCGCGCTTTTATCAACAAAAACAAAAACTGATTCCCAGTCGCCATAGTGCTTATTCTTAATTAATCCTGCGGCATCGTTAAAAACGCTAAAAAACCAATATTCATAGACCAACTCATCACCTTCGTCTTCTATATGATAGAGAACGGTTAGCTTATTTAGCTTTTCTTGAATCGTTAAGTTGTTATACTTCAAAACCGCGATTTCTCCCGAAATTTCTTGTCCATTTTCATAGTAAAACTCCAACGGGTCGGCCGGGAAATATTTTTCTCCGGATGAGAACCGTAAATTAGGCGCGTAATTTATCGCCGGCGCGGCTGCCAGCGCTGGCAATACTAAAATAAAAAAACCTGCCCCCAAACAGATTATAAAAAACCCAACAATAACTACTCTCCTTAAATTTATTTCTCCCTCCTTCATCGGCTATTTTCTATGATTATACGCTCCCCAAGCCAAAAACTTGCCTAAAACCACGCTCATAACGGCAAAAGTAATCAGATAGGCGACCAGCAATGAATTGAAAAGATTTCCTAGCAGATTACCAATGATCGGACCAATTAAAGAGCCAAGGGCAAAGCCAGCTCCTCCCCGCCAAACCATTGGCCAAACCTTCGTTTTTAAAAATAGGGCATAAGACAGACCGGCAAATAGTCCAATAACTAAGAACACTAGCCAGAAACTCCCGACTCCAATATCTTTTTGACTTAAATCAATAAGTTCGAAAATTTTGTCGGCAATAGGATTATTAGTAAAGGGAATTAAACTTAAAATGTATATTCCTGTAAAATATAGCGGATAAATCAAAAAACCCCCAACCAAAAGCCCAACCCCATACCCCAAAAATCCGCCCCCAATTGACTTTAAAATTCCTTTGGCGTTCCAGCGCAAAAGCGCCAAAGACGCCCCGCCTAAAACCGCTAAAAGAATCACAAAGGCGTAATGAAACGGATACTCCAAATTTGGCAGGCGGCGATACAAAATCAATCCCCATAGGAGGCCAGCTAATCCAAAACCAACGGCATTGACCGCGATATATTTCCTAAAAGATATCTTTTCAAACATTAGAGATTCCTCCTGTTTATTTTCCTATATTCTATCCCAAATCCGCCCATTCGCCAACCCAACTTATCTCCAATCTTTTCAATAATATCAACTCGCGATATTCGCCAGAAATGAAAAAGCCAATAATAGCGCCAATAAATATCAATAGTGCCAGGAAAATTATCCAATAAACTATCTTTAAAGCTTTCTCGTTTTTAAAAATTCTCAATAAAGCGCCTAAAATTATTAAAATAGGGATAGACGAAGAAATAATCCACAATCCAAAGTCAGATTCGGAAAGGAAAAAATAAGCGCCAACGACTATAAACAAAAAGCTGAAAAATATGCTCCCAAAAATTCCGGCCTTAAATGTTTTTTTAAAGAAACTAATTATCACGCTTAATATGTTTAAAATTCCTCCGAAAAAACTGGTTAATACGACCGTATGTTCCATCGGTCCAAGGGGAGGCCAATCAGACATCAAATAAACCATAGTATACAGAAACATTAAAAAAGGAAGCAGTATAATACCGATTATCATTAACACGCTCCCGATTTTTTTGGCGCGGTGAAAGAAAAAATTTTCCATTTCTTTTTTTAATATAACACACAAATCCTAAAAACTTATCCACAATCCGCCTCTGTCTGATGTTCTAAAAATGTTCTATAATGGGACTATATGCTAACTAAAAGACAAAAACAAATTTTAAATTATATTGAAAAGTTTATCAAAAAAGAGGACTACGCGCCCTCGCTGGAAGAAATCAGAGAATATTTCGGATTGGCTTCAAAGTCCACCGTTCATCATCACATCAAAAACTTAATAGAATAAGGGTGTCTAAAGAAATTAGACTAGCAGGCGCGAGCGATAGAAATTTCGGAGGGTAAAAGATCATCCGGCTTGGTCAAGATTTCCCTTGTGGGCGTTATCGCCGCCGGCTCGCCGATTGAGGCGATTGAGTTTCCGGAGATAATGAAATTGTCTAAATCGGAATTGTCCAAATCTGGCCAACATTACGCCTTACGCGTCCAGGGCGACAGCATGCTCGGCGAAGGAATTTTTGACGGCGATATCGTTGTCATCCGAAAACAACAAACGGCGGATAACGGACAATTAGTTGTAGCGATTGTCGACGATAACGAAGCCACGCTTAAAAAACTGTTTAAAGAAAAAGGCCGATTCCGATTACAGCCAGCCAATCAGATAATGCTCCCAATTTATCGAAAAGAAGTAGAAATCAGAGGAGTTGTGGTAAAAATTATCAGAAACCTGGAAGAAAAATTCTCTCAAAAAAACCTGTCCGGCATAAACCCAGAAACACTGGAGTACAAAAAAAGAGTTCTTTTAGACAGAATTAGAAGCGTCAACCCGAATAGCCGCAATAAATATAAAAGAGTTGTCGAAACGCCGATAAGATACGCCGGCGGCAAGAGTTTGGCGGTCGGACATATTGTCGAGCTCGTTCCTAATCGGATAAAAAGATTGGTCTCGCCGTTTTTTGGCGGCGGCTCGGTTGAAATCGCTTGTAATAAATATCTAGGATTAGAGGTTATCGGGTTTGATATTTTTGATATTCTCATCAATTACTGGAAACTTCAAATTAAAAATCCAAAAAAACTATTTAAAAAACTTACCCAACTAAAACCCAATAAGCAAACTTACCAAGCAGTAAAAAAAAGATTAAAAGCGCGCTGGGAAAATCGGCTCAGATTGTCTCCAACTGATTTGGCCGCTTATTATTACTTCAACCACAATCTCTCTTATGGGCCGGGATTTCTGGGTTGGCCATCCAGCGTCTATTTAAATAAAGACAGATACAGAACAATGCTCGAAAGAGTCAAAAACTTTTCCGTTAAAAAAATGGCGGTCGAGCGCGCCAGTTTTGAGGAAGTTTTTAAAAAATACCCGAACGACTTTTTCTACTGCGACCCGCCATATTTATTGGGAAAAGACAGTAAAATGTTTAAAGGAATTTATCCGATGAGAAATATTCCAATTCATCACAACGGCTTTAAGCACGAGAAACTGAGAGAATTATTAAAAAATCACACAGGCGGCTTTATCCTTTCGTACAATAATTGTCAAACTATCAGAGATTGGTACGACGGATATGACCAATTTTTCCCCGAATGGCAATACACAATGGGACAGGGAGAAATAAGAATAGGAGCAAATAGAAAGAATGGGAACGCCAACCATATCAAAAAATCGCACGAGATATTGATTTTTTGTCCGCCGCGGGGAAAATCTATCTCAACTTAAATCTTTTTGTAGCTTTGCCGTAAGAAAATATTTCTTCCGAATTCCGTTTCTTGAAAGCAATTTTACTTTTTAATAATAAAAGAGTTTTTACTTTATCCATCCAAAATTTAATCTGCCGATAATGGACTTTACTATCATTTCGCATTTCAATTTCGCCAATCGTAATACCGGAGTCCAATAATTTTAAAATTACTTTCTGGTCGTCCATTTGGTCATCTTGACTAGTTTTTGAGTTCTCCAAACTAATCGACTCGTCAATGGTTTTTATCACTTCTCCGGCGTCAAAAACATGAAAAGCCAAATCTTCTTTGATAGTGAAATAATCTACTTCACTGCTATGGAAAATGGCTTCTTGGAGAAAAATAATCTTGTTGTTATGTAAAAAACAAGAATCGGAAGCGCCGGATAAAAAATCTCTAAGATTTCTCATCGGCTCCTGTAGTTTTAGTTTAAACTTGTTCTTATCGCGAAGATAATCTCCGCGTTTTCCGGGAAAGGCGTCAATGCAATTAATAAAAAACTTTGCGCCCAAAAAACCAATGCTTTCCTCAAATCTTTTTCTGCTATAAAGAAATATCTGCCATTTTTTCTCCCCGCTTTTAACCGAATGGATATTGTTTTGGGCATCTATTACGTCTTTTTTCCCCGAGCCAAGATAGACCTGTCCGCCAATGAGTCGGGCGAATTCTTTTTCCGCCTCATGTCCGGCGAGTTTTACTCTTCGGGCCGCTTCGGTCGTCATTGCCCGCCGTTTTCTGGTTGAATTGACATTTTTTACCATACTTTTTCAGTTTAATGCCTAAAATAGAATATGGCAATAAAAAACAGGTGTCGAGACACCCGATTTTTAAACTTATCTACATCTCCGTTATTTTCGCTTTTCTTTCGCTATGGTATAATTTTATCATAAGGGTAAATTAAATCAAATACATAAATATGAATAAGTATCATGTTAACTAAAAGACAAAAACAAATCTTGGACTATATTAAAAAATTTATTGAAGTAAACGATTACGCGCCAACGATTGATGAAATAAAAAGACGCTTTCGCCTTTCCTCTCCAGCGACTGTTCATAAACATATCGAGAATTTAAAAAGCAAAGGTTATTTAAATAAAATAGAAAATCAACCGAGGTCAATCCAATTGAATAGCGAAGAAGAATTATCAAACTTAGTTCGGATTCCTCTACTTGGCACTATTGCCGCCGGCTCGCCGATTGAGGCGATTGAGTTCCCAGAAACAATCAATGTTCCAAAATCTCAATTATCTAAATCGGGCGAACATTTTGCTTTGCGCGTCCAGGGCGACAGCATGCTCGGCGAAGGAATTTTTGATGGCGATACAGTGATTGTCAGAAAACAACCAGACGCCGAAAATGGAGAAACGATTGTCGCTTTATTAAAGAATAATGAAGTGACTTTAAAAAAAATCTACAAAGAAAAAAACCGATTTCGGCTTCAGCCAGCCAATCCCAATTTCAAACCGATATTTGTTAAAGAATTAGTTATTCAGGGAAAAGTCATCAGCGTCATTAGAAATTACGAAAAAACAGCCGAAACAGCCATAAAAAATAATAATGAATTCAACGCCGCGACAATAAACTACATTAAAGAAACTGATATCAATTACCGAAAATCATTGGGACAATATTTTACGCCTCAGTCCGTAATAAAAGCGCTTCTCGAAAAACTGCCTCAAACGATAGAAAATCCCAAAATTTTAGACCCAGCTTGCGGCACCGGCGAATTTTTAATCGCGGCCAAAAAATATTTCAAAAATCCGGAATTGTATGGTTGGGATATTGACAAAAAGTTAGTTGATATTTCCAGTCGTTTGGTTCCAAAAGCAAGCGTCAATAAAACCGACTCCCTTTTAAATGAAGATTATGGCCAATATGATTTTGTTATCGGCAACCCGCCCTACTACGAATTCAAAGCGTCAGAGGAAATTAGAAAAAAATTTGGCAGTATTATGAATGGCCGAGTGAATATTTTTGGCCTATTTGTTTATCAGGGACTCAACTGGTTAAAAGACGGCGGCTATCTCGCCTATGTCATTCCACCATCAATGAATAATGGCGCCTATTTCCATAAATTAAGAAATTATATCGTCCATAACGCCAATATTGAATATTTGCGCATTCTCCGAGACCCGAAAATTTTTCATGGCGCTTTGCAATCAACAATGCTTCTTGTTCTTAAAAAAGGCAAAAATAAAGGCGACTATCTGTTCAAAAAAAACGGCATTTTAATATTTAGCGAGGGCGCTAAATACCTACAAAGAATATTTAAGGATAAAATAACTCTGCGCGATTTAAATTATCAGGTAAAAACCGGCCGTCTAATTTGGAATGAGAATAGGACTCGTCTAACAAATAATCCCAAAGAGGGCATTCCATTAATCTGGGCTCATAATATAACAGGAAAAGGTCTAGAATTTCCGATAATCAACAACAGCAAGCCGCAGTATGTAAAAAGGAAAGATTTTGACATTGGGCCGGCGATTGTCGTCAATCGAATTACCGGCGCGGTCAAAGAATCAAAATTGAAAGCGGCCTTTATTCCATCGGGTATGAAATTTATCGCGGAAAATCATGTTAATGTAATTTTTCCGCCAGCCAAACAAGGGCAAACAAAAATAGATCTGGGAAATAATTTGCCAAAAAAAAATCTGCCTATCAAAAATATTATTAAACAGCTCTCTTCGCTCCGAGGAATAAAAGCTATTAAAAACATTACCGGCAACACTCAGATTTCAAAGAATGAATTGGAAAAATTATTCCCAATCTCTCTTAACTATTAACAGTCAAGTCAAAGATATTTAAACAAGGCGTTTTAATTCCTTGGGCGATATTTTTCCAATGTAGAACTACCTGCAGCAATGGCTTAGAAATATTATCTTTAATGCCCGCTATCTTGCAATGAGTTAACCCCTTTGGAAAAATAATCTCAAATTTAGGATATTTACCAATTATCCTATTTATTCTTTTGCCGGCATTCTCTTTTTTAATAATCACTTTGCCCTTGCGGCAATTAGTATAATAGATGTAAAGATTTTGGACTTCCCTAAAGAGGTCCTTTTTCTTTATTAAATCAGTCAGTGCTTCTTTTGTATGAATTCCTAAGGTAATTAAAACAAAAAATCTTTTAATCATTTCTCTGTCTTGCTTTTGAACGCTTAAGTATTTAAAATAGTCCAATTTTTCTTTTCTATCTCTGTTATGGATATTTTTAAGGATATCTTTGGATTTTCTATTCCTTTTCAAGCCCCTCAAATATCTTGCTTTTTCTTCTCTTTGTGTAGTTGAATTGCCAATTTTTAAAATCCTTTGAGGATATCGGTTAAACTTATTCAGGGACGCCTTAACCCATTTGTTATGATTTTTTTCTTCGCGCCAAGTGCTCCAACTTTTTATTTTGCCGATAAAAAGATGATTTTCCGTAAGAGCGTCTTGGCTAATATTCGCTTTGGTGCCAACGCCCAATTTCGTCTCGCTCATTTTAACTTCAATAAAAATTCCTTTGCTGTTAGAAATAATCAGTATATCGCCTGTATTGTCGTAACGATTGCCTAAGTGCTTAACCGACGAGATATTTGGAAAATCTCTATTGATTTGTTTCGCTATTTGAACAGCGTGATTAAACCAACGATTTTTTTTGTCGTTAGATGTAAGGGGCTCGGAATTCAAAATTTTCACAATAATCTTTTCGGTATCCTCAATTAATTGCCTTTCGTATTTTCCCATAATCTCTAAAATTAACAAAAGGCGACATTGAATGTCGCCTCTTTAGCCCTCCAGGAATTTTTTGATGGCGTCGCTCGGAACGGTTTTTTTAAAGCCGGCGTTGTCAATGAGGTTTAGGCCGAGCGCCTCGCCCTTGATATTGATTAGCGGCCCGCCGTTGGCTAAAAGGTCGCTTTCGTCCAGATTCACTTCCAGCGCTTCTTCTCCAAGCCCGCGAACAATGCCTAGATTGACAAATTTACCCAGTTCTTTGTTGTTTAACCGCGCGCCGACTAAAACAACTCTTCCGCCCAGTCGGATTTGACTGATATCGGCAAAAGAAACCACTGGCAGATTGTTTTCTTCAATTTTAAGCAATACCAAGCCGCTGGCGGCGTCGGTTCTGACAATTTGGGCCGTCAGCGAATGGCTGTTGCGATAAACCAGATGCGAGGTCGCTTTGGCGGAAAGGTTGTCGGCGGCGGTAATAATCAAGCCGTCGGCGGTAACAATAAAGCCGGTCCCTTGGCCGATAAGTTTATTGCCACTAAACGACTGAATAAAAACCAGACAAGGAGCGATTCGGTCAATGGCGTCTTCCAGAGCGGTATTCTCGGTAATAATAATTCTCTCGGTCGGATTGATGATGGTCGTGCCATCGCCGATTTGACGGATAAATCCGATTTTTGATAAAAGCGGAATGGACGCCAATCGAGGCAAAACAAAATTATCAGCCAGGACTCCGCCCAGTCCGCCAAGAAAAAAAATAATAAGCAAATTCAAAACTTTTTTCTTATCCATTGATATATTTACAGCGCTTTGCCAACCGCCATTACCAATTTAGTTCAACTTTGCGGTTAGTGCCGAGATATTGCCCGGCTGAAACCATCGTGGTTGAACTGACTGCGTAATCATAAACGGTAGTATATTTGGCTCGGCTGTCAAAATCAAGGGAAATATCAGTATAAGGACAGCTGACGGCGTCGTTTTGGCGGATTTCGTACAGACATCTTTCCGCTCCGGCGTCAGCGGCATAAAAGGCGACCACTGATTCGCCTGATTGGACCGACGACTTAATCTGCTGGAAAATTAAAACGCTGACGCCCAGGCCGATAACCAGCAAAACATTCAAAACCATCACGGTTAAAAGTATGGTGACCGCGCCTTTCTGAACCAATATTTTTCTGTTCCGGTTTTTCATCATTTTAAATTTTAATACGATCTTGGCGCAATGGTATTTTGTAAGTTTAATTCCGTCTGTTGTTCCGCTTTGCCGCCGGGAGTCCTTATCTTCATCACAATGGTGGCTGTTTTTCTAGTTGGAGCGGAAGGAAATATATATTCATTGACATAAAACCTGCCGGTCACTTCCACATTGCTCGGACTGACGATTTCGCCATTTCTTAAAAACCTTTTATTGGTATTGTCAAATTGGTAATCAAGAGTCTCTCCTTCGGCATTGAGGATATTTAACGTGGTCAACCCGGAACCGCCCCCGGTATTTATTACGCTTGTCCTGATTTCTTTACTGGCCATTTCCATCATAAAGCGGCCGGCTTCTTGAACGCTTTGGATGGAAAAGGCCTTCCGCTGGCCTCTAATCACGGAGTTGGCCACGCCGCCGACAATCACAACAATCATGCCGAAAATAGCCATCGCCGTCAGGAGTTCTATTAAAGTAAATCCTCTGTGATGTTTTAATTTCATTGATATCTATATAGATTCTTCGCCTTTGCTCAGAATGACATCGTTATTTCCAATTCCACAATCTGTCCTCAGCCCTTAGATAATGCCAATCACCTTTAATTTGCCATTTAACTTCAGCCAAGACCTTGACTTCGTTGGCGGACAATTTAGTCAAAGTTATTTTCCGATAGAAATTTGTGTCTGAGCCGGCGGCGTATTGGTAGAGTCCGTTGCCGTCAATCTTTAAAGGGATATCCGAAAACGAAAGCAAAGAAACGCTGTTGTATTGGACGAGATAGTCGCCGTTGATAATATCCGCGTACCAATTACTCCATTCTACCTGCGCTTTTCTCATATCTCTAACAACCTCTATCGCTTCTTGCGCCAATCCGGCAGCAATTAATTTTGTTTTGCTCGTTTCGGCCGCTTTTAAAGACGCCGTCACCAGACCCAAAATACTTACCAAAGCAACCGAGGTAATTAACATCGCCACGATGACGCCAATCATACTGAAGCCGTTTTGATTTCTTTTTCCCATAAAATTATTTCGGCAATCAAATTACGGAGCGGCCGAAACTTCCACCAGGCCGGTCGCCGCCACCGTTATTGTCTTTGTCAGAGAAGTCCCAATCAGTTCAAGCGTAATTACGATCGGCTCATTATAGCTGCCGGAAACGCCGTTAAGATAAGTGTCCGGGTCCGGCGGACGAAAAAAAACATCCGCTTTGCCGGCATCGGGAACAGTTTCTTTGATTTTTACATTGTTGGGAAGATAAATTGTTTCCACCGTTGTGTCAGTCGGCTGATAGTCGGAAGTATTATCCGTGTCGCCATAGATTAGATATGAACTCCCGTCAGCGACCGCGTAAACTCCATAACCGTAATAATTGCCGGCGATATCAACGCCGCTAATAGCCATGTTCTGGGCCCTTCGGACATCGGAAGCTAATCTCTGGGCCGCCTGGTAAAGCGAATACCTTTTCTGGCCAGAACGATAGCCGGCCAAAACAACCGAGGAAAGCAGAGTTAAAATAAACATCACTACCAGAAGCTCAAAGATGGTAAATCCGGATTCTTTTTTAATAAAACGCTGAATCTTGGACATTAAAATGTTAGACCATGTTTTGTTATCCTGAGGGCGCCATTGTCATCCTGAGGGCCAAGGCCCGAAGGATCTATCCATAGATTCTTCGCTTCCGCTCAGAATGACAATTTTCGAATAGTTTATCGCAGGAAAAGAAAAAATATTTTTAAAACGGTAGAATTTCCCGCCAGTCAGGCAAAGGAAAACCAACATTGACGGTTTTAGAGCCAGGACAGGCCAGTCCATCAGAGTCCGTTACCTGCAGGGTAACTGTCTTGGACCTGTTGGAAATGAATTTAATAGTCGGGTTTTGCTGGCTAGAGACGGCCGGATTGCCGTTTTGAAATGTCCAGGACCAGGCCGACTTGAACGCGCCGCCATAAACAGTTGACTGGTCGGCAAACAAGACATCTTCTTCCTGGCTCGGACTTTGCGGCGCCCAAGAAAAATTAATTGATGGATAACGGTGAAGTCCGGTCGTAAAAGAATTCCCCTGTATCCAGCCAGAGTCGGCTCCTTGTTGGTTAACCACCCTTACCCGCCAATAATAAGTAGTATTGTAGCCAATCTGGTCGGCGCCGGGCGATTCCGCCACGACAACGGTCTGGTTATTGACCGTCGGGCTGTCATTATTAAGACCAGTATACGCTCTATCCACTTCCGGCGAACTAAAATCGCTGTTATTGTCCACTTGGAAATAAAACTCGTCTTCTTTTTTGCCGGGGGGGCCGGCGGGGTCAGAATATGTCCAAGAGAAATAGTGCGCCGCGGCCGCGCAATAGTCCCCGGCCGAGACCGACAAATCGGATGCGGTCGGGTTGCCATAACAAGTGCCGTTAGTGGTGAATTTGGTTTCGGCGCAGGTCCAGCCGCTCCAAGTGCCAAAATTATCTTTGACCGCCACTTTCCAAGCGTAGACAACATTGAACTGCAATAATCCTTCGGGGACTGTATATGAATCAGCCGAAGAGGAAACCTCTCCGGTATTAACTTCCGGCGAAGGATAAGTGCCGCTGTCGCCGCCATTATTATCAACCATTATCCAAAAACCCACTTGAGAAGAAGCCGGGTTGCCGTCGTTGGGATCGGGATCGGAGCCGGTAAAATTCCAGTTCAAGGTCGGAGTCGGAAAAGCGCCGCTGTAACATACCGGTTGTTCAACGGTGTCGGTACAAACCTCAAAAGCGGAGGTTGGTATAACAATCGGGCTGTCTGGACTTTGGGCAAAAACATAAGAACATAAAACCACTCCGGAAACAACTCCGGCCAAAATTACTAACTTCAACCAATCAATTATGGAAAAATATATTTTCTTTTCCAAGTTTTTCCTCGCTTTCTTGCTATTATACCCTATTTTAAAAAACTAATCTAAAATCTTATCCACAACTCTAATCGCCTGTCCCAACTTTGATAAATAAATGGAAAAGCGAACTCTTTAAAATCATCGTGATAATCACGCCGATAAACATCCATAAAACAAAAGGAAACGGCTGATAGATTTTAATTTTCGTCTTCTTCTTATCTAACAGCCATTTTCTAACCGCTTCGGCTTGCCGCTCATCTAGTCCTTCCGGATAGATAGAACCGATATTTTCATTAAAAAATTTTTCATCGTTTTTAATCTCACTAATAATATTTTCGTCCAGATTCATTTTCGCCTTTAGGTCTTTTGACTCTATTTCTTCGGTGGCGGTCTTTAAGGTATGAAAGTCAATCATTTTCCTGAAAATACCGTAAATAACCATAAAGAGCGCCATCATTAAAACCGACTGGTAAAATGTCTGCCAAGTGGCAATGGGCGAAGTCGCGAAACCATAAGAAAGAACGGAAATCAAAATCCCGGAAACAAGCCAAAAAGCGATTGTTTTTTTAAAAACTTTTCCCAAAGAACCGCTAAAAACAATAATGGCGGCAAAAATAAAGGCCTGAAAAGAAGCGATATCAATTGAGGTTTGATTCTTAATCGGCTCCTGAAACAATTTTAAAGCCAAAAATATGCCGACAAAGGCAATAACCATAACTAATTTCTCTCTTATTTTTTTCCACCTTCCTTCATTTTCTTTTTGTTCTTTTGCGCCCTTGTCCCCTTGACGCAATGTTTTAATCTTCTTTTGCTTTAACGTTTGGTAAAAATATTTAGCATTATAGAAAACAGACCGGAGCAATAGATAAGCAAAAACAGGGATAAAAATGTTAATCAGCAGGACAAACGAGGGAAAAATCGGCAAGTACGATTTCCAGTAATATTTCAGAGGCAGTAAGAGCGCGTAAACGAAAAAAAGTTTGGCGTCGCCGGCCGCCCAGGCGCCGGCCCGCCACATTAGAAAAGCGACGACTAATGAAACCGCCGCGTTTAAAACTATTTTGGAAAGATATATCGGCAAGACGGTAAAAATCGCCGGCGAAGAATCCGCCGGATGGCCTAAGACCTGAAAATAAAAAAATCTGGAAACCGGCGCAGCAATTAGATACCACAGGTAGAAAAAAATAATCACCGCCAAACCCCAAAAAAGAGCAAGTTTGATCCATTTATTTCTAACCTTGCCATATTTAACGTCTTCATAACTGGTAATCAGCCCGATGAAAAACACCGCCGGCAAAAATAATATATCAAAGATATTGAAGGTCATTTTTCTTCAACTCTAATTATGTCGAAAGATGTAATTGGATGGTAAAAATCGTCGGTCTCTTCTATTGCATATTCTTCCTTAATCGGCTTGAATTCGCCGCTGGCGGTTTTATTGGGATAGTCCCGGTGGATGCCTAAACAGTATTTTTTATACCGACAGCGCTCGCAGGACTTGATAAAAACGACTTCTTTGGCCGGTAAAGTCCGCCAGACAAAAGGCCAGAACTTCGGCTCCAAAGTACACAGCGGAAAATGATACAGGCAAAGCTCTTTAAACGCCGGGAGAAGCGGCTCAATTCTATTTAGGTACGGCCTGAGCTTTGAATACGGGACCAAAACTTTATCCAAATTCTTTTTTGCCTGTCCTTCCGTCTCAAGATAAATGACAATCACCCGGTCGATGGACGGGAATTTCAGCTGGATTAAATTCAGGGTCTGGTCAATATGGCGATAAGAAAGTTTACTCAAGACCGTCCTGATTTCAACAATCTGGTTTTCTTTTTTTAGAGAGAGAATATTCTCCAGCCCCTGAACCGCCTGGATAAAACTATTTTTCGTTCGGGTGATTTTATCATGAATTTCAGCCGTCGGCCCGCATAAAGAAACAGCGATATTCAAATTATCCGCTTCCATAACTTCCTCGGCGAAATCGCGATAGGCAAATCGGCGGCCGTTAGTTAGGATTCTTAATTCCTGTTCGGGAAAAGTTTTTCGGATAAAATTAAAAACATCCAAAAAACGTGGGTGAAGAGTCGGTTCGCCGCCGGTTAAAATCATGGCGTCATCCGGTTCAACTTTATCCTTTAGACGCTCAATCCGAGAAATCAAAACATTATAATCATATCCTTCGCCGACTTTGCCGTCTTCTGATTTCCAAGGCAAATCCGGATTAGTGCACATCTGGCACCGATTATTACATTTGTCCCAGACACAGATATCCATTATTTTATTGGAATTAGTTCTTTGTCTCCATAATGCTTTAAATACTCTTTCCAGACGCCCTCGCACTGGCTGAATAATTTACATCCCCGGCAGCGGTCCGTTTTTGCCCGACCGATTTCTCTTCGCGACGACTCCACGTTAAAATTGCTGAAATCGGGCGCCAGATGTTCGGTCTGGAAGGTCGCTACCTCGTCCAATTCGCTCACCTGATTCAAATAATCGGTAAAATAGCACAGTGGAACATAGCGGATGTGCCAATGGGGAATCCCGTTTTTTTTGCCAATTTCAAGACACTTCTTAACATACGGTGCCGCCTCTGAAATTCTCGGGACATGCTCGTCAAAATTTTTATAAGCCCCGCCGCAACTTGGGTCAACAAAAATAAATTCCGAATTCCTGATTCCCTGGTCGTAAATAAACTCCCCGATTCGCTTTAAATATTTGTAGTTTCCTTTAACAATGGTGGTGTTGGAGCCGATATTCTTAAAGCCCAATTTCCCCAGATTGGCCAACCCCTTTTTTAATTGCTCAAAACTGCCTTTTGCCCGGGTCAAATAATCATGGGTCTGAGCGTTATAGCCGTGGATGGAAAAGATGATATCGGTCAGGCCGGCCTCAACGATTTGCTTGGCGTACTTCGGATAAGAGAGTATTCGGCCGTTGGTCGCCATATTTATCGTCTTAAAGCCCAAATCGCGGGCAAAACTTATCAATTCAACCGCGTCCGGCCGGATAGTCGTTTCTCCACCGATTAATTCAAGGTAGGTTGTCCCTCTTTTTTTGGCTTCTTTCATCTCCTGCTTTATTTCAACCGTTGTTTTACTGACCAAGT
>Ga0100398_1001608_pt1 | contig 19243 bp, 16 predicted proteins | sample CryGeymeta201522_FD_81568 | JGI IMG/M metagenome (GOLD analysis project Ga0100398, IMG submission 81568) | Groundwater microbial communities from Crystal Geyser aquifers in Utah, USA - Crystal Geyser metaG 2015-22 | ecosystem: Environmental > Aquatic > Deep subsurface > Groundwater | place: USA...
GCCGGCAGAGAAAGCCTTGACGGATTCCAAAGTCTCACCAAGATACTTGACGTTTTGTAAGGTAGGCATTCTGTTTTTGTCCAAGACGGCGTTTTCGTCCATGGCTTTCTTTAATGCTTGTTGAACCGAAGCAATGACATAGGTCACATCATCATTTGCATGGGCCATGATTGTCATTTTTCCAAGTAAAACATTACAGTATTTGTATCGGCTGTCGAAAGGGCATTCAACTGGGGAACACGCATTATTTGCAATAACAAAACGGTTAGAATTTTTTCAAACTCATTTACATTTTTGCAGCAGCCTTAGGATACCAAATTAACGAATAGACAATAGACATGCCGTACTTACTGTCCTGATCAGTATAATCGAAACCTCCAGACGACACAGAGATAATTCCGAGCTTACGAGCAAAATCGATTTCAAGTTGTCTCTGTGATAATTCCTGTTGACTAAGCTTTCGTCCATTAAAGTCGACTGTTGCGTGTTGGCCATAACACCAAAATACATGCGACGAGACAGCGTCAAACAAATTCATCTCGAGTGGTCTGAGGAAGTCGGTATCGAGGGTATCAGCTTCTACGGCATAATAAAACTCTAATGGATAGAACTTCGCCTTTCTATCTGGACTTTCATCGGCAATCACACAATTCAGTTCACTATTATAGGCTCGATAGGTCCTGTCTGTTCGAAGCCCTCGCGAAGTTGATGCAGTGATAATTTTGGGCTGGGTGCTAAGGGCACTTGAATCAGTAGTCGTCCCCGCAAAGGCAGCGAAGCTGAACACAATCGTTAACCACCGATACAGAGAGACCATGTTCTATAAGGGGTATTCTAGCTTACTTCGGTAGAGTTGGTAGATTGCGTGTGTGTGGTTGTAAATAATATTATGATCAGCAATGGACCGGATAGTTCGTTGTTTATAGGTTGGGAGTTGGGAATAAATCTCAGTCTTACAGATGATAAATGTTCCGCTAGACTTAGAAGATAGTAGTCGCAGTTCTACTTGTCTTTTTGCATCACGGCAATAGTGTGTATCTTTTCCATTGAAAACATTTCCTCTTGTGGTCCAAACATCATAATTCTCTCGCCAAAATGTGAGGGAACTCTAAGTATGTGTTTGGAAGTCTAAATTGGATTTATCATTCTATTAAGTAAAAAAAGTGTTTAGGGAATTAGGAAGAAAAACTGACCATATCGAGTTCACGAAGGAGAAAATATTCAACGTCCCTTGGCCTGCTAAAACCGCCCGTGCCGAGAGATATTGTCGGTTGGAGCTCCAGTAGATTAGTGCCCACGGGGTTGGTATTTAGAGTAGCCGATTGAGACAGCGTCGCTCTTGCCTAAAAGAGCCATGAGTTGAGGTTTCGTTTAAACATGGCTAACGTCCAAGAAGTGATCCGGATAGTCCTCTTCTTGGATTTTCTCAGACTGTTCGCTAGTAGTAGTAGTAGTAGGGGGAGATAGGTGGGCGACTCAAAAGTTAGTTCCCTCAATGCCTACCACTCTCGTCATACGTACTCTAGCTCCCCCCCCCCGGTCCTGCTGGGTGTCCGGAGGATAAGGACCGTAGACTGAAAAACTGAGGATCCAGCCAATCTGTATTTTTCCTCAACAAATTTCTTTAGGTCGTCAGATGATCGACGTAAGGCGCGCTTGTTTGCAGGAAAAGTTTCGGAACCATTTTTTGCTGAATCCATGAGCGGCTTGTCCAACAAATCGCTCTTGATTGTGGCTATTCAGAATAAGGCTCTCTCTCTCTCTCTCCCGCATTTTTTACTCTATCTACCTGATGAGTACTCTACCTGTGTTCCTGGTACTACGCTCAGCCAGCGTTTACCAGTAGTCTAGTAGTGTACTTTACTGAAGCATTTCGAAGGTCAGTTATCCTGAATATTCAATAGGGTTTGGTTTCTTACGAATGGATCTTCCGCAGCTGCCAATCATATCTGCTTGTCTTCCGTCTTCTCAATTCACTTGAATATCTTGGTAGACTAGCTCTAGCTACTCTAGTTAGTTAGTAGTACTACTGTAGTACCAGGTAGTAGTAGTCTTAGTAGACGACTACTACTAGCTAGCTAGTAGGTACTGTAGTAGTAGTAGTAGTAGTAGTAGAGTAGCTAGTGCCTGGTGTACTACGTACTAGTACCTGGTAGTGATAGTACTTACTCGAATAGTAATATTTGCATGAAGTAGTAGTGTACCGTAGCTAGTACTTAGTCCGGAGTAATTATTACTGGAGTAGAGTACGGTAGTAGTACTCCGCACACTGTATGAAAATTATTTCACAATCTTTAAAAAAAGTCCTTTCACCATGAAATTGTTTTTCTTTCTCTCGAACATTGCTGCTGTCCACGCCTTCAGCATCGCACCTCGACAGCATCGCGCATTCCCCTCCTTCTCCGCCACTGCTCTGAATGCCAACAAGGTTGGTGTTTTCTTTGGAACTAGTACGGGATCTACGGAAGAAGTTGCGGATCAGATTGTGGAGCGTTTTGGCGCTGATGGTCCATTTGATGTAGATGATAAGAGCATTATCGACAGTCTTCAGAAATACGATTCCTTAATTGTTGGTACCCCCACTTGGAATACAGGTGCGCAACGTTGATGATGATGATGATGAGCGGGTTTATGATTGTTGCTTGTACATAATTATGTATGTTGTCTTTCAGAAGAAAAGTAGACAGAACCGTCATGACTAAGCGAAAATGGTGCATTGCGCTATTTACGATGTAACAGGAGCTGACACGGAGCGCTCGGGAACTGGCTGGGATGAACTTTACTATGATTCCATCAGTCAATTGGATTTGACAGGGAAAAAGGTGGCTGTCTTTGGTTTGGGTGATTCCGTGAGTTATGCAGAAAATTACGCCGATGCCGCCGGAGAATTGCACGATGTTTTTGAAAAGTTAGGTTGTACTATGTATGGATACGTGAGCACGGAAGGATATTTGCACGAGGATTCCAAATCCATTCGTGGTGATAAATTCTGTGGACTCTTGTTGGATGCTGTCAACCAGGAAGAGTTGACGGAAGGACGCATTGAAAAGTGGGTAGACCAGTTGATCGAAGAGGGATTTATGGAAGCAGGAAGCAGCACCACTGCTTCTGTCGACGAGCTAACACAATCCACATTTTCTGACGATGAAACACTAGCCAAGCTGCAAGCTGAGAACGCGGAGCTTCGTCGACAACTGGAGGATTACTCATCTGTCTTGGATCAATCGATCGCTTCTCATGACACTGGTTACATTCCTCACACCAATCCAGTTTCAGGAAAAACAATGTGGACTAGTCCGGATGGTCGAACATCGTATGTGACGATCGGAGCACCAACCACCAAGTCTTCCACCAGCCGCAAGGTATCCTCTTGAGAAATTCGCGAGGATACACCGAGATCTGCTGCAATGTCAATGAAAAGCTGTAGATGAGGTGAAGATACTTAAATAATCAAATTTTGACGAATACATTGCATATCTGTCTGTTGGCATGCTTTTTGCTACTGCTACAGTATCTCTGCAGTACAGCCCTACGGGATGAAATTTAGTAGGTGGCGTGCATCGCTAGTGAATGCAGAAAAATGGCATGTTAAGCAACCTTCTAAGAACCGTTTGTGGGCTCCGACTGCGATAGTACTCCCTCGGCTCAACCTTATTAATTTTGTGCAATTCGCTTTCAATTTGCAAATTGTTGTTGTGTTTGAAGTGATAGCACTGACAACCCTATCCAGAATGTGCCCTGATAGCATTATTAATCCTATCCATAATGTTTGGGAGTACGCACTTTTTTACGGCTGGCCACTGAATCACATCCATCCCCAACAAACACAATGAAGCACTATGCTACATGATGCACAACCACACAAGTTAAAGCAACAACATCTCTTAATCTTGCTTCACTCCTTGACCCAGCATTGCACCGAAGCAAGCGGCACTTTAGCACTTTGAGACTGAATATGAAGCTGCTCGTATTTTTGTCTATGATGATCTTCCTACTTGCTGCGAGAGCTCGATCGACCGCGGCGTTTTCGTCAATGTCTTCCTTCACGCGGGCGACCACTGCTGTTAACCGAAAATATTCTTCAACGACACTTTCGATGAAGCTTCAAACAGCCATAGTTGGTCTTCCTAACGTTGGAAAATCTACTCTTTTCAACGCGTTGACCGAAACCCAAAGTGCCGAGGCAGCCAATTATCCATTTTGTACGATTGAACCAAACGTAGGAATAGTGACTGTTCCCGATCCCAAGCTAAAGGTTCTCTCCGTCTTGAACAAATCTGTGAAGGCAGTTCCTAGCACACTTGAGTTTGTTGACGTTGCTGGGCTGATCAAGGGTGCTTCAGCTGGCGAGGGACTAGGAAATAAGTTTTTGGGCTCAATTCGACAAGCAGATTGTATTTGTCATGTTGTGAGGTGTTTTGAGAACGAGGATGTTATTCATGTTGATGGAACTATCGACCCGATTCGTGATGCGGAATTGATCAATTTAGAATTGGCACTGGCGGATCTGGCTTCAGTGGAGAAGCGCTTGGAACGTGTGAAGAAGGAACGTGGCGGTGCAGATCCGATCGAAAAGCAGGCATTGGAAAAAGTAGCCGCAGTCTTGAACAATGATGAACCCGCGAGAAATGCTGGTCTTGATGAGGAAGAAGAACTCTCCATGAAATCTTTGGGTCTTTTGACACTGAAACGAATGATTTATGCTGCAAATGTTGCCGATGAAGATTTGGCTACTGGAAATGAAATGGTGGACCGACTTAAGGAGCTGGCCGAGAAGGAGGGCGCCAAAGTGGTTGTTGTGTCAGCTCAAGTGGAATCAGAACTTGTGGAGCTGGACGATGAGGAACGCAGAGATTTTTTGGCTGACCTTGGTGTGGAACTCGAAAGCTGTGGACTTCGAGCGCTTGTACGAAATGCTTACGATCTGCTTCAACTACAAACTTACTACACCAGTGGTCCAACAGAAACACGGGCGTGGACGATTAGAAAGGGATGGACGGCGCCCAAGGCTGCCGGAGTGATTCACAATGATTTTGAGAGGGGATTCATCCGTGCCGAAACTATCAGCTACGAAGACTTGGTAGCAGCTGGAAGTGAGGCTAATGCCAAAGCAAAAGGATTGCTCCGAAGTGAAGGAAAAGATTATGTAGTCCAGGAAGGAGATATTATCCTCTTTAGATTTAACGTTTAAATTGTATTGCAACATTTTTAATATCTCGAGCCTGCTAGTCTAGTAGTCTAGCTTGTGTACAACAAGGCAGTTTCCTCGTAGCACAAACATGGTGATGCTTTCTTCTTGCATGTTTCAGTAAGGTTAAGGTTTAGTATTTGGTCTGCTTTCATCCGGAAGGATACCGCATACCTCTTTACTTCTTCCTCTCTTGCATCACCGAAAATCAAATAATTGTAGTCTGGTATTTCAGCCCTCACTTCTTTACGAGGAGGTAAGTTTGTTGACGATGATAACGTCATGATGGATGTCGTCCTCAAACCGATGACGAACATTTGAAAAATTTCTAATCCCTGTTATGCTCTTGCTGTTCCTATTATAGAGATTATCTCGATCCTTAGCCACTCGAAAGAAGCCTAGCAGTTAGTTATCAACATCACCAGCCCGACATCATGTCCAAGCTCAGCACCACCCTCGTCGAGAAAGCAATTACCGACATTATCGCCTTGTCCAATGGTGAGACGGTTCACATCAATGGAGAGGACAAGAAAGGAAAGAAGCGTAACTTCACTGAAACCCTCGAACTTCAAATTACTTTGAAAAACTACGATCCCGTCCGCGACAAGCGCTTCTCGGGAACGTTCAAGCTCCCCACCGTTCCTCGTCCCAACCTGAAGTGCTGCATGCTTGGAAACGCTGCGCATTGTGAACAGGCTGATCGTATCGGAGTTGATCACATGAGTGTTGAGGACCTCAAAAAGCTCAACAAGAACAAGAAACTCGTCAAGAAGCTTGCAAAGCGTTATGATTTCTTTTTGGCCTCTGACAACATGATTAAGCAGATTCCCCGTCTTCTTGGACCCGGTCTTACCAAGGCTGGTAAGTTTCCTACCCTTCTAGCCGGTGGAGAAGACATGCAGGAGAAAATCGACGAGGTCAAGTCGACCATCAAGTTCCAGATGAAGAAGGTCATGTGCTTGAATGTTGCCGTTGGAAACGTCACCATGGACGTCAAGCAGATCTCTGCCAACACTCAGCTCGCATCGAATTTCTTGGCTTCTCTCCTGAAGAAGCAGTGGCAAAACATTGGCCAGATTTTCATCAAGAGTACCATGGGACCCTCCATCCAGATTTTCTTCTAAAGAGCCTCTTATGGTTACAACCAATTCGCAAGTAGATCTACTACTAATGCTAGATCTCTCATTACTTGTGATTTTTGTCTTTTTGATTCTTTAGCAGTGACTCTCCTCTGTCTGAAACTTTCGTGAAACCTGCTGTCGCCACCGAGGAGCCATGTAATTGGCGCTGGAAACAGACAGTAAAGGGCAGCTTTTTACCAAGTACCGAGTAAAAGACCACATTCTGCGTTTTTTTTACCGGAAGCCCTGCAAAGATAGCTGTGCTCACACAAGACCAAAGCTGCCAACGAAGATTTACTGGAAAACTGAGCACAGAGTTCTGAGTACAGTCCTAGCTATTAGTAGTAGTACAAGCGTTGAACACTCAACGACGTTTAACCCTAGCGCTCAGACTTCTAAGATCTATTCGTAGTATTCTACTTGTGCATCGCCAGCAAGAATAATTATTAAAAAATGGGATCGATGGGATAACAATATCTTTGAGTAGAAGTTTTGCACAGCCCTAAGAAATCCATTGTGCCCAAGCACACTATTCGAAATGTCGTCCATGCCACCTAAGAAAAAAATTAAGATAGAAGACGATTCGTCCCCTGACGAAGAGGAGGCTGAGTACAAGGAAGAAGAAGAGCAGACGTCCGAAGAGGAGGAAGCGGAAGGCCCCAAAGCCCAGAAAAATGAGAATGGTGAAGCTTTCTTTGAATTGAGTAGTACACGTCGTTGCACGGTTCGTACATTCAAGGGAAAAGTGCTGATTGATTTTCGCGAAGTGAGTTTTAGTACGCAGTAATTGTTTGTCGTTGCTGTCATTTACTGCCCTGTCAAACAAGCAAAAACAAGGATCTCATTCGCTTGTTCCGTACCTTCCTGTCTGTATCAGTTCTACGAAAAAGACGGCAAGAAATTACCAGGGAAAAAGGGAATCAGCTTGTCTAAAGAGCAGTACGACACTCTCAAATCGATTTTTACATCTGGTGCCATTGATAGCGAAATTGCTAAGCTCGAAGGATAGATCATAGATGCAGCTGCCAATCCAGAAACCTAGCAAAGAACTTTTGATATGGAAATTCATTTGTATACTTCGAACATCATGCTCTGTATCCACGGTGCAAAATAGAGGCTTTACTATGGTAAGCCGATCTGTCCTCTTGCTCCCTCGACGCTATAAAATAAGTTTTGAAACATAATTACTTTTCAGCAACTCCTAGGATACTGACGAGTCTCAGCAGCCGCAGTGCATCTAACTAACAAGTTCATCCTCTATTGGTAAGCACTTGATCGAACGTTGTTTCTGTACAAGTGGTCTGAATAAAGGATGCCGGCAGAGCGGAGGCAACGTGATCTCGGCCACGTAATGGCAAGTGGAATCTTCTTGGACGCTAACGGAGAAGTCAAGGGCGCAAGAATAACGCACGGAAACGGAACGTTCCATGTTTGTTTCTCTACTAGTATCGCTTGCTTTGGCATCCTCCAAGAGACATAGTTCACCTTTGGGGTATTCTACCTCCAAGTAGGAGCCATTCCCGCCACGCTCCAGTCCTTGCCTATTCTGCCCAAATTCATCAGTCACATTGACAACATGTTCCCATTCGTAAGACTTACCCAACTGATCGACATCCCCAGCTTTATAAAATCCTAACAAATGCTGTGTGTCATCCTTGAGGTCGATACCTTTGTACTTGGCTACGCCTGAGAATTGACGAACATATTGTTTGTGGCAATATTCATATTGCCACCAACCATCCTTCTTACTGTACAAGCACTTCTCCCCAAGCGTTTCATCCAAAATCTCGGTAAGAGAAAGGTGCTCAAAGTTCATGTTGGTATATTCATTTGCGGAGAGGCCGCCGTTCGGGGTGGTATAAATATCAGGGAGCGAAAAAATAGCTTCTTCCATCTCTCCCATATCCGTGTCTTCGCACAAAATCGGAGTACAGATTTCTAGGATGTATTTACGTGGGTCCTCTGGATCCTTCCAAACGTTTGTAATTGATGCAATGGTCGTGTCCTTGGCAACTGGTTCTCCCTGGTAAAGTGCTGTACTGCCTTTTTGTCGTTTGGTTTCGCTTTCGGAACAGCACCGAAAATATACATCTGTTTTCTTGGATTTGCCAGTACTTTCAGACTTGTCACCATGTCTAAATTTTTCTCTTGCTTGGCCTAGTTCGATGTTGATCTCGCCTTCTTCCATCTCCACCTCCTTCTCAGTCGATTTTATCTTTCGACCACTATAGTATCCCAAGTTAGAAACTTGCTTCAGCTTCAAAGATGGACTTTTCGGGTTGCTCGATAGTGTTTCCGTACGAAATTTCTGTACTTTGTCTTCCCAACACCATTCGTACGTCCAATACTTCATTCGTTTTTGAATGCAAAGGCCATCGAGGAGATCAAGCCGTACCTCAATCTCCATATCATCAAAGTCAAAGCCAAACCCAACACCAGCGCTTGTAGTATCGACAGCTTCTTCACTTTCCCGTAACCACGCATTGTCAGTGTGCTTCATGAAACCTTCTTTTTCAAGATCGTTTGTCTGGGAGTAATAGTCGCTTTGAGTTGCCACTATCCGAGAAAGTCGTTCGCCTAAAAGACGGTGTTTGTCATCTTCTAATTCCAGGAATAGCCGATTAATGGGTGGATCGAACAAACTCTCCCTTGACAAACTAGAGGACTCCAATGCATCCTCAGTAAAAATTCGGCAGACATGGCGTCTTCCCATTCCATCTGCAGTTTCCCAATAGTGTGTTTCGGTGGATGTCGTCTCATCGTCCTTTACGAATAAATTCGGAAGCTTTAGTGGCAGGGATGCCAAACGGCTTCTTGTAGCTCTACTGTAGCCCCCATACGGCGTTCCATGCACATTGTTCGCGTCCAATACAGCTGGATCGTATTCATCGTTTCCGGGAAAGAGACGTTGGTGTAGCTCTTCTTGCTGCGATTTTTTGGGAAGCGAAAGTAAAAAGTAAGCGAATATTTTCCAGTGTGGGAGGTGCGGCTTGGTGGGTTTGTGCGATGTGAGACTCATAGCGAGCCTATTCTGACTTTCGAGCATATGAACTTCAGTTTCTGCTGCTGCTCGCGACGTACAGTACTCAGTAGAGGCCTTGAGCAGAATTGTTGCGTATCATCACAAGCTTCTGGGCTAGAGGCTTGTTTGATTCGAGATTTCAAGAAAACTACCAATTAGGGTTAAGACTATGTGCTGAGTAGCTACTGGTAGTAATCCTACTACTGATGGACATCTTGAACACTGCGTCGTACTCTAGTACTTCTCTACGTTGTACTCTAGCAGGTTCGAGCAGAGAGACCTTTGACGAAAGCTTACTACATTCCTACCTGTTGGACCATGTGTGACCATATGAGGCCATGTGTGTCCTCTGAATGGTATGTGTGAACCGAAAGGTGCATCAAATCTATGGTTGCACCCAAATGAAGGTACTCTAAGACTGGAAAATGGCTACCCTGCCTCTTGTCTAATTTGCAATAGTCTTCCAAGAGTAATCCACTCACCGTGTTCTTGTTGGTGAGCAATAATGGCCCGTTCCTCTTCTGTAAGCCACAGATCTGCCCAAGTTAGGCCTCCTGCTCTGGAGAGCTGAAACTCAGTACTCTTGCAAAATTCTGGATCCCACTTTGTATGAATCTTGCTCGTCAACATGGGCGCCCGAAAGAATGCTGGATAGGTTGACAGCTGTACTGCTTCGCGGTAGCCAAAATGCTCTATCAGCACACGCGGTAACATTTTATCTGCCGGCTTGACTATATAAAAACGCATACGTTTGCCTTTCCATAACAGAGCCCCGACGTCTGTCTGTAGCCTTTGGAGCAAGGCATTGTAGCCTTCTTTCGAGATCCAGTAGGCATAACTGCCCCACACAGGATTCCCTCCTGGTTTTGTGTGCTTCCTTTGACTTTCTGCTGTCTTCTCGGCTATGTCACCAGCTTGTTCATCTTCGTCCAAACCGGGAACATCATCATTCTTATTGAATTCTTCCAAGGGTTCGGTTTCCTGTAGATCTTGCAAGATGTCGTGCACATTTGGGAATGGCATTACTGTATAAGCCATTGGGTCGTTGCACTTTTCTCGTTGAAACGCTTGTTTTAAGGTATGCCGTTCATAGATCCAATTGATATTGGGAACGGATCCAAGCCAACCAAGGAAACGAAAATGACATTTTGTTGGAACTGTTTCTGGGCTGTTTGACTGTTGCTGCAAAAGGCGTTGTTTAGCTTCCCATTCATGCATGGCTTCCATGGACTGCCATATTCGTTCTGCACATTCGCCGTTGAGAGGCGCCCGAATATTATCCTCCAAAATTACGTCGAACTCTTCTTGGAAAAACCGTTCCTTCAGAGCGATCAGATGAGCCAAGGTGCATCCCAGCACAGCTCGTCCTCGGTTAATTGTTTTGGACTTTCGCCACAATTCGACACAGTAGTGCAATTGAACATCCGCCTCGCTGCCTCGTCGTCCCGGGATTACCGGTGCTTTCAAGTCGTCCAGTGCATGAAAAAAATGTTCCGACACTCTCTGGTACTTTGGATCCGCGTGTCCGACCTTGATTGCTTCCCATTCGGCATTTGGAATCAAACCTGCTCGATAACAAATGTTCATAAATTGGAAACGATTTTTCAAATCCCGAGAGGGAACCCCATCGCTAAAGGCGGGAGGCTCAAAGTGTCGGCTCATGCAGGGTTGGCGAAACAAATTTTGAATATGATTTTGTCGATCGGACCCGGGCATTGTAATCACCAAAGCCTTGAGTTTACGGCGCTTTTCCTTCGTCGGTGAAAGCGGGTCGCTCATGGTTGCTTTATCGCTGTCTTGACCAGCTACCTCCGGTCCTTCTAGATCCCTCCGAGGATAAACGCAGCTTATTAATGGGCTATTTCGCAGCAGGAGAGACAGTGGAACAGGGGATGCTGTGTGCTTCTTGTGATGGGAAAAAATACCTGGTCCGAAATTACGGACGAGTGACTGAAAAAATCATCGTACGTGACGTAGTACCAATAGGGTTATGGGTTATTATAGCTGTCACAAATATGTTTTTCCCATCTCAAAATTAAAAATAAATACTGTAATAATCATTCAATAATATTATTATTACACATCCAGCTTGTGAGTGCACATTGAGATGCGTCTAGTGAGAAAGGATCGACAGCGAAGAACCGCAGCGGCGGTGGGCTGTGTCAGCGTTTTGTTGCTCCTTCTGCTGCTTCGCGCCAACTTATTTCCTTCCGAAGAATTGGAAAATCTGTCGGTTCTCGAAACGTGTCGAGGGCGACAGCTCTACAAAGTGGATTTTCCGGGTCCTTCGGAATGGACCGTTTTTATTACCATCAACAGCGGATTCATGGACTTCTTTACCAATTGGTGGTACCATTTTGAACGGCTCGATACAAAATCCAATTTAATAATTGTGGCAGAAGATGCTGAAGCGTTTCAATTGTTAAAGGCCATGGACCTGCCCGGAGCAGCCGTAGTCCAATCTGATGCTACGGGATCGGGCAAGTTTGGTTACGATTCACCAGAATACAATCGACTGGTATCTTCTAGACCATCACGTGTCCTCAGTATGCTTTGCTCGGCGGATATGCCTTCTGCCAACCTAATTTATGCGGACATTGATGCTGTCTGGCTCAGGGATCCCCTACCGTATTTCCAGCAAGCACTGTACGGACCCGACAACTTTGATTTTGCAGCGCAAGATGATCAGCCAGAGAGCCCAGAAAATTACTGTACTGGTTTGATCGTCATGAGGCGAAACGACAAGATGGTGCATTTGATGGCTCAGTGGGAAGCCATGCTGGCCAAGTTCCCCAATTCTCCCAATCAACGATTGTTTTGGAATACTCTGGAAAGCAAAGCTGTTCAAAGTTTAAATATCAACCGCGGTGTCCTACCGATATCTATCTTCCCTCCGGGCGACATGTATTTTGAAGAGGGGGAGTCTTCGGAACACCACTGGGATCAGTCCATGCGAGATCACGTGGCAATCGCCCATAACAATTGGGTGATTGGTCACGAGAACAAAATTGCCCGATTCAAAAAATTTGGCTTATGGAAAGTGCCATCATCATAGCACTTTTTGTGTGACTTGACTTGAGCACAAAACCTACGAGACGTATTGGAGTTTCTCCCTCCTTTTTTGCAGAAACAAACATACCCACCCAATCACAAACATTTCTATTCATACTTCATAAACAATACTTCTATTTTTTATGCAGAAAGTATCTATTATTTTATTTTTTGTTCGACTTTTATAAATCAGGATCGATATCTGGTGCTGCCCCCACTTCCACGGCAGGTGCTGCCACAGAAAAACTGGCAGGAGCAAACTGAAAGACAGATGTTTGGTTTCCACTATTCTTGTTGCTGCCATTATCATTCTCGTCATCACTATTGTCACCCAGTACAGCAAACGCATTCTTCGATTGTGCTAGTTTGCGATTCTTTCGTGCTTGCATTTGTTGTTGCTGTTGATTAGTCTGATAGACGTGTTGAAGGCTAATGGCTTTGTGTTGCTGCTGTTGTTGTGGCTGTTGAGGTACAGATATACTGTTGTTTCCATCATTTATCATCATTCCATTCCATCCCTGTGTCTTATCGGTGACTTCTGACATTAATTGAGTGGTAGATTTTCTAGCATCATCCACGATAAGAGTGGGAGCAGAAAAGGCAAACGCTCCTTGAATTTGCTGTGTTTTGGATTGTTGTCCCTTGCGCCGTCCTTTTTGCTTTTGTTTCTGTCGTTCTTCTTTTTGGACCGAAGCCATCATGCGCTCTCGCATACTGTCTTGTTGTCGCTGGAAGTCATTTGCTTCACTGCTACTGCTGTTCTGAATAGCATTCTTGTTGTGTTTTCCTTTCAATGCAAAATCAGATGAAGGACTGCTGCTGCGCATGCCATCCCCCGTGTCCTGGTGCTTCTTTTTGGTCAGTGGTTCTTTGATCACGCGTGCTTTCAACGACTTTGCAGATGCTTTGGCTTGCTTTTGTTTGGAAGTCTTGGATTTTCTCTTGCCCATCTTGAGTTTTGGTTTTTTGGATTTTTTTTATTTTTATTTTGTCACAATGTTGTTGTTCGTTGTTGTTGTTGGTTTTTGGTTTATTTATTGTTGTGCAAAAATAAATCGCTGGTTGTTCTCTCTGCAGCGCTCATAACCCAATCCCTCTACACAGATCAACGATGACGATGCAGCGTTCGTTGCACCTTCTGCACAATCGGCACCTTTTCTTGTTCACTACTCTACAGCAGCATTGTAATTCTTTTGTTCTCAACAGCCGCAACAGTTACTGTACCTAACTTTGCGTGTATCCTTCATGTTCTATTAATCTCATATTTGATACTGGTACAAGGTTTTAGTCATGGTTTTCACGAGGGTATTGCTCTTGCAGCGACAGGCCCTGCGCCAATCCTGGAAGGAAGCTTCGTCTTCGGTTGAAGTGCTGCGGTATAAGTCAACGTCTTCTTCTTCATCAACAGCATCTACTACTACAACTCCGACTCTTTCCTCTGTCAACCTCCCTACTGCCAGCGACGAGAATGAGCATGATGCTGCTACTGATTCACAGAATCCCAACACTACTACAACTACAGTTACAGTTATGAAACCTACTAGTTTGACCAAAGCCTACGCTGATTTGGCCAAAGCCCGACTTTCGGCGCTGGTGGTATCTACGACTGCCTGTGGATTTTTGGCCGCGGGTGGACCCTTTTCAACGCAGCTTACCTTGCTGGGATCTTGCGTGGTAGGAACAGCTCTGTGCTCTTCGTCGGCGGCCGCTTGGAATCAAATTTTTGAAGTCTCTCGCGATGCAAAAATGAAACGAACGCAACAGCGTCCGCTGGTGCAGGGATCCTTGACATTAACGCAAGCGAGAACAGCGGCAGTCTTGTGGGGAATTGGAGGTGTTGGACTGCTTCATGTGGGCACGGATCCTACTACCACAATGTTGGGACTGGGAAATATTGCACTTTATTCTGGCTTGTACACTTGGATGAAACCAAGGACCATTTGGAATACGCATGTTGGAGCTCTCGTGGGAGCTATTCCTCCCGTCATGGGTTGGACGGCTGCCACGGGAGGGTCTTTGTTTGATGTTGAAGCTATGGTGTTGGGAACGACTCTGTTTTTGTGGCAAATGCCCCACTTTTTTGCCCTCTCGTTCATGCACCGGCAAGATTATGCTCGAGGAGGCTTTCAAATGGTGCCAATATCTGACAATGCAAACTTTGACCACACGGCTGCTCTCATTACTCGTTATGCTGCCTACTTGGCGGCGGTGCCCTTTGTGGCGACCTTCACTGGAGTCACTAGCAGTATGTTTGCTTTGGAAGGTATCGCTCTGAACGCGTATGCTGTGCATGTAGCACATCAATTCTCGCGAGATCGGACCAATGCCAATGCCCGCAAAGTATTTTTGACATCGCTTTGGTATTTGCCTACGTTTATGATGCTTTTTCTGTTGCACTCGCGAGTCTGGGACGAAGAAGAAAATAAGGAAAAGGATGCCGTACGAGAATGGATTGCAGATAGGGTTCACGTCATTCGTGAAGCGGGTCGACAAGTTTGCATTCATGAAAAGGCTATTCATCACAGCGACGACAAGAATGACAGCAGTACTAACGCTGCGTTGCTAGAAGCGAGCAAGCAGGCGTGTCCTGTAGCCTTTGGATCTGCCAAGAGCCGTGAAGGATTGGAAATTTTGAAGCGACGAGCATCTGAAGCTGCAGTGGTTGCCACTGCTGTCTCGCTTAACCAAGAAGCCCCCCCATCATCATCATAAAAGAGACACAAGCATGACCATAAGCTATGGAAAATCTGTACTACTCATTAAGTAACATACCCTTATTCATTGATGCAACTCGCAGGTGTTGCTTGTGATTTATCATGATTAGGATTTGCAGGAGGCTGATAGGCTTGGCTGTCGGACGGGGGCTTGCGGTGGCTTTTTTGCAGACTTAGGTTGAGGTGAACGGCGAAGTTTGGGTGGGGCGTTTGTAAGTCTGCTTGGACGCAACTTTTGCTCGTTGTAGTTTGATGGTTGCTGGAATGGAGCATGATTCTCCAAAGCATTTTGCGGCCATGGCCTTCTGGAAATGATCGACCCGGTCGAACAAACGTTTGATGTTTGTTGCTGCTCAAGGCTGGGAGCGTTGCTCGAAAGACGACAACAGATATTAGCATCGGAAGAATTCCACCGGGACCAGCTCGAGTTCAGACTACTTAACGAGTGGGAGCTTGTCCATTCTTTGGTCTCAGTATCGCTCGTGGATGATAGAGATGCATCCCCTTCTGGTGGCTTTATCACGTAAATGTATGCTGGGATGGGCATCGTGCAGATCTGCCAAATTGCTTCCACAACAAAAATGTGCCCTAGATGGCAACCTGTTTGTAATCCAATTTAGAACATTCATCAAGAGCGTAATAGAATCAGAGAGAACGATTCGATGGTGTCGATGGTGTCCAAGTTTACTTCCGCTTGGCAGAAATCAATCAACGTCAGGATAGCGCTGCCATCAAAGCCCTCGTCGAACGATGAGTTAAGATCTTGTGAGATTTACTGCTGAGCACGTCGTACCCATGATAGACCATACTGCAACGTCGACAGGACTGAACTGAAATGCTGTAAATTCATTGCTTTTTTGTGGTCTGCTGGGAAACAGCCCATTTCACACGTAAACTTGAAGACAAAACCTATCAAAGCCCTCAACGTCTGTATGAAATGTTGGTCTTGCAAACACACAATTCTTGATGTCCATCTGTACAATGGTCAAATACTTGCAGGTTATTTTTGATAATTCTGAAGTAGTTGATGCAGACAATAGTGTTCTATGGTCAGATCCTACTTTTTCCGACCTGGGACTTGAAAAGGTGCAGCCTACTGCAGTGTCCACTAAAATGTTTGAATATTTCCTCATCCGGTTGCCTCGTCTAAGTATTCACGACCATTATTCTCCTGTGCGACCGAACAAATTCATTGACTGGTGTACACCTGCTGACACTTTCCGGAAACCATAGGTTTCTTACTATCTATTCGCTCTCACTCCGACTTTCCTCGTTGTCGCCTAGTTTTCCGTTGTTTTCGTCATCGTTTTCTTCACTACAAACATCATCATCATCGTCATCATCATCATCTCCGAAGTAAGTATCGAGCACAAAGCCAACCAGATCAAACTCATGTTGATAGAAAGGAAACGTCATGAGAATAAAGAATGCCGTTGCTTGGTCAAGTGACGTCAAGTTCGTTGTTTCTTGGAACAAATCCAAACCCTCTGGGTCCAAATAGCAAGCATACCGATCCCTAGATTCCTCCTTGTATTCTCGACCCTTCTCCTCCTTCTGATCGTCTCGATCTTCTTCTTTAGCATTGGCAGAGCTTTTCTTGTGATCAGGACGTCTTCCCCCGTTTATAGGTGCGCCTTTTCCTATACCTCTCTCTTCTAATTTCAGGTCATCGCTGTCGCCCATCACAACATCTTCGTCACCATCATCATTTATACAAATTGCAGGCAAGCGCGAAGGCTTTGTTCCGTCAGCCCAGACGCGAATGGTCAGTAAATTTTGTTTTGGCCCGTGACATATAGATAGGTCGATGGAATACCAAATACAAGTTGGTGTTTTTGCAGTGGCAGGATCTCGTTCGTACCGAAAATGGAGTTGAATGAAATCACTTGAAATTTCTTCTTGTGCGTCAGCTGTCGGATCTGTTTGTTTTCGCTTTTTGGTTGGCAGTGAGGAAGACGATGCAACTCCTTCCCCACAGCCTGAGGTTGCTTGAATGGGACACTTCACGACGGCTTCTACATGACAACAATTGTCGGCTTTTTCTAACCGATGACAGGATGTTACTTCCAAGGTCTGCTGGAAAGATTCAATGCATTTGGGTAAGCTCTTCTTTGGCTCGTCGTAAAAGCATTCAAATGGGTCTTGGTCGAACAGGTCTTTGATTGTTTGCGTCTCGTAGAGCAAATGAGCTTCGGATTGTAGTACTCTTAAAACATCCGCTGCAACATCGGCTCCGGAGACCTCTTGCTTAGACACAAAGGACTTTAATAGAACCCTCGCAGACTCCCTCAACGCAGCACTCATCTTTTTTTATGAAGAATAGCTATTGTAGTGAGTAGTGACTGCCTGACTGCCTGGTTGGTGAAGCAGCCGAAAGTTGAAAGCAATGGTTTTTGTGGTTGGTCATGGCAGCGTTGACATTGAGTCGTGTAAGTGGGTAGTTTTGGTGCCAGTGGAGGTACAGCGCAGACTCTCCGAGACACGAATTAAAAGTAACTCCTCAATTAAACAAGATCTGAACTGCGCACGCCACTGCAGCATGTACAGCACCTCTCCTATGATATGCAAAATTTTGACCTATGTGTTTATTCTCTATGTTATGCCTGCTATTATCGATGCGCAGATTTCACGATCATCAAATTGGAATAGGAGCATGTTGGCGCAGCATATTGCGAACGAATGAGTAGGTGTACTGCACAATCTTGAATACCCAATGCATACCCAATGCTCCTCCTGGCTGATTTCCTACTTCTGTGCATCGCTTACTAGGCAATGGCTAAAGGAATCTCACACTACCAAGGACCCAATTGTGTTAATGCTACCGTGGCTATAACTTGCTACAGCAGTAGCTATACTGCTGGTACTTGAGTACGTGTGTGTTGCCCTTGGAAGCAAGTTTGATTTGATTTTTTGGTTTTTGAGGTTATGAGCACAAAAGAATGATCCTGTATCATGAGTTGGCAAGCTTCCAGTTCAGCGTGCTTTTTCCCATGTTGTGTATTTAGTCAGCATCTAATAATACTGTGTTCAGCTACTCCTGGCTGTGCACAAGAACCAATGCAAAATCCATCCACAAAACAAAGAAACATCTCAAGTTTATGAGCAGTTACTTACATTAATTCATCCTCGTTAACCTCTCTTAATCTTTCGTCCTCGTTAATCTTTTCCAAGCCTTTCATTCTCTCAGCCCAGCCTCGATTGACCACTTACTACAAAGGAGTAGAGTTCCATTCGAAATCCGAAATGCCGCCAAGATCCACAAGAAAGACGGCCAATAGCACTGCTGGTCCAAAGGTTGGCGACATTGTTCTAGTAAATCAGCCGAGAAAATGGAACACGGATGGCAGAGAACCGGCCCTTGTCTTGAAGACTGGATGTGTTTACAATAACGAGGAGAGCGATTCCGAAGCTACGAAGCTCCAAGATGGTTTCCTTGTGAAATTTCAGGTTAGCAACACGCGAGTGGTTGTTCCTGCGTCATCAGTGTACCAGTTGGAAGAAGAAGACAAGGACGATAGCAAGAAGAGCCGATGGACATCCCGTGCGTCCCGGTCTCAACGATTGCAGTCGTCTCCCAGAACGATGACCCAAGAATTCTCAGAGTCCAATTCGCAGAAATTGGTCACGCCGTCTCCTTCTGTGGGAAATGCCACAGCAGCAACTAGCAGCGAAGACGAGACGGACACTATTAGTGAGGAAATTGTTGAAGATAAACCAATGCCAAACCCAAAGAAACGAGGGCGGGCATTGGGCGCTAAAGTTAAGGCTGGGCCTGCCAAAAAGAAACGGGCCGCATCTCTATCGAAGAAAGCAGCAAAGTCTGCCAAAACCGCAAAATCTATCACGAATGAGGACGAAGCGAGCAGCGAGAACGAAGGTACAGTATCGGGTGGTATAGAGTCTCCGCATTTTGCCAAGAAGAACAAGAAGGCCGATGCGGCCGCTTCCAAAAAAACTGCTGGCGCTTCGATCACCGCCTCAACAAAGGAGGCAGCTCCAGCCAAGAAGAAAAAAACGGCTGGAAAGAAAAAGTCCAACAAGGAAGTCATTGCTATTCACCGTGACGACGATGACGATAACAATGATGATGATGGCGATGATGATGATGATGACAAGCCTTACAAAGCAGAATATTCCACAACTGGAC
>Ga0100398_1001616_pt1 | contig 19216 bp, 14 predicted proteins | sample CryGeymeta201522_FD_81568 | JGI IMG/M metagenome (GOLD analysis project Ga0100398, IMG submission 81568) | Groundwater microbial communities from Crystal Geyser aquifers in Utah, USA - Crystal Geyser metaG 2015-22 | ecosystem: Environmental > Aquatic > Deep subsurface > Groundwater | place: USA...
GATTGACGGGATTGACGGGATTGACGGGATAGATGAGCATCCGATGTCTTGGGAATCAATCAAGACCGCAACGGTTCCCCGCAAACTGGAGCAGTAGCCCATGAGCCAGTTGGACCCGGCATGGCCGCGGCCGTGCCTGATGGTGAATCCGGTTCGTCATTACGCCTGGGGCGCCGGCGGCCGTGCGGCACTCATTCCGCAACTACTGGGGCGGCCGGCGGAACCCGGCCGGCCCTACGCCGAACTCTGGATCGGCGCTCATCCGTCGGCGCCGTCCGAACTGGAAACCAGCGCCGGGCGGGTGCCGCTCGATCGAGCGGTGGCTCAGGCGCCGGAACCACTGCTCGGGTCTCGGGTGCGGCATCGCTTCGCCGGCGCTTTCCCGTTTCTGCTCAAAGTCCTGGACGCCGCTCGAGCGCTTTCCATTCAGGCCCATCCCAACCGGCGGCAGGCCGAACGGCTGCGCCGTCGCGATCCCGATCATTATCCGGACCCGAACCACAAGCCGGAACTGGCGGTGGCGCTCGATGGCGTGAGGGCCCTGGCGGGCTTCAGGCGGTGGCGGGAAATTGAGCATGGCCTGGAGCGGGTGCCGGACCTGGTCGCATTCCTGGGCGGTTCGGCGGTCGGTGATGGCGCCGCGGAATGGTCGGCGCCAGGTTCAATGGAGCCGCAGGCGCGGATCCGGCACCTGGTGACCGCGCTGCTGGATCGGGTCGATCGCTGTCCGGACCGGTTCGGCGCCGCGCTCGATGCCGCCGCGGCCGGGCTTCAAGCGCGCGCGGCGGAATTGGACGCCAACGAACGGCTGTTTCTCGAACTGCGCCACGGCCATCCTGGGCCTGACCCGGGTCTCGTCTTCGCCCTCTGGCTCAATCTGGTGGAATTGGACAGCGGCCAGGGCCTGTTCATCGATGCCGGAGTCCCCCACGCCTACCTGGTAGGCCGCCTGGTGGAGTGCATGGCCGCATCCGACAACGTGGTGCGCGTGGGCCTTACCGAAAAACACAAGGACGCCGCCGCCCTGCTGGAAATCCTGAGGTTTGAGGGTGGTCACCCGGCTGTGCTCACACCGGGTTCGAACCCGAAGCGAATGATTTACCTCAGTCCGGCGCGGGAATTCGAACTGACCCGACACCGGCTTCGGCCGGGGGACGTCCTGGGGCGACGCCAACCCGACGGCCCGGTGGTGATCCTGGTGCTGAGCGGGACCACCCATGTCACCTGGAACGAGGCGCGGAGGCAGGAAAATCTGACCGTGCCAGGCGGCCGCAGCGTGCTCATTCCGGCCGCGACGACATCGTTTCGACTGACCGCCCAGACGGACGCCCAAATCTTCAGGGTTGAGGTTCCCACCTGAATCCTTTCACTCTGCCTTCGACATTCGATATTCAATATTCGATATTCCGCGGTTCGCCTTTTCTTCCCTTCTCTTCCCTTTTCCTCGCTTCCTTCAGGTCAAACGGAACCGCTCCCGCAGCCGTTCCGACAGACGCTGGATCAGGGTGAAAGCCTGCTCCACGGTCTCGGTCCCGTCCGGATTCACCAGGCAGCAGGTGGCCGGCGATAGCAGGCTCCGGGACAGCAGAAAATCCCGGTCGATGCCCTGCCGATCGAGGCTGGTCCAGAGGTCCACCAGACGTTTTTCGATGCTTTCGATGGATTCCAGTTCAAATTTATCGAAGCCGGTGGGCACGATCCCCCAAATGAGAATCCCGCCCCGATCCAGATAACGGCGCAGCGATTTGGTGTAGGCCACGAATACCTCGCCGTTCGAATACATATCGAGCGACAAGACATCCAGATCCTGGTTCAACAGGAAATCCCAGTCGGGGTTCCCGCACAGATGGATGCCCCGGGGCCGTTCGATCAGCCCGAAAAAGAATTCCATGTCCTTGCGCGCCGGCGCATCGCCGTAGCCGGACATGCCGCTGAAGATGAACTGGAGTCCCGGTTCGTCCACGAACATAAAGGCGTTGGGATTACGCCGCTTGAGTCGTTGCAGTTGCACGTTGACCCGCCTGGCCATGAATTCCAACAGAAACGGCCGCACCGTATCGTCAAACAGGATCGGCCGGTCGTTTTCGTCCAACACATTGAACCCGAAACTCACCGGCCCTTCCAGTTGCCCGCGAATGGCCGGGCGATCGGCCAGATCGAGATCGAGAAACTGATGATACACCACGGAATAGGTGGGGCTGATGTCGAAGAAGGTCGGGTCGTCGAAGCGCTCCAGCGTGGCATCCAGTTCGAGGGCGAATTTGTCCATGGAAAACCGCAGGGTCCGTTGCTCCAGGTCGAGCAGGATGCCGGGGAAATTTTCCGAGGCCTGGACGTACATGTCTTCGTAATAGTTGAGATGCGGAAGCTGCGGCCAGAACGGGATGTCCAGGCCGAGGGCGACGTCCAGGGCGCGCTGCACGTCGGTGTGTGGCATCACGGCCATGGCCGTGGTGAGCAGGTTGCCGGGAATGGGCATGGCGGAGGCTCCTTTTCTGCTGGTGGGTGGAATCGACGGCCGCGATCGGAATTTCCATCAGGCGCGGCGGCGCCGGCGATCAGGCCGGTTCGGCCGTCCGCCAGGCTCTTCTATCGCTTTTTTGACCCTTCAGGTCAACCAGCCGGAACGTGCAATCGAGAGCGTTTCGGTTCGAACCGTGCCCGACGGTGCCACCACCAGCCCATGCCCTTTGGATTGCACTCAAACGATGGAACCGGGGCGATTGCATCGGGATTACCTATTGGCTAAATTGGAATCGGCAACCTACAAGGAGTATCTTGCGAGGGGCGTGTGGAAACCTTTCGGCGACAGGAGGACTGGAAGTGACGGCCAACGGGAATCGGCCCAAGCTGGCGTGCTGCAATTTCATCGAGGACCTGGGCGAACTCCGGGCCTTTGCGCTGGAACACGGCTTCGACGGGATCGACTGGAGCTTCAAGCCGGCGACGCTGCCGGTCAGGCCGGCCGAACAATCCCGGTTGCTCGCGGCGATCCGGTCGCTGGAGCCATTGGCGGTGCGCTACCATTGCGCGTTCCCGAACACCGATCCGGGCGCGACGGCGGCGGCGGAAGCGGCCCAAGCCACGGAGCGCCTGCGGCAGGCCTGCCGGGTGGTGTCCAAGCTGGGCGGGCGGCACCTCACCATGCACATCGGTCTGGGGCTGGAATCGACCGTGCCTTTGTCCTGGGACCGGACCGTCGCCGCTCTCGGCGAACTGGTTCGGTTCGCCGACAATCTGGGGGTCGGTCTGTGTCTGGAAAACCTGGCTTGGGGCTGGACCAGTCGGCCGGAACTGTATGAAAAGCTGATCCGTAAATCGGGGGCCCGGGCGACGCTCGATATCGGTCATGCCCGGGTGAGCCCCTCGGTTCAGAGCCGTCAGTACGAAGTCGAGGACTTCGTGGCGCCGCACCCGGAACGTTTCCTCAACGCTCATGTCTACCACCTGGAGGAAGGCGATCGCCACCTGCCGCCCGCGCGCCTGTTCGATCTGGAAGATCGCCTGCGACTTCTGCAAACGCTGCCGGCCTGCGACTGGTGGGTACTGGAACTGCGGGAAAAGGGGCCGCTTTTACAGACGCTGCAAGTGGTGCGGGCCTATTTCGAAACCGCCGCGGCCGCGGGTGAGGAAACTCCGCGCGCGGCCCAGGCATGAACACCGAAAATCTACCACGGAGGCACAGCACGGCCAAAGGTCGCAACCAAACACTAACCACGGAGGCACAGAGGGCACAGAGAAGACTTTGTTTTTGCAGATCGGGAGATGCCGATCTGCAAGAAAAGCACTCCCTTCGGGGTGAGATTTTTCCCGGCCGTCGTCTCCCGGCCGGGCAAAAATAGTACCCTCTGTGCCTCTGTGTCTCTGTGGTGAGGATTTTTCCCACCGGCCGAAGCGATCATGATGGCCTCGGTGATTTACCAGGTAGGCAGGGGGCCCGTGTTATGGATCTCAGGCGGTTGGAAATATTTTGCCGGGTGCTGGAACTGAAAAGCTTCACCAAGGCGGCGGAGGCGGTGTATCTGTCTCAGCCCACGATCAGCGAACATGTCCGCACCCTGGAAGAACTCCTGGGGGAAAAACTGATCGATCGCCTGGGTAAGGAAGTGCTGCCCACTCCGGCGGGTCGGATCCTGTACCAGTACGCGCTCAAAATTTTGCAATTGCGGGAAGAAGCGATCCAGGCCATCGCCAGGTACCGGGGGGACCTTTCCGGCAAACTGGTGCTGGGAGCCAGCACCATCCCCGGCACCTACGTGCTGCCCAAGTGGATCGGTTCGTTCAAGGCCGATCATCCGGATATTCAGATTTCGCTGCAGATCGGCAGCACCGGGTCGGTGGTGGAATCGGTGTTGAACGGCGAACTGGAATTCGGGATGGTGGGGTCGCGCTGGGAAGACCGCCGCTTGCAACTGGAAGCCCTGTTTTCCGATGAACTGGTGCTGGCGGTCTATGCGGGCCATCCCTGGGCCGAGTTGACCGAAGTGCCGATGAGCGCGCTGTACGGAGAACCGTTCATCATGCGCCGGCGCGGGTCCGGTACCCGGATGGTGATGAGCGAAATCCTGGGGGCCCACGGGTTCGATTTTTCCCGCCTGACGGTGGTGGCCGAAGTGGCCGGCACCGAAGTGGTGCGGGAAAGCATCAAGGCTCGCATCGGCGTGTCGATCCTGTCGCGGCAGGCGGTGGCCGACGACATCCGGCACGGGGTTCTGCAGGCGGTACCGATCCAGGGGATCCGCTTCGGCCGGCCGTTTTATCTGGTGCGCCGGGCCGGGCGTGAGTTGTCGCCGGTGTCTTCGGCGTTTCTCGAACATCTCCGGGGCGGCGCCCGCGGCGGGGTGGGGGCGGCCGAGGCCGCCCCCGCATGAGCGCTGCCGACGCTTGCCGCGCCCGGATCGGCATTCCCGGCCGCGGGATACCCTGCGCGCTAACAATCCGAGCCTGTTGACGGAATCAACACCATAAGCTGGATTCTCAGCCATCCTGTCAGTCCTATCAGTCCTATCAATCCCGTCAAGAAGCCTTTCCCGCCAGCGCCGCCGTCACCAGGGTCTGGGCTTCTTCCTGAAGCCTTGTCAGGTGCTCCCTGCCTTTGAAGCTTTCCGCATAGATCTTGTAAATGTCTTCGGTGCCCGACGGCCGGGCGGCGAACCAGCCGTTGGCGGTCACCACCTTGAGGCCGCCGATCGGCTCGCGATTGCCCGGGGCCCGGGTATGCACGGCGGTGATGGGTTCTCCGGCCAGGTCCCGGGCGGTGATGGAATCTTTTGCAAGGTTTTTCAAAACCACCTTCTGCGCCGGGGTGGCCGGAGCGTCGATGCGTTCGTAAACCGGAGCGCCGAAGCGGCCTTCCAGTTCGTGGTAGATTTCGCCCGGGTCCTTGCCGGAGCGGGCCATGATTTCGGCCGCGCAGAGATCGAGCAGTATGCCGTCCTTATCGGTGGTCCAGACCGTGCCGTCGCGACGCAGGAACGAAGCCCCGGCGCTTTCTTCGCCGCCGAACCCGAAGGAACCGTCGAGCAGACCGTCCACAAACCACTTGAACCCCACCGGCACCTCGCAGAGCGTGCGACCCAGGGCGGCGGCCACCCGATCGATCAGGGCGGTGGACACCAGGGTCTTGCCGACCGCCGCCGCGGGGCTCCAGTGGGGCCGGTGCTGGAACAGGTACCACACGGCCACCGTCAGGAAATGATTGGGATTAAGCAGGCCGGCGCCGCGGGTGACGATGCCGTGGCGGTCGACATCGGCGTCGTTGCCGAAAGCGAGATCGAACCGGTCCTTGAGCCCGATCAGGCGCTGCATGGCGAAGGGTGACGAGCAGTCCATGCGGATCTTGCCGTCTTTATCGAGGGTCATGAAAGCGAAAGTGGGGTCCACCACCGGGTTCACCACCTCGAGGTCCAGCCGATAGCGCCGGGCGATCGGTTCCCAGTAACGGACCGCGGCCCCGCCCATGGGATCGACCCCGAGTTTGAGGCCGGCGCCGGCGATCGTTTCCAGATCGATGGCGGCTTCCAGATCGGCCACGTAGGGGGTCACGTAATCATGGCGGTGGGTGGTTTCGGCCCGGAGCGCCCGGGCATGGCTCATGCGCCGTACCCCTTTGAGGCCGCCTTCCAGGATCGCGTTGGCGCCTTCGGTGATGGCCTGGGTGGTGTTAGTGTCCGCCGGGCCGCCGTTCGGGGGGTTGTATTTGAACCCGCCGTCTTCCGGCGGATTGTGCGACGGGGTGATCACCACGCCGTCGGCCTGGGCCCCGGATTTCCCGCGAATCCGGGCATTGTGGGTGAGAATGGCATGCGAGATGACCGGGGTCGGCGTGTAGCCGTCGTCCTGATCGATCATGACGGTCACCCCGTTGCCCGCGAACACTTCCAGGGCGGTGATCCGGGCCGCTTCCGAGAGGGCGTGGGTGTCCATTCCGAGAAACAGCGGCCCGCTGATCCCCGAGGCTTTGCGCTGATCGCACACGGCCTGACTTACGGCCAGAATGTGATCTTCGTTGAAACTCGCCTTGAACGCCGAACCCCGGTGCCCGGAGGTGCCGAAACTGATCCGCTGAGCGGGATCGTGCGGATCCGGGTGGAGCGTGTAGTAGGCGGCGATCAGTCGGGGAATGTTGGCCAGGCGTTCACGCGGGACCGGTTTGCCGGCCAGTTCATCGAGCGCCATGAGCTTTCAGCCTTTCCTCTGGTGGTTCACTGGTAAGCAAAATGAAGGACCGGGACATCTTGCCGGATCGAGCCGGCTTGATCCGCACGCAACGCCGCGGGCGCCGACGTTCACGGATTTTATTCCATGCCGGTTTAGGTTATCAAGACCTGCAATCGACGCGTCAGATCTTTTTACGTCCGATGACCTCACGATAAATTGATTCCAGACGCTGCGCGGCATCCGAGGCCAAAAATCGAGAAAGAGCGAAATTCCGGTTGTTGAAACTGATTTCTTTCCACAGTCTCCGATCGGTATGGAGGGTTTCGATGAATGCTGCAAACCGAAGAGGATCAAGACTCCAGGTGGCAAAGCCGTGCCGTCCGTTTTCGAAGAAATCCTTGATCCCACCTACCGGCCTGGTGATCACCGGCAACCCAAATGCCATCGCCTCCAAGACCGTATTGGGCATCCCTTCCGTATAACTCGGTAACAGATAGCAATGGGCCTTTCGATAAAGATCGTCCTTCCGCACCCCACGTACATATCCATAAAACGTCACATTGGGAATTAGATCGCGAACCACGGCTTGCTTCACATTGGCCAATTCCTCTCCGTCTCCGGCGATCATTAGTTCCATTTCAGGATGGCGCCGCACCAATAATTTGAAGGTATCGAGCGCTTCATATATGCCTTTACTCTTTCCGATACGTGCCAAGAACAGGATGCGCCAGGCTATTGTCGATAGCCTCTCCTCGATGTAGGAACGGACATCGTGGGCCGAAACCTGATCGTCCACGACGGTGCACTCAAGATAGATATTTTGTCTCAGGCCCCAACCTATGAGTTTCTTCCTTATCGTATCGGCCAACACGATAACGGCGCTGGTTCGTATTCCGTATGTCGACATGAACAGATTCATCCAGGTGTGTTCGATCTGATTTTCAGTTATTGGTCTCCAGCCATGGAAAAATACAATGCTCTTGACATCACATATTGATGCCAGCAAAATGAACAATCCTTCTCTCAAGATCCCCTTGGTTTCCAGTGATGGATTGACCACGACCAGATCATAGTTTTTGCTCCGCAAACGGATCCAGTACAATAGGTAGTCTGTCAGCAACCGTTTCGCTTGTTGAACCAGCGAATGCTCTCCCGGGCGCTTACCACACACGAAATATTCCACTCCACCGTCAAGATGTGGACGGAGTTTCTCATAGTAGGATTCGATACCACCCCCTTGGTCCGGAAGCAAATTGAGGATCCTCATCACATCTCACCTCCCACTAAGTAAAGGTCCCAAAGCTCCAAAGACAAACCAAAAACAATTTACACGAACCGTGAAAAGAGTTCTGCTCAAATCGTTCCTCGGGCACTATTATGAAACCCAGTGCCCAGGGGCCGTTGGCCACTAGAAAATCCGTGGGCGGATGACAATCTGTAACTTTTATGGTAACAACCGACGATGCTAAGATGGTTTGTCAACAATCATTCGGGGAGTGCGCCAATGGTAGGGAATCCATACCTGAGCGCGGCAACCAAGTTGTACGCTCATCTCCTTCGGCAACATTGGAACGGCCAGTGCTTGGTTGGCCCCGACCCTGTCGGCAAGGTGCATTGGAGGGTAACCCGTTTTGTGAGGAGTTATTTGCCTTGGTTGCCTTTTGATGACAAATATGTTTATTTGCAGGGACAGGCCTATTGGATAAAGGCGAATTTACTGATGTACGAAAGATACAGGGAATCGCGATTCCTGTATAGAGCCCTCCACTGTGCCGATTATATGGCTGCAGTTCAACCTCCGGATGGCGCATGGCGTCATCCGCCGATCTGGGGACGGCGCGGTTTCATCGCGACGGTTGAGGGTGTCTGGGCGAGTCTTGGACTGCTTGCGGCCTATCGCTACGGCCACAGAACATGGCACCTCGATGCTGCAAGAAAATGGTTTGATTTCCAATTAAACTGCATGGGATTCATTGATACCGGTTGGGGGCTGGCTGCAAGATATTATCTTCATGATAAAGAGGAGGTGGTACCTAACGTAAGCGCCGTGCTTCTATGGCTCATGGCTGAGTTAGCCGATGTCACCGGTAAATCAATCTATTTGCGATATGCCTGGGATGTCTGCTGTTTTCTTCGGAAAGTTCAGATGCCGAGCGGTGAGCTTCCCTATGTTTTTCCTAGTCGTAAGCATTTCCAGTGCTATCAATACAATGCTTTTCAATTTATGGACTTGCTTGCCTACATGAAAATCACGGATGATCGGCGAGTACTGCCTATCTTGCAAGGACTGGCCGGCTATCTCATGTCCGGCCTAAGTCCTCAGGGCGCTTGCCGCTATGATTGCTTTCACCAGAATCCGGAAACCAATTATTGGACAGCGGCCTTGGCGGCGGCCTTGCGTTTTGCGGAATTGCACAACTTCATGGCAGGGCAGCGATCCAGTTGTCGCGCCTACCAGCATCTTATCAGACGCCAGCAAGGCGATGGGCGATTTTCTTTTTCCGACAAGAATTATGAAGTCTTGTCGGACCACCGATCGTATCCGCGGCAGCAGGCCATGTTGCTCTATTTTCTGCTCCTGCGAGGGTGCCAGGGAGATGAGACTGCCGGAACGCCGGTTGGATACGATCCATCGTTGCCACGAATCGTCGCTTTACACCAAATGTAATCTTCAACAGCGCACCCTTGCTGGAGGTAGGCTATTCAACCGCGGATCGTCGGCAGAATCTGGGCACACAAAATGGTCCGGGATGCGATGACCCTGTACGGCGCAAGGGGGTTGAATATGTCCATTGGGCTCGCGTCCATGATGATCTACGGAAGAGTCTTTGCAACGTCAGGCATCGCCGTCATCAGTTTGTTTGAAATGGTTGCCAGCTTATTTCTCTCTTTTGGTTTCTCCTGGTCCGGCCTCGGCATCATCCGCTATGGCAAAGAGGAATGGCTTGCGACAAAAACCCTCAATCGCACCTCTTCCATCCGGTTGATCATTCTGTTGCCATCCATTGTTGTTTCGATTTTTGCACTCTATTTCTATAATGAACCTCTTCTCAGCTACATTGGAACTCAAGATCCACGACTCATCCATTATTTGCTCGCGAATCTATTCCTGCTGGCAGTCCATGGACATTTGAGTGACCTATTCACCGCCGCGGAACAACACGCCTGGAATGCCCTCTATAATTTTGGGGAAAGCCTCGGTAAGCTATTGATACTGGTTTTTTTTGTCTTTGGATCAATGACAGTAAGTGCTGAAATCTATTTGAAATTAGATGTTGGGCTTCTGACTGGATTACTGGTGATCAGGTTGGCATCTACTCCCAAAAGCTATCTATTGCCTTTTCGCATTTCGACCAGACCAGGTATCGTCACCTATTTCAAATTCGTTATACCACAAATATATGGTGTTGCGGGGCTGTATTTAATTAATTGGGTGGACGTATATTTCATAAGGATTTATTGCCCTCTGGATCACTTGGGTGCCTATCAATTCGTATACTCATTTTTCACCAAGTTTTGTTCATTTGCATTCATATTGAATACTATTCTATTTCCTCGCGTGGTGGCATGGAAGCAACGGAACGCAGTACAGCTTCAATATTTTCGAAGGTCAATACCTATCTTGACTCTTTCCATTGTTTCCGTATTGATGCTTACTTGTATTTGGCTATATGGATATTTCTTTGATCTGGCTTTTGGTGCCAAATACGTTGTCGCATATCCGGCATTCAATGTTCTCCTCATGACTGTTCCTTTCTATTTCGCCACATATTTATATGTTCCCATTCTTAATGCCTATGATCTTGTGGCTTATGTTCAAGTGGTCAATATCGTATCGGCCGGAACTAATTTGATGATCGACTTTTTTCTGATCAATAGATACGGAATCATTGCCGCGTCGTTTGGAACTTTAATGGCCGTGCTCATAAAATGCATATTATTGATGATCAAAACTAAAAATCTACTGAATGCTTCGACTTTGATCCAACCGGAATGCTGATACCATGAAAACGCAAATTGGCGGATACCGACCAACGCAATCTTCACTCCCATACGTTGTCGCCGCTTTTGCACTTGGAGTCCTCGCGGTCGCATCAACAGTTTCCGCAATGGCTGCGCTTGCGGCCTCCATTGTATTCATGCTCTCTTATCATCATCCGTTGCGGGCGCTTTACGTATTGATTCTGATGACACCTTTTTCAGGCTCTCCGTTCTTGGATCATCACTTTTTCCAAGCACCCGGTGCCAAGCCTTTCATCCTGACTGCCTTTATGGTTATTGCGGTAATGCTCATCAATCAAGACCAAGCGATAAAGATGCCGCGCGTTGCCGTCATTTCATCGTCTATCGTCTTATCCCTCTTGACCATCAGCGTGCTGAGGTCGACTAATCACTTAACGGTGATCAATAGCTTCCGACCGGAGAGCCTCTCATTTTCCAGATACATATTATCGGATTATCTAAAGCCCATTATTTATTTTCTTCCATTCATTGTCGTGACTCGATGCGCCCGTACCGAAACACAACAGGAACAAGTCTTGCGTCTGGTGGTGCTTGCCCTTTGCTGTCTTTCCGCCTGCCTGCTCTATCTTTGCGTCGCCGCTGGGAAGGGCGGATTGAATGAGGCAACGGTAAACGTCCTTTATGCAAATAACCTTGGGGCTCATAGAAATCAACTGGCCACTTATTACATTCTCGGGTTCCCCATTGTTCTTTCATATTTTTTCCGCCGGAGAAACGCTCTGTCCGTTATAGCAATCGTGCTATCCTTGTTGGCAGCGACATTTTTGTACTCACGGACGGCTTATTTTAACATCCCTCTAGGCGTTCTGGGATATCTCGCCATATCCAAGCGGATGAAATTATGGCCAATTGCCATTTTATTGTTTATTTTATTCATATCGGTGATTTCAGTAAGCGTGAAGGAAAGGGCTTTGACCGGTACTCGGAGCGGTGATATTGATGCGCTTTCGGCAGGGAGAACCGGGGGAATATGGACTCCATTGATTGATGAATATCTTCACAATCCGAGCAAACTATTGTGGGGCGCCGGCAGATATGGCATTTTGGTCTCTCAATCAAAAAAAAATGGTGGTGAATTGGAAGGAATCGAGCATCCACACAACATGTATCTTGAGCAGCTAATCGATAATGGGATATTGGGAGCCGCATTGATGATTGGGATACATCTATTGATCATTGGATCATATATACATAAATTAATCAATACAATGACTTCTTTTGATGAATATCGATACGGTGTCCTCTTATCCATGTTGATGTATTTTTTGGCCGGCTTGACCGGGAGGTCCCTATTCCCGGTTTATGACAACAGTTTTCTTTGGATCATAATGGCCATAGCATGTTTAAAGATCAGTCAAGTGGACCTTGCACTGAAAGCTTCGGATGCACGGTCCATCGGTTAGGAGCCAGTGATGGCGAAGCCACCCATCTGTTTTTATTGTGAAACTATTTATCCCGTACTGGATCCGCATGCCGAGCAAGCAATCATCGGTGGTGCCGAAGTGCAACAAGTGCTCATTGCACGCGAATTACTAAAGATCGGGTATCCTATTTGCTTTATCACGGGGGACTACGGCCAAGCCGATCCGACGCACATTGGCGACGTTCGGATCCATGCGACCTATCGAGATGGAGCGGGCCTTCCCGTGTTGAGATTCTTCTATCCGAAGGTGGTCAGGCTTTGGAAGGCACTGTGCAGGTCCGAGGCATCAATCTATTACTACCGGATGGCGGGTTTCGAATTGGCTTTCATCGTGCTGTTTGCGCGCAAGTACGGGAGGAAGGTGGTTTTCTGCAGTGCTTCCGATATCGATTTTAATCCGGTCCGAATTCATCTGAGTCATTGGAGAGACAAGGCTCTGTATTTTTGGGGACTACGACGATGCGATGCGATCGAGGCTCAGAACGGGGCGCAGCGCGAACTGCTTTGGAAATATTTTGGCAGACCGGCCACCGTGATTCATAATGGCTATCCAAGTTGCGAGCGACCCAATACTCTTCACGACGGGTCGATTCTTTGGGTGGCCAATCTGCAGAGGCGTAAGCGCCCTGGTTTGTTTACAGAACTGGCGCGCAGGGTGCCCAACGGCAAGTTCGTCATGGTCGGCGGCGCGCGATTCCATGGTCCTACCGCGGAGAAACGCTTGGAGCAGGATATTGTCACCGAAGCGAAACGTCTTCCCAACCTAATATACAGGGGTTTTCTGCCATTGGAGCAAACCGAAAGAGAGTTCCGGAAGGCTCGCCTTCTTATCGGCACGTCGGAACCGGAACAAGAAGGATTTCCCAACACGTTTCTTCAAGCCTGGAGCAAGGGCATTCCCGTTATATCCTTTGCGGACCCGGATGAGCTCATTTCAAGGCATGGATTGGGAGTCGTGGTCCGCAATCTCGACCAGATGGTCGGGGTAGTGAATGAGGTGCTTGAAGGCCGACGACAATTCTCTCCCCTCGGGATCAAGGAATTCTTTGATGCCAATCTGACCATGGAAAAGATTGCGCGGGATTATGATCGCCTTTTCACTTCACTGGCATCGACCGCCGACGGATGATCACCGACACGATTGTGAGCAGGCGCCATCTTCGGCCAAGGCAAAACAAACATGAGACTGCTACTGATTATCATCAATCTCCAGTGTGGCGGGCGCGAACGCCAAGTTCTGCAACTGCTGGAAGCCATCGCCCGAGACCCGACCATCGACTTTCGCCTGATTGTTTTATCGGCGGATATTTACTACCGGTACGGCGCCGAAATTGGTAGCCGGATGATCATCATTGAGAGGCGATTCAAGAAGGATCCACTTGTCTTTGGCACAATTCTCAAGATTGCTCGACGATTCAACCCGGATATTATCCATGTGTGGGACGCCATGAGCGCATTTTATGCGCTTCCGGTGGCCAAACTCCTCCGCTGCAAGTACGTCGACGGACAGATCCGGTGTGCGCCGACGGAACGAGATGGTTTCACACCCTTTCAGCTAATCATTAGGGCTTCCTTATTGCTGGCCGATAAAGTCGTGGGGAACTCCGTGGCCGGCTTGAGGGCGTTTCGAGCGCCGATGGGGAAAAGCCGCTGTATTCATAACGGATATGAAGCGGAACGGAACAGATTGCCGCGACCAGCGGCGGACACCCGTGCGCTTTTTGGCGTGCCCGCGGCCAAGGTTGTGGGTATGGTTGCTCGGTTTGTGCCGCTCAAGGGTCATGACACTTTCATCGAAGCAGCGAAGCAAGTCCTCAAGCAACGTAGCGATGTGGCGTTTGTGATGGTGGGAGACGGTCCGACAATGCCAAGCTGCCGCCAGGTCATTCCGGAAGAAATTCGGCGGAATTTTCATTTTCTCGGTTGGCAAACCGATGTGGAATCCATCGTGAATATTTTTGACGTGGGCGTGCTTTGCTCTCGGGAAGAAGGGATGTCGAATGCGATTATGGAATACATGGCCTTGGGCAAGCCGGTAGTTGCAACGAACGTGGGAGGCATGGCCGAAATCGTGGTGGACGGATCTACCGGCTTCTTGGTCCAACCCTCCCAAGGCGTCCAGATGGCCGATAAGATCCTGCTCCTGTTGGAAGACGTTGACCTTGCAAGAAGGATGGGGCAAGCTGGCAAGAAGCGACTAGAAGAAGACTTCGGCCTTGGCAAGATGATTACACAATACATCGCGCTGTGGCAGGGTCTGATGCCGGGTCAACCATTGAGGAGATGATCGGAGATCACCGTTCCCCGCGGTTCCCCACTAAGGCCCGTGGGGGACTAGCCTGGTAGCCCTTGCGCTTCACTCCCGGGTTATCCGGCAAACATTTGCGCCAGAAACGAGTGAATCATGTGTGGCATACTCGGTTACGCAAATTTCACCTTCGATTTCGAATCCGCTTTGAATCGGATCATGCATCGCGGCCCGGATGCCGCTGGGGACTATTGGGATGCCGGATGTTCAGTCTATTTGGGGCATCGCCGCCTTTCGATTCTCGATCTGAGCGAAGCAGGAAGACAACCAATGGCCGCCGAGAACGGGCGCATCATCATTACGTTCAACGGTGAGATCTATAACTTCAGGCAGTTGAAACAAGACCACCTGCGAGATGTCAAGTTCTTTTCCCAAAGCGACACGGAAGTGCTGTTGCGCCTGTACGCCAAATACGGGCTAGGTGCCATCGAATATCTGCGAGGCATGTTTGCCTTTGCCATTTATGACCGGACCAAGAAGGAGATAATACTTTGCAGGGATCGTGTGGGCATCAAGCCCCTATATTACTACAGCAAAAATAGTGAATTTGCACTAGCTTCCGAACTTGACCCTTTGAAGATGACCCCAGGAATAGATTTGGAGATCGATCCAATTGCGCTGGATCACTACTTCTCTATTGGTTATATTCCCTCCCCTTATTCGGCATACAAATACATTAGAAAGTTGCCTCCAGCCCATTACCTCGTCTATGATGTTGCCCATGGTAAGATCAAGACGCTCAAGCGCTATTGGAATCTGCGCGCGGCTTCCAGACAGGTTCCGAGCTGGACTGAATCGGAATGGATTGAAGCGATCAAGGAAAAGCTCAAAGAGGCGGTACAGGCTCACCTGGTCAGTGATGTCCCCTTAGGCGCATTTCTCAGTGGTGGCATGGACTCCAGCCTGGTCGTCTCGATGATGGCGGGTTGCGGCACAAATACCATCAAGACTTTTACCATGGGATTCGAGAACCGGGAATTCGACGAGCGCGCCTATGCCCGCTCGGTTGCGACAAGCTACCACACCGAACATCACGAACAGACGGTCAACCCCGATTCTTTCGAGATCATAGCGAAGCTGGTTCGGAGCTTCGGAGAACCGTTCTATGACTCATCGGCAATTCCTACTTATTATCTATCGAAAATGGTCAGTGAAAAGGTCAAGGTGATTCTCTCCGGTGACGGCGGTGATGAAGTTTTTGCGGGATACACCAGCTACCTAAGAATGTTGCGCTATGGTTTGCTTGATAGGGTCCCGAGGGCGTTGAGAGGTGCCGTGCGCAAGGTCGCCGCGCGGCTCCCTTTCCACATCAAGGGTTACGGATTCCTGCAACGGCAGGGATATGATGGAATCCATCGGTATTATGAAATGGAATCCATATTCAACAAGACGAGCAAGACCAGACTATATAAGGAGGGGTTCAGATACAGTCTGCCCAAACAGGCCGATTCCTATTTTGAGAATATTTTTCACGCCCATGATCTTGCGGAGGAAGAACTTGTAACTCAACTGCAATACATTGATTTTCACGCCTTCTTGCCGGAAGATGTACTGACGAAAGTGGACCGCATGTCGATGCTCCATTCCTTGGAAACCAGAGTTCCCCTACTTGACCACGAGTTGATCGAATTGGTCTTTGCTTGTCCGGAGCGGATCAGGGTCAAGGGCCACCGTCTCAAGTACATTCCCAAAAGGATATTAGAAAGTGAGTTGGAACCGATGGTGCTGGCACACAAGAAACAAGGCTTCGCCGTGCCTCTCGACCAGTGGTTCAGAACAGAATGGAAGGAGCGATTCCGTGCGCTCTTTTCAGAAAAGGACGACGATGACGTGATCGATCATCGATACGCTCTTGAACTGCTGGATGTTCATCAGAAGAGAGGAAGAAATTTCGGTTCGCAACTCTATTCGTTGCTTTTCTACCGCATGTGGCGACTGCAAAGCGGCTGAAACCGAAGCCGCGGCGCCCCCGGCAGCAGACTGTCGGTACCACCGTGGCCCGTTGGTCCTGAGCATCCGCACCACCTCGTTGATCATCCAGGATTGCCGGAATGAAAAGGCTCGACGTCAATAATTTGAAAATCATGGGCCTCACCCTTGCACAGTGGATACCGTCCGTTCTGGGTTCGCTGTTGAGGAGAACCACCAAGCCCATCCACATCCTTTTTTGCATGGTCGATCATTATGAGCCGGGTCATGGATTGGACAGTCCGGAACTGGAACAAGCTCGGGTGCGGAGACTTCTGGTGGAGTACCCAAGGCTGGCGATGCGACATCGCGACTGCAAAGGTCGTCATCCAACCCGAACCTGGTTTTTTCCGCCGCACTATCATCGCCTTGGCAATCTGCGCAACCTTGTAAGCCTTTGTGAGCAGGGCTACGGAGAAATCGAGTTGCACCTGCACCACGGGAAGTGCCAACCCGACAATCCTGGCAATTTGCAAGCCACACTCATCGGATGTGTACAGGAATATGCCCGTTTCGGCATATTCGGAACACGCAATGGGACCAAACGATACGCCTTCGTTCATGGCGATTGGGCCCTCGATAACTCCCGCGGCGGTCATTTCTGCGGAGTCAATAACGAACTTCAAATACTCAATCAAACCGGATGCTATGCCGACTTCACCTTCCCTTCCTGTAATGAGGCCAATCCTTTTCGAATCAATTCCATTTTCTACGCCACCGATCATCCTCGGAAACCCAAGAGCTACAATACTGGGATTGCGGTGCGGCGAGGAGGTTCAGAGGTGGGCGACCTGATGCTGGTCCAGGGACCCTTGTTTCCATTTCCGATGAAAAGCATGCCATGGTTGCGCTATTTTGGCGGCGAGATCAACGGCCGACCGATGGTCACTCAAGACCGCATACGCGCCTGGGTCCAAACCGCAATCCATATCAGGGGCAAGGCTGAATGGGTGATTATCAAGACCCATACCCATGGGGCGATGTATCCGGATGCGGTCTTGGGGACGGAAATGGATGAGATATTCAATGAATTGGAATCGTTGTACAATGATGGCACGCGATTTCTCCTGCACTACGTCACGGCCAGGGAACTCTTTAACATCATCAAGGCAGTTGAAGCAGATGAACCGGGTTCCGATCCTGATGAGTATAGAGACTATTTCATTGAGCCTCCCCGGTACGATTCATCGCCCAACATTTTTTCCGCCTCGGAACCCTTGCAGGCCTTGATCCGGCAAACATACAGGGGTTGATCACTTGGCATCCTGGAGACGTTATGCCTAGAAGAGTTTGTGAACTGGTGTTTTCGTATTACCCGGGCGATGCGCGCGTGCGCCGTGTTGCCGAGAGCCTGTCTCAAGGCGGTTACCATGTTGAGGTCCTGTGCCTTCGAGATAAGGGAGAAAGCAAGAGCGAGCGCGTTCGAGGAGTGCAAGTCCGCCGCCTCGATCTGCGCCATCGCAGGCTCGGACCGGCACGACTCATCGGGGAGTATCTTGCATTCATGGTTTGGGGGCTGCTGCAAATCAGCGTACGCCACCTTGGCCATCCCTACGACCTCATCCATGTTCATAACATGCCGGAGATGCTGGTATTCTGCGCCGTCTTGCCGAAATTGACCGGAACTCGGGTGATACTGGACCTGCACGACCCCATGCCGGAAATCTTCCTCGCCGAATTTCAGGTTTCCGAAAACCATCCAATGATCAAGCTGCTTAGGCTGATCGAGCGCATCAGCACGGCATTTGCCGATGTTGTTATCACCACCAATATCGCGTTTCGTGACCTGTTCATTTCCCGTGGTGTGAAAAAAGAGAAAATTCATATGGTCATGAACTCACCCCAGGAAACCATTTTTGAACAAACAAGGGTTGTTGAGAACCAAGTGGGTGCTTCCTCCAGCCCTAAATGGCGCATGATCTACCATGGCACCATTCTTCGGAGACAGGGCCTGGATACGGCAATCATGGCGGTGGATCGTCTGAGAAGGAAAATCCCCGGGCTTGAACTGCGCGTCTACGGTGCCGGGGAATTCCTGCCGGAAGTCAAGAAGATGGTACTCGCAGCCGGACTTCAAGGCATTGTCACTTTTCATGGCGTGGTCACTCTCGAGGAAATCGCAGAGGCATTGACCAAAACCGATCTTGTTCTTGTACCCAATAAACTGAATGCGTTTACCAATATCAATCTACCGACCCGAATTTTCGAAGCTCTCAGTATGCACAAACCGGTCATTGCGCCGCGCACCCGAGGAATTCGTGATTATTTCGATGAGGAGTCTATTTTTTTCTTTGAGGCGGGAAATCCGGCGGACCTGGCGAAGGTCATGTTCGAAGTGTATTCCAATACCGAGGGGCGAGAAAGGAAGGTGAACAAAGGCATGAGAATCTACGAGAAATTCAAGTGGAGTGGTGAAGCCAGCCGGTTGCTTGCCCTGGTGAACGGAATTCAAGCCCGATGATGGAGTGACTGCATATTCGACATAAAACCGGACCGGTTACGGGGCAGGTACACAGCCACGCCCGCGGCGTGATGGCCACCGTGGGTCAGGTTGCGACCAGCGGCAGCTACGGGACACGATCCAGCTACCGTGGCCTTTCCACGGAAGTCAGGGAGCGCTGCGCGCACCCTGACGGTTGTGATGCTCCATTTGGTGGCGATTGGGACGGCTGCCGGGATCTCGCGCGGCACCCATGGGACGAAGCCACTATGTCGAATATCCGGATGGAGTGAAAGTCAGATTGAAACTGAATTCATAAGTTGCCGGCCTTCCTCTCGACGCTCCGCATGGAAGTCCTGCAATGCCGAACAAGGTCTTTGGGGAGCCCATGCCA
>Ga0100398_1001629_pt1 | contig 19142 bp, 18 predicted proteins | sample CryGeymeta201522_FD_81568 | JGI IMG/M metagenome (GOLD analysis project Ga0100398, IMG submission 81568) | Groundwater microbial communities from Crystal Geyser aquifers in Utah, USA - Crystal Geyser metaG 2015-22 | ecosystem: Environmental > Aquatic > Deep subsurface > Groundwater | place: USA...
GAGAAGAAATACAGAAGCTTTACAAAATTGCAAGAGACCTTCCTTCTGGTATAGAAGGTAAGAAGGGAGAATTAAGCCATTTTGATATTCTTTCGAAATATAAAAGTTTTTTACTTACTGAATTTAAAGGAATTAAGCATTATATTTCTCATTCCGAACCCGTTATTTGTCATCCTGAACTTGTTTCCTTGCGTAAGCAAGCACTTGTTTCTTGTCATCCTGAACTTGTTTCAGGATCTCGTTTCAGTCATTCCGAACCCCCTTTTCGTCATTCCGAACATCCTTCCCATAATTCCGAACCCCCTTCCCATAATTCCGAACCCCCTTCCCATAATTCCGAACCCCCTTTTCGTCATTCCGAACGAAGTGAGGAATCTCCTCTTTTACAAAGTGAGGCCTCTACTCTTTTACGCATTGCTGTTGATTCAGGCAATGGATGCGCAGGTATATTTGTCCCACAGGTTTTAAAGGAATTGGGTATTAAAGTTTTTGAGCTTTACTCTGAGCCAGATGGTAATTTTCCAAATCATCATCCCGACCCAACTCTTGTTGAAACGCTTGTCACTTTGCAAGATACAGTAAAAAATAACAACCTTGATTTTGGCATTGCTTACGATGGAGATGTTGATAGGCTTGGCGTAATAGATGAGGGAGGAAATGTTGTTTATGGGGATAAACTCACATACGTTTTTGCAAAAGACATTCTTGAGACTCACCCGGGAGGTAAAATTATTGGAGAGGTAAAATGTTCCAAAACGCTTTTTGGTGGTGTTAAGAGATTGGGAGGAGTTCCTATTCTTTCTCCTGTTGGCCATTCCCTTATTAAAAAGAAAATGAAAGAGGAAGGGGCCCTTCTTGCAGGTGAGATGAGCGGACACATTTTTTTTAACGATAGGTATTTTGGTTACGATGATGCAATTTATGCAACGTTAAGGCTTATCGAGATATTTGTAAAAGAAAAGGCAAATGACTCTAATTTTAAATTTTCTTATTTGTTAAAAGAGCTTCCTAAGGTTTATGTATCACCAGAGATTAGAGTTGATTGCAAAGAAGAGGAGAAATTTGCTCTTGTTGAGCAATTTCTTAGTAGTTTCAAAGCCAAATTTCCAAACCTTGCAAAAAAAATCGAAAACATTATAACAATTGATGGCGTTAGAATAGAGTTTTCCGGTGGCTGGGGATTAATCAGGGCAAGCAACACTCAGCCAGTATTAGTAATGCGCTTTGAGGCGACAACAAAAGAGGCATTAGAAGAGTATGAGCAAAGTTTTAAAATAACTCTAGGAGGAGGTAAATGAAGAAAGCCTTAATTACAGGAATCACAGGGCAGGACGGTTCTTATCTTGCAGAGTTCCTTTTAAGCCAGGGATATGAAGTTCATGGAATAATTAGAAGGTCTTCCTCTTTCAATACCCAGCGAATAGATCACATATACGTTGATCCGCATGATCCAAATGCGAGGCTTTTCTTGCACTACGGAGATCTTTCCGACCCTGGTGCTTTAACTGATATTATCTGGAATATAAAGCCAGATGAGATTTATAATCTTGGAGCTCAATCGCATGTTAAGGTTTCATTTGATATGCCGGAATTTACTGGGAACGTTAATGGGTTGGGTACGACAAGAATATTAGAAGCTATAAGGAGAAGTGGAGTGAAATCAAAAATTTACCAGGCTTCCTCATCTGAAATGTTTGGTGCTTCTTCTCCACCCCAAAATGAAAAAACACTTTTTTATCCGCGAAGTCCTTATGCTATCTCTAAGGTTTACGCTTTCTGGATGAATGTAAACTACAGGGAAGCATATGGGATTTTTGCCTGTAATGGGATATTATTTAACCATGAAACGATAACCTCTTTTATGCCGATGTTTTGTAAAAGAACTGATGAAGAAGAGTTTGATCTAAAACCGATATGTGAGATTGTGAAATTTGATCAAACAAAAAAAGAATATCAATCAAAAAAAATTTCAGGTATCCAAGTATGGGGTAAAAATGGCTGGGTTGATGTTACATTTGCTTCTGCTTATCCCCATGACATAGAAAATGATAATAAAAGACCTAGATTTATTAATTCAAGATCAGGAGCTTTTATGGGTACTTCAAACCATGTCGCTTTTATGGAAGGTGGTAAAGAAAAAAAAGTAGAAGATATTAAGGCCGGGGATTGTCTGGAGACTATTGATCTCCCTCAACCTCTTTCTGTTGTTCAATCTTCAATTTTTCAAGAAGAAGCAGAACTAATGGGAATGATTGTAGGAGATGGTTCAATTACTTACGTTAAAGAGGGAAAAGGATTACATGGAAAATTCACTAATTCATCCTCTGAGATTAGAAAACATTTTAGTGATTTGTGGTCAAGAGTTACGGGTGGAACTACAGTTTATTATCCTTCAAAATCAGGATTTAATCCCCAAAAAATAGTAGGACAATTGATATTAGTTGGTGGGAATGATTGGCTTAGGGAAATAGATATTTACAATACTGATAGAACAAAACGGGTTCCAAAAATGATCCTTAATTCTTCTCCAGATATCATGATATCTTTTCTTAGAGGTTATAATCTTACAGATGGACTGAAGGAAAATAAATGCACATATGAATTTAGAAATTTTAAAACTAATTCTGCGACTCTTGCCATGGGATTATGGTATCTCATTGAAAGAATAACTGGACAAGATATGAATCTGACATTAGAAATAAAAAATGATGGAAGAATATTTTATTCTCTTAATATTCTCTCAACTGTAGATAATTTATTAAAAGAACAGAAAGTAAAAGAGTTGGTAGCGATAGGCGCATCCCAAAGAGAGATTTGCCGAAGAACTGATATTTCAAGAGATTTTATTAGAAAAATACAATATGGTGGAAATGCTTGTTCGGTACATCACTTAAGAAGGAATCCTTCAGAAATTAAAAAAATAATTGATTTGCCTAATTATGACGGGTGGTTTTATGATTTAGAAACTTCTTCAGGAGAATTTCATTGCGGAGTTGGGAAATGTCATGTTCATAATTCCCCTCGCAGAGGCGAGACTTTTGTTACAAAAAAAGTAACAAGGGCTATAGCAAATATTCTTTCAGGCAAACAGAAAACTCTTTACCTTGGCAACTTGAAGCCAAACGTGACTGGGGTTTTGCAGGTGATTATATAGAGGCAATGTGGCTTATTCTTCAGCAGGATAAGCCCGATGACTACGTGATCGCTACCGGAGAAACTCATACCGTGAGAGAATTCGTGGAGTTAGCGTTCAAAGAAGCTGGTATTGATATATTGTGGAAAGGATTAGGTTTAGCAGAAGTTGGATATGACAAGAATAGCGGGAAAACACTTGTAAAGGTTTCAGAGCAGTTTTATAGACCAGCTGAGGTTGAAATTCTTATTGGCGATCCCTCAAAAGCCAAGAAAACATTAGGATGGCAACCTAAAGTAACGTTTAGAGAGTTAGTGAAGATGATGACTGAAGCGGATTTAAAATGAAATTAAAAGAACAATGCAAAAAGATTTAATTACTGAGGTTTTCCAAACAAAGGGAGGAGGATTGATGAAAGGCGTAGTATTAGCAGGTGGAACTGGTTCAAGGTTAATTTATTTAGCTTTAAACAAATATAAATGAGGAGGGAAAATAATGGCAATAGATTTTAATAATGAAGTGGTACTGATTACTGGTGGTACTGGTTCTTTTGGAAATAAGTTTGTGGAAATTTTATTGCGGGATTATAATCCTAAAATTATTCGTATCTTTTCTCGCGGTGAATTAAAGCAGTTACAAATGATGCAGAAGTTTAATAGCGACTCTAGATTGCGTTTTTTTATTGGGGATGTTCGTGATAAGAATAGGTTGTGGAGAGCAATGGACGGGGTTAGCATTGTGATTCATGCAGCAGCCTTAAAGCAGGTCCCTGCTTGTGAGTATAATCCGATTGAAGCAATTCAAACAAATATTAATGGTGCGATAAATGTCATCGACACGGCAATTGATAGGGGAGTGCAGAAAGTAATTGCTTTGTCGACAGACAAAGCTGCTCATCCCGTTAATTTATATGGAGCCACTAAATTAGTTGCGGAAAAGCTTTTTGTACAAGCCAATACATACAGTGCAGGTAAAAATACTAGGTTTAGTGTCGCAAGGTATGGAAATGTAGCAGGTAGCAGAGGAAGTATTATTCCTGTAATTTTAAGCCAAAGAAAAAATGGAGTAGTCACCTTAACCGATGAAAGGATGACAAGGTTTTGGATTACCAAGAGCCAAGCAGTTCATTTTATATTGAATTGCTTGGATGTAATGCGGGGTGGAGAGATTTTTGTGCCTATTATTCCCAGTGTTAAGGTCAGCGAGCTTATCGATGTAATGGTCCCTACTTGCCGAAAGCAATTTATAGGAATTAGAGCTGGTGAAAAGCTGCATGAAACACTTTTGACATTGGAAGAGGCAAGACACTCGGTAAAACTTGATAATTATTATGTTATAGAACCTGAGTTTCCATTTTGGGATAAAAATCTAATAGAGAAAGGGGAAAAACTACCAGAAGGTTTCGAGTATACAAGTAATAAAAATGAAAAATGGGTAACCAAAGAAGAAATTATGCATTTTTTAGAGGAGCAGCACGATGAAGACTAGTAAATTAGCAATAAATGGGGGAATACCAGTAAGGGGAAAAATCCTTCCCTATGGTCATCACTATATTGATGAGGAAGATATAAATGCAGTTATAAATGTTTTAAAGGGTGACTGGATAACTCAGGGTCCAAAAGTGGCTGAGTTTGAAAGAAAGATTGCAGATTTTGTAGATGCTAAATATGCAGTAGCTGTAAACTCTGGTACTTCAGCTCTTCACGCTGCTTGTTTTGCAGCAGGTATTGATAAAGATGATGAAGTTATAACAACACCTATTACCTTTGTGGCTTCAGCTAATTGTATTCTATATATGGGTGGAACACCTGTATTCTCTGATATAGAACTAAATGCTTATAACATTGACCCAGAGGATGTAGAAAAGAAAATAACAAAGAAAACTAAAGCTATAATTCCAGTCGATTTTGCAGGGCACCCTGTAGATTTAGATGAGATAAATAAAATCGCCAAGAAACATAATTTAATAGTTATAGAAGACGCTGCCCATGCTTTAGGCGCTACTTATAAAAGGAGGGAAATTGGAAGTATAAGTGATATCACAGTTTTTAGTTTTCATCCTGTTAAACATATAACTACTGGTGAGGGAGGAATGGTTGTTACAAATAATAAAGGATTTTACGACAAGTTAAGACTATTTGTAACGCATGGAATAACAAAAGAGAGAAATAGATTAATAAATTATGAAGGTCCCTGGTATTATGAAATGCAAGAATTAGGATATAATTGCCGCCTTACTGATTTTCAATGCGCGCTGGGAATTAGTCAACTTAATAAATTAGAGAAATTTATAAAGAGAAGAAGAGAGATTGCTGCTTATTATAATGAAGAGTTAAAGAATATTGAAGAAATAATTCTTCCTGATGAAGATAAAAACGTAAAATCTGTTTGGCATATATATGTCATAAGACTAAAATTAGATAAGCTAAGAGGTTCAAGAGGAGAGATTTTTGAAGCGTTACGTGCAGAAAATATAGGAGTTCAGGTGCATTATATCCCAGTCTATTGGCAACCTTATTATCAGAAATTAGGATATAAAAAAGGATTATGTCCAAATGCCGAAAAATATTATAAGGAGGAGATTACACTACCAATATTTCCTGCTATGAGCGATAGAGATGTAGAGGATGTTATAAAAGCAGTCAAAATAGTAATTAATTACTATTCTTCTAAAGAGTTTAAAAATGAATAATGATAATCGGATTGCAATTGGGACTGCACAATTTGGAATGAATTATGGAATAAACAATGCAAGAGGTAAAATTCCATATGAAGAGATTGTGCAAATACTCAAATATGCTCAAGAAAACGAAATTGATACTCTCGACACCGCTTATGACTATGGAGATAGCGAAAAAGTGTTAGGAGAAACTATAAGTAAAAATGGTTTTAATTTTAAAATCATTTCTAAACTATCAAAGAATCTATCAGCAAAGAGTGTAATTGATTATTTTTACGAATCTTTAAATAGACTGAAACAAAGCAAAATCTACGGATATCTCATTCATGATTTTCAATCTTTTAAAAATCAAAAATATATCTGGGAAGTTTTGAAAAAATTAAAGGAACAAGGTAAAATCAAGAAAATTGGATTTTCGATATATTATCCTTCTGAAATTGAATTCTTGCTTGAAAAGAAAATTGATTTTGATATTATTCAGTTTCCTTACTCAATTTTTGACCAACGTTTCGAACAATACTTCTCTCAATTAAAGGATATGAAAGTAGAGATTTATACTCGTTCTGCTTTTTTACAAGGGCTACTTTTAAAACAACCAGAAGAAATGCCTAGTTATTTTGATAAAATAAAAGAAAAGGTAATTATTTTAAATAGAATAGCAGAAAATAATAATGTGCCTTTATCTTTTCTTTGCTTGAAGTTTGTCTTGATGAATGAATTTGTTGGCAAGGTTGTTATTGGGGTTGACAATATAGAAAATTTTAAAGAGGATTTACACGTAGTTGAAGAAGGTATTGATCTAGATTGTTATAATTTTCTCAAAAGTATGAAGATTGAAGATGAAGATATAATCATTCCCTATAAATGGCAAATAAATTGAAGGAGGTTACATGAGCAAAAATTCATTTGAGCCTTTTCTAGATGGTAAAAATATCTATTTAAGAGGAGTAAGAATAGATGATGTAAGTGGCAACTATTACAATTGGATGAATGATTGTGAAGTAAATCAATATTTAGAATCTCGTTTTTATCCTTGGTCAAAAGAAAAGCTATTAGAATATGTTAATAGAATAAACTCAGATCCGGATTATGTTTTCTTAGCAATTATACAAAAGGAAGACAATATTCATGTGGGGAATATTAAGTTGGGTCCCATAAATTGGATTCATAGGGTGACAGATATTGGGATTATCATTGGCGAGAAGAGTATATGGGGAAAAGGTTATGCAACTGAAGCGATAAACCTTGTTACCGATTATGCTTTTAAGAAATTAAATTTACATAAACTAACAGCTGGTTGCTATAAAGAGAATATTGGTTCTCAGAAAGCTTTCGAGAAGAATGGATATGTTATAGAAGGAGTTCGGAAAAGTCATTATTTTTTAAATGGAAACTATACAGATTTAATACTTATGGGAATTATAAATGAAAAATAAGAGATCAAAGAACAACATCTTATGTATTGTTCAAGCTCGTATGAGTTCTTCTCGTTTACCTGGTAAAGTGTTGAAAGAAGTTATAGATAGACCTCTTCTTTCTTATATGATTGAACGTATAAAACCCTCAAAAAACTTGAGTAAAATAGTTATCGCAACTTCTTGGGATTTGAGTGATGATCCCATAACGAATTGGTGTATTGAAAACAACATAGCGGGTTTTAGAGGAAGTTTAAATGATGTATTAGACCGGTTTTATCAATGTGCTATTAGCCAGGATCCTGTTCTTGATACAATTATTCGTTTAACAGCAGATTGTCCACTACATCATTATGAGGTTATTGATTTTGCAATTGATTACTTTCATGTTAATGACTTGGATTATTTTACAAATAGCTTTGAACCTGATTATGAAGATGGATTTGATGTAGAAGTTTTTAAAACTGATGTTTTGAAGGAGGCATGGAAAAATGCCAGAAAACCTTCAGAGCGTGAACACGTAACTCTATGGATTCGCAATAATCCAGCGTTTAAGAAGGGTTTCAAAAAATATAGAGATGAATACAAATTTAAACTATCTGTAGATTCTCTTGATGATTTTATTCTCGTAGAAAAAATAATTGAGCATTTTTATAAAAAAGATCCCCTTTTCACAATTGATGATGTTATTCTTTTATTAAAAGAACATCCAGAATATCTGGAAATAAATAAATCTAGCAAAATAGATGAAGGTTTGGAACTTTCTTTAAGAAATGAAATTGAGAACCTAAAATAAATATTAGAAAGGAGGAATGAATATATGGGTATATCGCAAGATTTATACAACAAAGCAAAAAAATTAATTTCAGGTGGAACACAACTTCTATCTAAAAGACCAGAAATGTTCTTACCAGATTTATGGCCTGCCTATTACAAAAAAGCAAAGGGATGTGAAATATGGGATTTAGATGGGAACAAATATATTGATGCAAGCTTTATGGGGATTGGTGCGTGTATATTAGGATATGCTGATGAAGATGTGGACAATGCTGTGAAAGATGCTATTGATAACGGAGCCATGAGTACCTTAAATTGTCCTGAGGAAGTTGAACTTGCTGAATTATTATGCCAAATACACCCTTGGGCAGATATGGTGAGATATGCGAGAACCGGTGGTGAGGCTATGGCTATTGCAGTAAGGATTGCAAGAGCTAAGACAGGGAAAGACCTAATTTTATTTTGTGGTTACCATGGTTGGCATGACTGGTATTTATCTGCCAATTTAGCAGATGATAAGGCTTTAGATGGACATTTATTGCCTGGGTTAGAGCCAAAAGGTGTTCCAAGAGTTTTAAAAGGGACAGCAATACCATTTGTATATAATGATAGCGATACTTTTTTAAAATTAATTAAAGAATATGGTGAAAAGGCAGCTGCAGTTGTTATGGAACCTATTAGGAATTTTTACCCTGAAAAAGGATTTTTAGAACTTATAAGAGAGAAAACAAAAGAGTTAGGAATTGTCTTAATATTTGATGAAGTGACTTCTGGATGGCGACTAACTATAGGTGGAGCTCATTTAAATTTAGGTGTAGAGCCTGATATTGCTGTATTTGCTAAAGCTATTAGTAATGGTTATCCCATGGCTGCAATAATTGGGAAATCGGAAGTAATGGAGGTTGCCCAAGAGAGTTTTATTAGTAGTACTTATTGGACGGAAAAAATAGGTCCTACAGCCTCTTTGGCTACAATAAAAAAGTTGAGAGAAAGAAATGTTCCAGCTCTCTTGGCTAAAATTGGAAAGAAAGTTCAGGATGGATGGAAAAAATCAGCAGAAAAATATAATTTAGGAGTGAAAGTTTTTGGTATTCCTCCATTATCACATTTTCATTTTGAATGTGGTGATCATTTGATTCTAAAGACGCTTTATACGCAATTAATGCTCGAAAAGGGATTTTTAGCTGCAGATTCATTTTATGCTTCCTATGCTCATAAGGAGGAGGATACTGATAAATATTTGAATGCAACAGAAGAAGCGTTTGAATTTATTTCGAAAGCTGTTAGGGAAGGAACTCCTCAAAAATATCTAAAAGGTCCTGTATGTCACTCTGGCTTTAGGAGGCTTGCATAGTTATGAAGAAAATTAAAGTAGGAAATAAGCTAATAGGAGATGAGGAGCCTTGCTTTATTGTTGCTGAAGCAGGAGCTAATCATGATGGAAAGTTAAGTCAAGCCAAAGAACTTATAGATGTGGCAGCAGAGGCAGGAGCTGATGCAGTAAAATTCCAGATATATTCTGCCGAAACATTGTATTCAAAACGGGCACCTAAATTTTCTACTTACAAAAAACCTCCCTGGCAGTTGATAAAAGAAATTGAAACACCGAGAGAATGGATTCCTGAACTTAAAAAATATTGTGATAAGAAGGGGATAATCTTTTTTGCTACACCATTTGATTTTGAAGCTGTAGATGAACTTGATCCTTATGTAGAATTATTTAAATTTGCATCTTTTGAAATAGTTGATTTACCTCTCATAGATTACATTGCCCGGAAGGGGAAGCCAACTATTATTTCAACAGGGCTTGCAAATATGGAAGAAATTGAGGATGCTTATCTAATATACACTAAAACGGGGAATGATAAACTTGTATTTTTGCAATGTGCTTCTGCATATCCTGCACCTCCTGAATTAATGAATCTGAGAAGTATGAAAACGATTAAAGATTCATTTGGAGTAATTACAGGTTTATCAGATCATACCTTAGGAATTCATATTTCTGTAGTAGCAGTTGCAATGGGAGCAAAAGTAATAGAAAAGCACTTTACTATAAGCAGAAAATTAAAAGGACCAGATCATCCTTTTGCTCTTGAGCCTGATGAGCTTAAAGAAATGGTGAAACAGATTAGAGATGTAGAGAAGGCTTTAGGAGATGGAAAGAAGTTAGGACCACGTCCTGAAGAGCTTGAAAATTATGAAAAAGCAAGGAGAAGTATCCATGCTAAAGTAAATATTCCAAAAGGAACTAAAATTACTAAAGATACGCTTATTATCAAAAGACCAGGCTATGGTATAAAACCAAAATTTATCAATATAATTATTGGGAGAGAAGCAAAGAAAGATATAGAAGAGGATGAATGGATAACATGGGAAATGATATAAGAAAAATAAAATTTATAAATATATTAAACTTAGATACTTCAATTGTAGAGAAGATAAGACAGTGGAGAAATTCTGAGGATGTTAGAAAATATATGTATAGTTCGCATTATATTAGTAAAGATGAGCATGCGAAGTGGTTTGAAAGTTTGAAATTGAAAGATACTAAAAGGAAGGTATGGGTTATTTTTTATGAAGATGTTCCTGTAGGAGTAATAAATTTAATTAATATAGACTATGAAAATAAATCAACAGATTGGGGTTTTTACATTGGAGAGACTGTTTATAGAGGTTTAGGAATTGGATCTATCTCTCTCTATAGGTTAATGGAATATGTTTTTGATAAAATGGATTTTCACAAAATGTATACTTCTGTCTTAGAAAATAATCCCGATGCTTTAAATTTATACAAAAAGTTCGGTTTTAAAGAAGAAGGTAGATTAAGGAAGCATATTTTAAAAGACGAGAAATATATCGATGTGTTTTTAATAGGTATATTAAAGGAAGAGTGGGAAGATATTAAAAATTCCCTTCCTATTGTAAACAGGATAAAAGAGAGTTATGAAATCGAATAATCTTTATATTTTTAGAGTTAATGCTTCTTCTAATATAGGGTTTGGCCATTTAATAAGATGTTCTGTTTTGGCAGAAGCAATTCAAGAAAATGGTGGTGAAGTAATATTTGCAACTAACTATCCAAACGAAATAAATAAAATAATAAGGCATTTCAAGTATAAAGTATTAGACTTAAGCAGTTTTCCTCCTTTTTCGCAAAAAGAACTAATATTTTTATTAGAATCTCTAAGGAACTTTTCGTCTCCTAAAGTATTTATTGTAGATTCTTATGACGTTACTCCTGAATATTTTAGAGGGATGAAGAAAAATTTTCCTAATATGTTATTAATTGCTATAGATGATTTGGCGGAGAAAATATATCCAGTTGATATTCTAATAAATGGGAATCTGTATGCAGAAAAATTAGATTATAGTGAGCAAAGGAAATTAGGAACAAAATTACTTTTAGGTCCAAAATATCTGCTTCTAAGAAAAGAATTTTGTAATTATTGTCCACGTAAGATAAGAGATAATGCTGAGGATATTCTTGTTACTTTTGGCGGAAGTGATGTGGTAGGATTAACAGAGAGAGTATTACATATTTTGGTAAATATGAATTTAGATAAACTGGAAATTCATGTAGCACTTGGCTACGATTTTGAAAAATTTGTTGGTAGAGAACTTAAGGAGAATTCAAATATACATTTTTACCACAACCTGGATGCAAATGAAATAAAGGGTTTAATGGAGAAAGCTGATATTGCTATTTCTGCAGGTGGGAGCACTTTATATGAATTAGCAAAGTGTGGTGTACCTACAATTGCGATCCCCGTAGCTGATAATCAAATTATGTTAACGGAAGAAATGGAAAAATATGGTATAATTGATTTTTTGAAATTTGACGGTAATTTTGCAAAAAACTTATCGGAAAAGATTTTATTGCTTCTTCATAGTAAAGAAAGAAGGATGAAGATGCAGAAAAAAGCAATTACTCTAACTCGTGGTAGAGGTGTTTGGCGGCTTGCAGAAATTGTTTTTAGGGAATATGAAGGAATGTTATGAATAGTTTAAACTTTATTGGAGATTGTAAGTTGCTTTCAAATGAACTAAAGCCAATTTATAAGTCAATATATATTTATAAGAATTTAATTTCAGTTAACTATAATGAGAGTATCCAAATTAAAGTGGAAGAAGATTCTTTTTTCGTTGGAATAATAAATATATTTAATAGAAGTGAAATAGCAAAAGACTTAAATATTGAAAAGGGAGATGATTTTGATTTAGTTTATAGTTTGACAAAAACTAAAGGGATAAGACAGGCCGTTAATAAAGTTGATGGTGAGTTTGCATTTGTGGGGCAAAAGGTTAAAAATAAATTTTTGCACACATTGGCATTAAAAGATCCGGTATTTGTTAAATTAGGTTTTAATAAATTTATAATCTCTCTTAATTATAAGGGTGTGCCAAAGAACTCTATTGTGTTTGGTAGTTCCCCATCTTTAATATTTAAGGAGTGTAAATCCTCAGTAATCGAACAAGATTTTATACTTTAGGAAATTACATAAGGAGGAGCGAGATTATTGTGGAAAATTGTCTTATTATTATAAATCGGCCTGTTCATATAATGTATTTTTATGGACTTTGGGATAAACAAATTATACCCCATTGCAGGAGTATTGATTTTTTCGTAAATCATTTCTTTTTTTCATACTTAGAAAGGTTCAAATCTATGTTTAGCTTTCCAAACGGAAAGATTTATTCTTTTAAAGAGCCAGCCCCATCGTTTTATGCAAACAGCAGATTTATTAGGTATAAAAATCTTATATTAAATTTTATAACATATCGTAGAATTTTTCATCAAATTCAGTCTATGGATTTATCTTCTTATGATTATGTTTTGACATTTGCGGATGATATGCTTCACTTTCAATATCTCATTTTTAATTATAAAAAGTCACGGCCTAATGGAGCAGTATTTCTTGCTGACGAGGGAGTTGGTTTGTACGATAGAGGTTCTATAGATCGAGAAAGTTTTTTACGTAGAATTATTAAGAAGATTATTTTTAGATATTATCAGCCAGTGCCAATGGGTTGCAATCCATTAGTTGATACTGTTTTTGCACGTCTTCCTGAGGAAATCAGTTGTTTCAATCAAAAAAAAGTAAAAAAAGCTGATTATTATATTCGTAATTTAGAAGACGTTGAAAAATTAATTAAGGTATTTAATATTAATACTGCAGGTAGAATTACAAATTTACTTAGCATGAATTCTAAAAAGATATTATTCTTGGGATTCCCGTTTGAAGCTATTGGGATACATTATAGTGAAATCATAAAACTTCTTTGCAGAGTTAAAGAAGTTGAGAAAACAGACATTATTATAAAGCCGCATCCTAAAGAATCTAAGGAAGTAATAGCGCTTTATAAGAAATATTTTGATGTTTTTCCAAGAGATTTTCCTGCAGAATTATTATTCTCAAAAGTGCATTTTAAGTTTGTTTTCTCATATTGTTCTTCAGCATTAATTGAATCTAAATTATATGGTCAGAAGACTTATTACTTTAATTTTTTTAGGTCTAGCTACACAAACAAAGAGCTTTTAGGGTTTTTCGGCAGGTTAGATATCAGTGAATATTATTTTTGTGATTAATAAAATTTATTATGGAAAAGGAGCTAATATTAGTAGAGTGAAGAGTAAAAGAGGAAAGCGTATATTGAGAAATAAGCAATTAGGCGGTTTTTTATCTCCGTCCCGGATCTTTTTAGCTATAGTATTTATTGAATTTATATCGTGGCTTCTCTGGAATCCTACTTCTTTAGGCACAGTTAGGTATTTGTCTATTAATTCCTTTTTAATTTATATGCTTGCAAATGTTTTCTTTTTGATGGGTACAAAGTCACTAAAAAGGCTTACAAAATTTTCATTAGTGGTTGATTATTCAAAGCTTAAATATGTTTTTGTTATTTTTGCATCTTTATCTTTATTTGCTATGTGGGGCTTCATTCTAAAGCCATTTTTAAAATATGGTTTTATACCTTTCTCCATGAAAGTGTTCTCTGATCTGAATCTCCATGTAGGAGGATCTATACAATCATATTTTCTTGAAAATATTGGGATAAATTTTTTTATTCTCAGATGGATGTTAGTGCCAACCTTTGCAATCCTTCAGGAACTAAGGGTATCTAAAAATATTAGTAAAATGAATTATATCTTTCTTTGTGTAATATTTCTCAGTACTGACCTTATCTACTCCTTATCAGTCTCTTCCATAATGAGCTTCGTAGAGATGCTTTTGGTCTTTATAATTTTATTCTGGCGAGTTCGTATCAAGATATTCAATGCCTTATTATTTGTTGTCCTGTTATATATAATTTTTGCTGTAATGGTTTTTTTCAAGAGAGCAAACTACTATGGATATAATAGTTTTGGAATGCAATCTATTTCTTTAATTGGAATAAGACACCTAATTATGTACTTTGGCACTTCGCTAAATTATGGATTTTATCTTATTGACAATTATAATACGATTTCTTTTTCTAAAGGAGTCTTCGGAGTTATATATGCTTGGTTAAATATTGGAAGTGGAAGGGAAACATATTACTCCTTGGTGAATAGTCCTGTTTTTGCTGGTGGATATACTACTATGTCAGGTTATGGACAATTAGCTTTTACATGTGGAGGATTATTAATTCCCATAGCATTGTTCTTTGTCGGTATTTTTTTAGGACGTATTTATAATAATTTTGAGAGAAATGTGCTATATAGGCTTATATATCCTTTTGCGGTTATGGGAATCTTGGAGTTCGCTCGGTACTTCTATTTTACAAATACACATTTTGTATCCGCGCTTTTTGTTGGTCTTGTAGCTGTTCTTATGAGCAATCCTAAACTAAGGAGGAATAAATAAATGCATATTTGCATCGATGCTCGGATGATTAATGCCTCAGGTATAGGAACTTATTTACAAGGTTTGATTCCCTCATTAATAAAAGAGAGATTGGACATCACGTTGCTTGGAAATCCTAAAGAGATTGTAAAGTACGATTGGAGCGAGAATTTAGAAATTATAGAGATGAATAGTCTTATATATTCGATAAATGAACAGTTAGAATTATCAATAAAAATCCCTAAGTGTGCTGATATATTCTGGTCTCCGCATTTTAATACTCCTATTTTACCAATAAGGATAAAGAAAAGAGTAGTCACTATCCATGATGTATTCCATTTAGCTTTTTTTCGTACTTTAGATTTAAGGGAAAAGCTTTATGCAAAAGTTATGATAAATACTGCTGTAAGGTTGTCAAAGAAAATAATTACTGTCTCTAAGTATTCCAAGTCCGAGATTATTAAGTATACGAGGGTAAATAAGGATAAAATTGTAGTAATTTATCCTGGTACAAATAAAGAAAGGTTTAAAGTTTATCAAAATAAAATTTTATTAAACAGAATCAGAAAGAAGTACAATTTACCAGAAAGGTTTTTTCTGTTTGTTGGAAATGTGAAACCACACAAGAACTTAAAAAGTCTTTTGAAAGCTTTTGAAAGCCTAATTGGAGAAGAGATTATTAAAGATTACTATTTGGTTATTGTGGGAAAGGAAAAAGGTTTTATAACGGGAGATAAAGAAATTTTTAAAATCTTGGAGAGGAGCTTAGATTTGAGAAAAAGAGTTATTTTTACTGGATTTGTGTCAAACGAAGATCTTCCAATTATTTATAACTTGGCTTCTGTTTTTGTTTTCCCTTCTTTTTATGAAGGTTTTGGTTTACCACCTTTGGAAGCAATGGCATGTGGATGTCCTGTTTTAGTTTCTAATGTAGCAAGTTTACCAGAAGTATGTGGGGACGCAGCTTTATATTGTGATCCTTATGATGTAGATTATATTGCTGAAAAAATGTTACAATTAGCTAATAAGGAGGAACTAAAGGAAGAGTTAAGAGAGAAGGGGTTTGAGAGAGCAAAGCAATTCAGTTGGGAAAAAGCGGCTAAAGAACATATAAAAGTATTTAAAGAAGTTTTGAAAGGAGATGAAAAATGAAAATAGCGCTTGTACATGATTGGCTGGTGAATATGGGTGGAGCAGAAAAGGTGCTTCAAGCAATTTACGAAGTTTATAGTGTACCTATCTATACACTGGTGTTAGACAGAAGCATTCTAAAGAATACAAATATTGAAAATGCAGAGATCCATACATCTTTTATCCAAAACATGCCTTTAGCTAAGAAAAAGTATAGGTATTATTTATCCTTTTTTCCTTTGGCTATAGAACAATTTGATTTATCAGAGTATGATCTAATTATTTCTTCTTCACATTGTGTTGCTAAAGGGATTTTAACAGGTGTAGACCAACTGCATATTTCTTATATTCACACACCTATAAGATACGCTTGGGATATGTATTATGAGTATATTAGAGATATGAATTTTGAGCGTGGTTTAAGAGGTTTGGTTTTTAAGAGAGTTCTTCATAACATTCGTCTTTGGGATGTTGTTGCTTCTAATAGGGTAGATTATTTTTTAAGCAATTCTAAATTTGTGGCTTCGAGGATTAACAAGATTTATAGAAGGGAAGCAACCGTGTTATATCCACCGGTAGATACAGATAAATTTAATGTTATAGAGAAGAAGGAGGATTATTTTATTACAGTATCACGGCTTGTGCCATATAAAAGAATTGATTTAATCGTTGCAGCATTTGCTGCTATGCCAGATAAAAGGCTCGTAGTTATTGGAGATGGGCCTGAAATGGAAAAGATTAAAAGTATAGCAAGAAGACATACGAATATAGAGATCTTAGGTTATCAACCTGATGGGATGGTTAAGAAGTATATGGAAGCGCGCGCTTTTGTTTTTGCTGCCAAGGAGGATTTTGGCATTGTTCCTGTAGAAGCTCAGGCATGTGGAACACCTGTAATTGCCTATGGGAAAGGCGGTGCTACTGAAACTGTAATTGATGGAAAGACAGGGGTGTTGTTTGCACAACAAACTATTGAGGGTTTAAGGGAAGGGATAGAAAGATTTTTGAAAATTGAAAGTTCTTTTGACCCTACGATAATTCGCAAGAATGCAGAAAGATTCAGCAAAGAAAGGTTTAAGGAAGAATTCAAGAAATTTGTTGAGGAGAAGTGGGAGGATTTTAAAAGTAGGAAAATTGCTACGTAGATACAAATACGCGAATCGATCTCCAACATATATATTATCTAACTTGAAAATTTTTGATAAAGTGATAAAAAAGAGGAGGGAAGTATAATGATGAAAAAGAAAAGGGGCAATACTACAAAGGTAATTTTGTTGTTGATTGGGGATATTTTCTCTGTGGTGACTGTTTTCTATATTGCATTTACTATTAGGATTGGGCAGGGTTCGAATCAGTTATTTTCGCTTTATATTAAATCCTTTTTTCTGATTGTCTTACTTCTTCTTGTTGCTTTTGCAGAAAAACGATTGTATACAAAGAAATATTTATATTATCTCGATGAAATTCTTGATGTTTTTATTAGCTTCATTGTTGTCTTTTTTATATTTATGATGTTTGCATTTGTTTACAAAGTTAGTCCGAAATACTCACGTTTTGTAGTAGGAATCGGGTTCTTATTCTCGTTTATTTTCGATATTATTATCAGGTATGTAATTAGGATTTTATTATCCAGAACTGGAATATTAAAAACCAATGTACTTATAATAGGCGGTGGAAAGACAGGCGAATTTTTGACAAGGATACTAAAAAAACAGGATAGAATTTATAGTATTGTTGGAATTTTGGATGATAATAAAATTGGTGATGATGTTGAAGATATAAGTATCATTGGAAAACTTCCTGATTTAAGGAAAGTGCTTTCTGAGAAACAGGTAAATGAAGTTATTTTTACAATAACAGTATATCCTATAGAAAAAATGTTAGAGGTAGCGAGAATATGCGATAGTTTTGGTGTAAATTTCAAAGTCGTGCCAAATATATTTGGACTTGCCACTGCAACTGCTTCATTAGAGGAAATTGAAGGGGTTATTTTGTTGAATTTGAAACGTAACAAAATTGTAGGATTTAGTGCATTTGTTAAAAGATTCATCGATATCGCAATCTCTCTTATTGCTTTAATTATTCTTTCTGTTCCTATGTTGATTATTGCAGTGCTTATAAAATTAGATTCTAAAGGGTCTGTATTTTTTAAACATAAAAGAATTGGGCAATTTGGTAAGCCATTCTATTGTTGGAAGTTTAGAACGATGGTTGTAAATGCAGAAGAGGTACTACATGAATTATTTGAGAAAGATCCTTCTTCAAAAGAAGAGTTTTATAATAATTTTAAGATTAAGAACGACCTAAGAATAACAAGGGTTGGAAAGTTTCTGAGAAAATATAGTCTTGATGAGATACCACAAATTTTTAATATACTTAAAGGCGATATGAGTTTACTAGGTCCAAGGCCCATCGTAGAAAAGGAAATGGAGAAATATAGTAAGTATGTAGATCTATTGTTGGAGGCAAAACCTGGTATGGCTGGACTTTGGGTAGCCAAGGGTAGGAGTGATATAGATTATGATGAGCGAGTTTTAATAGATGTTTATTACTTGCAAAATTGGTCACTTTGGTTAGATATTAAAATTTTTGTATATGCTGCTATCTCTGTGATAAAAGGTAAAGGAGCTTATTGATATGAAAATTCTTGTAACGGGAGGAGCAGGTTTTATTGGTTCTAATGTTGTTGACGCTCTTGTAAAAGATGGCCATGAAGTAGCAGTTTTAGATAATCTTTCAACCGGAAAAGAGGAAAATATAAATCCTGAAGTTAAATTTTACAATATTGATTTATTAGACATAGAATCTCTTGAGTTTGCATTTAGAGAGTTTAAACCAGATGTTGTGAATCATCATGCTGCTCAGATTGACGTAAGAAAATCGGTTGAAGATCCAGCATTTGATGCTGAAACAAATGTGATAGGTTCGATAAATATTTTTGAGCTCTCTATCAACTATGGTGTTAGGCGAATTATCTTTGCATCAACTGGTGGTGCTCTTTATGGAGAGCCTGAGAAGCTTCCTGCAACAGAAGATACTCCCATAGAACCGCTTTCTCCCTATGGAGTTGCAAAATATTGTGCTGAAAATTATTTAAATTATTTTAAAAGGCTCTATGAACTACGAGATCGTCACGCTTCACTTCGTTCCGCTCACGATGACGGAGGGGAAAGGATTTCCGA
>Ga0100398_1001631_pt1 | contig 19136 bp, 21 predicted proteins | sample CryGeymeta201522_FD_81568 | JGI IMG/M metagenome (GOLD analysis project Ga0100398, IMG submission 81568) | Groundwater microbial communities from Crystal Geyser aquifers in Utah, USA - Crystal Geyser metaG 2015-22 | ecosystem: Environmental > Aquatic > Deep subsurface > Groundwater | place: USA...
ACCATTAGTTGCAATTAGGTGAACTCGTATTTCGATCATAACTTCACCTAATTCCTACACCAAAATGATCAAGCATTGAGCAACTTGAATTCCAAAAACATAAAAATGGCCAAAGTCGAGATATTGGGATTCGATTAAACATAAATCGATTCAATGTAAATATATGCTTTTATAGTCGATATATTCTTTTAGGGATATCGTCGGTTCCATTTGAGCGATCAATCAATTCAACATTAATCAGCGGAAAGCCCACCGGAGAAGGTCGGTATGGTCGAGGGTTATTCCTCGGAGGCTGGCGGTCCCGCGGAAGCAATTCGTACCCGGCGCCATGCCCTAGAGTTAGGGCGTGAAATGTATATTTGTAATCAACAACCGAGCTGTGCAATCAAGCAAAAGGAGGGTGCCATGAGAACAAAGGGGTTTCGTTTGGTAACTGTATTGTTCGCTCTCTTCTGTATTGTCGGGACATCCTGGGGTGCGGGAGAAGATACTCCCTATCCCATCATGAGGCCTGACCATGAAACCTTCCTCCGCTGGGTGCATATGTATGAGACGGCACCCTTGGCACCCATTGACCCGCAGCTCGCAGCCACGATTCCGCCCCAGGGTTCCCTGAGCCTTCTGAGCTACATCTCCTATGTGCCTTCGGAGAGAAATCAGGGATCCTGTGGGAATTGCTGGGTCTGGGCTGGGACCGGGGTCATGGAGATTGATCTGTATCGGCAACTGGGCATCAAGAACCGGCTTTCCACCCAGTTCCTGAACTCGTGTGACACGCCCTATGCATGCTGCGGAGGATGGCTGTCGGATGTGGCGGGCTTTTATGCCTCCAAGACATACGCCATTCCTTGGGCCAATCCCAATGCGCAATTTCAGGACGCCGGCAAGACGTGCGCAAGCGGAGCGTCCGCGCGTTCGTGTTCCTCCATCGATACCGCTACCCAATATCCCGTCACATCCATCACTGATCAAACCATATCCGTTCGGGGCAATCAAGCAACCGCGATTTCCAATATCAAGAATGTGCTTAGTCAAAACAAGGGAGTGGGTTTTGCCTTTTTCCTGGCCACTACCGCCGACTGGAATGCCTTTTTCAGTTTCTGGAGCAATCAAGATGAAAGCGCTGTGTTCAATTACGATTCCTACTGCGGCCACACGACGGACTCGGGCTATGGCGGCCATTTGGTCCTGCTCGTGGGTTACAATGACGATGACCCAAACAACAAGTACTGGATTGCCCTCAACAGTTGGGGTTCCAGCAGCAACAGACCCAATGGGCTCTTTCGTTTCAAGATGGATATGAATTACGATTGTTATTTTAAGGATGGAGGCAGTAATTACTATAGTCACTATTTCAATACGCTCAGCATAGCCTGGGGATCCACTGAGTGGGAAACAGCCTATCAGAACCTGCTCGCTAGTCCAGCCGATTTGGCCATCCTAAGAAGCTATCGCGATAACGTTCTTGGCCGCAACGTGGCTGGCAAGGAAGTAAGCCGGCTACTCTACCAGAATTCTCAGCAAGCTCTCTGGGTCCTACTCAGCAATCCCGAACTGATGGATTGGGCTGCCAGGCTCATCCAGAACAACAAAGGAGCGGTGGCCGATGCGGAAAGCTTCGGTGAGGGGGTGATTGCGGACACGGATGATGTTCTCGCTTTCCTCCAAGCTTTTGCCCGGAAATCGCCACCTGCCTTGAGAGTCCTGGCCGATTCGGTCAGGGGACAGATGATCCGGAAGAGGGCCAATGGAGAACCCTTCTTTGGGCTTGATCTCAAGTAATCCTCATCGAGCGCTTTGTTGAGAAGGCGATTCCCCCATGGTGGGAGAATCGCCTTTATTGTTGTTCGCCATCCTTTCGTTGTAACGCAACCGTTCAGCCCCCCACCGGCGCGCATGCCGCCGGTTCCCATGCTCCAGTCCGGCACCCGGCACAACGCCCTGACGGGCCCACCAGCAACGTTACTGCCTGATCGGCTGCAATCATCAACGATGCACCGCCCTTCTCCTAACAGTCACTTGCCGGCAATCGTGCACACGGTAGTCCACCTAGCGCCGGATGCTGGATGTGCCGGCGCCGTGTTCGTAGGGGTACGGGTGGCTGCAGGACCAATGATGGCCGCAGGCCACGCCCGGGCCGCATATGCCGGCCATGTTCAGGGTCACCTGGCGCTGCATGATGCAGGTGTTTCTCTGGTGCCGCGATTGAGCCTGCGGTGAATAATATTGCTGGCTGAAGGTCCGGTAGCGCAGGGTCTGAGCCGCGGATCACCCCAATGAGCGTGATTAAGGATGTGCCATGATCGACTCCCTCATGCCAGTGTCGGGCAGAGCAAATCGAACCATCCCGCTTCCTTTCTCCCAAGAGGAATACAACCGGATGGTTATCTACTTCGTCACATTGTATACTATGCGCGGGAACGGATTGCCGGTATGACTGATCGTGAGCATGCGGGGGACGCATCGATTTCGCGATCCATCCGTATGCCCTTGGGCTGAAGCGTTGGTAGTGCGCCCGTAAGGGCGTAAGGGCGTTAACGCCGACAACGCCTGACGGCGCCACTACCAACCCGGGACATGAGCCGGTCGGTCCCCGGGATCAGAACAATATATTCGTTGAGGATAAAATCATTCGGTTCTTGTGGGTCCTTTCCCGGGAGCGCGGGCATCTTGCCCGCCTTGGAAAATGAAACATCTCATCTTAAACCGCTATAGATCGGATGACGATGATGACCAGCACCGAACCCAGCCTCGCTGAATACCCCGTGGTGATCGAACTGCCCGTGCTCTGGGGGCAGATGGACGCCTTTCAGCATGTCAACAACACGGTCTACTTTCGCTTTTTCGAATCGGCCCGGATTGCCTATGGGGATCGCATTGGGACCCATGAATTCATGCGGACCACCGGGATCGGCCCCATTCTCGCCGCCACTTCGTGCCGATTTCTCAAACCGTTGCGCTATCCGGACACGGTCCTGGTGGGCTGCCGCACCCTGCGTCTGGAGGCGGCGGTCATGGACCAGGAATACGCCGTTTTCAGCCGCCGGCAGCAACGACTGGCCGCGACCGGGACCGGTCAGGTGGTGGCCTATGACTATCAGCGGCTGAAGAAGAGCGCTTATCCCGAGGAACTGCTGGAGCGCGTGCGCCGACTGGAACACCTGTGAACGGGAGCGGCCGGCCGGTTCCCGCGAACGATCGCACCAACCGGCCGGCATCCCTCGTCAATGTCCGGTGTCGGTTACGCCGGCCTCGGCAAAGGTCTTGATGTCTTTCAGGATCTTGCTCGATACTTCGATCAGGTTCATGGCCAGCGCCGCCCCGGTACCTTCCCCCAAGCGCATGCCCAAATCCAGCAGCGGCTGGATGCCCAGCATTTCGATCATGGTGCCGTGGCCGATTTCCTCGCTGCGATGCGAAACAAACAGATAGTCCTTCGCCGCCGGTACCAGCCGGCAGGCCACCAGCGCCCCGGCCGTGGCGATCAGGCCGTCGCAGACCAGCGGCACCCGGGCCGCCGCGGCTCCCAGCAAGGCTCCACCGAGGGCCGCGATTTCGTAGCCACCCACCTTGGTCAGCACCTCCAGCGCATCGTCAGGATTGGGGCGATTCACGGCAAGCGCCGTTTCGATCACCCGCACCTTGTGCTGCAAGGCTGCATCGTCGATTCCGGTGCCACGCCCGGTCAACTGCCCGGGAGGCCGACCGCTAAAAGCGGCAATGATTGCCGTCGACGGCGTGGTGTTGGCAATACCCATATCACCGCTGCCAAACAACTCGATCCCTTCCGCCTCCCGCGCCTCGCGCACCAGTTGAGCCCCGAGCAAGAGTCCCTGGACGGCATGCTCCCGAGGCATGGCCGGACCTTTGGCGATGTTGGCGGTACCGGGGGCGATTTTGCGGTGCAGAATCGGCCACTGGCTCGGCAGTTCGGCAGCGACCCCGCAGTCCACCACTCGGACTTCGGCGCCAACGTGCTTGGCCAGCACATTGATCGATGCCCAGCCCTGGGCGAAGCTAAAAACCATCTGGGCGGTCACTTCCTGAGGATAGGCACTGACTCCTTCGACCGCCACGCCGTGGTCTCCAGCCATGGTGAAAATCAATTTGCGATCCACCACCGGCTGGAGTGTCTGTTGAATCCCGGCCAGCCTGGCCGCGACTTCCTCCAGGCGTCCCAAGGAACCGCGCGGCCGGATCTGGGAATGCAGTCGCTCCCAGGCCCGCTCCCGCCAGTTGGAATCCGCCGGTTCAATCTGTTCGATCAATTCCTGCAATGCCTTCATAATGTTCCTCCAGGTCCACCAGTCACCAACAAAAAAATCCCTCCCCGTCTCCATCCGGAAACGGGGAGGGATTGCATCATGGCATCACAATCACAGTGCCCGGCGCTTCTCAGTCGCTCACGCACTCTCCTTGACGGCAGGTCTTCTGGCTCACGGATCGTCTTACTTGCCGAACCTTCCCACCTGAGGCCGCCTTCGGAACTCGACGTTCCGCAGCCTCGGCAGTGGCTACCCTCGGCTTTCATCCCCGCTCACAGCGCCGGCCAAACGCAACGGATTCACACCGTCTTCCCTTTTACACCCAGGGGTACCGCCAAGCTCACTTGGGCAATACAATTCACCAGCGATTCAGTGCATTCTACCTCTTCACCAATTTTTTCAGGAGCTTGATCGCCTTCGTCGTGTCCATCACCGGAACGATCTCGGCAACCCCGAGGTCCGACCATTGGAACACCGAGGCCGCCAAATGCACCTCGTCTTCCGCATCGAACAGCCGGAACACCCGGTGACCCGTAACATCGAACCATTCCCCCTTGAGTTCGACGCCGGGGATTTGGTCCTGCTTCTCGTTCCGTCTTTCAATCACCGTGTCGCGGTCTTCGGGGACGTAATTGAATATCGCCATGAACAGCATGTCCGCCTCCTTTATGAGCTTATAATTGACTAACCGTTAACCATTATAGGGAGACCAAGCGCAAAAGGCTACCGCTTTTTCGCAGCCCGGAGCAGCCGTGGTTCTAGTGAGCGCACCCGCTGCGATCGTTCCCGGAAGATGGGGCTTGACGGATCGAGAAAGATTTCACTATAATCGTCGCCAAATCCATGGTTATGATGGGTTCCGTACTCTGCGGATTCCGGATCGGGCCGGCGCGCGCGAACCGGATGCAAGGCGGAGAGTCAGTCTTAGGGCATGCTAGTCCATGAACGGTGGGTTCAGGACCTGACACGATCGAGTGATACCAAAAAGAGGAGGAGGGCTTCTATGAGGAAACATTTCACTGCCGGTTGTATCGCCCTGGCTGCGGTGATGTTCGCTTTTTCTTTCGCGGTCATCGCCGCCGATGCCCCGGACACCATCAGCATCAAACCCGCACTGTGGAGCGAACTCACCAAGGGACCGGTGGAATTCAGCCACAAGAAGCATGCTCAGGAGTACAAAGTCGCCTGTACCGAGTGCCATCACAAGTATGAGAATGGCGCCAATGTCTGGAAGCAAGGCGACCCGGTGGAAAAGTGCGATAAATGCCACACCGAACCGACCATCACCGGTGAAAAGAAGCTCAGCGCCGATCAGCAGAAACTCAATCTGAAGCTGGCCTTCCATACCAATTGCATCGAATGCCACAAGACCTTCAAGAAAGATCACCCGGACACCAAGGCGCCCATCGTTTGCGCGAAGTGCCATCCGAAAGGTGATGAAAAACCGTAACTCGAGTGGAGCGCCCGCTTATTCGATAAGCGTTCACGGCAAAGGCGCCGGTAACGCAAGGATTACGAAGCGAGAAGAGCCCTGCCGCCCAGGCGGCAGGGCTCTTTTGCATTCACCTGGGGGGGGGTGCGGGAGGCCTTCATTCATGGATAGTCGTAGGTCGGGTTGCGACCAGCGGGAACTACCCGACGCGACGGACCAGCAACGCATTCTATCCGCGACCCTACGACGGACCGTCAGGGAGTGCTTCGCACACCCTGACCACCTTTCAACCCAAGGGCGGGAATTCAGAAATGCACGCCGGCATGGATTCCCGCCTAAACACCGCGGCAATGACGCGGTAAGACTCCCTCGACCCAATTGAGATCACCCCGGATGGACGGACCATGCCGCGGCTGGCAACAAAAAAGCCGCCGGATCCGGGATCGGATCGGCGGCCTTGGACCTTGCTTTAACCAGCAGGCTAGACTTCTTCAACCGTGATGGCGTTAGCCTCGCATACCTCGACACAGCTTTCGCAGCCCAGGCATTCGTCGGCATTGACCGGCTCGGACTTACCATCCACTAATTCATAGACATCTACCGGGCAAACATCCACGCATTCAGCATCGCCGGTGCATTTATCCTTGTCGACCGTCACTCGGAACATCTCAAACTCCTCCTGTTCACTACCGGAAATCGCCCGATGCGACCACCAGGCTGTAGACCCCACAATCCGATCACCTCGGATCCAACAAACGAATGGCGCTCTCTAGCCGATTGCTGGGTCACTGTCAAGCATAAGCTTGAGCCCGCCAGTTGGTTAAATCAGCACACCACGCCGCTCAAATGATCTTTAATCACCGCAACCGCTGGGCGCGCCACCGCCACAGCGATGCGCGCGCCCAGTTGCGATCAGATAACGGTCTTGCAGGATCGGTTAAGCCAACCCTGGAGGTGAATCCGAGTCGGTCGAGACCTTGTTCTCGGACCGACCCTCCCCCCACAGGTCCTGGCCGATTCGTTACACACACCCGGTCGGCTTCGGCAGTCCGGCCATCTTGCAGGCGCCCTTGCCTGGTCCACTGGGGAACAGCTCGTAGATGTATTTCAGTTTGTAGCCGGTGACCTTGGTCAGGATCCGGACCATCGGCGCGATCCCGTGCTTCCGGTAGTAATCCTGGAGCACGTGAATCACTTTCCAATGCTCCTCGTTCAGTTCCGGAATGCCTTCGGAATCCTTGACATAATCCACCCATTCCGTGCACCAGTTGTCGAAGCTGTCGATGAAACCGTCTTCATCGACCCCAAACGTCTTGCCTTTGAATTCAATCGCTCCCATTCAAACAACCTCCTTTGTTGGTACTTCCTGTCAGCTCATGGAACTATTGAGCCGCAACTCACCTTTTCTCTCGGCCCCACCGACGGCGTAAGCCGAGGATGCCATCCGTCTCAATCGCGCCTGCCGGATCACCCCTTCCGCCCAGAAGTCATTGCCCACCGCATGGAGGTGAGAATAAACCGCGAGCGCCTGGTGCCGGCACATCCCGTCGCGACCTTTGACTATGCCATGGCCTTTACGCAATCGCAACGCAAAATCCACATCGTTATCCAGATTGATCACCCTCGAATAATGAAATTCGTGCCCCCGGTAAATTGACCCCTCCGGGATGAACGGATTGCCGGCCACGCACTCGGCCACCGTGTAGCCGTGACCCTGTGGTTTGCGGCCGAGCGATACCTCGCAGGGGAACGCACCCACCATCGGGTAAAGGCGGCCATCATGGTGGATACCCCGGCTCAGGTACATCAACCCGCCGCATTCGGCGTATACCGGCAGGTCCCCTTCCACCGCCTTGCGAACGGAATCTCTGAAGCCTTGATTGTTGGCCAGAAGCTCCAGATGAGTTTCGGGGAAACCACCCCCGATGTACAGAGCATCCACTTCCGGCAGTCGGTTCAAATCGAGGCTCGAGAGCATCAGCAGGCGGCCGCCGGCGGCCTCGAGGGCTTCCAGGTTTTCCGGATAATAAAACTGGAAAGCCGAATCCCGAATGACTCCAATGGTCACCGGCGGGTAGCCGTCAGCCGTAACGGTTTTATCCACCGGCAGCGGCCACCCCAATGGCGCCGCCGTCGTGGCGATGGCCCAGAGGCGATCGAGATCGACACAATCGCGCATCACTTCGGCGGCGAACGCTACCGCTTCCATGATTTTCGGGTGTTCCTGAGTGGGCACCAGACCCATATGGCGTTCGGGGAAAAAGTCCCCCGCCGCCTTCGGCACCACCCCCACAACGGGAATCTCACAATAACGCTCGATCGATTCCCGGACCACGGTTTCATGCCGCTTGCCGGCGACCTGGTTGAGGATGACCCCGGCCAGTTGCACGTCCGGGTCCAGTTCGCGGCACCCCAGCACCATGGCGGCACTGGTTCGCGTGACCTTGGTCACATCCACCACCAACACCACCGGGGTTTGCAACAGCTTGGCCAATTCCGCGCTGGAACAGGTGCCCTCGGCATCGACCCCATCGTACAAGCCCCGGTTGCCCTCAATTAGAGCCCCGTCATAAGCAGCGCCGCGGGTGACGAACGACCTCAGAATCGCATCCGGCTCCATCAGGAAGGGATCCAGATTGTAGCACCGATGGCCGGGGCCGGCCGCCAGGGCCAGCCAGCCGGCGTCGATATAATCCGGACCCTTCTTAAAGGCCACCAGCGAACGCTGCTCAAAACGCCGCCACGCCGCCAGCAACCCCAGGGACACCAGAGTCTTGCCGGAGCCGCCCTTGAGCGCCGCAATCATCAGCCGTGGCTTTTGGTAAAGCATGGTTGGCGTCGACCTTGGGGGTCCCACCGGCATGATCCCGGCGGGACCCCGCATCGCATTGTCGAGATTGACTAGAACTTGAACTGGGTGGTGGTCCTCCAGGTGGTCATGGCCAGACGGTAATCGTCAATGTGCTCATGACGGAACTCGAGGCCGGTCCGTTCAAAGAACCGCTCCCAGCCGATCCGTTCGATCCATTCGCTGATCCGCTCATAGCGGCGGCCGCCGGAAGCGTACGCTTCGACGATCTTCTTGATGTCGTTCACCGTGGTCGGCCAACGCGGCGGTTCATTGGGGATATAAGGCACCGCCAGCTTGGAGAAGGTCGGAGCGGTACGGCTGTTGGACACCTTGCCGCCGACCCAAAGAGCGATACCATCGCCGTCCTGATCGGCAATCGGCAGCGCCGGGCACATGGTGTAGCAGTTGCCGCAGAACATGCAGCGTTTTTCATTGATTTCAACAGCTTTATGATCCCCAACCTTCTTCGGCTTGATGGCGGCCAGCGGGCAGGCGGCGATCACCAGCGGGATTTCGCAGACCTTCTCCACCCGGTCGGCTTCCACGAACGGCGGTTTGCGGTGCACACCCAGGATGGCGATATCGGAACAGTGCACCGCGCCGCACATGTTGAGGCAGCAAGCCAGGGCGATCCGCACCTGGGCGGGCAGCTTCATGGAACCGAAGTACTCGAACAGCTCGTCCATCACCGCCTTGACCACACCGGAAGCGTCGATGGCCGGGGTGTGGCAGTGCACCCAGCCCTGGGTGTGGACGATGTTGGTGATGCTGGCGCCGGTCCCGCCGATGGGGAACCAGTTGCCGCGGCTTCTCAAATCGGCGATCAGCGGCTGCAACTTGGCTTTGTCGGCGAGCATGAATTCGATGTTGTTGCGGGTCGTCCAACGCACGTAACCGCTGCAATACTTGTCGGCGATGTCGCAGACATCCCGGACCAAATCCACCGATACCAGGCGGCAGGTACCGACCCGAACGGTGAAAACCTCGGCGCCGGTTTCAGACACGTGAACCAGCACCCCGGGCTCCAGGATTTCATGATATTTCCACTTGCCGTAGTTTTGCTTGATGAACGGGGGGAAGGACTTATCGTATTTCGGCGGCCCAATATCGGTAATGCGGTCTTGCATGATATTGTTGGGATCGAAAGGCATGTTTTTTCCTCCTAAGCCTGATGTCGTTTGCGGAATGCGACAGGATCGTGTTCCCAGCCCCCGGGCACGTCCGCAGGATCGTAGAAGATGTAGGGGTTATAACGCGGAGTCTTGATCATGCGCGGATCGGGCGTGAGATCACAGGCCTGGAGCAGAGAGTTCAAGCCAAGGCGCTGAATGAGTTCACCCGAACGTTCACGGTTCTTGCCGTTTTCCATCCACCAATCCCACAGCTTTTCAACGAATTCATGGAATTCCTCGTACGGCGGCTCCATCTTGATGAACGGAATGACCACGCTGGCCAACTGGGCACCTTCCAGGATCGGGGCCTTGGCGCCACACAGGATGGTGGCACCGACGTCCGTGCCCGGCCGCAGAGCGCGAGGCATCACGTTGATGCAGTGCATGCACCGGGTGCAATCTTCATCCCAGATCTTCAAGTTCTTGCCGTCGAATTCCATGCACTTGGTCGGGCACAGATTGATCACTTCGGCCTGAATATCGAGCACCCGCTTGTCGGTGCCGTGGGCCCCGCCGTTGGTAACCAGTTCACCACCAACATAGGCGCGGACCGCGTCCTGATCGATGCGGATCTTGTCCCGCCAGGTACCGATAATGGCGCAGTCGGAGCGAGCGATGGCGGCCACGCAGTCATTGGGGCAACCGGAACATTTGAACTTGTACTTATAAGGGAACGCGGGACGATGCAGTTCGTCCTGATACTTCATGGTGCAATCGTAAATGATGTCCTGGGTATCGAGGCAGGACCATTCACAGCGAGCCCTGCCCACGCAGCCGGACGGGGTCCGCAGGTTGGAACCGGAACCACCCAAATCCATCCCCATGTCATGGGTCAATTCGTAGAAAATGGGTTCGAGCTGGTCGGTGGTGGTGCCCAGCAGCACGGCGTCGCCCGTGGACCCGTGGAGATTGAGCAAGCCGCTGCCGCGCTTTTCCCAAAGGTCGCAGAGCTGGCGCAGCATGGCGGTGGTGTAGAATTTGCTCGCCGGCTGATTCACGCGCATGGTGTGAAAATGCGCGACGTTCGGGAACAGGTCGGGCCGATCTGAATAGCGGCCGATGACGCCGCCGCCGTAACCGAAAACCCCGACAATACCGCCGTGCTTCCAGTGGCCTTCTTTTTGCTCATAAGACAGCTCCAGCTGCCCCAGAAGATCCTCACACATGGGTTTTCGTGCCGCGACCCTTTTAATATCGGATACAAAGCTCGGCCACGGCCCCTTTTCCAGCTCATCGAGCATGGGGGTTTTGTGCTTTAACGCCATTCTGTGTCCTCCTTGGAAAGGCTGCAAACTTGCGTTTCGTCCAACCGTCACAACCGGCAATCATGCGTTGTCCCTAGCTCTGAATTCCACCTCCTTCCAAAATGGAATCGGGGGCACGTCACCCCCCCTTGGCATTTTTCGTCAACACCTCAGCATTTCGGCTTACCCAAGATCGACCCGGCGCGAACCGTGGTGGTCAGGCCATGCCCTTCTCTTCCTTCGCCACATCGCCCTCGGTCGGCAACATGTACATGGTGGTGCTGCCACTCGACCAGTACTTGAGAATTCCGGCTTCCACCATCGCGTTGATGACCTTCTTGGCTTCCCGCATCTTCATCTCGGGCACCGCTTTACAAAGATCGTTGAAGTATAGCTTCGATTTTTTCTGGGCTTTCATGTATTCGACAATACGGGCTTGGAGATCTTCCGACATGATTTTCTCCTTCGATGCTTAAAAGTTTTAAAATGTTATATATTGCGACGCTTCGATCGGCCCTGGCTCCGATTCCGGAAGAGAGTACGTGAACTTATTCACTCACTAACGGTCCCTCTATAAACTCGCTCCGCAAGCTTTGTCAATAGAAAAACTGGCCCGCGGCGCCACCCAAAGCCCTTGAGAAAACGATCAAATCGACCGGTTTCCTTGGGCCTTCGCCGGTCCTTGCGGGTGGTCTTGACACCTCCCGACCCCGCTGTTAAGGTTCGGCCGTTTTGGTAACGGCAGAACATTCGGCACTCAGGCGAACCCCGGAGAAGGACCGCAGATGGCAACAGAAGAGCAGCAGAACCCGCAGGAACAGCAGGAACAGCAGGACCTGAAGGATTACATCCGCTATCTCAAGGAACGGGCATTTTTCGAACCCCAGTCGGCAACCCTCCATTATAATCTGGGAATCGCGTATGCCCGCAAGGGCCTGCACGAGGAGGCCATTTCCGAGTTCAAGCAGGCCATCGAGTGCGATCCAGGTTTCAAGGAAGCCCACGTCAATCTTGGCGGCCTTTATTTTCGATGCGGCCAACTGGAGGCCTGCATCGAAGCCAATCACAAGGCCCTGGCGCTGGATCCGGACCTGCCCATGGCCCACAGCAATCTCGGCTTTGCCTATGTGCAGCAGGGCCGGTTCGAGCAGGCCATCGAGGCCTGCAAGCGAGCGCTGGAATTGACGCCGGACCTGTTTCAGGCGCACAACAACCTGGCCGCGGCCTATCTCCAAACGAATCAGCCCGAACGGGCCATCGAGGCCGCCCGGAAGGCCCTGGAGTTGAAACCCGACTTCGCCCCGGCCCATTTCAACCTGGCGGTGGCCCATCTGCTCCTCCACGATCTCGAACAGGCGCGAACGCATTACCGGCATGCCCTGGATCTTGGCTATCCGGCCGACGACCAACTGGAAAAGGCACTGAATTGAACGCCATGGAAATTCAAAAAGACAGTAGCGTGGTGATCGAATACCGGATTCAACTCGCGGACGGTAGTTTCGTTAAGGGCGAAGAGGAACCGGCTTCGTTGCATTTCATTGTCGGCTACGAGCAGGTGCTGCCGGCGCTGGAGCATCAGCTTCTGGGACTGGAACCGGGCCAGCAGCGGCGGTTCACCATTGCGGCCGGCGAGGCCTTCGGCGAGCACCACGAGTCTCTGGTGAAGACCCGCCCGTATGCGGATTTTCCCGACGGGCGCGGCCTCGAATCCGGCCGATGGGTGGTGGCCACCAACGAGCGCACCGGCACCCAGTACGGCTATCGGGTGATGGCCAAAACCGCGGAAGCGGTGGTTCTGGATTTCAATCATCCGCTGGCCGGAAAGGACCTTCACTACGATGTGCGGGTTATGTCGGTGCGCCCGGCGCTGCGGGAGGAACTGGAATACCTGCGTCCGTGCGACTTCACCAGCGAGGACCGATCCTGAAGCCGGGAAGCTCAGTCCCGCGGCCGGTTCCGATCGAACCAGAGGCAGAATTCCAGCAGCGAGTTGGCCTTTACATCCCCCTTCAGCAGCCCGCGGCACAGATCGAGCAGGTCCTTGTGATGGGCCCGCACCCGCTCGTCGTCGTGGTGATCCTGGTAGAATTCCTGGATCAGCAGGCCGGCCCGCAGGGCCGACGCGCTGCGCAGGACCTCGCGGGGGTCCTTGGGTTCCTGAAACGGGTCCCAGTTCTCATAGCCCAATTTCAAAACTTGCTTCTGGCCGCGCTTGCCCATGCCATCGAAAATGGCCTTTTTCCGCGCCTGCTTTTCCTGTTCGTCGGGATATTCAAGCATTGGTTTTTCCCCTTTTTGTGCCGCGGTCGATAGTCTTTAAAGCCGTTTACGCCGCCCCCCAACCGGCCGGGTCAGCCCGTTGCGGATCCTAACAACAACAGCCGGATGGTTCGTCCCAAAAAAGCTTCAGACGGATTTTCTTGAATTCACGGGTACTGAACAAGATCCGGTAGTCGTCTCGGCCGATGGCCCGGTTCAGGCGCTCGGCCACGCTCCGGCACTCATCGGCATGGCGCCCGTGGATCATGGCATAGAGGTTATAGGGCCACTGCGGGTGGACCGGGCGGCGATAGCAGTGGCTCACCTCCGGGTAGGCGGCGAGTCTTTCGCCCAGTTGATCGATTTGTTCCGGCGGGCAGTGCCAGACCACCATGCCGTTGGCGCGAAAACCCGCCTGGCGGTGATTGAGCACCGCTGCAAAGCGCCGAATCAAACCTTGATCCATCCAGGTGCGGAGCAGATCCAGGAGTTCCGGTTCGGCCATACCCAACTGTTCCGCCCACTCCTGAAAGGGGCGTTCGCTCGTCGCCAAGTCTTCTTGCACGCAGCGCACCAGGCGGATGTTGTGCGGACTGGGATCGAACCGGACCGATGCTTCGGTTTGCGGCAGTTCAGCGCTTTCCAGTCCGTTGTCCGGGTCCTGATCATCCAGCACGTCCAGCACCACCGCCAGCTTGTATTTCTTCACCGCGGGCAGCACCAGCGCCGGATGCCCGCCGGCCGCCGCGGCGATCCGGGCGACCACCCGGTCGAGCACCGCACCCGGCGGTACGGCAATGGTGAACCACATATTGAACTGACCGGGACGAAGATAATTGTGGCTCACTCCCGGATAGGCGTTGACCACCCGGGCCGCCCGTTCCAGTTCCGGTTCAGGCACCGCCATGGCCACCAGGGAACTGCGGTAGCCCAGGCCGCCGGTGTTGAAGATCGCGCTGATCTGGCGGACCAGGCCCTGGCCCTTGAGGTCCCGCACCCGATCGAGGACCTCGCGCTCGCCGCACCCCAGTTTTTCGGCGAGCTTTCGGTAGGGCGCGCTGACCAGGGGGAAAGCCCGTTGCAAGTGGTCCAGCAGCAGGCGGTTTGTAGAATCCAATACGCTCTCCCAATCCCCGAAAAAACCAGTGCCGCGGGCGCGAACCGAACGCTCCGGTTGGCGAATATTAAGGATGTGGCCGTGATCGGAATATACGTCTTCCGCCCGCGGTCGACAAGCTGGAACCCTATTTGGCGATCGTTTCCGGCCCAGCCTTGCGATCCTTCGGCCGCCCAGGGCTCAATTCAGGGGCAGGGAACCCGTTCGATCTCAAACAGTTTCGGCCACAGCTTGCCGGTCACCCAAATCCGCCCACTCGCCGCATCGAAGGCAATCCCGTTCAACACATCCTCCGCCCCCCGCCGATCCTCCGGCCGCAGCAGACCGTGAAGGTCCAGCCAGGCCTCCACCAGACCGGTCGCCGGATCGATGATGGCGATGCGTTCAGTCATCCAGACGTTGGCATACACCCGGCCTTCGATAAATTCCAATTCGTTCAGGCGGGTGACCGGGCGCGACCCGTCTCGGACCTGTACCTGGCTCACGCGACGGTAGGTTTCTGGATCGAGGAAATAGAGGGTTGCCGAACCGTCGCTAATGATCAGCCGGGTCCCATCCTGGGTAAGACCCCAGCCTTCGCCGGCATAGGGGAAGGTGCCAAGCAGTTGGAAGGTCGCCTGATCATAGATGAACCCGACCTGGGAGCGCCAGGTGAGCTGGAAGATTTTCCCGTCCAGCACAGTGAGCCCTTCGGCGAAATGGGGAGCGGCCAACTCCCGGATGCGCTCCACCCGTCCGCTGGCGAGATCGATCCGGCGCAGCGAGGAGCGGCCTTCCAGGCCGGTGCTTTCATACAGGACTCCGTTTGCGTACACCAGGCCTTGGGTGAACGCGGCGGGATCGTGCGGATAAGTCCGCACCACGCGCGGGCAATAGATTTTTGGCTTATCCCGCAAGGCGGCCCCCGAACCCCCCAATTGCAGGCAGATTCCCAGAACCAGGAGTGCGCCGAACGCCGCCGCCGCAAAGGCAAGACGCCTGGCCTGCCGGCGCGTGGACCGCCCATGGGAAGGAGTTTTCACCGTTCAGTCCGCTCCGCCGCCGCCGTGGATCAGCGCATGGAGCCTCCGCCAGCGTTCCAGGCGCGGACGGGTTGCCGCCGGATTGTCACTCAGCACGGCATCGCAGCCGAGCAGGCAGTAGAGTGGGAGGAGCCGGTCCGGATCGGGGTCGAGCGGGCACAGGGCCTGCCCCTGCCGGTGGGCCAACAGCGGGTACAAGGGGTTTACCAGCAACAGAGGCCAGAACACTCCGTGCAATTCCACCTGTGGTCGCGGCCACAAGCGGCGGCCGGTGATCCAGCCGGTGGGCAACTCCGGCACCGCTTGACGAACCGCCTGCAACCGTTCGAACGAAAAAGACAGCACCAAGGTGCGACCCAGCAATTGAAAGCGGCTGAGTTCCCGGTGCAGCCGCATGACGACCGCCGGAACCAGGAAATCGTCGGTTTTCAGCTCCAGGGCCAGCAGGGGTTCGGCAGGAAAAATGGCCAGCAGTTCCTCAAGCAGCGGGATTTTTTCCCCTTCGAAGCCGGCCCGACCGCAGCCGGCGCTGAGCGCCTTCAATTCCGCACGGCTCATGGCGGCCACGGCCCCGCTGCCGTCGGTGGTGCGATCCACGCTGGCATCATGGATACAGACGAAAGCCCGATCCCGGCTGAGGCGGAGATCGGTCTCCAGAATGTCGATCCCGTCGGCGAAGGCCTGCCGAAAGGCCGCCAGGGTATTCTCCGGGCACCGGGCCTGGTTGCCGCGGTGGGCCATGAGATACGGCCTGGCTTTACCGGGAATGGTCAGGCGCATGAACGATTGAGCGCGCGCGGCAAGCAAGGCGCTATTTCTTGATAAAAAGGTAAGCGGCGAGGGCCACCAAAACGACCGCAAAGATCTTCTTGAAATGAGCGGTCGAGACGTGTTCCACCAGGCGTGGGCCCAGTTGGGCCCCGACGATGCCGCCGACCCCCAACAGCATCCCCAATCGGTAGTCGACATTGGCGAGTTTGTTGTGGGCAATGAGCGCCGAAATGGAAATCACCAGGATCGCCAGGAACGATGTGCCCACCGCCTTTTGTGCGGAATAGCCCAAAAAGAGCAGCATCGGCACCATCAGAAAACCGCCGCCCAAACCGGTAAAAGATGCGGCCACCCCAATGACCACCCCGCTCATCACCATGAGCGCCATTTGCATCGTCGACATTGAACCTCCTTGACCGCATCTTTCAACAATCCCCAAGGACCATCTCTTGCGCAATTACCAGCCCGAGCTTTCCGACAAATTCCACACCATGAGCCGGCTACTCGTCCGTGCCATCCGTCCTGTCAATCCTGTCAATCCTGTCAAAAAAATTCTCCCACAAAAACCCGATTCATGACCGCGCAAAGCCTACCGCGGCCCCGATCTCGAGCCTGCGCGATCAGTGCAATTCCTGCAACAGGATGTCGGAAATTCGGTCCCAGACGTCATCCGGAAGATCCACCTGGACTGCCGGATCGGCATCGTCGGGATCGCGAAACAGAAACAGCAATTCGGTGAGGCCGGTCGGCGTGTATTCCGGGCCGGTCACCCAACCGTCGCCGTCGCGGTCCACATAGACGTCGGTGACCATAACCGCGGCCAAATCGTAGGGTGAAGTCCGGACACCCAACTCGGCGTTCAGGCTTTCAAGCACCTTGTTGGCGATGAGCGCATGCCCGGTATAGCCGGGATGCACCCCATCCAGGGTGAAAGCGTTGCCCCGTCCCCACTTGCGGCTGAGCGCCCGGCCGCCCACCAGCACCGGTTCGGCTCCGGCCAGGGCCGCGTTCAGATAGCCCCCGGTATCGATCACTCGGACCCGATCGCCGAATTGCTCCGGCAGCGAGCCAATGAGTCGATTGAAAGCATCGATCCGATCCATGATCAGACGCGCCTCGGATTCGGACAGCACCAGGCCGTCCTGTTGCACCCCGTCGCGTTCGAGGATCTCGTTCACATAAGCGACCGAATAGCCGGTTTCGAGAAGCGCGTACATGAACCCGAAGGTGAACAGAGACACCCGATCGCCCTTGAAGGGATCGGTGATGGGTTGCCCCGGTTCGCTCACCCGCTGGAAGCTGGCCGGCACTCGGTAGCCGGGGGCCAATTTACCCAGATAGAATTCGAGATCGTCGGAATCCAGCAGATAGCCCACCGCGCTGTAGTAGGGAAGGGTCAAGGCGAACAGGCGGCTGCGTTCGGCCGGGAGCACGCTTTCGGTGAGCAGCCGCCGGATCACCCGGTCCAACTGAGCGGCGAAGTCATCCACCGTGGTCATGTTGCGGGCAATAGCGTCGAGAGTGTAAGGGCTGAAGGACAGTTCCCCCCGGCGCGCCCCGGTTTCCAACAGGACGCGTAGCGCCGGCTTGAGTTCGGGCGAGATCTGTTCCAGGGGAAAAGGCAGGTAGCTCGGATTGGCGCCGCCGCTGCCCAGGGCCGCCAGGCTGGTGTCGTTGTTGCCGGCCCAAAACAGGAGGATCGCCTCCCCGGTGGAACCGGAAGCGGCGATGCGATCCATCAGTTCCAGTGCGGCATCGACTTGCGAAACAGCCTGACCGGCAAGGAGATTCACCGGATACAGCACGCGGTCGGTAAGATCCTGCATGAATCGTGGGAGCAGAGCATCGCCCAGGTAGCCGGCGGCCAGGTACGACGCATTGGCACCAACTCGTCGGTAGTATTCGAAGCCCTCGATGGAAAACAGATCGGCGCCGTCCACCGCCAGGTTGGTGGGGATCTGAAAGGGACTGATCCGATTGCCATCGAAATCCAGCAGCGGTTGGGAAAACTGAATCGGGCCGGTGCGCTCCAGGGCCGCAGCCACCAGTTGCACATACCCATGCAGCGTATTGAGCCCGTTCACCGCGCCATCCATGGTGCCGTGGCTCAGACTGTCGCCGATGGCGAGAAGCACCGACGATTCGGACGCATCGGCAGCGGCCGAACCGGCAGCGCCCGAACGCGGTGCCGATCGAATCAGCGCATCAGCCGCTCGAACTTCCGGCGTCCCAATCAGAACCACCGCCAGGATCCCGATCGCCAGCCGGACCATTCGCGGCGCAGGCCTCAACGGACCGCGGCGGCCGTGTCCGAACGCAAGGGCGTCACCATCTCCCATCGGCTAATTCCTTTCTGAAAGTTCCGGTCGCCACCGAGGCCCTCACCGGCCTCTCGGCAGGCACCACACATCCGCCACTCCCCGTATGTGGCAACTCGATCGGACCGAACCAGTCCAGCCTCGTCCAACCAGGCCCTTGCGTTTGGTGGCCATGGCTCAAGAGTGATCCGAACCCGCCATGCACCTCGCCCAAGCCCATCGGCCATTGCCTGAACCGGCACCGAGCATCCCAGCCGGCCTCAATCACCAGACAGCTCAAGCTTACCTGGAGATTCTGAAAATGTATAGGCCAACAACGGCAGGCTTCGGCAGGAGCAGCCATTGCAGCCCCTGGCAATGAAGCAGGAGAGAAGTCGAGCGGGCCGGATCGCGAATGAGACAATTGCCGGATGGGCCCTTATCATCGTTTCGACCAATTTGAATAAAGATTAACCACGGAGTTCGCGGAGAACACAGATAAAACCCTTTCTTTTCGAAGCCTTCTCCGTGACCTCCGTGCTCTCGGTGGTGAATCATTCCCATAAAGTGGCCAGGACCATTGAACTGACCATCGGCGTGGGCAGTCCCGCGGAAAAACTTAATATACTGGTTTAGGATCAGATGTTTCATTACCAAAAGCGGGCAGGATGCCCGCGCTCCAGGGAAAGAGCGCACACGAAATGAA
>Ga0100398_1001632_pt1 | contig 19130 bp, 18 predicted proteins | sample CryGeymeta201522_FD_81568 | JGI IMG/M metagenome (GOLD analysis project Ga0100398, IMG submission 81568) | Groundwater microbial communities from Crystal Geyser aquifers in Utah, USA - Crystal Geyser metaG 2015-22 | ecosystem: Environmental > Aquatic > Deep subsurface > Groundwater | place: USA...
CGCTTGGAAGCGCAAGAGAGGCGTACGAAAAACGAAAAACGAATATCGAATATCGAATATCGAACCGCGGAAGTGGGGGAGAAAGGCGAATATTGAATGTCGAATATCGAATATCGAACCGCAGAAGTGGAAGAGAAAAGCGAATGTCGAATATCGAATGTCGAATATCGAACCGCGGAAGGGAAAAGAAAACGGAATAATAAATTTTTAAATTCAACATTAACCTGTTATATTTGTAAGCCAGATATTCTGCGGTTCGTTTTTCCTTTTTCGTTTTTCGTTTTTCGTTTTTCCTTTCTTCCCTTCGAAATTCGATATTCGATATTCGATATTCGATATTCTGCGGTTCGTTTTTCGCTTTTCGTTTTTCCTTTCTTCCCTTCGAAATTCGATATTCGTTAATCGATATTCCGCGGTTCAGTTTTCAACTGGGCCTTGAGCACCTCGTTCACCAGTTGCGGATTGGCCTGGCCCCGGGTTCGCTTCATCACCTGACCGACGAAAAAGCCGAGCAGTTTCTCCTTGCCGGCCCGGTAGGCGGCGGTTTCCTTCGGGTTTTCCGCGATCACCGCGGCCACTACCGCGCTAATGGCGCCTTGGTCGCTGACCTGCTTGAGGCCCTTGGCGGCCACGATGGCACTGGCGCGGGCGCCGGAGGCGTACATTTCCTCGAACACGCTCTTGGCGATTTTACCGCTGATCTCGCCACCATCCATGAGCTTCAGCAGTTCCACCAGGTGTTCGGGAGGCACCGGGCAGTCCTTGATCGGGCGATTGTCCCGATTCAATTCCCGCACCAGTTCCGACATGATCCAGTTACTCACGATCTTGGGCTGCGGATAGTCGGCCGTCACCTGTTCGAAGTAGTCGGCCAGGGGCCGGGAAGCGGTGAGCACCTCCGCATCGTATGCGGGCAACTGGTATTGGGTCATGAAGCGCGCGCGCCTGGCCGCGGGAAGCTCCGGCAAGGTGCTCCGAATCGATTCAATCCAGTCCTCGCCGATCACGATCGGCACCAAGTCGGGGTCGGGAAAGTAACGGTAGTCGTGGGCTTCTTCCTTACCGCGCATGCCCACCGTGCAGCCCCGAGCGGCGTCCCAGAGGCGGGTTTCCTGGACGATCGATTCACCTTGTTCCAATAGTGCTCGCTGTCGGCGCACCTCGAATTCCAGCGCCTTCTGCACATTCTTGAAGGAATTCATGTTTTTCAGCTCGGTGCGCACGCCCAGTTGTTCACGCCCACGGGGCCTGAGTGAAATGTTGGCGTCGCAGCGGAAACTGCCCTCTTCCATATTGCCGTCGCAGATTTCCAGATACATTAGAATGTCATGCAGGGTTTTGAGATAGGCGACGGCCTGTTCGGGGCTGCGCAGGTCCGGTTCGCTGACGATTTCCATCAGCGGCACGCCGGTTCGATTGAGGTCCACGTAGCTCACCGGGCGCACCTCGTCGTGCACCAGTTTGCCGGCGTCTTCCTCCATGTGAATGCGGAGGATGCGGATCACCGTGGGACCGTTTTCGGTTGCGATTTCCAGTCGGCCGTTGCGGGCCAGGGGCAGTTCGTACTGGGAAATCTGGTAGCCCTTGGGCAGGTCCGGGTAGAAGTAGTTCTTGCGGGCGAACCGGCAGTGCGGCGCGATGGTGCACTCGGTGGCCAGGCCCATTTTGATGGTGTAGTCGACCACGCGCCGATTGAGCACCGGCAGCACCCCGGGCAGGCCCAGGCAAACGGGGCAGGTGTGGGAATTGGGGGCGGCGCCGAACTGGGTGCTGCAGCCGCAAAAGATCTTGCTCTCGGTCAGCAGTTGCGCATGCACCTCGAGCCCGATGATGGTTTCGTAGTCCATGGGTGAAAAATCTCCGTCAGCGCAGCGACTGCCGCGAGCCTGACCGGTCGAAGGCGCGGCACGCGAAGGACAAGCGGGCGACCGGCCACGAAAATCGGTGATGCAACTTGTGCCGATCAGTGTGTATCATCAAAGGCGGCCGCTGTGCAAGCGCCTGGAACCGTCGGCCGGGACCAGTGAAATTGCCGTCGGGTAGAGACAAAAATGGCGCAATCCGGGTTTGACTTTGAGCTTCTTTTCTTCTAGGAATAACCTGCCAATTGGGCGCCCAGATCCGGATGATCCCGATGGTCATCAACCACTGGCGGCAAGCGGCGCAACCGCTCGAGGATTAGAACCTTCAGCCGGGGGCAGGGCTCGCGGGGATCTTTCGAACCCTTGAGGGGGAGCGCTAAAGGCCGGCGCGGATTTGGCGTGCCGGGGCCGTTCCGGGCAGGGTTCATCCATGCAGGAGCAGCTATTCACACTCACTCATCCGAATGCGGTCAGACGAGGGACAACATGAAAATTCACGAGTACCAGGCGAAGGAGCTTTTCAGCAAGTATGGCATTCCGATCCCCCAAGGCCGGCCGGCCTTCAGTGTCGAAGAGGCGCGGGCGGCGGCGACCGAATTGGGGACCCTGCCGGTGGTGATCAAGGCCCAGATCCATGCCGGCGGCCGCGGTAAGGGCGGCGGCGTCAAGCTGGCTCACAGCGCCGATGAAGTGGCGGCGGTGGCGGGCGCCATCTTGGGCATGACCCTGGTGACCCATCAGACCGGTCCCGAAGGCAAGCTGGTACGCCGACTGCTCGTGGAACAGGGGCTGGACATCGCCAAGGAACTGTATCTCAGCATGCTGCCGGATCGCGGCACGGCCAGTGTGGTGATCATGGCCAGCGAAGCCGGTGGCATGGACATCGAGCAGGTGGCCGCCACGACCCCGGAAAAGATTGTCAAGGTCCAGGTCAACCCGCTCCTGGGACTGCAGGGATTCCACTGTCGGCAACTGGCCTACGGGCTCAATCTGGCGCCGGAACTGGTAAAGAAATTCATCCCCATGATCGGTAATCTGTATAAGCTGTTCAGCGCTTATGACTGCTCGCTGCTGGAAATCAATCCCCTGGTGATCACCAAGGGCGGCGATATCCTGGCGCTGGATGCAAAGGTCAATTTCGACGACAACGCCCTCTATCGCCACAAGGATATCCTGGGCTATCGAGATCTCGACGAAGAAGACCCGGCCGAAGTCGAAGCCTCCAAATACAACCTCAATTACATCAAGATGGACGGCAACATCGGCAACATGGTCAATGGCGCCGGCCTGGCCATGGCCACCATGGACATCATCAAGCTCGCCGGAGCGGAACCGGCCAACTTCCTCGATGTCGGCGGCGGAGCCAGCGCGGAAATGGTGGAAAACGGTTTCCGGATCATCCTCGGCGACCCTAGTGTGAAGGGGGTCCTGATCAACATCTTCGGCGGCATCCTGCGCTGTGACGTCCTCGCCCAGGGAGTCGTGGAAGCGGCCAAGAAGGTCGATGTCAAGGTGCCGATCGTGATCCGTATGGAAGGGACCAACGTCGACAAGGGTCGCGAAATTCTCCAGGCTTCCGGGCTGAATCTGATCGTGGCCGCGGACCTTAAGGACGCGGCCGGCAAAATTGCTAAGATTGCAAGAGCATAGGGGGACGTCATGAGCATCTGGGTGGACAACACGACTCGTTTGTTGGTTCAGGGCATTACCGGCCGGGAAGGCCGTTTTCATACCAGTCAGTGCGTCGCTTACGGGACTTCGGTGGTGGCCGGCGTGACCCCCGGCAAGGGCGGTCAGGATTCGGACGGCATTCCGGTATTCAACAGTGTGCGCCAGGCGGTGGCGGCGACCGCGGCCAATTGCTCGATGATCTTCGTGCCGCCGCCGTTTGCCGGCGATGCCATCCTGGAGGCCATCGAAGCCGAAGTGCCCTTGATCGTGGCCATCACCGAAGGCATTCCGGTGGCGGACATGATGAAGGTGAAAAATTATCTCAACGGCTCCCGGTCCCGGCTGATCGGTCCCAACTGCCCCGGCATCATCACTCCCGGCCAATGCAAGATCGGCATCATGCCCGGCCCTATCCACCGCATCGGTCCGGTTGGGGTGGTATCGCGTTCCGGGACCCTGACCTACGAAGTGGTGCACCAGTTGACCATGCAGAACATCGGCCAGACCACCTGCGTGGGCATCGGCGGGGATCCGGTCAATGGCACCAACTTCATCGACTGCCTCCAGGCCTTCAATCAGGACCCGGCCACCAAAGCCATCGTCATGGTCGGGGAAATCGGCGGTTCGGCGGAAGAACAGGCGGCCGAATTCATCCAGCAGCAGGTGAAGAAACCGGTGGTCGGCTTCATCGCCGGCCTCACCGCGCCTCCCGGCCGGCGCATGGGCCATGCCGGAGCCATCATCAGCGGTTCCAGCGGTACCGCGCAGGCGAAAATCGAAGCCATGGGAAAAGCCGGCATCACGGTGGTGAAAAACCTTGGGGAACTGGGCGAAACCTGCGCCCGGAGCTTCCAGGGAGCGATTTGATCGAACCATTCAGGGATTGAACCGAGGGAGCGGCCTTCAGCCACGGCGGGGGGCCGCTCTTGGCGTTTCCGGTACTCGCCTTGCGCGACCCTCCCGGCGAGCCGCCGGCGAGCGCTTCGCCTCTCGGAGCGGCAGACGACGATCATTCAGCGCCAGCCAGATGGAAGTCCCCCTTTGGCAAACGGGGACCTAGGGGGATTTTGTTTGCAAGACCAAATATTTGGTTGCTAACCAACCGAGGCGCCACCAGAAGGGGGAGTGGTATCCGTGCCGCGGAATTCTTCAGGCTGTCCCGATTGGTTCAATGATAAGGGCCCGCTCGATCATTTGGATTGATTGGCATGGAGGGGCATTTTCATATAAGAGTCGGCGGCCTTGGGGGCAGGCGCCGGTACAGGAAATTATCCTTGATCTTGAACGGCAAGTGCGGCAGAAAATACGACCGAACCTTAATCCACCCATGGGAACTTTGGAACGCCACTAGATGAGGGAGGAAGTGATGGCACGAGCAGCCCACAAATTGCTTCAGTTGAAAGTGACCCTAACTGGATCGAAGCCGCCCATCTGGCGCCGGCTAATCATTTCCAACATGGTGTCTCTGAACCAGTTTCACCATGTGCTCCAGATCGCCATGGGCTGGGAATCCTACCATCTGCATCAGTTCGAGGCACACGGCGCGACTTACCACGAGGAAGATAGCGAATCCGAATTCGACCTCGAAGATGCCTTGGACGAACGAAAATTCAAGCTCCATCAGTTGCTGGATCAGGAAAAGGATACCATCACCTACACCTACGATTTCGGCGACGACTGGAAGCACAAGATCGTGGTGGAAAAGGTCCTGCCCTGGGACCCGAACACGCCGCAGCCTCGAGTGATCAAGGCCAAGGGGGCATGCCCGCCGGAGGACGTGGGCGGAATTTGGGGTTACTATGATTTTCTCGCCGCCGTGAAAGATCGCAAGAATCCAGACCACGAAGAAATGCTGGATTGGTGTGGGGGTAAATTCGATCCCAACGATTATGACCTCGACCTGACCAACGAGCGGCTGCTCCATGGGATACGCTGAGCCGACCGCCGCCGCCCCCAGCCGGCGGAAACCATGGAGCAGTCGAGGTTCCGGTAGCCTCCGCGCGCACGATCAAGCGATTGCGCGGTGTAGCCTCGTGCCATGCTGAATTGCTTACCGTGAGGGGTTCCACTCGCTTCCCCCTACCCATCGGCGCTTTGCCGTGCCGGCAGCGGGAGGTCCCGCCCATGCCGAATTCCGGGGAACCGGGCCACGGCATCGAACGATCGCGGCAACCCCCTTCAATTTCCCGGTATCGGAATCCCCGGGTGGGCCTTGTTCGCGAGGATCGCTGTAAGGGCGAACAATCCTTCGCCCCCGCGGCGCGCATATTCGGTTGGACGATATGAGCATCCCCCCCAATGCGCTGGAATCAGCCTAAAATCCCACGGAATTACATCAAAATCTTGCTCGCCTGGAATAACCGCCGGTTTCTCATCCGACGATGATCCGGGCATCCACCGCCCAGCAGTCGGTCGCGGTGGCGATCACTGGGTTGAGATCCAATTGCTCGATTTCCGGATGTTCCTCGGCCAGTTGCGAGAGCTTCACCAGAATGGCGGCAAGGGATTGCAGATCGACTCCGGCCTCGCCCCGAACCCCTTCGAGCAGCGGGAACGATTGGAGGGATCGAAGCAACTCCAGGGCCTCGCTCTGGGTGACGGGCGCCAGGGCGCGGGCCACATCGCGGAACACTTCGGTGTAGATCCCACCCAGACCGGCCACCACCAGCGGACCGAAGTGGGGATCGCGGCTCACCCCGAACAGCAGCTCCCGGCCGCTGACCTGCCGCTGAGCGAGGATCCCGTCGAGGGTGCCGCCGGGGACCTGGCGTCGAAAACGGGCGCCGAGTTTGGCGTAGGCGGCCGTCAGCTGATCCCGGTCATGAAGGTTCAGGACCACGCCCCCTTGATCGGATTTGTGCAGCCAATCGCCGGCGATGACCTTGAGCACCACCGGGTAGCCGTGCCGCTCGGCGAAGGCCGCGGCCTGATCGGAAGCGGTGGTGAGCTGTTCCGGTACCAGGGGGATACCGTATTCGGCGAGCAGTCGGGAGGCCGCCGGTCCCAGCAGGAGCCCCGGTTTGGCCGGTGCCGACGGTGCTGCCGCCGGTTGTGGTTTGGGTCGCGCTGCCGGAGGAGCGGCCGCGGCGGCATCCAGGCGGTCTTTCGCCTGCCGCCGGCGCCACAGCGCGGCGAGGCCCATGACCGCTTCATCGATGCTTCCGAACAGGGCCAGATCGGGCACGCCCTGAAGCGCGCTTCGTTGCGCTTCGATCCCGTCGCCGTAAGGCCAGAGGGCCAGCGGCTTGTGCTGAAGATTGTGGGCCGCGATGGCTTCCAGGGCCGGCCTCAGCTCGAGATTGGCGTGCAGGTCCGACGCCATGGTCGGCGTGATGAACAGCAGACTATGGACCGCGTCGCTTTGGAGCAGTTGGATCGCCGCCCGCTCCAGCACATCGGTGAAGGAGCCCGTGACCATCCCGAGCGGCCAGATATCCACCGGGTTATTCAGATGATGCCAGGCGATCCGCTGGTTTTCCAGCTCGCCACGGGCGCTTTCCGGGAACGGAGCGAGCTGCAGGCCGTGGTCTTCGCAGGCGTCGGCGGTCATGATGCCGCAGGCGCCGGTGGCGGTGATGACCCCGAGGTTCGGCCCGGCAATGTCCCGCCAGTGGAGCAGGCCGTTGACCGCCGCCTTCAGTTCCAGCATGGTGCGCACTCGGAGGATGCCGGCCCGGCGAAAGGCGGCATCGAATACGGCGTCTTCTCCCACTAGGCTGCCGGTGTGGGAAAGAGCGGCCCGGGCACCGGCCCGGCTGCGCCCGGTCTTGAACACCACGATCGGCTTGATCCGGGCCACGCGCGCCGCGACCTCCAGAAATTCCCGGCCGCGCTGCATGCCTTCCATGTGTAGCACGATGATTCGGGTCTGTGGATCGCGTTCCAGGACCTCGAGGACATCCACGAAGTCCAGGTCACAGCCGTTGCCGATATCAATGGCCTTGCCCACTTCGCCGGTGAAGGATTCCACCCCCACCTGGATCACCCCCGTTTGGGCTATGACCGTAATGGGTGGCGGCGATTGCGGGCGGGGCAGATCGATGAAGGCGGTGCTGAAGCGGGAAAAGGCGTTATAGATGCCCATGGTGTTGGGGCCGAGCACGCGCACGCCGTATTCCCGAGCGATCGCGACCAGGTCATGCTGCAACTGGGTCCCGTGCTGGTCGGCGTCGGCGAAGCCCTGGCTGATCACCACCACGTGGCGCACGCCGCGCTCCGCCAGGTCGCGAAAGACCGGTAGGACCCGATCTCGGCCCACGGAAATCACCGCACAGTCCGGCACCTCGGGCAGTTCGCCGACGCTCGCATAGGTCTTGTGCCCGAGGATCTCCGGAACCTTGGGATGAACCACATAGACCGCTCCAGGGTAGCCGAACCGGAGCATCATTTCCAAATTGTTGAGGGCTCCCATTCCGCTTTGCCGCGAGACTCCGATCAACACCACCGATTGAGGCTGCAAGAATTTGTTCATCACGCACCTTTTGTCGAGCTGGAAGAAGCCGTCCATGTTTTACGCGGCCATGATCATCAGTTGCGCCCACTGCGAAAAGCTCTCGCCACGGAGGCATGCTTGTGGAAGAGCTTTCCTTGACAGGATCAACAGGATGGACAGGACGGATGAGTATCCGGCTCCTCGTGTTGATCCTGTCGCAAAGCTCAGGTTGCCACCAGCACCCGGCTGCCGTCGGCTTCGATCCGGACCGTGATCCCGTAAAGCGGCAGCAGATCGGCGAAGCTCCGCCCGAACACCAGCGGCCGCATGTCTTCGGGAATGTTCAGTTGGGCGGCCACGAAATCGCGGAAGTGTTCTTCATAGTTGAGCAGTTCCAGCAGTTCGTCGGGTTCCCGAGCGCCGTTTTCGGCCAGCTTCTTGATCGCTCCATCGAGACGCGCGAAGGCGCAGCGCTGATCGTGTTCCTTGATGAGATCCAGCAGTAGCGGCACGTCCGCGAACAGGTCGCGGCGGGTCAGGTAGGGCTGTTGGGCCAGTTCCTGGGTGGCGCTGGAATCCCAGCAGGCCTGGGCGCGGCATTGCACCGGTCGATCCTGGTAGATCCGGCAGGCGAACTGTTCGGAATCCAGGAACACGCATTCCTGGGTCCCGGTTCCCTCCCGAATCTTGATCCGTTCATCGAGCAGAAAGAATGGTCGGTCCGCCTGTTGCGACTGGACCGGTTCGCCGCGCCGCAGCGTCACCAGTTGGTCGAGGGCGATCCGGTTGGCCCGGAGCAGATCCAGATCTTCGGTCTGCAGGGTCGGGCTGCCGTGGCGGCAGCATTCGCCGCAGCGGATGCAGGTGGGCATGACTTCCGCGGCGTGGCGGTCGCAAAGGCGCAGCAGATCGCGCCAGGCATTGACCCGCTGGCGCCCGTCGAGGCCGTCCCAGCGTGCCAACAGATCTTGAAACAGGCTGTCCCGGCCCACCTGCATGATCAGGCGTTCCACCGGCACCCGGGCTTCGCCGCGGCGGACCTTGCCTTCAAAGTGGGCCACCAGATTATCGCGCATCCGCTGCTTGTCCCAGGTGGCGGGGGAGGAGAGCGCATCTGAACTGGTCGATCGATCGGTCATGTTGGTCGTGGTCGGCTTCACAGACATCGATTCCTTGACTCCGTTGATTTGAGTGACGTGGCGTCGCTCCCGGCGACCCAGCGCCCCCAGCAATCGATGCGGGCGCTCGCGGATTCCCTTCATAACAGGATCGGCTCGGTTTCGGCTAGTGCTTTTCCCCTGCCTTCGCGGTTGTGAAGCAAAAGGGGTCCATGCTACAGTCGCGCACCTGCCGTTCACCCGCCGCCGCTCCGGCGGACGCCGCCAGGTTCAGACAGACCTCAATCGGGAGATGCCGTCCATGCGTTATTCCAACAGTTTCATCCACACCCTGTTCGAAGTCCCCAAGGAAGCCGAAACCCCATCGCACATCCTGCTGCTCAGGGGTTGCTACATCTACCCGACCGCGGCCGGGGTTTATTCGCTGCTGCCGTTGGGGCACCGGGTGGCGGAAAAGATCAAAACCATTCTTCGGGAGGAAATGAACGGCATCGGCGGGATCGAACTGACCATGCCGGTGCTGAATCCGGCGGAACTGTGGAAAGCCACCCGGCGCTACTACGATATCGGTTCCGAACTGTTCCGGATCAAGGACCGCAAGGACCGGGAATTCGTGCTGGCGATGACCCACGAAGAGGTGATCACCGATATCGCCAGGCAGTTTCTGCGCTCGTACCGGGACCTCCCAATCATGCTTTACCAGATTGCCACCAAGATCCGCGATGAAGCTCGGCCGCGCGCCGGGTTGCTCAGGGTGCGCGAATTCTTCATGAAGGACGGCTACAGCTTTCACCCCGATTTCGCCGATCTCGACGCCTATTACCCGAAGATCTTCAACGCCTATCTGCGCATCTTCACCCGCTGCGGGCTCAAGGTCTACCCCATCGAAGCCGACAGCGGCATCATGGGCGGCACCGGGAGCCACGAATTCATGCTGGAATCGACCAACGGCGAAGACCGGTTCGTGGTCTGTCCGAACTGCGGTTACCAGGCCAATACGGAAAAGGCGGTGGGACTCAAACCGGTGCCGCCCGTCGATCCAGAACCGGCCCCGCCGATGACCAAGGTGGCCACCCCCGAGATCAAAACCATCGCCCAACTGATGACCTTTTTCGGCGTCGCCGAACACCGCTTGCTCAAGACCGTCGCCTACCAGGCCGACGGAGAACTGGTGCTGGCGGTGGTGCGGGGCGATTTCAACGTGTCCGCGACCAAGCTCACCAACCACCTCAAGGTGGTCCATTTGGACCTTGCGGCGGAAGCGCTGCTGGCCGAAAAGGGCCTCTACGGCGGCTTTCTGTCTCCGGTGAACTTACACGGCGTGCGCCTGGTGCTGGATACTTCGGTCGACAGCCGCAATCGTTATATTGCCGGCGCCAACCAACCCGATCAGCATTACGTCGACGTGGTTTACGGCCGCGATTTCACTGCCTCCGAAGTCGTGGATATCGCCGAAGTACGAGCGGGCGACACCTGTGCCGCCTGCGCCGCCGGACCTCTCGAAATCCGTCGCGGCATCGAATTGGGCCACACGTTCAAGCTCGGCACCAAGTACACCGCCCCTGAATCCATGAACGTCACTTACCTCGACCGCGGCGGCGAACAGCGCCGCCTCATCATGGGCTGTTACGGGATCGGAGTGGAACGACTGCTGGCCGCCGCGGTGGAATATTCCCATGACGATGCGGGGATCCGTTGGCCGATCAGCATCGCCCCCTTTCAGGTGATCATCAGCGCCCTTGGGCAGAACCCGGAAGTGGTGGCCACCGCCGAGCGCATCCACGTCGCACTGGCCCGCGATTATGAGGTGCTGCTCGACGACCGCGCCGATTCCCCTGGGGTGAAACTGAAAGACGCCGATCTCCTGGGCATCCCGATTCGGGTGGTGGTGAGTCAACGGGGGCTAAAAAGCGGACGGCTGGAAGTGAAGGTGCGGGCCACCGGCCTGGTGCATCAGTGCCCGGAAGCCGAGCTACCGGAACTGCTGGCCGGGATCGTACGCGACCTGCAGCCGTCGCTTGCCGGCCTGCCCTACCTGCCGGAAACCACGCCCCCAGCACGTTGACGGTGAACAACAGCCGGGCCAGGGAAAGGAATGCCGTGATCTTGAGCAGACGCTGCAGGCCGGCCGCGCTCTTTTCAGCTTGATGCTCCTTGGTAGGCCCCGAGACGTTGTTCAAGGCAATGACCGTGAGAATGAACACGGCATCCGCGCCTTCACCGATGGCTACAGACGCCACGGCGGCGGCCGGCAGGATGAAGATCAGGGGGTTGAGGACCTGCTGCAGCAGGATGGCCCAAATCGTGGGCGCTTCCTTGACGGGCAGTGTGTTGGATCCGTAATACTCAAGCCGCTTCTCCGCCTCCTGTTGGTTCAGGCCATTCACTACGGACTGAAGCGCTTCGTAAACATCCTGTTCTCCAAAGGCGCGCTATTTTTTCACCCAGCCGGCGAGCATGTTCTTCTTGTTTCACAGAATCATCTCTCTTCCAGCGGCTGTTTGCTCTGGCTTACGATCAGCCAGTAGGTGATGCCCAGGGCTAAAATGACCGCACCAGTGGCCATCACGTGTTCGGAACTGATCTTGTTGAAATCGAAGACGATCACCTTTCGGGCGATGGCCATCAGGGCCGTGGCGACTACCAGCTTCACGTGGATGACGTCTTCTTTTAAGTAAAGAACAATATTAAGAAAAATTTCAACAGCAATGAGTACGGCAGAAATGCGCCGAAGGTGTCCAGGATGTCTGCTATCATCAGGATCAAAAACGGCGGTTCAACCATGTGCTGGTAGATGACCCACACAACATCCCCGATTCCCCAGAAGATCACCAGGGTCATCAGAATCGCCAGGGCGCGGATGCCCACACGAATAACAGTGTTCAGTGCGCTGATCAGGCGGTCTTCGCCCGGCTTGATGGACAAGCCTTCGTGGCCCGCGTCCGTGGTCATGGCGCTTTCTCCTCAAGAAATGTCTGTTGACGAACCGGTTTAGGGTCCACTTCACTATCATGAACAACAACTTAAAAACCTCCACGGTATCGGCGCATTCAACCGCCAACACCAGGCGGGACCACATGTTTACACTGCCAGCCCCTATCCTGAAAGTTTTGCGGCTTCTTGGCCACTGTTCAGCCAACCCGTTTGGTCTCATGCCCAGTTGCTTATCTTGGGGGGCAGCCTCGCTCGCGGCAAGCGTACCGTTACCTCGGCGCTGCGAACCATGGGCCTGGCCAGGAAACGCCACGTTACCAGCACCCATCGGGTCCTTTACCAAGCGACCTGGCACCCGTGCTTTGCCGCCAAGGTCCTGCTCGGGTTGTTGGTCTGCCTCCTGCCGCCGCAAGCACCCCTGGAGATCCTGGTGGGTGAGACCATTGAACGCCGCAATGGCGACAAGCTCAAGACCAAAGGCACGTTTCGCGACGGCGTGCGCTCCTTTCGAAACAAGGTAATCCATTGCTATGGTCTGCGTTGGGTGGTCCCGCCAAAGGCGGGATTGCTCGTTCGTGTGCCCTGGTCGGCACGGCTTTGGGGGCTGCCTTTCAACGGTGGGAATGCAATGGTCAGAGTCGGAAAAACCTACTCCTATCTCGGGCCTCGCCATGCTGGCAGATACACTGCTGAATGGCCCCGAAACTGGATTCGTCCAGCCAAATGACTTGACTTGGGAGCACCTCCCATGTAGGTTAACCGTAATCGGAGCATGAAGCCCCAATAAAGCGGGTCAGGCGCGTCTAACCAGTGCGGCTACGAAAGCCAAGATGAATTCTCTCAACGAATTCATCTTGGCTTTTTTTGCCGCTGGTCATGCGGGCCTGATCCTGGCCGCTTGAGAGCCGGCAGCTTCTCCAATTCGGAACACTATCGATAAAGCCACGAAGGCTTTCCCGACCCCTGAGGGGTCCGAAAGTTGGCGTGGCTTTATTTTTTCTTGACCCAGATGGGGCAACGTGAGGAATCAAGGAGGAATGGCGATGGTGAACAAGGCTCTGGTAGCGCTGTTATTGGTATTGGCCCTTTCCGGGACCAGCTTGGCGATGCAACCCATGATCACCGATGATACCGGCACTCAGGGGAAAGGCAAATTTCAGCTTGAACTCGCTTATGAATTCGATGACGAGGATACGGACGGAGTGGAAGAGCGCGTGAACCAGGTGGAGGCTACCGCATCGTTGGGGATCACGGATACGGTGGACCTGGTTGTCGGCTTGCCTTATCAGTTCATCACCACCAAGGAAGCCGGTGAGAGGATGACGGAAGACGGAATCTCGGACCTGAGCATCGAGGTGAAGTGGCGATTTTTCGAGCGCGAGAACTTCAGTCTTGCCATCAAGCCGGGGCTATCCCTGCCGACCGGCAACGACGACAAGGGGCTGGGGGCTGGAGAGGTCGGGGGGAGTGTGTTCTTCATTGCCACCCAGGCCGTTGAGCCCTGGGCTTTCCATTTCAACGCCGGGTATCTGAGGAATGAATCGACGGCGGATGAGGAACGCAACATCTGGCACGTATCGGTCGCCACTGAAGTGGAAGTGGCTAAATCTCATCCTCGTTGCCGACATCGGGGCTGAAAGGAACACGGATACAGATGACAGTACACCACCGGCTTACATTCTGGGCGGTCTGGTCTTCCCGATAACCGAAAACGTCGCTCTCGATGTCGGTGTCAAAGGCGGGCTGACCGAACCGGAGGCGGACTACTCCATGCTGGCCGGACTGACCTTGGCCTTTTAGCGGAGGGGCCGGTCCGTCGGGTGGGTAACCGCAGCGTTCAACCGGCCATTGACCCAAGGCCGCTCCGGCTCTATTATTTTGTACTGATACACAGTTGTTGTTCATCAGGTACCGCAAGGTTCAATAGGGAATCCCGTGCAATCCGGGAACGGTCCCGCCGCTGTGAACGGGGACGAAATCCGCCAAAGCCACTGTCACGCGCAAAGCGTGATGGGAAGGGGTGGAGACTAGGACGATCCGTGAGTCAGAAGACCTGCCTGATGATCCAGGGTCGATCGGTACGTGGTGATGCCGGATGGACCCCCGAAGGACCAAGCGAATCAGGGTGCAGTCCTTGGAGCCACCAGCTCTAAGGATTTTTTTGCCGCGCTTAAGCGCAGCTGTTGCATCGCCGGCGACCCATCGGGGAGCAGTTCATGCCACCGTCCGGACACGATCACCCATTCAGCCCGGTGCATTCCATGGAGGTGCTCTATGAAGCAAGGCATGATTCTGTATCTGACCGAGGAAAAGCAACAAATTCAGCTGAATGGGCTGACCGAATTGATCGAGGCTTCGAAAGCTTTGGGCATCACCACCATCTCCGTGGCAACCTCGCAAGAAGAGGTGCTTCAGGGCTGGTGGCATTTGGCCGCCTACGGGGTCCAACAGGTTCACTTGATGATGGTGACCTACGACTCCACTTTGCAACAGTTCGATTCTCGGGGAACCCCGGTTCGGCTTTGTGGCTGGAACCTTGACCGCTACCCTGAGGCCATTGAACCGTTCGATGGATGATAGCACCGGCGAGCAGCACCGGGCGGTTTTACACCCGAGGACGCCGTATTGAACGGATGACGGCAGGCAAGGAGTCAGATTTTGGGGCATCAGGCGATCGCGGGAACACGGTTCGGTCTTTGGCAACTGAGTTTTGGCGATCCTTGGCTTCTTGCTCCTGAAAACGATCGCTCCCCTCACGCACTGCTGGTTAGTGCCCATTTTTCAGGCGTGAATGGGTCAGGGTTGCCGCGCGGCTGGAACCGGTCCCGTCGGTGCCATATCCGACTCGACGCGGTTCCGCTCCTGCCCGGTCTGCGTCCAAGCCGAACGGCCGTTGCCACGCTCCTGGTTGGTCTTCTGCTGGCCATTCCTGGGGCCGCAGCGGCCCCATTGCCGCCCTCGACCGCCTGGACCTCCGGCGAGACCCTCCGCTACGTCCTCAAATGGACCGGCCTGCCGGTGGGTGAAGCCGTGCTCATCGCCACCCGGTCCCAATCCGCGGACGGTCGTGATCTCTGGTACTTTGCCGTTACCGCTCGGACCAATTCGGTGATCGATAAAATCTACCCGGTCCGCGATCGGGTGGACGCCTGCGCCGATTTCGATCTCAAGCGTTCGTTCGGCTTCCACCAGGTGCAGCGGGAAGGGTCCTACCACCGGGACCTCGAGGTCCAGTTCGATCAGGTCAACCATCGGGTCACCCGCCGCCGCTCCGGCGGCCAACCCAAGACGATCGAGATCGATCGCGACGCCTACGACCCGCTCACCGCCTTCTTCGCGCTCCGGCAAAAGCGGCTGGAACCGCACATGAGCCTGACCGCTCCCATCACCGACGGCAAGAAGTGCGTGATCGCGGCGGTGCATGTGCTGGCCCGCCAACGCATCCGGATCGAAGCCGGTACCTTCGACGCCCTGCTGGTGCAACCCGAATTGGAACATGTGGGCGGTGTCATTCGCAAAACCCCGGGCGCCGAAATCAAGCTCTGGATCACCGACGATGACCGGCACATCCCGCTCAAGGTCGAAAGCGAAGTGGTGGTCGGCCATTTTTCCGCCGAACTGATCGCGCTGCCGCCGCCATCACCAGGCCCCGGCGAAGCGCATCCACGGCCGCAACCGCAAGGACCAACGAGCACAGGTCTTCCCGGCGATCCGGTGGAATGTTTCAATATCTTCAAAGCAGCCGGGGCGGAATCCTCCGCTCACTAAAGGTGTGCGGGCTCGTTCCCTGGTGCGTCTAAACGCGCTTGCCGCCCATGCCGGATCTGGGCGATCAGTTCGGGCCGCCGCTCCGCGGTTTCCGCGCCTCCGCGTCTCCGCGTGACATCGGAGGATCGATGGCGACCCGAGTCGCACATCCGGGTTGCGGCGCCGGCCGGGCGCAAACCCATTCAAACCCAGGGGATCAAACCCAAGCGATGGAGAGCGGAGCGATGGTGGAAAAGGTCGTCATCATGGGCGCGGCGGGCCGGGATTTTCACAACTTCAACGTCTACTTCCGGGGCAACCCCAGGTACCGGGTGGTGGCCTTCACCGCCGCTCAGATCCCCGATATCGACGGCCGCCGTTACCCGGCTGAGCTGGCTGGAGACGGCTACCCGGACGGCATTGCGATCTATCCCGAAGCGCAACTGGCGAGTCTCATCCGCGACCAGCGGATCGATCTGGTGGCCTTTTCCTACAGCGACGTGCCCCACGCCAGCGTCATGCACAAGGCCTCGCTGGCCATGGCCGAAGGCGCCGATTTCATTCTGATTGGAGCCACCTACACCATGCTGCGGGCGGTGAAACCGGTGATTTCGGTGTGCGCGGTGCGCACCGGCTGCGGCAAGTCCCAGACCACCCGCAAGGTCTGCGGCCTGCTGCGGGCCGCGGGCCAACGCGTGGTGGCGGTGCGCCATCCCATGCCCTACGGGGATTTGACCCGGCAGATCGTGCAGCGCTACTCACGCTATGAAGATTTCGCCGCCCACCAATGCACCATCGAAGAACGCGAAGAATTCGAACCGCTGGTGGACCAGGGCATCACCGTCTACGCCGGAATCGACTACCAACGGATCCTCCGGGCCGCGGAAGCCGAAGCCGATGTGATCGTCTGGGACGGCGGCAACAACGACACCCCGTTTTACCGGCCGGACGTGCACATCGTGCTGTTCGATCCGCATCGGGCCGGCCATGAACTGCTTTATTACCCCGGGGAAACCAACCTGCTGATGGCCGACATCGCGGTGATCAACAAGGTGGACACGGCGCCGGCGGAAAAGATCGCTCAGGTGCGGGCCAATATCAGCCGTTTCGCTCCGCACGCCGACGTGGTGCTGGCGCGATCTCCGGTACTGGTGAGCGACCCGGATCGGATCCGGGGACAACGGGTGCTGGTGGTCGAAGACGGCCCCACCCTCACCCACGGCGGCATGGCTTCCGGCGCCGGCCTGGTCGCGGCCGAACGATTCGGCGCAGCCCAGGTGGTGGACCCGCGCCCCTATGCCCGGGGCAGCATGATCGAAGTCTACCAGCGTTATCCCCATATCGGCCCGGTGCTTCCGGCCATGGGCTACAGCCACCGCCAGCTCCAGGATCTCGAAGCGACCATCAACCGGAGCCCCTGCGATCTGGTGCTGTTCGCCACCCCGATCCAGCTCACCCGGGTGGTCGACATCGCCCGGCCGACGCTGCGAGTACGCTACGAATATGAAGACGCCGCCGCCCCGACCCTGGAAGAAGTGCTCCGGCGGCGCCTGAGCAACGGCCCGGCGCGAATCTGAAGCGCCGCCGAACCGGTCGGTGAGGCAACAGGCCGGCCGCCTGAGGGGTTGAATAAACCGCGCACGGTAACAACGCGAGCTTGTTGACAGGATCAACACCATAACCAGGACCCTCATCCAGCCTGTCAATCCTGTTCATCCTGTCAAGAAAAGCTCTTTCATAAAACGCAATTCATGATCGCGCAGAGCATGCAAGCGGGGGCCGCCATGAACCAGATCCAGACCAAACCGGTGCTGCTGATCGCTCTGGGCGGCAACGCCCTGATCCGCAAGGGCCAGGTCGGCACCGTTGCCGAGCAGTTCGCCAACCTGCGGTTGCCCGTTCGGCAAATCGCCGGGCTTTCGCTCGATCACCGGCTCATCATCACCCACGGCAATGGACCCCAGGTGGGCCATCTGCTGTTGCAGCAGGAATGCTGTGACCAGGGGGTCAAGCTGCCGCTGGAAATCCTGGTGGCCCAAACCCAGGGCCAGATCGGCTACATGATCGAATCAACCCTGGACAGCGCCCTGATGGAATTGGGAATCCACGATGAAAAACCGTTCGTCAGCCTGCTCAGCTACGTGGTGGTGGACCGGAACGATCCGGCCTTTCGCGAGCCCACCAAACCCATCGGACCGATCTATGACCAATCGCAGGCGGCGCGACTGCCCTTTCCGGTCCGCAAGACCGCCCGCGGTTACCGCCGGGTGGTGGCGTCACCGAAACCCATCACCATTGTGGAAAAGCGCGAAATCGCACGGCTCATTGCCATGGATTTCATCGTCATCTGCTGCGGTGGCGGCGGTATTCCGGTGATTCGCGACGGCCGCGCCTTTGCCGGGGTCGATGCGGTGATCGATAAGGATTTGGCGAGCGCCCGCCTGGCCCTGGAAGTGGGGGTCGATCTGTTCGTGATCGCCACCGATGTCGCCGGTGCGGCCGTCCATTACGGTACCGACCGGGAGCGCTTCCTGGATCGCCTGAGTCCGGCCGAAGCGAGACGCCTGCTGCTCCAGGGCGAGTTCCCGCCCGGCTCGATGGGGCCCAAAATCGAAGCGGCGGTGGAATTCGTCGAAGCAAGCGGGAAGCGGGCCGTGATCACCGGCATCGATGCCATCGAAGCCGCCGTTCGCGGCAAGGCGGGAACCGAGGTTGCGGCCACGAGAGCTTGATATCGGCCTGAACGACCCGGCACCGGTGGGGTTCGCGGCAGGGGGAAAAGCAAGCAGGGAAGATGGACTGCTTTCATCGAATTTGGGTGCGCATCCGGTGAAACAAGTGTTCTCTTTGCGGTTGTGAAGTGCGGGTCAACGAAGGGATCATTGATTTTGAACTCGGTTTTGCTCAACTCCAGGGAAGAGAAGTGGTTTCCATCCTCACATCCCTTCGCAATGCGGCCACATACAACAAGCATGAACTGGCTGCTCCGAGCGTCATCCTGTGGCCGGATCAAGAGAGATTGTGGATCCAGTGCATCGAGCCGCTGCGAGGGACCTATCCCGCCCTGTGGTCCTTGGGGGATTATTCTCCGGACCAGGCGACCGGACCGGCGGTCTGGCTGCGCTATCAGTTGGAAACGCAAGGCGGCGAGGAGGTGCCGGTGATCTATACTGTGAACGGATAAAATCTGGACTTTTTTAAGTGCATTGGTTACCATCCTTCCAAGAGGGAACAGTCACGGAAGGAGGACGCCAATGATCCGAGTCGAGTGCGATCAGGAGGCCATCGATAAGCTCGATTATGAGCGATACCATCATCCGCATCCGAGAGTACAAAAGAAGATGGAAGTGCTTTACTTGAAAAGCA